>CACRXA010000003.1_pt1 | contig 113261 bp, 108 predicted proteins | sample 5377051 | NCBI WGS metagenome assembly CACRXA01 (sample SAMEA6061847, study PRJEB28556) | metagenome | reverse complement strand
TGCGCGCCGGGCGTCGGCCTTCGCCGACGCAAAAGGGATCTCCCGGTCGGCGCAGGCCGACCGTCGGCCGAAGGCCCTCGAAGGTCGAGTTCATTCGACGCATCCAGGCCGACCCTCGGCCGAAGGCCGTTCGAGGTCGAACTCATTCAACGCGCAGGCGCGCGACCCGGAAGGGAAGGGGGAACCGGATGCAGGAGATCACGCTTTCCCAGTATAGCGCGGAGATCGAACGCCTGCTCCAGGACGAAGCCTACGATGAGGCCATCGCCCACTGCATGCACATCCTGAAGCGCTACCCGAAATACCAGCGGGCCTACCGGCTGCTGGGCCAGGCTTACCTGGAGAAGGGCCAGGATGATGCGGCGATGGACCTCTTCGCCCGGGCCCTGAGCGCGGATCCGGAGGATTTCCTCCCCCGCATCGGCCTCAGCGTGATCTACGAGCGCCGCGGGCAAATCGCCGAGGCGGCCTGGCAGATGGAACGGGCCTATGAGCTGCTCCCTTACAACGAGTTCATCCGGGAGGAGCTGGCCAAACTCTACGCCCGCCGGGACGGAGCCCCGCCGGAGTTCCTGCCCCTCACCCGGGGCGCCCTCGCCCGCCTCTACGCCCGGGGCCATCTCTACGCCGCCGCCATCGCGGAGCTGGAGAGCCTGCTCCAGGAGGCGCCCCAGCGCGCCGACCTCCGCGTCCTTTACCTGGAGGTGCTGTGGCGGGATGGGCGGCGCCTCGAGGCCGCGCGGGTCGCGCAGAGCCTGCTCCAGGAGCTCCCCTATTGCCTGAAGGCGAACCTCATCCTGGGTGAGTTCTGGATGGCCAGCGGCCGCGAGGCGGAGGCCCGCGAGCTGTTCCGCCGCGCCGCCGCCGTGGACCCCGAGCTCACCCTGGTCCCGGATCTCCTCGGGCCGACGGCCTCGATCCAGCCGGCGGAGGTGCGGATCGAACGCCTGATCTATGTGCCTCCCACCCCGGCCTACGCCCGACCGCCCGTGGAGGAGGGCGAGGTCCCCGAATGGCTCCAGGCCCTGGGCCTCCCGTTGGGGGAGGAAGTCCCGACCGCACCCGCTGCCGAGGAAGCCCCAGCCGCGCTGGAAGCTCTGGAAGCCGCCCCACCGGAGATCCCCCAAGCCCCATCCCCCGAGCCGGTGGCGGAGACCCTGGAATGGTTGCGATCGGTCGAGGTGACTCCGGCGGAGCTGGAGGAAGAACCTTCGGGGGCTCCGGAGGAAGTCCCGCCTCCGGAGCTGGAGTTGCCGGAATGGATACCGGAGGAGTTCTCCCTTCCCTCCGAAGCGCCTTCATGGATGGAAGGACCCGGGGAGGGGGAGGCTGGACCTTCATGGATGGAGGGTCTCTTCCCGCCGGAGATGCCCGCTCCGGTCTCTGAGGCCCCGAGCGAAGAGGCGCCGCCCGAGATCCCGTGGGAGGCTCCCGGGGAGCTCCCGCCGGCCCTGGAGGAACCGGGAGAGGTCCCGATGGAGAGGCCGGGCGAGGAGGCTGCGCCGGAGGTCGCCGGCCTGCCGCCGCTGCCGGAGTCACTGAGCCCGGAGGAGGCCCTGGCCTGGCTGGCCCGGATCGCCGAAGGCAAGGAGGAGATGCTGCGAGCCCAGGCGCAACAGGAGGCGGAAGCCCGCCTGGCGGAGATCCTGGGCCGTCGGCCGCCGGAAGCTCCCACCCCCCCGCTTCCGACGCCGGAGGAGATCCCCGAGGCTCCCACCGGTGAGGAGACGCTGGAAGCGGCTCCGGAGGCGGCGTCGGCCGAAGAGGCCGCGCTCCCGGATTGGCTGCTGGCCCTCAAGCCGCCGGAGGAGGAGATCGCCCCGGCCCTCGAGGAGGAGGAACGCCGGTTCCGGGAGCTCCTGGAGGAGGCGGCCGCCCAGCCCCTGGAGATCCCGCCGGAGTGGCAGGCGGAGATGGGGATCTTCCCGGAGGCCCTTCCGGAAGCCCCATCCGCGGAGGCGGCCCCGCTCGAAGCGATGCCTCCGGAGGAGATCGAGACGCCACCGCTGGAAGGCGTCCTCCCCTTCCCGACGCCGGAGATCGCCCCCGAAGCCGTCGGCGAGGCGCTGCCGGAAGATCTGCAAGCCGAGGCAGTGTGGGAAGAGAGGGGACCAGCCCCGGAGGCCGTCGAGACGGCGCCCATCTGGGATCTCCTGGCTGTGGATGAGGGCCTCCCGCCGGCCGGGAAGATCCCGGAGCCCGCCCCCGCTGTGGATCCCCGCTGGCTGGAGCGCCTGCACGCGGTGCCGGTCGCCGAGACCATGGCCGGCGCGCTGCTGGGGGTCCTGGCGGATTACGAGGCCCGCCTGAAGGCCCAGCCTCGGGATCACGAGACCCGCCTGGCGATGGCCCGGTTGCTCTTCAACCTGGGCGACACCGCCCGGGCCATCCGGGAGTATCAGCGCCTGATGCGGGTGGCGGCGATGCGGGAGCGCGTGATCGCCGATCTGGAGCAGGCGGTGCAGCTACGCCCCGACGAATCCCGCCTGTGGCAGGCCTTGGGGGATGCCTATCAGGAGGCCGGGAAGCTGCAGAAGGCCCTGGAGGCCTATCGGCGGGCCCTGGCCCATCTGGGTTCGTAGGCAGCGGGTTGAGCCCTGGGGCCCCGGCTCGCTTCCCCATCTATCCCGGACTCGGAGGCCCATCGATGCGCATCGGGATCCTGAGCGACACCCACGATCATATCGAGAACACGCGTCGGGCTCTGGAGATCCTCCGCCGGGAGGGGGTGGAGCGCCTCTTCCATTGCGGGGACGTGACCTCGCCGGAGGTGGTGGCCCTTTTCGAGGGCTGGGATGTGCTCTTCGTCCGCGGCAATCTGGACCGCCTGGAGGCGCTGGAGCCGGCGGTGGTGGCCCTGGGGCGCCAACCCTTCCTGGGGGATGAGCTGACCACCACTCTGGCGGGCCGGCGCATCGCCCTCCTCCACGGCGACGACACGGCCCGTCTCCAGCAGCGCATCGCCTCCGGGGAGTTCGACTACGTGTTCCACGGCCACACCCATCGGCGCCGGGACGAGCGAGTGGGGCGGACCCGCGTGATCAACCCGGGGGCCCTGGGCGGCGTCCGCCACGAGAGCCGCTCGTTCTGCATCCTGGACCTGCAGACCGACGAACTCCGCTTCATCGAGGTTGAGGAATGAGGGAGGAGCTCTTCCCGCCGGACACTCCGTTCCGTATGGCAGTGCCCATCGAGGTCCGCTTCCGTGATCTGGACGCGATGGGGCATGTGAACAACGCGGTGTATTTCACATATTTCGAGCATGCGCGCTTGCATTACCTCCGCCGGCTGGCTGAGGTGCCTCCCCCGCTGGAGCCCCTGGGGATGATCGTGGCCGAGGCGACCTGTCAGTATCGGGCGCCCATCACCCTGGGGATGCCGCTCCGGGTCTGGATCCGGGTGGGGGAGATCCGTCAGCGCAGCTTTGTCTTCCTCTACCGGATCGAACGCTGCGACACCGGTCAGGTGATGGCCCTCGGTCGCTCGGTGCAGGTGGCTTACGACTACGCCCGCGGCGTCTCCGTCCCGATCCCGGAGCCGTGGCGGGAGCGCTTCCGCGCCTTCGAGGAAGGGCAGCTGGAGCTGGTCCTCTCTTCTCCCTCACGATCCGACGGGGGCAAGGATGATCATCGTGGATGCCCATGAAGACCTGGCCTGGAACGCCCGCTCTTTCGGCCGGGATTACACCCGCTCGGCCTATGAGACGCGGCAGCGGGAGGAGGGGACGGAGATCCCCCGTCTGAACGGACGGTGCATGCTGGGCCTGCCGGAATGGCTGGCCGGGCGGGTGGCGGTGATCTTCGCCACCGTCTTCGTGATGCCGGCGCGCCACGCCCGCTCGGCGATGGAGCGAACCTATCGCACCCCCGATGAGGCCTACGCGGAGGGGATGGCCCAGCTGGATTACTATGAGCGCCTGACCGAGACCCAGCCTCGCTTCCGGTGGATCCGCTCCCGTCGGGACCTGGAGGCCGTGCTGGAAACGTGGCGGGAACCCCTCCCGGATCCTGACCCGCGGTGCATCGGGATCGTCTGCCTGATGGAGGGGGCGGACCCCATCCGGCGCCCGGAGGAGGTGGAGGTCTGGTATGAGCGGGGGGTGCGGATCATCGGGCCGGCCTGGAGCGCCACGCGCTACGCCGGCGGCACCGGGGAGCCAGGCCCTCTGACCGATGAGGGACGCCGGTTGCTGAAGGTGATGCAGGACTTCCCCCTGATCCTGGACCTCAGTCACATGGCCGAGCGGAGCTTCTTCGAGGCCCTGGAGCGCTACGAGCGGCCGGTCATCGCCAGCCACTCCAACCCTCAAGCCCTGGTGCCCGGGGACCGCCAGCTCTCCGACGCGATGATCCGCGCCCTGGCCGAACGGGACGGGGTGATCGGAGTGGTTCTCAGCAATCGCATGCTCAAGAAGGGCTGGACCCGGGGGGATCCCAAGGAGGCGGTCACGGTTTGGGATGTGGTGCGGGCCATCGACTACATCTGCCAGCGGGTGGGGGACGCCCGTCACGTCGGGATCGGGAGCGATTTCGATGGCGGCTTCGGGGCGGATGAGACCCCGGCGGAGTTCGACACGGTGGCGGATCTCCCGAAGATCGCCGATGCCCTGCGACAGGCCGGCTTCGCCGAGGCCGATGTGGAAGCGGTGATGGGCGGGAACTGGTTGCGCATCCTGCACCACGGGCTGGAGTGAGAGGAGCGCGCGGAGATGTGGTCGACAGGGGAGGGGTCGGAGGAGCGGCCGGTCCTGGTGATCGGGGCCGCAGGCCTGGACCTCAAGGGATACGCCGCGGGGGCCCTCCGCCTCGGGGCGACCAACCCGGGCCAGGTGCGGCGGAGCGTCGGCGGGGTGGCCCGTAACATCGCGGAGAACCTGGCCCGGCTGGGCCATCCGGTCTTCCTGATCTCCGCCGTGGCCGACGACGAGGCCGGCCGCTGGGTGCTGGAGCGCACCCGGAGCGCAGGGGTCAACGTCGAGCATGTGGCGGTGATCCCTCAGGGCCGAACCGGCACTTACCTGGCGGTGCTGGACGAGCAGGGCAACCTGGTCGTCGCGGTGGACGACATGAGCATCCTGGAGGCCATCACCCCCCGCTATCTTCAAGCCCGCCGCGCCCTCTTCGAACAGGCGGCCATGGTGGTCCTGGATGCCAACCTCTCGCCGGCCGCCCTGCGCATGGCCGTCCGCCTCGCCCGACGGTTCGGCGTCCCGGTGGCGGCCGACCCCACCTCCCCCACCCTGGCCATGCGCCTCCGATCCATCCTTCCGGAGTTGCATCTGGTGACGCCCAACACCGCGGAGGCGGAGGCCCTCACCGGCCTGCCGGTCTCGAACGTGGACGAGGCCCTTTTCGCCGCGCGCTATCTCACCGCCCTGGGGGTGCGGGTGGCCATCATCACCATGGCGGAGCTCGGCCTGGTCTACGCCGCCGGGGACCTCAGCGGGCATATCCCCGCCATCCGCACCGAGATCGTGGACTTCACCGGGGCCGGGGATGCGCTGACGGCGGCGGTGATCTTCGCCCTGCTCCACGGGATCCCGATTGAGGAGGCGGTGCGCCTGGGGGTGGCCGCCGCCGCCCTGACCCTCCGCTCCCGGGAGACGGTCTCCCCGGAGCTCAGCCTGGAGCGGCTCTACGAGCAGCTGGTGATCTGAGATCCCTGGGGGCGATGGCGTTTTCCATCCTCAATTCAGGAGATGCGAACGATGGGCGAGGTCTGGCCGTCCCGCTGGATGGAAACCTTCCTCCGGCTTCAGGAGGAGCTGGTGGCGCTGTTGCGGGAGCTGGTCCTCCGCGAGTCGCCCACCACCGAGAAGGCGGCGGTGGACCGGCTGGGGGAGTTCGTGGCCGAACGCCTGCGGGAGCTGGGGGCTCAGGTGGAGCGGATCCCCCAGGAGGCCGTCGGGGATCACTGGGTTGCCACCTGGGGCGATCCGGAAGCCTCCACTCAAATCCTGACCCTCTGTCACCTGGACACGGTGTGGCCATTGGGGACCCTGGAGCGCATGCCCTTGCGGGAGGAGGACGGGCGCCTCTATGGGCCCGGCGTCTTCGACATGAAGGGCGGGATCGCTGTCCTCCTCGGCGCCCTTCAGGGCCTGCGGACGCTCGGCCTCCATCCCCCTCACCGCGTCCGGATGCTGTTCACCAGCGATGAGGAGACCGGCAGCGAGACCTCCCGCCTGCTGATCGAGGAGGAGGCCCGGCGCAGCCATCTGGTCCTGTGCCTGGAGCCCGCCCTCCCCGATGGCAGCCTGAAGACGTTCCGCAAAGGGGTGGGGGATTTCATCGTGATCGCGCACGGGCGCTCCGCCCATGCCGGCGCCGATCCCCAGCGCGGGATCAACGCCATCGAGGAGCTGGCGTATCAGATCATGCGCCTGCGCGCCCTGGCCGATCCCCGCCGCGGCACCACCGTGACGGTGGGGGTGATCCGGGGCGGCACCCGACCCAACGTGGTGCCGGAATACGCGGAGATGGTGGTGGACGTGCGGGTGGCGACCCGGGCGGAGATGGACCGGATGGAGAAGGCCTTCCGGAGCCTGCGGCCGGTCCTGGACGGCGCCCGTGTGGAGGTGCGGGGAGGGTTTAACCGACCCCCGATGGAGCGGGACGCCCGGATGGTCGCCACCTTCCGGCGGGCCTGCGCCATCGCGGCCGAGCTGGGGCTGACCCTCACGGAGGGGGGGACCGGCGGGGGGAGCGACGCGAACTTCACCGCCGCCCTGGGCGTCCCCACCTTGGATGGCCTGGGGGCGGTGGGCAACGGCGCCCATGCCCTGGATGAGCACGTGTGGATCGCCTCCCTCCCGCAACGGGCCGCCCTGGTCGCCGCTTTGCTGGCCCGGTGGACGGTATTATAAACAAGGGAGCGCGGCGCAACGGCCGAAGGGGAGGGAGGTGGGCATGGAAGAGCTGGCCCGCGCGGCGGAGATGATCCGCCGGTCGCGTTATCTGGTGGCCCTGACCGGGGCCGGGATCAGCACCCCCTCGGGGATCCCGGATTTCCGGAGCGAAGGCTCCGGGCTGTGGACGATCTACGATCCGATGGAGGTGGCCTCCATCTGGGCCTTCTCCCGCCGTCCCGAAGCGTTTTTTGAGTGGGTGCGTCCCCTGGCCCGCATGATCCGGGAGGCCCGGCCCAACCCCGCCCATTACGCCCTGGCCCGCCTGGAGGCCGCCGGCATCCTCAAAGCCCTGATCACTCAGAACATTGATGAGCTTCACCAGAAGGCGGGCTCCCGTCGGGTCATCGAGGTGCACGGGCATCTGCGGGAGGCCACCTGCATCCGGTGCTACCGCAAGGTCCCCGCCGCCCCTTACCTGGACGCTTTTCTGGAGAACGGGACGATCCCGCGCTGCGAGGTGTGTGGGGGAGTGCTCAAGCCGAACGTCATCCTGTTCGGGGAGCAGCTGCCGGCCCAGGCTTTCCTCGCCGCCCAGCAGGAGGCCCGCCGGGCGGATGTCTTCCTGGTGGCCGGCTCCTCCCTGGAGGTGGCCCCGGCGGGGGATCTCCCCATCCTGGCCAAGGAGCACGGGGCCCGCCTGATCCTGATCAATCTCTCCCCTACCGCCGCCGACCGTTATGCGGATCTGCAGATCCGCGGGGATGTGGCGGAGATCCTCCCCCTCCTGGTGGACGCCGTGCTGGGACCCGCGCGGGAGGAGGCCTCTGCTGCGGAATGAACGTTCAGGAGGACCGGGATGGCGTTGAGGGGAAACCTGCGGGACTTCCACACCACCCAGTTGCTGAACCTCATCCACCTGGCCCGGAAGACCGGGACCCTGACGGTGGAAAGCCGCAACGGCACGGCCCAGTTGTGCTTTAAGGACGGCAAGCTGATCTACGCGGCTTTAGACCGTCAGGACGGCCGCCTGGCCGATGTGCTGATCCGGGCCGGGAAGCTCCGCCCGGAACAGCTGCAAGCGTTGGACCTCTCCCGGGTTCAGGATGACAAGGTCCTGGGGTTGAAATTGATCGAGGCCGGCTACGTGACCCAGCAGGACATCCTCGCCAGCCTGCGGGCGCAGATGCTGGATGTGGTCTATCGGCTGTTCGCCTGGAACGAAGGCGCCTTCCGCTTCGAGCCCCACCTCCAGCCGGTCCAGAACCGCATCCCGGTCCCCGTGGACCTGGAGAACATCATCATGGAGGGGGTCCGCCGCCTCCGGGAGGTAGAGCGCCTGAAGGAGGAGCTGCCGGATCTGGACATCCCCGTCCGGCTGACCAGCCGCCCCGAAGCCATCCGCAAGGTGCAGCTGAGCCCCGAGGAATGGCGGGTGATCAGCCAGGTCAACGGGCGGAACACCATCGAGCAGATCATGCGCCGTCTGAACATGGACGAGATCCAGATCCGTCGCATCATCTACGGGCTCCTCCAGGCCGGCCTGATCGAGCTCGGCGCCCCGCCTCCGGCCGCGCCGCCGCCCGGAGTCCCGACCCCCAGGCCCGGCAGCAGCGTCTCCCGCTCCGTCGTGGAGAAGCTGATCAATTACTTCCGCAGGCTGTGAGGTCCTATCTCCCAGGAGGGCAGACGATCCATGCAGGCGGTGAAGATCGTGGTGACCGGGCCTTTCGCCTCGGGCAAGACCCAGTTCATCCGCACCATCAGCGAGATCGAAGTGGTCTCCACCGAGCGGCGGATCTCCACGCCGGCGGAGCGGGCCGTCAAGGACCAGACCACGGTGGCCATGGATTTCGGGCGGATCACCATCGATAAGGACCTCGTGCTGTATCTGTTCGGCACGCCGGGCCAGCGACGCTTCGATTTCATGTGGGAGATCCTGGCCGAGGGGATGCTGGGCTTCATCGTCATGGTCGATAGCACCAGACCGGAAACCTTCCGCGAGGCCCGCAACATCCTGGACACCTTCCGCCGCTACGCCCAGACCCCCTTCGTGGTCGCCGCCAACAAGCAGGACCTTGAGGACGCCTGGGATCCGGAGGACGTCCGCATCGCCCTGCGCCTGGACGGCCGGGTCAAGGTGCTCCCGTGCGTGGCCACCCGCCGCGACAGCGTGAAGAACGTGGTCCTGGAGCTGCTCTACGCCATCCTGGAAGAGCTGTCCGCTTCCCGCTAAGATGAGCTCCATCGTTACGGAACAGGGGATCGTCCATTATGAGGTCATCGGGCGAGGCCGGCCGGTGATCTTCCTGCACGGATGGCTGGGCTCCTGGGCTTATTGGATCGACACGATGAACGCCCTGTCCCGCCATTGCCGTTCTTACGCGCTGGATTTCTGGGGATTCGGGGAGTCCGATCGCCAGCGCGCCAGCTTCACGGTCCCCAGCTTCATCGATCTGGTGACCCAGTTCATGGATCGTCTGGGGATCGCCTCGGCCGCCCTGGTCGGCCACTCCATGGGTGGGACGGTCGCCCTGGGGGTCGCCCTGGCCCATCCGGAGCGGGTGACCCGGGTGGCGGTGGTGGGTTCCCCGATCACGGGAAGCTCCCTGAATTTCTTCCTGAAAATGGCCGGGCGGCCGTTCTGGGCCTTCCTGGCCTACACCTTCCCGGTGGCGGTGAAGGCGGGGACCTATCTGGCCTCGCCGACCATCACCCGGGCGTGGCGGACCTGGTATCGGATGTGGGAGCGGGATCTCTCCCGCACTTCATTGCGCTCGTTCTTCCAGAGCATCGGGAGCCTCCACCGCACGGACCTGCGGCCGCGGCTCCGGGAGCTGCGCACGCCCGTCCTGGGGATCTATGGGGCCCGAGATAACATCGTCAACCCTGATCAGGCGTTCGTGCTGGCTCGGGAGGCCCCCCAGGCGTCGATCTTCTGGATGCCGGAGGCCGGCCACTTCCCCATGCTCGACGAGCCCGAACGCTTCCGGCAAGCCCTCGCGGATTTCCTGCTCGCATAAGCCGAAGGATCCGTCTGGACAGGCAAGGACCCGGAATCCTCCCCTCAGACAGAGCGTCGGTTAGCGTGCAATGACAGAGGGAAGGGGGGACCGATGAATGGGAAGTTGCGGAAGGTGATCATCCGGGATCGGCGGCTGATCCCGCCCTTCAACGAGCCGGCGCGGGATCTCATGGTGCTGAACAAGCCCCTCTGGTTGCACCAGCGGGATCTGCTCGCGCCTTACTGCGACGAGGAGCTGGAGGTGGACTCCCTGGACGAGGTGCCGGACGATCGGGTGCCGACCCTGGTGTATCGGGATAACCTCTTCTTCGATGAGCCCTTCCTGCGGACGTTCCTGGAGCGGGCGCGGCGCCTCAACAAGGCCTGCCGGGTGGCCTTCGCCCTCAACGACCCTGCCATCGTCCACCATGCCCTTCCCCTGCAGCGGGGCATCCGACGGGAGGGGGATGTCTATGTGGCCGACATGTGGTATTTCCCCTATGGGAAGGAATCCTACGCGCGCCCGCTGGTGATCGAAACCCTGGCCCGGGAGATCGGCTACTATCGGGTGCCGCGTTACATGGCGCCCCGCCAGGGGGATCTCACCTTCTGGGTGCCCTTGCGCGCCTTTCTTTCCATTGAGCACTGGGTCCATGTCTTCATGGCCAACTCCCCCTTCGGGATCTTCGCCGAGGGGGCCCGGATGGAGGACCGCATCCAGCGCCTGGACGTGAAATTGCGTATCCTCTGGCGGGCCATGCTGGAGCGCCGTCAGGTCCTCTCCTCCTCCGCGCTGGTGCGCATCGGCCGCAACGTCCAGATCGACCCCACGGCGGTCCTCCAGGGGCCGACGATCATCGGGGACAACGTGACCATCGGGGCGGGGGCGGTGGTGGCCAACAGCATTATCGGCAACAACGTCAACATCGGCCAGGGGGTTCAGGTGCTGCTGAGCGTGGTGGGGGACGGCTGCTTCCTTCCCTTCCGGGCGGCCCTTTTCATGACCACGATGATGGAACACTCCATGGTGGCCCAGAACACCTGCCTGCAGCTGTGCGTGGTGGGGCGCGACACGTTCATCGGGGCGGGGACAACCTTCACCGACTTCAACCTGCTCCCCAAGCCGATCCGCACTCACTTCCGCGGCGAGCTGGTGGAGGCCGGCATGCCGGTGCTGGGGGGCTGCGTGGGCCACCACTGTCGCCTGGGCTCCGGGCTGGTGATCTACCCCGCCCGCATGATCGAGTCCGACGTGGTCCTCTTCGCCACCTCCGACCATCACGTGATCACCCGGAACGTGTATTACGAGGACAGCGATCACCTGCGCATCCCGGGCGGGGCCGCCCTGTATCCGCGTTTGTATCCGCGGGAGGAAGAGGTTGGCCAGCCGGAGGCGGCCCCGGCTCTGGAGCGAGGGAACGCCCCTTAAGCGGTATCGGCGCGTGGGACCGGCGAGGTGGAGGATGGGAACCTTCGCCTTCATGATCCATCCGATCGACCCGAAGCGGGATGTGCAGCGGAAGTTCCCGCTGCTGGGCCGGCTGCTGCCCGAGCCGGCCATCCACTTCTTCTCCGCCTACTTCCCCCCGGTGTATCTCTCCCGCGTCACCGGGATCCGCTCCCGGGCCACCGGGAGGACGGTGGAGGGCTGGCTGCTGGCATGCCCGCTTACCCCGCAGCGGATGCTCTCCCTGCCGCTGGAGCGGGCCTATCGCAAGATCATCGAAACGGGGCGCCTGGCGGAGCGGCTCGGCGCCCGCATCCTCGGGCTGGGGGCCTTCACCGCGGTGATCGGGGACGCCGGGGTCACGGTGGCCAAAGGCCTGCGCATCCCGGTGACGACGGGGAACAGCTACACCGTGGCGGTGGCCCTGCAGGCCCTTCGGCAGGCGGCGGAGCGGATGGGGATCTCCCTTCCGGAGGCCACCGCGGCGGTGGTGGGGGCGGCCGGGGCCATCGGTCGGGTGGCCGCCCGGCTGCTGGCCCGGGAGGTGCCCCGGGTGATCCTGGCCGGGCGCCGGACGGAGCGGCTGGAGGCCATCCGGCTCCTCGTGGAGGCAGAAGGCGCGCGGGCGCAGGTGGCCGAAGGGCTGGAGGCCCTCCGGGAGGCCGATTTGGTCCTGGTGGTGAGCAGCTCCCCCGTCGCCATCATCGGACCGGAGCACCTGAAGCCCGGCGCGGTGGTTTGCGATGTCGCCCAGCCCCGCAACGTCTCCCCGGCGGTGGCTGCCCGGCGGGACGACGTCCTGGTCATCGACGGGGGGATCGTGGAGGTTCCCGGGGAGGTGGATTTCGGCTTCGATTTCGGGCTCCCCCCGCGCATGGCGTATGCGTGCATGGCGGAGACCATCACGCTGACCCTGGAAGGCCGGTATGAGCCTTACAGCCTGGGCCGCCGTCTCTCCATCGAGCGGGTGGAGGAGATCGCCCGCCTGGCGGAACATCACGGCTTCCGCTTAGCCGGCCTCATGTCCTTCGGGCGCCCGCTGACCGAGGAAGCGATCGCCCGGATCCGCGCGAACGCCCGCCGGGAGCTCGCCGTGGCCCGCGGATATCCCGCCGCTCCGCCAGATCATGCCGTTGCGCGATTGGGAAGGCCCGAGCTCTCATCCGGGAGATAGTCATGAAGATCATCCACGATCTCGAGACGGATACTTTTGTAGGCGTGTTGAGACCGCCTCGCGGATCGCCGTCTGCCATCGGTTCAGCCGCAAGGGGATGGCCGCCTGGCTGCGGATCTCCGCGCTCATCCCCATAGATGGAGCAATAAATCCTGAAGCGCTGGAGGCTCCTGCACGCGGGCCCGATCCAGATGACGGCGACCTTCGGGGGAGCGGGTGTAGATCAGCTCGGCCTCGCCGACGTAACGCCGCCAGGCTCGGGCGAAGGCCTCGGCGTCTGGACGTCGGATCCCCAGCGCCTGGGGCACCGGATGGTAAGCCGGCCGGCGCAGCATCGGGGGGATCAGGGCCCGCAGCGCCTGCCAGAGGCCGGCGCGAAGCAGGTCCGGCAGGCGCTCGTCCCGGCGCAGAATGAGATAGCGCGGGTTCCGGATGGGCTGGAAGAGCTCCCGGTAAGCCTGTATGAAGGCCTCCGCATCTTTCGAAGAAACGCCTTCCAGCTGAATGCGGTAAGCCCCGTCCGGGCTGGCGATCACCCGAAGGCTGTCCAGGGAGAGGGCCGGGCTCGCCTGCCCGGTTTCCCGCAACGCCTCCGCCAGCGCTCGTCCCACATCGAGAAGGATGGCGTCTGGCGGGACCTCGATCAGCAGGACGCGCAACGCCCGGGCGAGGGTTTTGCGCTCTCGGAGCAGGGTGATGAGGAAGCCGGCCGCCATGCTTCCCGAGGCGAGAAGAAAGCATGCCGCCAGGGGCAAATCCACAGGGAGCCCTGTGAAGATCTCCCAGAAGATCAGCCAGCCCAGGGGGAGAGCGCCGGCCAGGGCCCAGCGGAGGCTCCGCCATACCGCCGTGGCGCTCTCCCGTAGCGTGTAGACGGAGCGAAGGCGGAGGTCCTGAGGCCGAATCCGGTAGATCGGGATTTCGAAATCCATATAAGGCCGGCCGATCCCCCACGCCGCCCACGTTTCCTCTCGCCGCGCGGCGGCCTCCCGCATGATGTCGTTGAAGGTTGCGTAAGGGATGTGCTTCCAGCTCTCATCCTCCAGGGCGAGCAGCAGGCCCAGCAGGGGCTCTACATGGAACGCTCCGCGGACGATCTGCCCGCGCAGGTCCTCAACGATGTTCGGGGGAAGGCCGCGCGTTAGCAGGGTGGAAGCGAGCCGCATAGCGTAGCGGGCAGGGTTGGCGGGGATGGCCACGCCCCACAGGTGATCGTGACGGCGCCGGAACCGCCGCAGATCCAGGTCTCCCCATTCGAAGTCCGGCGCGACGCAAACCACATCCCAGTTGTGGGCCACCTTGTGCGGCCACCGGGGGTCCAGGCGTAGGGAGCGCCCGCGCAGCTGCTGGACGGCGGTGCTGGTGGTCACGCCGGTCAGATCGATCAATGTGTTCAGCGAGAGAGCATCCCATCCTTCTCCGAAGATTCTTCGGGTGCCGATGAGCAGGCGGGTATGCCCCTGCTCCATCATTTGGGTGATCAGAGGGACATATACCCGAGGTCCCCATTCGGAGCTCCTCCCCCGCACTTCGTAGTAGCCCGGACGTCGCTGCAGGGTCAGCTCGACCTGCATCCCGTGCCGCTGGCGGAACTCCTCCCAGAGGCGCTGGAAGATCGGCCGAAAGCCCTCGGGGATCCACAGGGAGCGGCCGGTCACGAAGATGGGATGCAGATCGATCAGCTCTGGATCCCGGATCAGCCGGCGGAAGACGCGCCGTCCGCTGCCCGGATCCGCATCGGAGGATCCGGCCCCCTGCCGGAGCCGGCGGAGGCCGCTGGTGCTCTGTTCGAAATCCACCACGAGGACCGCGCGGAGCCGTTCGCCCAGGCTTCGCTTCTCGGCCCGCAGGATCTCCCGCGCGGCCTCGATTTTACTGTCGGAGAAAGCCAGGATGAGGTCCATGGGCGAACGGCCAGGATGCAGGCCTTTCGGGGTAAGGGTGTAGCCCAGGGGGCGCAGGCGGCGGCGGAGCTCCAGGAAGCGCTGGCGGTCGTTCGGATCCGGGCTGGGGAGGAGGATGCGCAGGGCGTAGTGTTCCAGCAGGATCAGGCGATCCTCCAGGGTGGGCCGGCGGCGCGCCTCCGGCGGAAGGGGGCGCTCCGGGGGCAGCTCTCCCGTGTCCCGCAGCCAGCGCAACCCGGCGATCACCAGCGCCGCATCTTCATCGGCCAGCTCGGGCCAGCCGGCCCGCTCGCGCTCCGAAGCCCCTGCGCCCTCCTCAGGGGTTGGGAAGAGCAGGCCCTTCAGCCAGCTCCGAAAGCCCGGAGCGGTCAATACCTCATCCAGGACCGCCTGAAGCAGTCTGTCCTGTTCCTGAAGGAAGGCGCGCTCCTCGGGGGTCGGTTCGGTGAACCAGGCCAGCTCCCGGTAGGGAGCCAGGTTTCCCTCTTTGACCACGGCGGGGGTGGGAACCTCAAAATCCACGTCCCCCAGAAGGGTGGCGTAATTCTCGTAGGCGAAATCATCCTCCGGGCTGGGGAGGGTGGCCGTCAGCCCGATGATCCGGGGCTGGTCCAGGCGGCGGATCAGATAGCGGAGCACCACCGCCCAGTAATCCAGCAGGTGATGGCATTCGTCCAGGACGACGGTCCCAATCCCGTCCGCGACGAGGTCTTCGATCAGGCGCAGGGCGTTGGGATGGAGGAAACGGGCCACGGTTTCCGGATCCGCCTGGAGCAGGCGGCGCTTCAGACGGGGGTAGCGACGGCGGATCTCCTCCCAGTAAGCCTCGGGGTTCCCGGCGCGGAGCTCATCCAGGTAGCGCTGGGCAGCCTCCGGGTCGGACGCCAGGCCCCGGGCGATCAGGTCCTCCGCCCACGCCAGCCGGGAGGCGGATTCCACGAAGGACCGCTCGGGATCCTGAACGGCCAGCCGCTGATAGGTGAAGATGCGCAGGGGCGCTTTTCCCTCCGGGGTGAGGGTGGCCCACTCCTCGAGGCGGGCGTCGTCGGGGAGGAACATCCGGATCCGCTCATGCCATTGCATCTGGATGGTGACGGTGGGGGCCAGGATGAGGGCCGGTCTCCGGAAGCGGCCGACGAGCTCCAGGCCAATGATGGTCTTCCCGGAGCCGGGCGGGGCGACGATGTGATACCGCCGGTCATCGCGCGGCGTGTCGATGACCGCCTGGATTTGATTCAGGATCACGCGCTGGTATTTGCGGAAGGTATGGCGGAATCGAAACTGCTCCCATTGAGGCTCCATGGCCATTGTCCCACCGCCTTCAATCTGCAGCCGGGCCTGCGCTCGAACGCCGGATACCCGCGGGTTCCTCCGCCTCCGCTTGAGTCGCTCAGCCTCCCGGCTCCGGAATTTCGTGGATCGGAGCGGCGCTGGCCTGGATGCTTCGCCAGATCTCCTCCAGGTGGCGGACCAGATCCCCGCGAGGCGGCTCATAGAAGACAAGCACGCCGTCCATGCGCGCCTCCGCGGGCGCAGGGGATCCCGACGGCCGGTCCAGGGAGATCAGAGCGGCCTTGCCGGGGATCACCACGAAGCTGTGCACATCCAGCCGCCACTCTCCCCAGTGCAGGGAGATGAGATCCCGAAGGCCCGGCTCGGATCGCAGCTTCAGCATCTCCCGCAGATGGTCCAGCATAGGGTCGGGAACATACCCGGGAGCCACGCGCCCTTCGCGATGGCGAAAGGCGATGACGCGCCGATACGCCGTCCCCTGGCGGGCTTTGTCCAGAAGGGCCCGGCGATAGGCCTCCCGCTCCTGCCGATAGCGCTCGCTTTCGGCCGGCCGCGGCTGGTCCAAAGAAGCCGGCACGCCCTCATAGGTGACGAGGGCCAGGATCTCATCTTCCGGCCCCGCCAGCTGTTCGATCACCTCCCGGGCCTTGCGGAAGGCGGCCCCATCCCGGTTCCGGTCCAGGATCACCTCGACGCCGCGGGCGGCCCCCTCCAGCCGCTCCAGGGCGCCCGGGAGAAGGCCGACTTGCCTGAGTTCCTTCAAGGGGATCAGGGAGGAGTCCACCCACAGGACCTGATCGAACCATTCCCGGAACATCCCCGCGATCTTTTCGTCGCGGATCACGATGCCATGCCGCAGCTCGTAGGTCGGCCTGTCCCCCAGGGCGATGACCACCTCTCGATCGCCGATCAGGATGGCCGGGGCGTCGACCTCCCCCGGATAGCCTTTCAGGGCCGCATTGGGATGTTGGGCCAGCCCGCTCAGATACTTGCGTGCATCCTCATCCAGGTCGGCGCTGGTGATGCGGCGGAGCTCGACCCGGGCGTCCTCCTGAAGGCGCTTCAGGACGCGCTCCCGATAAGGACCGACGTGGTGGCTTCGCGGAGCCCCCCTTCCGATCGCGTAGACGCGGATCCGCAGGCTTTTTTCCACCACATCCCCCGCCGTCTGATAGAGCGTCCCTTCGTCCTCCAGGATCCAGATCTTCTCTTCCCGCTCGCCCTGCAGCGCGCGGCGCAGGGCTTCGACCGCCTCCTCCTTCAGGTCTCCCCGATCGAAGATGAGGAAGCCGCGGGGGTCCTCCCAGAGGGCCTGGAAATACCGGAAGGCCATCTCGGCGATCTGCGGGTCATCGATGCGCACGCCCGCCGCGTTCCACGCCCGCTGCAGAGGGTCTGGGAAGGCGAAGACCACCCCTATCCCCTTCACTGCTCCCACATCGATGTGGGGGAGGTCGTCCCCGCGGGCGAAGGCCTTCACCAGGAAGGCCTTTCCTTTCCCTTCCTTCGCCAGCATCCCGGGCTCGGATTCCAGAAGACGCTCCAGGGACGGCTCATCCGGCAGGTTGAAGATGTGGCGGACCGGGATCCTTTCCTCGCGGAGGATCTGCATTTTTTCTTGCAAATATCGCTCCCTCTCAGGGAATGCCTCGCCGCCCGGCCAGCGGGGAACCCGCAGGCTGGTGAGGACGATCTCGGTGGCAGCCGGATGCTCCCGGGCCTTCTGCAGCAGCTCCGCCGCCGCCCGGTAGACCGCGCCGCGATCCTTCAGGAAAAAGGCCCGCGGGGCCTTCAGCTGTTCCCAGAGCTCCTCCCGCGCGGTCCGCTCCGCAGTGGCATGCAACACAAGCAATGCCAGTAGAAGACCAAGATAGAATTCTGCGGGCAAATTGAGCACTGGAAGAATATCAAGAACCCAAACTACAAGGAAGAAAATGAAGGTGATCCAGTTGAGCGACCAGCTTTCAACATAAGTGCCGTAAGATCCCAGCATCTGCCGCCATTCAGGCTTCTTCGCCATAGCTTCCCTCCTTTCGCTAAGCCCGAAGGGGCTCAGGGCCTTTCCGCCTCCGCCGACATCGGAGCCATTCCCGAATCCATCCGAGCCGACGGTTCAGGCGATCTCGGATCTGGGTCCTCCATTCCTCTCCCTCCTTCGTATCCAGCTTCTCCATACCCAGCTCCTGCAGGAGCGCATCTCCCTCTCGCCCGTAGCGGAGGGCTTCCCGCATTCGACACCGGCGGTAGGCGTAGACGGCCATCACCAGATGCCACTCGGCCAGATCCCGCTTCCAGCGCAGGTGGGGACGGATCTCCTCCAGGGTCCGCATCGCCTCCCCATATCGGCCCTCCGCCCGGGCGATGAGGAGCGCCAGATTCCCCCGCAGGATGGCCTCCCACTCCTGCGGATCCCGCAGGCGGTCCCAGTGCTGCTTCAGCAGCTCCAGGCCGCGCTCCAGCCACGCGCGGGCGGAGGGATAGTCCGGCCGCCCCAGCCGGTCGTCCATCAGCAGGAAGCCCAGGGAATTGCAGACGGAGATAGCTTACTCCGCCTCGACCTCGGAGCGCTCCGGCTTTAGGGCCTGGAAGGCCCTCTCCATGGCCACGCGCGCTTCTTCCAGGGAGATCTCCCCCCGCCGGGCCTTGCGGTAGACCAGGCGCTGCCAGAGCACCTCGATCTGAAGGGCTGTCTCCTCACTGGCGCTCAGAAGTGGCCGAAGCAGCTCCCACCATTGCCCGGTGAATTCCCTCTCCCAGGCCGAGCCTCCACGGACGAGGATGTCCCAGGTCAGGCCTTGCAGCAGGTCACCTCGGTCATGCATCAGAGCCCATCGGAGAAGCTCGCGCACCGATTCCAGATAAAGCTCCGTCGGACCTTCATCCAGAAGGATCACAGCGTTCCACAGGAATCGGGCCAGCTCCTCCATCCGATCTTCCTCCCGGAGAGCCTGCAGGACCCGGATTAGGTTGGGCCGCTCGGCCTGTAGCAGGGGGATGTTCTGGGGGCGCTGGGCCAGCCGATCCTGATACCAACGAATCCAGCGCCGGCGAAGGTCGGGGGCCTCTGGGTCCTCTTCCAGGGCCCGGCTGGCGCGAGCGTGGATGAGCGGATGGCGAAACCGGAAGCGATCCGCCTTCCGCTCATGCGCGATGAGGGAAACTTCTATCAGCTTGGCCAACCCTGCGTCTTGCCGGTCCTCCGGGAGGCCAGCCGCGGCCCCCAGGGCTTCCCGAAGCGCGCCGGCCTCGGGATCAAACAGGGCCAGGGCGCGGAACAGTCGATAAGCGTCCTCGTCCTCTCGACGCAGCGCCTCCACCGAGCCCTCGACCACGTATTCGGCCAGCCTTCCTTGCCCTTCCCGGAGCTGTCTCAGGAGCGTGTCCATCGAGATGCCGCGCTTCAACTGAGCGACACCGATCACGATCGCCAGGGGCAACCCCTGAGTAGCCTGAGCAAGCTGTTCGATCTCCTCGGGCCTTAGCTCAACCTCCTTCTCCTTCGCCTCCCGAAGGATCAGCCGGCGCGCGGATTGAAGATCCAGGGCCTCCAGATCCCGGGAGGGCCAAGTATTCAAGGAGCGGCGGGAGGTGATCAGGACCCGGCTGGGGGAAGGAACCTGTCGGATGAAGTCCAGGACCTCAGGATCCATCTCCTCCAGGCCATCCAGAATGAGCAGGGTGCGCCGCCGCCCCAGCGTTGCCAGAACGGATCGCTCACGCTCGGAAGGATACTGGCGCATCAGATCCAAATCCCCCAGCGTGCGCGCGATCTCGGCGGTGATGTCCGAAAGCTGCTTCAGAGGACGCTGGGGACGTATTCCACGCGGGGTCATGATCATGGCCCGGCCGGGGATGTAGACGATGGCGTCAAAGAATCCCAACGGAGGGCGGCGGAATCGATCCCGCCAGCGCTCCATCCGAGATTCGGCGCGACGTTTGTGCTCGTGGGCGATGGCCAAGGCCAGATAGGTTTTGCCCACGCCCCCGGGGCCCACCAGCGCGCACACCGTGGAAGGGGAGGAGGGGGATAGCCGCTCGCGCAGCCATCGTAGTTCTCTATCCCGACCGATGGGGCGCGGCGCCTCGCCGGGCAGATTGTGATCCACCGGACGGGGCGGAGCAAGGGTCCGGCTTAACAAGCCGGAAATCAAGATCTTCGCAAGCTCCAGGGCGATCTCCCATACGGTTTGCTGCGAGAGGCGATCAGGGCTCAACATGGGGGCCCTCCCTGTATCCGGAGGGAAATCTTCGCTTGCTTAGCCCCAATTATAGACACATCCTTCTCGCACCCTCACCGATCTTCCTGCGGGGGTGGGGTGGGCAGGGGGGTGAGGGGGAGGCTGTAGGCGGCCTCCAGGATCTGGCGGGCGATGGGGGCAGCGACGGCGGAGCCCTGGCCGCCGTTTTCGACGATCACCACGACCACCCGCTCCGGCCGATCCGCGGGGGCATAGCATGCGAACCACGCATGCGGCGGCCGCCCCGGAGCCGTCTCCGCCGTCCCCGTCTTGCCCGCCACCGCAAAGGGCATCCCCCGGAAGACCCAGGTGGCCGTCCCCCGGGGATGGGTGGTCACGCCCACCAGACCTTCCCGGATGACCGCCAGGGCCTCCTCGGGAACGGGGAGACGCCCCTGGATCTCCGGGGGGAAGGTCTCCTCGGGGACCCCGGGGGCGGGGCCGATGCGCTGCACCAGCCGGGGCCGGTAGAGGATCCCCCCGTTGGCGACTGCCGCCAGCATCCGGGCGATCTGCAATGGGGTCACCAGGAGATCGCTCTGCCCAATGGACATGTTCACCGCGTCCCCCACCGACCAGGGTCGACCCCCTTGTTGCGCCCGCCACGCCGCGTCCGGCACCAGCCCGGCCTCCTCCGGCACCCCCCGGATCCCGGTGGGAGCGCCCAGCCCGAAGGCCCGGGCCATCCGCGGGAGGAGATCCGGATCCTGCTGATGGAGGGCGAACCCAAGTTGATAGAAGGCCACGTTGCAGGAGACGGTGAGGGCGGTGGGAAGATCCACCATGCCGTGGCCGGTCCGCAGCCAGCACCACTTCCGATAACCCGGCCCCAGGCCATCCCAGTAGCCCGGATCCTGAAAGGTGCTGCGGGCGGTGAACCCGTGGGTCAGGGCAGCGGCCATCACCACGATCTTAAAGATCGAGCCGGGGGGATACAGGCCCTGGGTGGCCCGGTTCAGGAAAGCCCCCGGTGGGGGCGGCGGCGGGTTCGGCCCGAACAGGGCGTTGGGATCAAAGGCCGGCCGGCTGACCATGGCCAGGATGTCCCCGTTGCGCGGATCCATCACCACCACCGCTCCCGTCCGATCCCCGAAGATCTCCTCCACCCGAGCCTGGAGCTCCCGATCCAGGGTGGTGGTGATGGGGCGGCCCGGCGTGAAAGGCCGCTCGGCGAGCAGCCGCGAGGGACCGTCCTCCGGGCGGGGGGGCTGGATCCACAGGCGGCCGCCGTGGGTCCCGGCCAGGTAAGGCTCCCCCCATGCCTCTAAGCCCATCCGCCCCACCCACTCGTCGCCCCGATAGCCCCGGCGCCGCCACGCGTCCAATTCCTCGGCCGGGATCTTGCCCACGATCCCTACCGTCTGCGCCGCCACGCCCGCGTAGATCCGTCCGCTGCGGGAGCGCAGGGCCACGCCGGGGGTGGCCTCCAGGTCGGTCAGGAACGGCGCCACGCGATCGGCGGGGAGGGCGAGGACCGGCATATACCAGTCCGGCTGCCCGCCCGCGTAACGCGCCCGGATGGTCTCCGGAGGGAGCCCGGTGGCCTGGGTCAGGCGCGCGAGCAGTTGCCCCTCGTCGGCGATCTGCCCCGGCACCACGCCGATCTCCACCCATTCCCCCTGGACGGCCAGGCCGCGTCCTTCGCGGTCGTAGAGGTTGGCCCGCTCGGGGATCACGTATTCCACCTGCAGCCGTTCGCCCTCCCGAAGCTCCGGCCAGAGGAGGGCATCCCGCCAGACCACCCGCCAGCCGCCGGCGGTCCAGCGCAGCTCCAGCGTGCCCTCCGCCTCCCGCTCCCCGAACAGGGCGGTCTTCCAGCGGATGCGGTAGCGGGCCCGGGCGCTCTCTCCCTCTTCGATCAGGCTCAACGGCTGGATCTCGATGGCCTGCACCCCGGCGGCGTTGAGGGTCTCCCGCCAGCGCGCCTGGAGGTCCTCCCGGGGCATGGCCGCCTGGGAGGCAGGGGTGAGCAGCGCCCAGAGTTCGTCGATCGCTTCCCGCATAAGGGCCTCCAGCGCCGCCGTCGCCGTCCCGGCCGGGGAAGGCCGGGGCGTGGGGGTCGGCGGCGCCGGGGTCGGCGTGGGAGGGGGAGGCGAAAGAACCCGGCACGCGCTCAGCCACCCTCCCGCCGCGGCCGGAAGCGCCCGCAACAGGAAGGTCCGACGGGTCCATCCCTTCCTCATCCTGCCTCCTTCCCCGGGGTCGAGAGGGGAAGGCCCGGGGGCTGCCGCAACCGTTCTGGGGAAACGTCCGGGAGCCCCGCCCGCCGGCCGAGGGCCCGGATCGCCCGCCACAGGCCCTGGCGGGTAAGCAGATCCCCCCGGCGGTTGAGGAGCAGGGCCTGGTTCTCCGGGTCCCGAACCAGACGAGGGCGTCCCGTCTGGAGATACCGGATCAGGGACTCCCGAACCGGCGCCGGGAGCGTGTAGATGCGCCAGCCGGCGCGGGTCTGGATCCGCAGGCGCTCCCCCTCTGGATCGATGTCCTCCAGGGTGAGGGCAACGGCCTGGCCGGCCCGCAACCCCAGTTTGCCGATGAGATGCAGGATCAGGCGGTCTCGTAGCCCCAGGGGGGTCTCCGGAAGGGACCGGGCGAAGTCCATCAGGCGCTGGCGCTGATCCGGGGGAAGGGGGAGCCGGGAGCCCCGGGTGGGGAGGCGCCAGCTCAGCGCGAGGGCCGGGTTCTCCGCGATGGCTCCTTCCTGCGCCAGGAAGCGGAAGAAGGCCCGCAGGACAGCCAGCCGCTGATTCCATGTGCGGACCGATCCGCCGCGCTGGAGCACGTTTTCATCCAGGAAGCGTTGCAACGCCGGGGCGTCCACCTCAGCCCAGCGGCGGAAGCCCCGGGCCTCCAGGAAACGGACGAGCCGGAAGAGGACGTGTCGATAAGAGCGGAGGGTGGAAGGGGCAGTTCCCTCCGCGGCGATCCGGGCGTCCAGGAAGCGGAGGACCCAGATCCCGAGGGCTTCTGATGGAGCATCCGTTCGGGCGTTCATCCCGAGCGCGTACCTCCGATCCACAGGCGCTGGGCAAAATTGTAGGACAACTGCGAGCAGTTGTCCTGCAAGGCGGCCAGGCCCGACAAAATCGGGACACACCCTTCCCCTTGGGCGGCGTGCGGGAAGGGAAGGGGATGGGCTCAGGCGGGACGCCGATGCGTTCCCCACCCCGGGCCCTGGGGGCGATCGGGAGGTTCCACCCCGAGGTCCTGGGCCTGCCCGCCCTCCTCGCGAGGGCCGATGAGCGGCATCAGCTGGAGCAGGGCTTCCTCGTCATACTGGCGGTTGCCGCACACATCGCAGATATAGGCGGGCATGTTCGGGATGACGATGAAGAAGTCCCCGTGGTAGCCGGCGTAGGTGATCCGGCGCGGCCGCATATAGCCGATCCGGCAGTTCGGGCAGGGCCACATCGAAACCTCCTGGTTGAATCCCTTCGACGCCCAGGCCGAGGTGCCGCTCAGCCGGCGCGGAGCGGCAGGGCTTCCAGGATGGCGACGGTGGCGCTGGTCCCCAATCGGGTGGCGCCAGCCTCGATCAGGGCGATGGCCTGTTCCGCCGTGCGGATGCCGCCGGAGGCCTTCACCCCGATTGTGGGGCCTACCGCCTGGCGCAGAAGCGCGACGTCCTCCACCGTCGCCCCGCCCGGCCCGAAGCCGGTGGAGGTCTTCACGAAATCCGCCCCGGCCTCGACGGCCAGGCGGGCGGCCCGGATTTTCTCCTCCGGGCGGAGCAGGGCGGTCTCCAGGATCACCTTGCAGACGGCTCCCGCGGCGTGGGCCACCGCGATGATCGCCTGCAGATCCGCCCGCACCGCCTCGATCGCCCCGGCCCGGAACAGGCCGATGGGGAGCACGATGTCGAGCTCCTGAGCGCCCTGGGCCAGGGCCAGGCTGGCCTCGGCCACCCGCACCGCCGTGAGGCTCGCCCCCAGGGGGAACCCCACCACCGTGGCCACCTTCACCGGGGTTCCGGCCAGCCGTTCGGCCGCGCGGGCGACATAGATGGGGTTCACACACACCGCCGCGCAGCCGTAACGCACGGCCTCCTCACACACCCGGTCGATGTCCGCCGGGGTGGCCTCCGGGCGGAGCAACGTATGATCGATCCGCGCGGCCAGCGCCTCCCGAGTCCACATCGTCAAGGATCCGATCGCCTCATGAATGGCCTGCGCATGGATGGATCGCTTCCTGTTCGAGACGGGAAGGGTCGCGGCGAAAGCCGCCCCTACTTTTGGATGGCAGGATGTATGCCGAAATGAATTTCGGCTGGCGTTGTGGGCCGCGGCCGGCGCGGCCCCTGGGGTGGCACCGGGTCCTTAGGGCACCTCCCTCCCAAAGGGATTCCGGATCAGGCCCCAGCGGGAGGGCGGCCAGTAGATCAACCACGCCTTCCCAATGATGGCCGAGCGGGGGAGGGTCCCCCAGTTGTGGGAGTCGTTGGACGCGTTGCGGTTGTCGCCCAGGACGAAATATTCCCCAGGCCCCAGAGTCACCGGCCCATAGGTATATCCCATCGGGCCGCGGATGTAAGGCTCCTCCAGGGGATGGCCGTTGATGAAGACCTTGCCGTCCCGGATGGCGATGGTCTCCCCCGGCAGCCCGATCACCCGCTTGATGAAATCGCGGGAGGGATCGTGAGGGAAACGGAAGACCACGACGTCCCCCCGCTGGGGAGAACCGAACCAGTAACTGACCTTGCTGATCAGCACGTATTCCCCATCGTGCAGGGTGGGCTCCATGCTGGAGCCTTCGATGCGGAAGCGGGCAGTGGCTGTGTTGACCAGAGCCATCGCCACCAGCACGATCAGGGCGGTCTCGATCAGCTCCCGCAGGAAGGCGATCAGCGGGTGCGAGCCTCGCTCCGCCCGCTCCAGGATCGGTTCTGTGGATTCCAGCGCCACCGGTGTGCGCGGCTCCTCCATACTCTCTTCCTCCGGGACCGGATTATACGCCGCCTTCCCCGGGGGGTCCAGTTCATCGCCCGCGGATCAAGCGGCGAGCCGGAGCGCGGACGCATGCCAGGAGCTGCCGGCTTTCCTCGAAGAGTCCGTGAAAGCCGCAGAGCCGATGGGAGGCCTTTCAAGGCCGCCCACCGAGGTCCTCTCCGCGTCGAATTCGCCCGGCTCGGGTTTGGGCGCATGTCGCGGCGTCCGGATAATGGGAGGGAGGAGCTGCGAGGCGGATGATCCGGTGGAGCGAGGCGGATGACCTTCCCGGAGCGGTTCGTCCGGCGGATGCAGGGGTGGTTGGGGCCGGAGGCGGAGCCCTTCCTTCAGGCTCTGAGCGGGCCCTACCGCACCGGCCTGCGGGTCAACACCCTCAAGATCGACCCGGAGGCCTTCCGGTCCCGTTCCCCGTTTCCGCTTTCCCCGGTCCCCTGGTGCCCGGAGGGCTTCGTCGTTGAGGACCTCGAAGCCCGGCCGGGCCTGCATCCGTATCACGCCGCCGGCCTGTATTACCTGCAGGACCCTTCGGCGATGGCGGCGGCGATCCTGCTGGACCCCCAGCCGGAGGAGTGGGTGCTGGATCTGGCCGCAGCGCCCGGCGGAAAGACCACCCACATCGCCGCACGGATGCGCAACACCGGGGTTCTCGTGGCGAACGAGATCCAGCCCCGGCGGGCCTCGGTGCTGGCCCTGAATGTGGAACGCATGGGGGTAACCTGCGCGCTGCTGACCAACGAAACCCCGCAGCGCCTGGCCCGGCGCTGGGAGGGGTTGTTCGACCGCGTGCTGGTGGACGCGCCATGCTCCGGGGAGGGGATGTTCGCCCGGGACCCCGAGGCCATCCGGACCTGGAGCGTGGAGCGGGTGCGTCGCTCCGCCGGGTTGCAGAAGGCCATCCTCACGGAGGCCGCCCGGATGGTGCGGCCGGGAGGCTGGCTTCTGTATGCCACCTGCACCTTCGCCCCGGAGGAGAACGAGGGGGTGGTGGACGCCTTCCTGCGCGCCCATCCGGAGTTCGACCTGGTGGATCCCCCCCGCCATCCGGCCTTCGACCGGGGACGCCCGGAATGGATCGAGGGGGGAGATCCCCGTCTGGTCCGCGCCGTGCGGCTGTGGCCACACCGGGGGCCGGGGCACGGGCACTTCTACGCGCTCTTCCGGCGGAGGGGGGAGGAGCGGCCCCATCGTCCGGGACCGGAGAGCGATCTGCCGGGCCGGGTTCGGCGGGCTCTGGAAGCTTTCTGGGAGAAAACCCTGGAGGCGCCCCTGCCAGAGGACGGTTTGATCCTGCGAGGGGATCACGTCTATCGGACGCCGATGGCGCCGGCGTTGTGGCGGGGGTTGCGGGTGCTGCGGCCGGGATGGTGGCTGGGCCGGGCGCGTGACGATCGCTTTGAGCCGGACCACGCCTTGGCGATGGCCCTGGATCCACGGCGGGTGCGTCAGGTGCTGGAGCTCTCGCTGGACGATCCCCGGGTGGCTGCGTATCTGCAGGGGCATCCCCTGGAGGGGCCGTGGGAGGAGGGATGGACCCTCATCGCTCTGGAGGGCTTCCCGCTGGGCTGGGCCCGGGCCGAGCGCGGTCGGCTCAAAAACCTCTACCCTCGCCACCTGCGGGCCATTGGATGGTGGGAAGCGTAAGCGGACGCCTGGGTCGGATCACCCGTTCGGGCCCTGGCCCTGGAGGAGACCGGTTTCACCGGACTTCCTCTACCGTGATCCCCATGGCTTCCAGCCAGGCCTTCAGGGCAGAGGCGTGATCGGCCCGCACCATCAGGGTGTGGGCGTCCAGGGGACGGACCCAGGGGGAAAGGGCAGGCTCCCGGCACAGCGCCTCCAGGATCTCCGGCCGATCCATCCGCAACAGGATCACCGGCTCCCAGCGCGCCCGCGGCGGATGCTCGCTCCAGGTCAGCAGCCGGGCCAGCAGCCCCGCCGGCAGCGGCCCCCGATGCACCTGTTGCAACCGTTGCAGGATCTCCGAAAGGCTTAACCCGGCCTCCCGACCTGCCTGTAGCGACGCCTCCGTGATCCGGAATCCCTCCGGGGTGCGTTCGGTGAACGGCTCCAGCAATCGCTCCACCCCCGGATGGGGGAAGGGCCCGGTCCAGCGCAAGATCCCGGAATCCTCCGCCACCACCTGATTGCGCAGATCCTCCGATCGGAACCCGCTCATCCACGGCCGGATCCCCCGCGCCCGCCAGCGGGCCGCCAGCGCCTCGGCCCGCTCCCCGGTCCAGCCCAGGCCCTCCCCCAGGGGTCGGAGGGACGGATCCGCCGGGAGCCCGTCTTCCCCGCTCCGGACCAGGGTCACCCGCCGGTAGATTCGCACCCGATTGAACCGCCGGTGCCAATCCTCCAGGGAGCGTCGCACGTTCGGCGGAAGAGGCTCGCCGCTGATCCCCTCCAGGAAGCGGATGACGCGCGGGATGTCCCAGCCCTGGGAGAGCCCTCGATACAGGGCCTCGCGGGTGATCTGATAGATGGAGATCGGCTCCCCCGGCGTCGGCTCCGTGAAGGCCTCCAGGGCGGTGCGAACCGCCTCCGAGATCGGCTCGAAAGCCAGGATCCGGAAATCGGGCTGGACGACAAGGCGCCCACCCTCCTCCGGCAGCGCCACCGGTTCCCCCACCCCCAGCATCCAGGCTCCGAAGGCGGTCAGCCGCGTCATCGTCCAGCGCCCGCCTCGATCCCCTCGGTCCAGAACGCCGAGCCAGTGCAGCGGCCAGAGGGTTTCCTCCATCAGCCAGGCTTTCCAGCGAGCGGCCCGCTCCTGACCGGCCGGGGAGAGGGGGTCCGGCGCGCGCGCGGCTGGCTCCCGCAGGGCGGCCGCCACCAGGGCGGGCAGGGGGATCCACGCCCCGGCCTCATGCCCACGCAGCCCCTGCTCGAGGCGCGCCCTCAAAAGCTCCGGGGAGAGATGCTCCCCTTCCTCCCCCTCGGAGATCCCAGCGCCCTTCCAGGCGTGGAAGGCGGCGGCCGCGCGATCGGTCGCCTCCTGCTCCCAGAAGGGGTGCAGGGTCTCCAGGATCAGGGTCGCCCCATGGGTCCGAAGCACGCCCATGCGTTCCAGCAGGCGCCGGAGGAAGGTGATGTACGCGAGGTCGCGCGGGGAGCCGGCGAGGCCCAGCCAGCGCTGGAGGGCGCGAACCCACCGCGCCGGCAACCGTCCATCCCGGGTCAGGGCGATCCCAGAGGAGCGGCGGAGGAACCGGGCCATCCGCCCGAGGTCCCGCGCCAGCCGTTGGGGAGAGGCCGGATACACGCGATCCGGTGGAAGAGACGGAAGCACCGGGAGGGCAGCGGCCACCTCGTCCGGCAGGACCGCTTCTCCCTGGGGCCGGAGGGAGCGCACGCGCAATCCCCCGCGATGCCAGTAAATCAGACCCAGGGCCGCCAGATGGACGGCCAGCTCCTCGAAGGGGATCGCTGGGGTGTCCTCCGCCGTCGCCTCATATAAAATCGAAAGGACAAGAGCGGGCATCGATCCGCCCGCCTGCTGCAGGCCCTCCACCAGCCAGCGGCCCTCTGCCGGCAGGCCCGTCCAGAGGGCCGCCAGCCGGTCCCGATCGCTCAGGCGGGCAAGGGTCTGCTCCTCAGCGCCCGATCCCTCCTCCGCCGGCCATCCCTGCTGGCGGAGGATGTGGGCGACCAGGGAGGGATCATAGTGCGCGACCAGCTCGTTCAACCGCATCGCCCCCCTTCCCACCCCTCCGAGGCCCCCCCGGAGGACCCCCGGGGGAGATGACCAAAGTCCGGTATAAGGATTTTAACCATAGCGGTATCATAGGAGGGCAGACGGCGATGGCGCCTGGGATCCCGGATCCAGGGAAGAGAGGGATGGAGACGCAGAAGCTGGACCCGACGCAGATGCCCACCTTGCTGAAGCCGGGGGAGGTGCTCCAGGGGCGATATCGGATCGAGCGGGTGCTCGGCGCGGGGGGGATGAGCACCGTGTATCTGGCCCTGGACCTCCGGTTCCCCTCGGTGCGTCGGTTGTGCGCGCTGAAGGAGATGATCAGCCATATCCCAGACCCCCGGATGCGGGCGCTGGCCCAGCAGAGCTTCGAGCGCGAGGCGGCGATGCTGGCCACCCTCAGCCATCCCGCCATCCCCAAGATTTACGACTACTTCACAGAGGGCGAGCGCCACTACCTCGTCATGGAGTATATCCCCGGGGAGGACCTGGAGACACGGTTGCGGCGCACCGAGGGGATGCTGCCCGTGGAGGAGGTGGTGAGCTGGGCGGTGCAGATCTGCGATGTGCTGCACTATCTTCACTCTCAGCAGCCGCCTATCATCTTCCGGGATCTCAAGCCCTCAAACATCATGGTCGACCCTTACGGGCGGGTGTTCCTGGTGGACTTCGGGATCGCCAAGGTGTTCCAGGCCGGCCAGCGGGGGACGATGATCGGCACCGAAGGCTACAGCCCCCCGGAGCAGTATCGCGGGATCGCGGATCCACGCACGGATATCTATGCCCTGGGGGCTACGCTCCATCACCTGCTGACGCGGCAGGACCCGCGCCTGGAGCCCCCCTTCTCCTTTCACGAACGGCCCATCCGTCGGGTCAACCCGGCGGTCCCCGAGGCCCTGGCCCAGGTGATCATGCGCGCCCTGGAATATGACCCGGACCGGCGCTTCCAGTCGGCGATGGAGATGAAACAGGCCCTTCTTGCGGCCATGGGGATGCCGGCGGCCTCGCGCTCCCCGGCCATCCCCTCGGTCCGGGCTTCCTCCACCCCTTACCGGGTGAAATGGATCTTCGCCTGCGAGGATGAGATCCGCTCCCGCCCGGTGGCCGCGGAAGGAATGCTCTTCGTTACCTCCTACGACCACAACGTCTACGCCCTCTCGGCGGAGGATGGGAAGCTCCGCTGGAAATTCGCCGCGGAGGGCGGCATCGGCGGGGCGGTGGCGGTGGCCGGGGACCGGCTGGTGGTGGGCTCGCTGGACCGCCGGCTCTACGCCCTGCGGATCCGGGACGGTCAGTTGCTGTGGACCATGGAGGCGGGCGGGCCGATCTACACCACCCCTCGTATCGTCGCCGGGGTGGTCTTCTTCGGCGCCGATGATGGCTTCTTCTACGCCGTCGACCTGGAGACCGGCCGCGTCCTCTGGCGGGTGGATCTCGCCACGCCCATCCGCTCCTCCGCCGGCTTCTACGGGGAGACCCTGGTGGTGGGGGTCGAGGACGGCGGCGTCTACGCCCTGGACATGCGGGGGAACATCCGCTGGCAGTTCACCGCCCGCAGGGGGGTCACCGCCTCGCCGTGGATCGACGCCGAGCTGGCTGTGGTGGGTTCCTGGGACTGGCATGTCTACGCTCTGGACGCGCGCACCGGATGGGCCATCTGGCGGTTCCGCACCGGCCGGCCGGTCCTCTCCTCCCCGGTGGCGGCCGAGGGGGTGATCTATGTGGGCTCCGCCGATGGCTTTCTCTACGCGCTGAACGCGCGGACCGGCAACCCGAACTGGCGGTTCCAGACCGGCGGACAGGTCAACGCGCCTCCCCTCCTGCTTGAGGGACAGGTCCTGGTGGGATCCACAGACGGCCGCCTTTACGCGGTGGACGCCCGCACCGGCAACGCCCTCTGGTCCTTCCAGACGGAGGGTCCCATCGTTTCCGCCCCTGAGTGGTGGGAGGGGACGCTATATGTGACCTCGATGGACCATCGAGTTTACGCCTTGAGCCCGGTGGGAGCGTAAAGCGGGATCCGATGCGATTCGTGAGGGTTCGGACTGCAGGAGCGGTCTTCGCCGCGACCCTGTGAGATCGAAGAGGGAGGTTCGGGGCTGAAGCCCCTCCTCGAAAAATCATGGGCCCGGCCGATCCCCGGACCGGGCCTCAGGGGGAGGAAAGGGATGAAATGGCTGCGACGGCTGTTCGGGAAGCGCAGGATGGAGAAAGAACCCTCCGCGCCGGAGGTGGCGGAGCCGCCGGCGGCGGCCGCCCCAGCCTCCGGAGTGCCGGCGGAGGCGGCCCCACCCTCGCCGGAGCCGTCTGGAGGAACCATGCCCCTTCCCCCTATGCCCCCTCGATCCGTCGTCGGGCTGCGCTTCGGCTGGGCCACCGACCCCGGCCTGATCCGGGCCCGCAACGAAGACGCGCTCCTGATCCTGCACACCGTTTACGAGGGGTCCGGGAGCCTGCTGCCGGTCGGGCTCTTCCTGGTGGCTGATGGGATGGGCGGCCATCGGGGGGGCGAGCAGGCCAGCGATCTCGCCGTCCGGGAGATCGCCCGTTACCTGGCCAGCCATCTCTTCATCCCGCACCTCGCCCGTCGCGTCCCGGACCATCCGATCAAGGAGCTGTTGGAGGAAGCGGTCCGCGCGGCCAACGCCCAGATCCTCCAGGCGGTCCCCGGGGGCGGAACCACTGTGGTCGGCGCCCTGATCATCGGGGACAGCGTTCACCTCATCCACGTAGGGGATAGCCGGGCCTATCTGGTCTGGCCGGACCGCCTGGAGCAGCTGACCGAAGATCATTCCCTGGTGCAGCGGATGATCTCCCTTCAGGGCATCCGCGCGGAGGAGGCAGCCGGGATCCCCCGTAACCTCCTGTATCAGGCCCTGGGGCATCCCAGCCGGCTGAGCCCGGGTTACCGTCGGATCTCCCTTCCCCCGGATGCCTGGCTCATGCTGTGTACCGACGGGCTGTGGGGGGAGGTCCCCGAGGAGCAGATCCTTCAGACGATCTGGGAGAGCGCCTCTCCGCAGGAGGCATGCGATCGTCTGGTTCAGCAGGCCCGGGCGGCCGGAGGCCATGACAACATCTCGGTGATCCTGGTCGGGCGATGAGCGGCCACGAGGAGTTCCTGGATTACTACGCCATCCTGGGCGTTCCGCCCACGGCCAGCCCGGAGGAGATCAAGCAGGCTTTCCGGACGCTGGCGCGCCGGGTCCATCCCGATGTGATGCCCGGGGCGGGGACCTCCTTGCTGTTCCGGCTGGTCCACGAGGCCTATGAGGTCCTCTCCGATCCCGAGCGGCGGGCGGCGTATGATCGGCAGCGGCAGGCACGGTGGAGCGACCCGGGATTCGCCCTGCGGGGGCAGCTGCTCCTCAGCCGGCCCCGGTTGCCGGCCCTGTCGACCTCCCAGATCCTCTACGCTCTGCTCACCATCGAGATGCCCCCGGAGGCCCAACCCTCGCGCCGGCCGGTGGATCTGGCCCTGGTGATAGATCGAAGCAATTCCATGCGGGGGCCGCGTCTGGACCAGGCGAAGGCCGCTGCCCTGGAGCTGGCCGCCCATCTGCAGCCCGGGGATCGACTGGCGGTGGTGGCTTTCCACAACCGGGCGGAGGTCGTCTGGCCGTTGAGCCCGGCGGAGGAACGCCATCGGCTGCATAGTCGGCTGGCCACCCTGGAGGCCGGCGGGGGCACCGAGATCTATCGGGGGCTCCTTTTGGGGTTCCAGGAGCTCTTCCGCGCCCGGCGGGCAGGCGCTTCGGCCCATCTGATCCTGCTCACCGACGGCCGAACCTACGGAGACGAGGATCGCTGCCGGGAGCTCGCGGAGCAGGCCCGTCAGGTGGGCATCGGGATCAGCGCGTTCGGAATCGGCGAGGACTGGAACGACGAGCTGCTGGACGAGATCGCTGTCCGCAGCGGTGGGATCTCCGGTTACATCACCTCGCCGGAGGAGATCCGCCAGCGTTTCCTGGAGCACCTGCGGCTGCTGGAGGAGCTCGGCGCGGAGGATCTCCATCTGATCGTGGAACCGGCCGAGGGCGTCCAGCTCACCGGGCTGTATCAGATCCGCCCGGAGCTGCGGGTTCCACCGCGGGAGGACACCGGCTGGTATCTGGGCTCGCTGCACCTCTCCCGGCCGATCCAGGTGCTCCTGGAGTTCGCCCTGCCTCCCCTGGAGCCCGGCTGGCGGGAGCTCGCCCACCTGGACCTGCGGGGACAGGTCCCGGGGAACCCGTCTCGCCCAATCCGGGCGCAGTGGATGGTGCAGGCGCCGGTTCTCCCGGAGGAGCCGTTGACGGTGGAGCCCCCTGGTCCGCTATGGGAGGCCCTGGCCCGGGTGGTGATCTACCGCCTGCAGGAGCAGGCCTGGGCGGCCGTGCGGGCTGGGAGATGGGAGGAAGGCGCCCGTCGGCTCCAGCAGGCGGGAACCCGCCTCCTGGAGCTGGGAGCGACGGATCTGGCCCGGGAGGCGCTGGAGGCCGCCACCCGCTTGTTGCAGGGTCAGGCGGTTCCCAGAGGCCAGCAGCTCGCCTTAAAATACAAAACGCGGATGCTGATGCTTCCGCCCCCTGATTCGGGAGGACCCTCATGATCGAGTGTCCGTTGTGCGGGCGCAAATATCCGGTCGGGGCCCTGTTCTGCCCGGAGTGCGGCGTGTATCTGCTCACGGGCGGCCCCCTGCGCACGGAACCGCTTCCGGAGGGAGTTCCTTCTCCCATCGGAACAGCCTCCGGGCGCGCCGCGGAGGCTCCCACCGCGCCGCAGAGCTTGGTGCTGCAGGTGCTCACCTCCGGCCGCCGGATTGTGATCCGCCCGGATCAGGAGGTCCTCCTGGGGCGGCTGGACGTGGGCCGCGGCATCTTCCCCCAGGTGGACCTCACGTCCGACGGGGGTCTGGAAGGCGGGGTGTCCCGCCGCCACGCCCGGGTGTTCTACCAGGACGGCCGGTTCTACATCGAGGATCTGGGCAGCACCAACGGGACGTATCTCAACGGGACGCGTCTGGTGCCTTACTCCCCGCAGGCCCTGGGGGAGGGCGACGAGATCCGGCTGGGTCAGATCCCGATTCGGGTGGCGCTGGCGTAAGGAGGATCTCCCATATGGCCTACACGGTCCTCATCCATCTGATCAATGCGGATCCGCTCCTGGCGGAAGTGGAACGGCTGCCCGAGCCTCAGGATCAGGTGCTGATCTGCAGCAACGTCCGCCTCCGCGATGGGAAGGAGGTGCATTACATTGACCCGGAGGCGGTGCAGGTGATCATCCCCTGGCATCGGATCTCCTTCGTGGAGGTCCTGAGCGCCCGCGAGGAGGCCGAGATCATCAGCTTCGTGCGGGAGCGGTGAAGATGGTTCAGGCGCCGGTTCGGCCGGAAGCGCGGGAGCGTCGACGGATCCTCATCGTGGACGATGAGGCGCGGGTGCGGCAGTTCGTCCGCATGAACCTGGAGCTGGAGGGCTTCGAGGTCTTCGAGGCCTCCAACGGCCTGGAGGCCCTGGAGAAGGTCAAAGAGTTGCTGCCGGACCTGGTGATCCTGGACGTGATGATGCCGGAGCTGGACGGCTTCGAGACCCTGGCCATGATCCGGGAGGTGAGCTCGGTCCCGGTGATTATGCTCACGGTGCGGGCGGATGAGGCGGACAAGGTCCGGGGGCTGGAGCTGGGGGCGGACGATTATGTGACCAAGCCCTTCTCGCCTCGGGAGCTGATCAGCCGCATCAAGGCTGTCCTGCGCCGGGTGGATACCCCGGCCACGGCGGGCGGGGCGGTGCAGATTGATGATTACCTTACCATTGACTTCAACCGGCGGGTGGTGATCGCCGGGGGCAAAGAGATCAAGCTGCGGCCTACGGAGTGGCGGCTGCTGTATCATCTGGTGAACAACGCGGGGCGGACCCTCAGTCACGAAAGCCTGCTGGCCAAGGTGTGGGGCTACGAATACCGGGACGAGACCCATTACCTGCGGCTCTACATCAATTACCTCCGTCAGAAGATCGAGCCGGACCCCTCCCGCCCGCGTTACATTCTCACCGAACGGGGGGTGGGTTACCGGTTCGTGGACTTCCGGGGCGGGGAGCTGGAGCGGCTGAAGCGTCAGGCGGCGGACGCCTCTTCCTGAGCCCAAAGGCCCTGATCCCCTCGTTCCCCAAAATCCTCCCGAGATGATATAATTGAAAACGCAGGCATCGGGGCGTGGCGCAGCCAGGTTAGCGCACCACGTTTGGGACGTGGGGGTCGTCGGTTCGAATCCGACCGCCCCGACTCGGGCGGGCGTAGCTCAGTCCGGTAGAGCGCCTCCCTTCCAAGGAGGATGTCGCGGGTTCGAATCCCGTCGCCCGCTCCTCTTCAATGAGGGATAGGGTGGGCCCGTAGCTCAACGGCAGAGCAGCCGGCTCATAACCGGTCGGTTGCAGGTTCGAATCCTGCCGGGCCCACAATCTCCCCTGCAGGGAGGGGCCTGTTTCCCCAAATGCCTGGGGATCCGCCTGCCCAGTGAACCGTTGTCATCCATCATCGAGCGCGCCGCTTGGTTATGAGCGGCCTTTGATTAGAAGATGAGCGACAATGGGGCGGAAGTGAACGGGTTCTGGTCTGGAGATGGCGGGCCTCCATTTTTATCATAAGGGTGCATTCCCCACGCATATCCTGATGGAGGTCCGCCATGAAGAGGTTTGTCCGATGGCTTTCCAAAGGTTTCCTGCTGTTGGGGGTAGTAGCTGCGGCCTGTCAGCCGGCCGCAACTCCTTCTCCTACCCCGCTCCCTTCGCCGACTCGTGCTATGCCGACACCGACTCCTATGCCCACTCCTACTCCTTTACCCCCTTCGCCTACTCCGAAACCGGCTCCGACTACCAGCAGCAAGGCCGCTGATCTGCATGTCGCACTTCATCAGCTGTTGAGCGAGCACGTGCTGTTGGCCGCTTCGGCGACGGGTGCGGCGTTGGGGAAGCGGGAGGCGGAGTTCAAGGCGGCGGCTGCGGCGCTGGATGCGAACTCGGTGGATCTTTCGAAGGCGGTGGGGTCGGTATATGGGGCGGATGCGGAGAAGGCGTTCTTGCCGCTCTGGCGGAAGCATATTGGGTTTGTGGTGGATTACACGATGGGGCTGGCGATGAAAGACAAGGGGAAGCAGGATAAGGCGGTAGCGGATCTTCTGGCGTATACGGAGGAATTTGGGGCTTTCCTGAGCTCGGCGAATCCGAATCTGACCAAGGAAGCGGTTGCCGGTTTGGTCAAGGAGCACATTCTGACCTTGAAGGCGGTGATCGACGCCCAGGCGGCGGGGAATCCGGACCAGGCCTACATGGCCCTGCGCAAGGCCTACGCCCATATGCGAATGATCGCCGACCCATTGGCTGAAGCCATTGTCAAGCAGTTCCCAGATAAATTCCGCCCGTAAGGCGAGTGCGCGGCTGGGGGCTGCTTCCTGCGAGCAGCCCCCAGCTCACTTGAAGCGCTGGGGGTGAATCCGCCATGCCTTTGGGGATACGAGTGCGATGGCTTCGGAGCATTGGGATGGCCCTCGGACTTGCGGCATGCGGGGTTTCGACGCCGGGTTCGATCCCTCAGCCGCTTCCGTCACCGACGGCCATGACGTCGACGCCCTGGCCAACTCCCACCTCTACATCGCCGGTAGAGCGGATTCGGATCCGTCTATTCCGTTTCCAGCCCGAGATCCTGGAGATCCCTGCGGGGACGACTGTGGTTTGGATCAATGAGGACGCCACCACCCATACGGTTACCAGTGGAAAGCCGGAAGCCCCTTCCGGGCTTTTCGATTCCGGTCCCCTTGAACAGGGGCGCTCCTTTTCCTGGACCTTTCGCCAAGCAGGGGAGTATCCCTACTTCTGCCAACGCCATACCCATATGCAGGGTATTATCCGTGTGCGCTAAACTAAACCAGGGAGGGCGCTATGCATTTCGGAGCCTTTGCCGATCAAATTCCTAACCCGGTTTTTATTATGATCCACCTCACCTTTCTCCTCGTCGCATTGTGGTTTGCATACCAATGTTATCAAAGCAAATACACGCTTGCCTCCCTCGGTTTTTTTATGTATTCAATTTCACAATTTTCGTATATTTTATATCATATCAATGTTACAGTGATTTTGTTTTCTCACACTTTGGCGGAGGTTTCGAATTTCCTGGGATTTGTGAGTTTGTTCATGGCGATTGGCCAGGCCTTGGTGGTGGGAAGTCGGACGAGGCCGTAGGGGAGAGGGGTTAAGCGGATAGCTCCTGTTCCCACAGCCAAGCGGTGATTTGATCCAAGGCGGATTGCAGGTAACGCCGATAGGTGCTGAGGGGGAGATCCAGGCGCTCGGCGATCCGCTCCTGAGATCCCAGGGGTTCGATGTAAGTGAAATGAAGGGCCTGGTATTTGCGGGCATCTTTGGGGGAGGCTTGCAGCCGGCGGGCGGCCTCAAGCAGCATTTGCTGGAGTTGGGCTCCGCGTTTCTCGGCGGGAGCTTGCCAGCCTGTGCGAGAGAGAACCAGGCGGGATCGGGCCAGGGGGTTTTCGGCCAATCGATCGATCCGGTGCAGATCTCGAAAGCCCTGGCGAACGGCTTCGCGGAAATCAGAAAAATTCAGAACAACGATGGATTCATCGGAGGGAGGTTGGAAATGTTCCGCAACGGGCTCTGCCTCCTTTTTCCCCAGGCGGGCCAGCCAAAGCGGGATAGGCGTTTTCCTCCAGTCCTGACCATAGACGCCGTAGCGACGACCGCCGATTTCGAAATCTACATGAGGCCAGCGGGGGATCTCAGCGTAGGCGAACAGGGGGGCCCAGAACTCCGGGTTCGAGAAAGGAAAGAAGGAAAGGGCCAGGCGTGGAGTGGTGAGGCAAAGCCGGACCATCTCAAGCCCCAGGAGGCTCTGGACAGGAGAGAGATCTTGGTAAGTGTCCCGAGCCATCCAGAAGCGGAAGTAGAGCCCCCTTTCCCCGGGGCGCAATGGGGCATGGCGCTGGAGCCATGAGAGGGCAATATCAATGGCCGGATCAATAGAGGACTCCGCGGGCGCAATGTCTTCTAAACGCAACGCGAGCAGGAACCCTCGGACCTCCTTGGATTGATCGCGGACGACGATGAGCCCATCGGGCTGACGGTGAAACCAGTGTTCAGCCAGAGAGGCCGAGATCTCTCCCTCATACAAGGCGATCCATTCGAGTAGCTGATGATGTTCGGACGGAGTCGGATGATCAATGAAGAACGTGTCCTCAGCGGCCCAGCGGATCCGCAGCTCCACAAAGAAGGGTCGAAGGAGCGGGTGCCGGCGATGCAAATAGATATAATCGACGAGAAGTTCGAGGCGCGTCGGATCCTGGAGCTCGTTCAGACGTCGCATATAGTAAGACTGCGCTTTGCGATGCAGGTCCCGGTATCTTTCCGGATTGCGCCATTGTAGATCGGCGAGGATGCTCTCGCGCACCACATCGTGAAGCCGCAGTCCGTGGGGGCCGGATTCGACGAAGGATAGGCGACGTAACCAGTTAAAGAGGGCCTCGACGTCCGCCTGCCCGATGGCCTCCGCCAGGAGGGGCTCGCTCAGAGATCGCACCAGGGCGCATGCTTCCAGAGCGGCTCGGTGAGCGGGAGTGGGCACTTCTTCCAGGAAGATTTCCAGCAGGCTGGAGAAGAGGTCGGGGATGGCTTCGATCTCGGGAAGCCGCCCTGGTTGTTGCTGCAGGATGTCGGCCACCAGAGCCAGAGCCAGAGGATGCCCCCAGGTCAGACTGAAGGCGGTCCGGTGTTGAGATTCAGGGATCCCGCGTCGTCGAAGATATTCCGCGGTCTCTTCAAAGGAGAAGTTCCGCAGCGGGAACACTCGAATGAGCTGCGCCCAACCTGGATCCGTTCGCCATTTCAAAGAGGGAGGGTGACGGCTGGCTATCACCACGATCGAGCCCGCCGGAAGGCGCGGGATGAAATCTTCCCTTAACCATGCTTCTAAACCCTGCAAGGCTTCGTATCCATCCAGGAAGATCGCTGGAGGGCAGGGCAAGCGCCCCAACAGCTCCTCCAAGGAGGTTTCGGATTCTCCCCCCAGGGCGCGCACAACATTCTCGATGAATGCGGGGATGTGGGCATGGATATAGCGCCCGTCTAAGAAAGCGGTGGGAACCCCCAGCGATTGCGCCATTGCTTCCCATTCACGGAGCAGGGTGGTTTTTCCGATTCCCCCGGGGCCGAAAACGAAAAACACCGCACCCTTGCGTTCCGCTTCACGAAGGACAGCTTGGAAAGCGGAGCGCTCCATCTGACGGCCCACAAACCATTGCTGTCGCTCGTTTCGAACGAAATCCTCGAGATTTTTGTTCATTGATACCCAAAGGGATAGGCGGAGCGATGGAGAGCGAGACCGCGGCTGCTTTTATTTTATCAAGGCTTCGGAGAGCGGTCAACCTTTCGGGGAAGCTCCGGCTGGGGAGATCAATTGGGATCTGCTGACAGAGGAGACAGAAGCAATTATAGAACTCATCTCAAAACTCGGGTATCCAGTTGTAGTATACTCGGTCTCTGGACAACCTGCCTGGGAGGGGAAGACCGATGGGGTTTCAGGAATTGACGGATGAACAGTGGGCTTTCATTGCGCCCTTGCTGCCACCCAGGGCCAAAACCGGAAGACCTCGGGTGGAGGACCGCAAGGTCCTCAACGGGATCCTGTATGTGCTGGTTACAGGTTGCCGGTGGTGCGATATGCCCCGCCAATATGGCGCCTATCAGACCGCGTGGCGGCGGTTTCGGGAACTCCAGGAGAAGGGGGTCTGGCACCAGATCCTGCAAGCCCTTCTGGACTGGGGGTATACGCTGGGGAAGGTGAAGGTGGAAGCGGTGGCGGTTGATTCCACGCTGGTGGAGGCGAAAAAAGGGGGGAAGGGGTAGGAATAGATGGGCATAAGAAGCGGAAAGGAACCAAAGTGCACGTTTTGGTGAATGAAGACGGGCTCCCATTGAGTGTGGTGGTGGGGCCTGGGAATGAGCACGATAGCCGTCGGTTGGAGGAGGTGCTGGAGGGCCTGCGGGTGAAGAAGAGCGGGAGGGGGCGGGCGCGGACGCGGCCGAAGGTGGTATATGCGGATGCGGCGGATGATGCGAAGGCGATTCGGGAGGGGTTGCGACGGCGAGGGATTCGGGCCGGCAGTCCGAAGAATCCGCGGCGGGGGAAGGGAACCCGAGGGGGAAAGCGGGCGTTCCGGCGTCGGAAGGCCTATCGGAAGGCTCGAAGCCGCGTGGAGCGGTTCTTCGGATGGCGGAAAGGGGGGTTCCGAAGGTGGACGGTTCGGCACGAAAGGCGGCTGTCCACCTTCCTGGCCTTCGTCCTCCTCGCCGGCTTCCTCATCGCCTGGAGAATTTTGAGATGAGTTCATTCTATATTACAATTATGGGGAAGGTGTATCAGGCTTAGGAGGTGCTCCATGGAGCGACCCTGGCATCGCTTTTATGATCCCCGCACCCCCCGTTCCTTAGTGTATCCACCCATCCCCTTCTTCCGCTTCCTGGAGGATTCCGCCCGGCGGTTCCCCGACCGCCCGGCCCTGATCTTCAAGCCCGCCCATCAGGGGTTCGCCGGGAGCGTCATGACTTACCGGGAGCTCAACGAGCTCTCGGACCGCCTGGCCGCGGCCCTCTACCATGAGCTGGGGGTGCGCAAAGGGGATCGGGTGGCTTTGATCATGCCGAACATCCCTCAGTTCGTCATCTCCTACTTCGCCGTTCAGAAGATCGGCGGCATCGTGGTGGCCACCAACCCCATCTACACGCCCCGCGAGCTGGAATACCAGCTCGCCGACTCCGGTGCCACGGCGGCCATCGTCCTCAGCCGGATCTACGAGCGGGTGAAATCCGTCCAGCCCAACACCGCGGTGCGCCGCGTGGTGGCCGTCCACATCAAGGAATACATGAGCCCTCTCCTGAAGATCCTCTACACCCTGGCCCGGGAGCGCAAAGAGGGCGACCGCGTGGCGCTGCGGGACAACGACATCTGGTTCCAGGACCTGCTGCGGCGCTACCGGCCGGACCAGCGGCCGGCGGTGGAGGTGGGACCGGATGACGTGGCCATCTTCCAGTATACAGGCGGGACCACCGGCCTCTCGAAAGGGGCGGTGGCCCTCCACCGCAACATCGTGGCCAACGTCCTGCAGGTGCGGGCATGGGATCCGGAGATCCGGGACGGCCAGGAAGTGGTGATGGGCGCCCTCCCGCTGTTCCACGCCTACGGCATGATCGTGGCCCTGGGCCTGGCCATGCAGTGCGGCGCCACGCTGGTGCTGGTGCCGAACCCCCGGGATCTGCCGACGCTTCTCGATGGGCTGCAGCGTTATCGCGTGACCATGTTCCCGGGCGTGCCCACCCTCTACAACGCCATCAACAACCACCCGGATGTGAAGGCCGGCAAATACAACCTGCGCACCATCCGCGCCTGCATCTCCGGCGCCGCGCCGCTGCTGCTGGAGATCAAGCGGCGCTTCGAGGAGATCACCGGGGCGAAGCTGGTGGAGGGCTATGGCCTCTCGGAGGCGCCCACCGCCACCCATTGCAACCCCCTCTACGGCCTGAACAAGGAAGGCAGCATCGGGATCCCGCTCCCCGATGTGGACGCGAAGATCGTCAGCCTGGAGGACGGGGTCACGGAGCTGCCGCCAGGGGAGATCGGGGAGCTGGTGCTGCGCGGCCCCCAGGTCTTCCAGGGCTACTGGAACCGCCCGACGGAGACCGAGAACACCCTCCGAAACGGCTGGCTTTACACGGGCGACATCGCCCGAATGGACGAGGACGGTTATTTCTACATCGTGGATCGCAAGAAGGAAGTGATCAAGCCGGGCGGCTATCAGGTGTGGCCGCGGGAGGTCGAGGAGGTCCTGGCCCAGCATCCCAAGATCAAGGAGGTGGCCGTCGCCGGGATCCCGGATCCGCATCAGGGGGAGGCGGTTAAAGCCTGGGTGGTGCTCCACGAGGGCCAGACGGCGACCGTCGAGGAGATCCGGGAGTGGTGCCGGGACAAGCTGGCGCCTTACAAGATCCCGCGTTTCATCGAGTTCCGAAGCGAGCTCCCCAAGAGCATGGTGGGCAAGGTCCTGCGCCGGGTGCTGGTAGAGGAGGAACGGGCCCGGGGCCGGCCCGCCGAATGAGGCGATCGCCCCTGTAAGAAATCGAGGGAGCTGGGGACTCCGGGACATCCCCAGCTCCCGTTTTTTCCGCTTTTTCCGCCGGACGCTCACCGGGGGCGATCGAGGGTGTTCAGGATCGCCCCGATGACCTCCGGGGGCAGGGGCGAGTGGGAGGCCAGGGCCAGGTTGTGCGCCACATGGGCGACCCGGCTCATGCCGACCAGAGCAGTGGTGATCCCGGGGGTGGAGCGGACGAACTGGAGGGCGCGCTGGGCTTCCGAGAGGCCCTCGGGGAAGAGGCGGCGCAGCCACAGGGGCCAGCTCCGGAGCAAGCGCCCCTGCATCAGGGAAGCGCTGGCCCACACGGTGATCCCCAGATCCCGCGCCACTTCCAGGGCAGTCGCCCATCCCTCGCCCCACGGCTGGTTCCGCCGGAGGGCCGCCTCGGGCATGCTCAGGTTATAGGGAAGCTGCACGAACCGGAAATGATGTTCGGGGCCGCCGACTTCGCGGGCGATGGCCTCCACCTCCGCCAGGGACAGCGCCTCCGGCGCATGGGCCGGAGCCCGGTAAGCCGTCCAGGTGGCGGTCCCATAGAAACGGATCCATCCCTGGGCGACGGCCTCCTCCAGGGCGGCGAAGGCCGCCCGCAGACGCGCCCGGAACTCATCCGGCGGCAAAGCGGCCCGTTGCACCTCCGGGTTGTGCAGGAAATAGACATCGATGGTCTCCAGGCCCAGGTTCCGCCGGCTCTGGGCGATCTGATGGCGCAGGTAGCCGGGGGCGATGCAGTGCCCGTCCACGAAATCCTCCGGGCGCGCGATCCCGGCCCGCAGGTAGGTCTCCTCGATGTAGCGCTGTGGATCCTCCGGCCAGTCCCCCTCATAGGGGACGTAACCGCCCTTGGTGGCGATGACCAGCTCTTCCCGGCGGAAGCCCTGGGCGAGCAACTGGCGGAGGGCCTCGCCGACGCAGCGTTCGCTGCGCTGGAAGCGGTAGTTGATGGCGGTGTCGATGACGTTGCAGCCCCGGGCCACGGCGCAGACGATGGCCTCCACATAGCGGGCGTCGGTCTCCGGGTCGGGATGGCCCAGATAGGTGCCGAGGCCGATGGAAGATAGCCACAGCCCCTGGGCCGGGCGGAAATGGCCCGGGGCCGCGGTCTCCTCGAACCGCCTCGTGTAAGCCCATGTGCCCTGCGGCGTTGCCCATCCGGGGATCGCCGCCTCCATTTCTTCATTCACTCCAGCGCCCGCCGCAGCTCTGCCGCGTGATCCCGCTCGTGGTTCCCCAGATGGTAGAACATCTGCTCCACCGTCATCATCGCCCCGATGGCGTGCTGGCCCTCGATGTCCAGCTGCTCCTCGCTCAAGGAGTCCAGCAGCTGCAGCAGAGCCTGGCGGGAGGCCTCCAGGTCCTTCAGGATGTCCTCGACGCGCTGGTTCTCCCGTTTCTGGATCTGGCGATCGTTCCACACGTCCAGGTTGAAGCCCTCAGGCATATAGCGCTCCCCGGCCAGCACCCGCTGGATGCGGGACATCTGGCCGATCTCCGCTGCCGCCAGATGGGCCAGGACCTGACGGGCGGTCCATTTGCCGTGTTCGCCCTGCACCGGCTTCTCCCAGTCGTCCTCCCGCAGCTGGGAGGCGATGGCCAGCACCTCCGCGCGGGTCTGGTCCAGATGCCTTCGGATCGCCGCCTTGCGCTCGCTCATCGGTCCCTCCTGAAGATCGGGTTTCCCGGATGTGGGGGCATGCCCCCGGATTCACGATCGTAGATGATGGCCGCCATCTATCACCAGGACGGCGCCGGTGACGTAATCCGCTTCCATCAGGTAGCGCACGGCGCGCGCCACCTCCTCGGGGGCCCCGGCGCGGCCCAGGGGCACGCGGCGGATCAGTCGTTCCCATCGTTCTTCCTCCCAGTGGACGGGCTTGAGGATGGGGCCGGGGATGACGACGTTGACCCGGATGCGGGGGGCCAGGGCGAGGGCCAGGGCCCGGGTGAGGGCCACCAGGCCCGCCTTGGAGACCGTGTGGGCCAGATAATCCGGCCAGGGCTTGAGGGCAGATCCGTCGGCGATGTGGATGATGACGCCGTCTTCCATATGGCGGGCGGCGGCCTGGGCGCAGAACATCGGCGCCCGCAGGTTCAGGGCGAGGATCTCATCCCATTGCGCGGGCGTGATCTCGTGCCAGCGGGTGACCCGCATCACCGCCGCCGCGCTCACCAGCCCGTCCAACCGCCCGAAGCGCCGGGCCACGGCGTCGACCAGCGGGGGGATCTGCCCGGGATCCCGCAGGTCCGCCGGGAAGGCCTCGGCGTCCACCCCCAGGGCCCGGATCCGGCGGACGGTCTCCTCGGCTTCTTCGGCGGAGGTGTGGTAGTGGACGGCGATGTGAGCCCCGGCCTGGGCCAGGCCCAGGGCGATGGCCCGACCCAGACGCCGCCCCGCACCGGTCACCAGCACCACCCGTCCCCGCAGATCCATCATCCCTCCTATGTCCGGATGCGCTGCCACACGCGTTGAGCAGCCACCAGGTCCTGCACGGCCAGACCGACGGACTTGAAGAGGGTGATCTCTTCCGGCCGCTCGCGGCCGGGACGCCGGCCCGCGGCGATCTCCCCCAGCTCCACCAAGTCGGCCTCGCGGAGGATCCCCTGTCGGATCGCCCACACCACCTCGCCGGCCTCCGCGAGGGCGGCCGCCCGGGAGTCCACCACCACCCGGGCGGCCCGGCGGAAGGTCTCCTCATCCAGTTCGCGCATCTCGAGCGTGAAGGAGCCGATGGCGTTGATATGGGTTCCGGGCCGCAGGGCCTGGCCGTCGAAGACCGGGATGGAGGAGTTGGTGGCCGTGCACACGATGTCCGCCTCCGCCACCGCGGCCTCCGGGGTGGGCGCGACGGCGATGTCCTGCGGTATGCCCTCCTGCCCCTGCATTTCCTCGATCAGGGCCTGGGCCCGGGCAGGGGTGCGGCTGTAGACCCGCACCCGCCGGAGGGACCGGACGGCGGCCACGGCCAGCAGCTGGGTGCGGGCCTGGGCCCCGGCGCCGATCAGGGCGAGGGATTCGGCATCAGGACGGGCGAGCAGATCCGTGGCCAGCCCGGAAGCCGCGCCGGTCCGCCATGCGGTGAGGAAAGCTCCGTCCAGGAGGGCTGCGGGCGCGCCCGTCTCCGGGTCCAGCATCACCACCAGGGCGGAGAGGGTAGGGAGCCCGCGGGCCGGGTTGCGGGGGAAGACGGAGACCACTTTCAGACCCAGGGCGTCGGGAGGCACATAGCCGGGCATCACGAGGGTGATGCCCTCCTGCTCCGGGATCGAGATCGAGAGCCGTTGCGGGATGTGGGCGCGTCCCTCGCTGAAGGCGATGAAGGCCGCCCGCATGGCTTCGATGGCTTCGCGCATCGGCAGCGCCCGCCGGATGTCCTCCGCGGTGAAGAAGGGCAGCGTCATCGGAGCCTCCTTCGGGTCTGTTCACGCCGCTTCCCGGACCAGCTGCAGCGGCCGTTGCACGGTCTCACGGATGGGGATCCCTCGCCGCAGCCATTCGACGAGGAAGATCTCTGGATCGACGGCGCGTTCCACCGGCAGGGCTCCCTTTGGGGTCTGGCCCCGGGCCATCATCGTGGCCACCACAGCCGCATGCCCACCCGTGGTCCGCTCCATGGCCGTGAAGCCGGTCTCCGGGTCGTAGAAATCCATCAGGTCCAGGGTGAGGGTCATCGGCTCCCCGCGGTGGCTTCCCTCGCAGGTCACCCGGAGCACCACGACATCGGCGGGATCCTCCGGGAACTGCAGGCGGGGCTCGACCAGCCGGTGGAAGACCTCCCGGGGGATCACGCGGACGCCGTCGACCTCCACGGGCTCGGTCTCCAGGAATCCCAGTTCGGCGAGCAGGCGGATGCGTTCCAGATGGCCCGGGTAGCGAACGGTTTTTTCCTCATACGTTTCCAGGATCCCCTGGAAGCTCCAGGGGCAGGTGGAGGTTCCCCCTGAGGTGACGAAGGCCTCACATGTTCCCACAGGCGGTGGGAAGGTCACCGTCTCCGGTTCGCTCAGGGCCTCGACCTCCACGATCCGTCCTTGACGGAGGAAGACCGCCTTGCCGGTGTATTCGGCCGTCAGGCCGGCGATGTGGAAGAACAGCTGGTAGCCCAGGGGACCCTTGGGGCGCTGAGGGAGCCCACCGCACCAGATGCGGACGTGCCGGGGCTGATCCATCCGGCGCATCGCATAGACCGCCAGGGTGTTGCCCAGGCCGGGCATCAGCCCGCAATCCGGGATGAGAGAGATCCCGGCCTCCCGGGCCGCCTCATCCAGGGCCAGCACTTCCCGGGTGGTGGGGAGATGCCCGCCCAGATCGCACAGGGAGGTCCGAGCCCGAAGGGCGGCCCGAGCGAGGAGAGGGTTGAACCGGTAGGGGACGGCGCTGATGGCGGCGTCTGCGGTGCGCAGGAAGGCCACCGCGGCCTCCTCGTCCCGCACATCGAGGACAGCAGGTTGCACCAGGGGACGGCCGAGGAGGCGGTTGAGGCGCGCGGCGGCGCGTTCGGCCCGAATGGGATCCTGATCCGCCAGCCGGATCTCCACCGCGTCCCCGAAGCGGGCCAGATCGTAAGCGGCGGCCGTGCCCTGCATCCCCGCGCCGATCACTGCATAGCGGAAGGCCATCGCATTGCACCTCCGATGGACAGGATAGAAGCGGGTGCGCTATGGATCCTCCGCGGGTTCCCCGGGAGGCGGGCTGCCGGTGAGGAAGGCCTCCAGCAGCGCCAGGGCGGCCTCGACGGCGAGCTCCTTGTTCTCAATGCGGTGGAGGCCGCCCATGATGCGACGAACCTGCGTGCCGGAGGGCCCGGCCAGGGCGATGTAGATGCGCCCCACAGGCTGTCCCTCCACCGGCTCCGGGCCGGCGACGCCGGTGATGGCGAGGGCGAGGTCGGCCCCGAGCAGCCGGCGGGCGCCCTCCGCCATCTCTCGGGCCACCTGGGGGCTGACCGCCCCGAAGCGGCGCAGCGTCTCCTCTCGCACTCCGAGCAGGCGTGCTTTGACTTCGTTTCGGTAAGCGACGATGCCGCCCAGGAAGCAGGCGGAGCTGCCCGGGACGTTGGTCAGGCGGTGGCTGAGCAAGCCCCCTGTGCACGATTCGGCCACCGCCAGCCGCCAGCCCCGTTCCTTCAGTCCCTTCTCCACCCGGGCGGCGCGGTCAGGCTCCGGTTGCTCCATCCCGGCGATCGCTCAGCGGAAGATGCTCAGAGGAAGGTAGGCGGTGACGATCCAGTTGGGCTTGTCGACCACCTCGCTGATCTTCAGGTCGACCACCACGCTGGCCAGGATGTAGGCCTCCTCCCGGCTCATGCGGTAGGTTTGGGAGATGTGATCGATCATATATCGAACGGCTTTCTTGGCTGCGACCATGAGATCAGGGGCGATGCCGGTGGTAGCGTAGTAGCCCTTCTCGTCGTATTTGGCGGTCAACGGCTTGGGACAGAGGAACTGAGGTTCCTCAATGGAGCGCCCCTTATGGAGATGAAAACGGAGGACGGCATACATGGGAGCCTCGATGGCGGTGACGCAGATCTCCCCATCCCCCTGAGCAGCGTGGGCGTCCCCAACGGAGAACAGGGCCCCTTCCACCTGCACGGGCAGGAACAAGCGGGAACCCCGGGTCAGGTGACGGATGTCCATGTTCCCGCCGAAAGGGCCGGGGGGCATCACAGGATGCTCGCCGGGTTCACGGGGCGCCACCCCCATCGTCCCACAGAAAGGATCCAGGGGGATGCGGATATCCTCACGGAAGAACGTGTGATCCCCCGGCGAGAGATCCCAGATCTTCAGATAAGGCTGTTCGAACTCCTCCGCCAGGAGCCCGTAGCCGGGGATGATCCCGGTCCACCCCCAGCCCTTCGGGTGAAGGTCCACGATCTCCACCTCCAGCACGTCGCCGGGCTGGGCGCCTTTCACAAGGAGCGGGCCAGCCAGGGGATAGATCCGGCTCCAGTCCAGGCGGATGAGATCCTCCGCCGTCGAGGCCGGGGTGATCTGGTTGTCCGTGACATCCCGCAGCTCGTAGATCACGGTGTCCCCGGGATCAATCTCCAGGACAGGGGGGAGGGCGTTGTTCCACACGTAATGCACACGGTCGGGCGGGAACAGATGGGTTCGAGGCATGGCGCACCTCCTCCGTATGGGCTGCTGCCGGGTGATCCGGCTCCAGGCTCCCACGAAGGTCTGCAGCGGCCTCATCGAAGCGCACAGGAGCCCCTTTGTCTTCTTCTATTTTAACCGGGTCGATTCCCCCTTAGATAGGGGCGGATTCGGGTAAAATAATTAATTGAAAAGAATTTTCAAAAAAAACGTCGTCGGCAGGCCAGCCCCTTGAGGGCCTGGCCGAGGCGGATTAGCCCCTCGCAGGAAAGGAGGTGAGGAGCCATGTGGAATGCCTATGTGCTGTGGGAGCTCAGCCGGATGTGGCGAGAGGAGCGGTTGCGGGAGGCGGAGCGGGAGCGCTGGCTCCGGCAATGTCAGGCCCGCCGGGCGGAGGAGGATCGGCGGTGGCGGCGTCTCCTCGCTCTGCTTCGCAGGAAGGGGCAGGACGGGACGGGGAAAGCCTCCCCCTCGTCCCCCGTGAGCCCGGCTCCTGGTTTCCCCTGATCGGGGCCGGCGCATCCGCCTGCCTCCCCCCTCCGATCCTCGCGGGTTCAGCCTATGGAGATCCCGAACATTTCCTCCAGGAGCTCCGGGGTGTGGCGGATGATGGTTTCGGAAGTGAGGGCGTTGGCCCGACAGACCTCCGCGTAAAGATCGGCGCTGCGGCGCGGCCGCCGCGCCTGGGTCTCCGGATCCACCTCGATCAGCCCGAAGCGCAACGTCCATCCTTCCGCCCACTCGAAGTTATCCACCAGGGACCAGTGGAAATAGCCCCGCACCGGGACGTTCTGCTGAATGGCCCGCCACATGGCATGAAGATGGCGGACCAGAAAGCGGGGCCGCTGGTCGTCGTCCGCGTCCGGGATCCCGTTCTCCGTCACATAAATCGGCTTGCCATAACGGGCCAGGCGTTTCAGCAGCTGATAGAGGCCCTCCGGGAATACCTCCCCGTATTCCCCATCGCTGATCTCCCCCCGAGGGTTCAGGAAAGTCCGGCCGAACAGGGTGGCGGGGGAGCGCCGATCGAAGGCCGAGAGGCGTCGGGTGTAGTAGTTCAGCCCGATGAAATCATAGGTTCCGCGCAGGGCCGCCAGGGTGCGGAAAGGGGCCAGGCCGGGCTCCCGACCCACGGTCATGGCGTCCAGGACCAGGCGGTTGAACATCCGGTCGTGGAGACGGGCGATCATGCGGTCAAGGGGGGAAGCGGGATGGGCGGGCTCGAAGATCACCATGTTGTGGGCGATCCCCACCTGGGCCTCCGGCTGGAGCTCGTGGATGACATGGTAGGCCCGGGCGTGGGCCCGCATCAGGTGGCGGAGGACCTGCACGGAGAGGCCGAAGTCTCGCTTCCCCGGCGGCCACTTCCCCTCGTTCCAGCCCATGTAGGCCAGGACGTTCGGCTCGTTGATGGTGCACCACAGACGGCAGAGGTCCTTCAGCGCGCTGACCGCGTGCCGCACGTAGCGCTCGAAGCGCTCGACGGTGAGGGGGCTCTCCCAGCCGCCTTGCTCGGCCAGCCAGAGGGGGTTGGTGAAATGGTGCAGGGTGACCATCGGCTCGATCCCCCGCTCCCGTAGCCCCCGGAGCATCTCCCGATAGCGATCCAGGGCGGCGTCGTCGAAGACGCCCTCCCGGGGCTCAATGCGGCTCCACTCAATGGAGAGGCGATGGGCGTTCTGGCCCATGGCGGCCGCGCGATCGAAATCCGCCTCCGCGTTCCGCCACCAGTCGCACGCCCGGCCCGAGCGGCTCCCATCGCGGATGCGGCCCGGCTCCTGCTCCCATCGCCACCAGTCGTTGTTCGTGTTGTCCCCTTCCACCTGATGGCTGGAGGTCGCCGTCCCCCAGAGGAAGCCGGAAGGGAAATGAAAGGCGAACTCCACCATAGGGCCTCCCGGTTCGCGCGTCCCGTCCACGGCGGAAAAGCCCCCGGACCCTCAGCGGGATGGGCTCCAGTTGATCCAGGCCAGCCAGGCGGCCAGGAAGGCGGCCCCGAGGGAGGTCACCGGGATCATCAGATCCCCTCCTGGAGGCAGAGATCCCCGGGCGGCGAAGGCCAGCAACATCGCCGTCGCCACGGTCCACCCCGCCGCCGAGCCGATCAGCCCGGCGAGGAACATCCGGATCCAGCGCAGGCGAGAGGGAGGGATCATCTCGTGGCCTCCTTTTCGCAAAGAGGGGACGCTGGGATCATCGGGCGTCTCCTGAGAGTCCGGTCACTCCCCATCTATGGTTCCTGCGGGATTTCATGGGGTGCGTAGGGGCGGCCGTCGGTGAGCCACCAGACCCCCTGGTCCCGGGCGGCCCGGGCCGCCAGTGGGTGGATCTCGGGGCCTGCCGCCACGGGGATCACCTCCGCCTCGGGCCGGGCCTTGCGCAGGATCTCCGCCCGCTCGACCGCCCGCTCCACATCGTCGGTGTCCACCTTCGCGGAGACCTCCACCACCCGGAAGGCCTCGCCGCCGGTGGCCCGGGAGCGGCCCTGGACCAGGACGTCGGCGTCCTCCAGCTCGGCGGCCTCCTCCGGGGTGAGGCGGCCGGCGGCCTCCGCTTGGCGGAGGAGCGCCTCGCGCGCTTCGGTGGAGAGGATGTGGGGGTCGAGGAGCAGGCGGCGGTAGCGGCGCGGGCGGGTGCGGTAGCGGTCCTCATGGACCCAGCCCCGGACCAGGCCGTCCAGGTTGTCCACCCGCTGGGCAAGAGCCTGGATGGCCGTGGCCAGCTCGGCGAAGCGACGATCGGTTTCGGCCCGGTGGGTGGCCAGGGCTTCCTCGGTGCGGCGCTGGGCCTCGGCCAGCTCGGCGAAGCGACGATCCACCTCCGCCCGGAAGGCGGCGAAGGCCTCGTCGCGTTGCTGCTGGGCCTGGATGAGGGCCGCCACCGATTGGGTCAGGGCCTGCACGGACTGAGCCAGGTCCTGCACCGTGGCCTTCAAGTCCTCGATCGCCCGCTCCACCCGGCCGACCCGCAGGGAGAGCCGGCGCAGGGTCTTGGGGGAATCCAGCAGCTCCCGGGTGAGCAGGCGCTGGCGCAGGGCCTCCACCCACTCCGGGTGCCGGTCCAGCAGGCGCATCAGGTCGTTGAAATCCCGCACCGTGAACCCCATCGCCGCCTCCTCGAGCAATTGTATCATAACAATGATAGACAGACCGTCTGGTCGGAGCGCGCCGTCTTTCTTCCGGGCAGCGCTGTGGCTCACGTCCTCCTCCCGGAGGCCGCCATGACGTTTTTCCGAACGGATCGACCGCTCATCCTCGCTCATCGGGGAGCCTCCCGGATCGCCCCGGAGAACACGCTGGTGGCTTTCCGCCTGGCCCTGGAGCAGGGCGCCGACGGGCTGGAGCTGGATGTCCAGCTCTCTCGGGACGGCGTCCCGGTGGTGTTCCACGATCCGGAATTAAGCCGCACCACGGATGGCCGCGGCCGGATCTCGGAGAAGACGCTGGCGGAGCTTCGGACGCTGGACGCGGGAAAATGGTTCGATCCTCGCTTCGCCGGGGAGCGGATCCCCACGCTGGAGGAAGTTTTCGAGGCCTTCGGGGATCGGGCCCTTTACAACATCGAGCTGAAGGCCTTCGGGGTGCAGGACGATGGGCTGGTGCAGGCGGTGGTGGCATGCATTCGGCGCTACGGGCTGACCCATCGGACGCTGCTTTCATCCTTCAATCCGCTGACCCTGCGCCGGGCCTGGCGCTTGGCGCCGGAGATCCCCCGTGGGCTTCTGGTGGATCTCGATCTCCCCCTCCCGTTGCGCCGGGCCTGGCTGGCCTTCCTCGCCCCTCATCAGGCTCGCCATCTCTCGTTCCGCATGATCGATGAGCGAACGGTCTCCTGGTGTCGGCGGCGCGGCCTGGCGGTGGTGGCCTGGACCGTGAACGACCTCCAGGAGGCGGAGCGTCTGATCCGCCTAAGGGTGGACGCCCTGATCACCGATGATCCGGCCCTCCTGGTCCGTTTTCTTGGGGTTCAATGAACCTCTTCAACGGCGGGAGACCGTGCTACAATGTGGGATTGTGATGAACGAACGGAGGAAGGCGCGATGATCCATCTGGACGACCCGGCGCGTTTACGGGCGCTGGATGCGAGCCGGATGCTGGACCTGGTGGCGGATCTGCCCCGCCAGCTCCGGGCGGGCTGGGAGCTGGCGATGGCGGTGCCGTTGCCTGCCGGGTGGACGGCCTCGGCCTTCGATGGGGTGGTGATCGCCGGGATGGGCGGCTCGGCCATCGGGGCGTCCCTGGTTGCCGCCCTGACGGCCGGGGAATGCCCGATCCCGGTCACCGTGGTGCGGGATTACGCCCTGCCGGCCTTCGCCCGCGGCCCGCGGGTTCTGGTGATCGCCTCCAGCTATTCCGGGGAGACCGAGGAGACCCTGGAGGCCTTTGAGACCGCCCGGCAGCGGGGATGCGCCCTGGCGGCCGTGGCGACCGGCGGGCGCTTGGCCGAGTGGGCGCAAGCGTGGGAGGTCCCGCTCTTCCGGTTCGAGCCGGTCGGGCAGCCTCGGGCGGCCTTGGGCTATTCTTTTTCCATCCTCCTCGGCCTGTTCCACCGGCTGGGCTTGATCCCGGATCAACAGCCCGCCATCGATGAGGCCATCGCCCTCATGGAGGAGGATCTCCGGCGGATGGCCCCCGAGATCCCGGTTGTCCAGAACCCGGCCAAGCGGATGGCCGGGCAGCTGATCGGCCGCCTCCCCGTGATCTTCGGGGCCGGGCCCCTGGCAGAGGTCGCCCGCCGCTGGAAAACTCAGATCAACGAGAACGCGAAGGCGGCGGCGGTCTTCGAAGCCCTGCCTGAGGCGGATCACAACACCATCGTGGGGACCGAGTTCCCCGCCGAGCTGCTATCCCGCGTGATGGCCCTGTTCCTGACCGCGCCTGCGGATCACCCGCGCAACGCCCTGCGGGCTCGCATCACCCGGGAGATTTTCATGAAGAAGGGGGTGAACACGGATCTCTTCGTGGGGCGAGGCTCCAGCCTTATCGCCCAGGCCTTCTCCCTGATCCTGCTGGGGGATCTCATCAGCGTGTATCTGGCCCTAGCCTACGAGATCGATCCGTCGCCGGTGCAGGTGATCGCCGAGCTGAAGGCTCGCCTGGCGGGAGGCTGAGCGCATGCCGCGAGGGTGGCAGGAGGTCGTCCCCGGCATACGGATCCATATGGGCCGGCTGCGCCGGGCGGCGCGCGCCCTGGGGCTCCAGGTGATCTTCCTGTTCGGCTCCCGGGCCCGAGGCCGGCCTCACGGGGCCAGCGACGTGGATCTGGCGGTGCGCGCAGCGTCCCCGCGCTGGCGGGACTGGCGGTGGCAGCTCCGGTGCATCCGGGAGCTGGCGGAGGCGGTGGAGGGCGCGGAGGTGGACGTCGCCTTCCTGAACCAGGCTTCCCCAGAGCTGCTCTGGGAGGCGTGTCAGGGCATCCTCCTCTATGAGGACCAGCCCCTGCGGGGGGCTTCCCTTCGCTCCTATGCGTTGCGCCTCTATGAAGACCACGAGAAGCTGCGCCGCGCAGCCCTCCGCGCGCTGAGGCGAAGCCATGGCCGCCCGAAAGCCTCACGGCGTTCTGCTCGCTAAACTTCAGAATCTCGAGGCTTATTTCCAGGAGCTGGAATCCCTGGTGAGGGAGCTGGAATCCCTGGTGAGGATTCCGCTTGCCGAGTTCATGGGGCGCCCCTACTACCGACGGGCTGCGGAGCGTTTGATCCAGATCATCGTGGAAGATGCCATCGATTGCGGAACGCTTGTGCTGGACCTGCTGGGAAAGCCCATCCCCGCCGCTTCCCGGGAGGTGTTTGTTCGTCTGCATCAGGCCGGCGTTCTGGGGCGCTCGCTGGCCAATCGCTTCCAGGAATATGTGGGATTACGCAACCGGATCGTCCACGACTATGACCGGATAGAGGCTCCGCTCACTTATCGGGTCGGGCAGCGGTTGGTGCGGGATGGCTGTTCCTAATCTAGAGGCTTTATCGCGTTGGATTCAGGGGCGGATCCGCTGATCCCTGTCATCGGCGTGAGGCAATCCATCGAGTGGATCGCCAAGATGCTTTCTCGGGAGGATCCCATGCCGCAGTATGACGTGGTGATCATCGGAGGCGGGCCGGGGGGGTATGTGGCGGCCATCCGGGCGGCCCAGCTGGGCCTGAAGGCGGCCCTGGTCGAGCGGGAGCACCTGGGTGGCATCTGCCTGAACTGGGGCTGCATCCCCACCAAGGCCTTGCTGCGCAACGCCGAGGTAATCGAACTCCTGCGCCGGGGAGAGGAGTTCGGGTTCTCTTTTGAGAACCTGAAGGTGGACTACGAGGCGGCCTACCGCCGCAGCCGTCAGGTGGCGGACCGCCTGGTGCGGGGCGTCCAGTTCCTGATGCGCAAGAACCGCATTGATGTTTACGAAGGGGAAGGCCGCCTGCGCTCGGCCAGCCAGGTGGAGGTCCGCCCCACCCAGGGGACAGCGGTGGGCGGCCAGCGCTTCGAGGGCGTCCTGGAGGCCAAATACATCGTTCTGGCCACCGGGGCGCGGCCGCGGCTGCTGCCCGGCCTCTCCCTGGATCCGCCCCGGGTGATCACCTACCGCCAGGCCCTGGAGTTGAAGCAGGTCCCCCGTTCCATCGTCATCATCGGGGCCGGCCCCATCGGCCTGGAGTTCGCTTATCTCTTCCGGGTCTACGGCGCGGAGGTCACCCTGATCGAGATGCTGCCGCACCTTGCGCCCCTGGAGGACGAGGAGATCAGCGTCGAGCTGGAGAAGCAGTTCACCCGCATGGGGATTCGCTTCATGACGAACACGCGGGTGGAGGCGGTGCGAGCGGCAGGCGAGGGGGTGGCCGTAGAGGCCGGCGGCCAGATCCTCCAGGCGGAGACCGTGCTGGTGGCCATCGGCGTCCAGCCGAACACAGAGGACCTGGGCCTGGAGGCGGTGGGGGTCCAGGTGGAGCGCGGGGCGGTGGTGGTGAACGATTTCCTGCAGACCTCAGTGCCGAACATCTACGCCATCGGCGACCTCACCGGGAAGCTGGCCCTGGCCCACGTGGCCTCGGCCCAGGGGATCGTGGCCGTCGAGCACATCGCTGCCCGGGAGGGAAAGGGGCCTATGCCGCCGGCCCTGGATTACCTGGCCATGCCTCGTTGCACCTACTGCCGCCCGCAGATCGCCTCCATGGGGTTAACGGAGAAGCAGGCCAAAGAACAGGGATACACCGTGAAGGTGGGGAAGTTTCCCTTCCAGGCTAACGGCAAGGCCCTGGCCTTCGGGGAGCACGCGGGGTTCGTCAAGCTGGTCGTGGACGCCAAATACGGTGAGATCCTGGGGGTTCACATGATCGGCCCGGAGGTCACCGAGCTGCTGCCGGAGCTGGTCCTGGCCCGCACCGCGGAGCTCACCCCCGAGGAGATCGTCCGCGCCGTCCACGCCCATCCCACCCTCAGCGAGGCGCTGGCCGAGGCGGCCCACGCGGCCCTGGGGGCGGCCATTCACATTTAAGAGGGAGATCCCCTCAAGGGAAGGCGGGGGTGGGCGATGCGAACCGCCCACCCCCTTTCGATTCAGGGGACGTCCACCGCCACCCGCACGTCCACATCCACCGGCCCCGCTCCGTTGTTCCGGAGCGTGATGTAGCTGCAGCCGGCGTTCACGCCCCCCTGCGGCCCTTTCCACATCCGTTCGACGCCTTGGGTGTTCACGGTCCACACGATCTTCTCGCCGTCCCCGGCGGTGATCTTCCAGGAGAAGGCGAGGCCGAAGCCGGCGCACGCCGGCCGTTCGGTGTAGCCGATCATCGCCGCGATCTCGTAGCCGTCGTGGGCCCACGACGCGCCACCGTCCAGGTGGAGGTGGAGGCACCCCTCGGCCGCCCGGGTTGTGAAGGGGGCGTTGGGCCCCGGGATCGGCGGGGCTGCGCATGAAATGCTGAAGGCAGCTGTCGGGTTCGGCGTCGGGATCAGGGGCGGGGTGGGCGATGGAGCCGTCGTCGGCGTGGCCGGGGCCGGTGCCCGCGGGCCCGCTTCCTCTTCGATCCGGGTGGGCGTGGGGGTGGGCCGCTGGCATGCCACGGCCAGCGCGGCGCTGAGCCACACCAACCCGAGCTTCCACTTTCCCATAGGTCCTCCTCTCATCGGTTTCAGGCCGGCCCAGGGGACGCTCACTCCCATCGGAAGAACCTCGCGGCGAGCGCCCCGCCGATCGCTCCCGTTGCCGCCAGGAAGGCGAGGTCCCCGAGGTGGCTTCCCAGCGACCCCCCGGCCCACAATCCGCGCATCAGGACGACGAGGTGGGTAAGGGGAAGCCATGCTGAGATGCGGCGGATGGACTCCGGCAGAATCTCCAGCGGCATCCAGGCGCCGCCCAGGGCCATCATGGGAAAGCTCAGGATCATCCCCACCGCCTGAGCGGTGCGGGCGGTGGGCGCCAGGCTGCCGATCGTCATCCCCAGGCCCAGAAACGCGAGGGCGCCCAGGAGGAAGCCGGCGACGACCGCCAGCGGATTCCCATCGAAGCGCATCCCAAACAGCAGCCGTCCCGCCAGGATCAGGGCGATCCCACCGAGGAGCGTCACCCCCATATACATGGCGATCTGAGCGGTTAAGTAGGCCGCGGGGGGCAGCGGCGTCGCCCGGAACCGACGTAGGATCTTCGCCTCCCGCCGCGCAGCCGTGCCGATGGGCACGGAGATCAATCCGACAGTGGCGACGATCAATCCCAGATAGGCGGGCACGCTCGCGTCGACCATCCCCCGCCCGCCCAGCATCGGCGAGGGGCGGTTGCCATAGATCGAACCGAAGAGGATCAGCATCATCGGAGCGAAGGCGAAGGTGAAGAAGGCGGCTACCGGTTCCCGCAAATACAGCTTCGTCTCCATCAGGAAAAGGCGCGCCCAGGCTCGTGCCATCATGGTTGTCCTCCTTCCGAAGATACTTCGGAACCATTTGTCTCCTCCATCGGCCGGCCGGTGAGGGCCAGGAAGACGTCCTCCAGGTTCGGCTGCTCCACCCGCAGGTCCCGGGGGGCGATCCCCTGCGCCGCCACGGCCTCCACCACCTGTGCGACCAGGCGATCCCCTTGGCCGTAAACCACTACCCGTTCCCCGAGTCGCTCCACCCGGGAGGCTCCCGGGAGGTTCCTCAGCGAGGCGGGATCGAAGGCCGTGTCGACGGTGAAGATCACCCGGCGCTCGGCCCCCAGGGAGCGGATGAGGCGCTCCGGTGTGTCCAGGGCCACCAGCCGCCCCCGGTCCACGATGGCCACCCGATCGCAAAGCCGTTCGGCCTCTTCCATATAGTGGGTGGTCAGGAACACTGTGCGTCCCTCCCCTCGGAGCTCTCGCACCAGATCCCACATCGCCCGCCGGGCGTGGGGATCCAAGCCGGTGGTGAGCTCGTCCAGGAAGAGGATCTCCGGGTTGCCGATCAGGGCGAGGGCGATGGAGAGCCGCTGCTTCAGGCCGCCGGAAAGCTGCTCGAAAGCCCGGCGGCGATGCTCCGCCAGGCCAAGGCGCTGGAGCAACGTTTTCGGATCCGCCGGGCGGGAATAGAAGGCGGCGAACAGCCAGAGGGCTTCCTCCACCCGCATCCGGTGCGGCAGCCCGCCTTCCTGGAGCTGGATGCCGATCCGCTGCCGCAGCCGGAGGCCCTCCCGATTGGGATCCATCCCCAGCACCCGGACCATTCCCCCATCCCGCCGCCGCAGGCCCTCTAGACACTCGATGGTGGTCGTCTTGCCTGCTCCGTTGGGGCCCACCATCCCGAAGATCTCCCCCTCATAGACCTCAAAGGAGATCCCATCGACCGCGACATGTGATCCGTAGGCTTTCCGCAACCCTTCCACCTCGATCACCGCTCGCATGTTCGGCCTCCTTGCTGAATTGGATAGGAGTTACGCAGTTGGCTGGAGGACATAGTGGGGATGAGCCAAGTAACGGCGGATGGCCTCCCGGAGGATGGCCGCCTTGGCCTCATACCCACTCACCCCTGTCCGCAACCGATACGCCTCCAGCCGCAAAAAGGCCCGCAAGGCCAGAAGCAAATGACCCAGAATGGAGACGGCTTTGCGCACTTGCGCCCGTTCCACCCCACAACATTGCTTCAGCCCTCGATGATAGACTTCAATCCCCCATCCTTTTCTCTCCAACTCCTGTCGTTTCTCCTCCGTCATCTTCAAGTCATTGGTCGCCCAGTATTCCGCGTCCCCGTTTTGGGAAACCGTCCGAAATACCCGGACGAGCCCAAAGCCCTTCCGATGCACCACCCGCCCCTCCGGTGGGATTTCCACCTCCCGAATCGGCCGATTCCCCTGCCGATCCGGATTCACCAGACGGTTGCTCTTCAGCCGGGTCAGGAAAAACCAGCCGAAGGAGGCAATGAGTTTCAGATTCTTCAAAGACGCATACCAGCTGTCCATCCGCACATCCTCCGGCCTAAAACCCCGCTCCCGAGCTTTCCGCAGCATCTCTTGAAAGTGCTCGTTTTGGGTCTTCCCGCCCTGGGGCTTGTCATACACCCGAAAGTCGCAGGGAATGAGGGCCTTCCCCTCCGTCCAGAGCAAGGTCCAAAGCGCGATCCCTTGGACCACCCGCTGATGCTGGCCACTCCAATGATCGGTCACCCGATCCATCTTCTGGGCATACGGCTTGTCCAATGTCGTATCATCCAGGACCAAAAGCCCCTTCCCCACGTCCACGAAGGCCTTCGCCTCCTGCCCCAACGCCTCCGTGTCGGGAGGCTGTCGTTGAAGCAGGCGGGTGAAGGCATCGTGGGCGGGGGCCCTCTCCTCTTCCGGCGCACATCGGGCCGCCTCCGTGCAGGTGAAAACCTTCTGGGCCGCGATCAGGAAGTGAATGTAGTCCAGGTCATCACACTTGGGTGGATTCATTGGCCTGACCTCCTCTGGCCGGAGGGGGGTTCGACCGGCTATCATGATGGCACGGAAAGGAAGACACGGCCAACTGCGTAACTCCTATTGGAAATCGGCGCAGAGCCCGCTATTCATAGGACTCATCAGCCGGCCTGCGCCGGGCGAACGGCTTTCGCGGCGGCGCAGGCCGACGTGTGGCGCATCAGCGCCTCACGAGGCCGATCAACGGATTTTTTTGAAGTTCATCATTCGGCCTGGAGCTCAGCGCAGGAAGAGCAACGGGACTGCGATATCCACCCACAGGTTGTTCAGGAAGTGCATCAGGATGCAGGGATACACCGATCGATAGCGCATGTAGAGCAGGGCGGGGAAGAAGGACCAGAAGAAGATATAGAGGACGAGGCCGGGCCCGATGGCGCCGTGATAAAGGGCGAAGAGAACGTTATGCAGGAGCAGCGCCCCGAGACGGCCGATGCGTCCTTCCAGGGCCGGGAGCACATATCCCCGGAACATGGTCTCCTCAGCCGGGGGGACCAGGATCAGGCCGGCCAGGGCCGCTGTTGCGAATTCCGGGATGGAGGCGGGCTGGATGAAGCCCCGTTGCGCGGGATCCCAGTAGAGGGGGATGCCGAGGGCTTGCCGCAGGGCGTCGAAGGGCAGCCAGATCATCGCGGCCGCCCATGCCCCCAGAACGGCCAGCCCGATGGCGTCCGGGGAGAGCCTCCCCCGCCATCCCAGATCTGCAAGGCCGATGCCTTCCCGACGGAGGATCCGCACGAGGGCCCACGCGGTGGCAGCGGCCCACAACGCGTAGAGCAGCACGCGCAACAGGGCCGGATCGCGGATCCCGAGGGCCAGGGCCGCTCTCTCCGGAGGGAGACCCGCGGCGCGGAGGCCGGCGAGGGTCAAGGAGGTGGCGAGGACGCTGAGGAAGGGGAAGAGAAGATAGCGGCGCGGAAGGTCGGTGCGCATCTTTTCACCTCCCGATCTCAGGATCGTTCAGCTCGCCGCAGCGCGGCGGAGCTCGCGAAGCCCCAGGACGGCCATCGCCAGACCCATCAGGCCCTCCAGGGCGAAGGCGAGATCCGGCCGCCCGGCGAAGAGGGCGAGGAGGGGAACGCCGAAGGCGCAGAGGATGCCCAGCGGGAAAAAGAGGGGGACCAGGACACCGGAGAGGAAAAGGCCGATCCCGATGGCGTAGCCCCAGAGGGCGGTGGCCGCTCCGGCCGGGAGGGAGGCCGGGCTCAGGCCGGCGATCAGCACGGCCATCCCGCCCATGAGGATCCCCCACGCCCAGCCGATCTTGGGGGCGATGGCGACCCGCAGGGGAGGCATCCCCGCCAGCCGTCCCCGACGGGCGGCGACGGTGTAGACCGCCCCGATCCCTCCGGCGGCCGTCAGCAGGACGGCGCCCAGCGTCCAGTCCGGAGAGCGGGTGAGGGTCCAGATCACGGCGGCCAGGATCCCTGCGATGGCCCACACCAGGCCGGCCGGGAGGATCCCGGCGAGGGGCGCGGTAGCCCCCCAAAAAGCCACGTAGAGGGTAGGGGCCCAGAAGGAGCGGCCGAACAGCAGCTCTGCGAAGATGTTGAAGGCGGAGTAAAGGCCGAAGGCGATCATGTAGTGGGCGAAGTGTCGGGCTTCGGACCGTCCCTTCATCGCGATCAGCCGGAGGATGTCTACGGTGTCCAGCAACTCCTGAATCGCCTGATCATCCGACCGCATTCGGACCTCCTGTTCTGTGAAAAGGTGGGGATCAGCGCCGGGCGCGCGCGCCGGGCTTTTTCAGGGACCGCAACAGGGCGGACAGGCGTTCCAGGTATTCCCGCAGCCGGCGGCGGCCCTCCGGGGTGAGGGTGTAGGTGGTGCGGGGTCGTCGCCCCACGAAGGCCTTGTGCACCTCGATGAGGCCGTGCTCCTCCAGCACGCGCAGATGCTGGGCCAGGTTGCCGTCGGTCACCCCCAGCTCCCGCTTCAGGGTCCCGAAATCCAGCTCCCCGGCCTGCAGGAGCAGGCTCATGATCCCCAGACGCACCCGCTCGTGGATGATGGGGTCCAGATCCAGGATCTCCATAAATGGACGCTGTCCGCCGGGAGCCCCCGGGATGCGGGGGCAGAGCTCAGGTTGTTTTGTCTGACAAAATACTTTGCGATACAAAGTATATGCGCCGGGTTTGGAGTTGTCAAGGGGTCGGGCCGCGGCTTCCGGAGGGGGGCAACCTTTTGGCTCCCGGGGATCCGTGTGCTACGATAGCCATGCGCGCGTTTCCCCTTCCGAAACCCGACGACGGGGAGGCAAAGCAGCGATGACACGCGCAGATCCTTTCGGCGCGAAGACGACGCTGGAGACGGCGGCCGGCAAGGTGACCTTCTACCGAATCGGCCGGCTGGCGGAGCATGGGGTGAGCGATCCCTCCCGCCTGCCCTTCTCCATCCGGGTCCTCCTGGAGAACCTCCTCCGCCATTGCGACGGCCATCTAGTGACGGAAGAGGACGTGCTGGCCCTGGCCCGCTGGGCCCCTCGGGATCTCCCGGATCGCGAGATCCCCTTCATGCCCGCCCGGGTGATCCTCCAGGACTTCACCGGCGTCCCTGCGGTGGTGGATCTGGCGGCGATGCGCTCGGCGGTGAAGCGCCTGGGCGGGGATCCCCGACGGATCAACCCCCTGGTCCCGGCGGATCTGGTGATCGATCACTCGGTGCAGGTGGATTTCTTCGGGACGGAGCTCGCTTTTCACCTGAACGTGGAGAAGGAGTTCGAACGCAACCGGGAGCGCTACGCGCTGCTGCGCTGGGCCCAGAAGGCCTTCCGGAACTTCCGGGTGGTGCCCCCCGGCACCGGCATCGTCCACCAGGTGAACCTGGAATACCTGGCGAAGGTGGTCCAGACCCGGGAGGTGAACGGGGAGGTGGAGGCCTTCCCGGACACCTTGGTGGGCACGGATTCCCACACGACGATGATCAACGCCCTGGGCGTGCTGGGCTGGGGCGTAGGCGGCATCGAGGCCGAGGCGGTGATGCTGGGCCAGCCTTACTATATGCGCATCCCGGAGGTGATCGGCGTCCGCCTCACGGGCCGCCTCCCCGAGGGCGCCACGGCCACCGACCTCGTCCTCACCATCACCCAGCTCCTCCGCAAGAAGGGGGTAGTGGATAAGTTCGTGGAGTTCTTCGGGCCCGGGCTCCCCGCCCTCAGCCTGCCGGACCGGGCGACCATCGCCAACATGGCGCCCGAATACGGCGCCACATGCGGGTTCTTCCCGGTGGATGGGGAGACGCTGGCGTATCTGCGGGGCACCGGGCGGGATCCGGATCTGGTGGACCTGGTGGAGCGCTACACGAAGGCCCAGGGCCTCTTTTACGATGGCCAGGGGCCGGATCCCCTCTATACGGATGTGGTGGAGCTGGATCTGGGGACCATCGAGCCTACCCTGGCCGGGCCGCGGCACCCCCATGACCGGGTGCCCCTGCGGGAGGTGAAGCGCCAGTTCTGGGAGAGCATCGCCTCGATGTTGCCGTCCCCGAACCCGGCTCAGGCGCAGGCCGTCGGCCGGCTGGAAGGGGAGGGCGGGGTGGTCGCGCCCGCTCCCGCGGCGACGGCGGCCCCCTCCGCCCCCGCCACCTGGGTGAGCCTGGATGGCCAGACGGTGGCCCTGGGGCACGGCGCCGTGGTGATTGCGGCCATCACCTCCTGTACCAACACCTCGAACCCCTCCGTGATGATCGGGGCCGGGTTGCTGGCCCGTAACGCGGTCAAGCGCGGGCTGACGGTGAAGCCCTACGTGAAGACCAGCCTGGCCCCCGGCTCGCCGGTGGTGGTGGATTACCTGCGCCGGGCGGGCCTGTTGCCCTACCTGGAGGCCCTGCGCTTCCATCTGGTCGGGTTCGGCTGCACCACCTGCATCGGCAACAGCGGCCCGCTGCCCGAGCCCATCGCCAAAGCCATTCGGGAGCACAACCTGGTGGCCGTCGCCGTCCTGAGCGGGAACCGCAACTTCGAGGCCCGGATCCATCCTCTGGTGCGCGCCAACTACCTGGCCTCTCCCATGCTGGTGGTGGCCTACGCCCTGGCCGGCCGCATCGACATCGACTTCGAGCGCGAGCCCGTGGGGTTCGATCCCAACGGCCAGCCGGTCTTCCTGCGGGACATCTGGCCCTCCCAGGAGGAGATCCAGGGGACGATCCGCGAGAGCCTGGACCCGGAGATGTTCCGGGCCCGCTACGCCCGCGTCTTCGAAGGGGATGAGCGGTGGCGGAGCCTCCCGGTCCCGGAGGGGGATCTCTATGAATGGGATCCGGATTCCACCTACATCCAGGAGCCGCCGTTCTTCCGGGAGTTCTCCCTGGAGCCTCCGCCGCTGCAGGACATCCGGGGAGCGCGGGTCTTGGCCGTGCTGGGCGACACCGTCACCACCGATCACATCTCGCCCGCCGGCAGCATCCCGGTCAACAGCCCTGCGGGGCAGTATCTGATCTCCCGGGGGGTTCAGCCGGCCGACTTCAACACCTACGGCGCCCGGCGGGGCAACCACGAGGTGATGATCCGCGGCACCTTCGCCAACATCCGTCTGAAGAACATGCTGGTGCCGGGGACCGAAGGGGGCTACACGGTCTATCATCCCACCGGGGAGCGGATGACCATCTATGAGGCGGCGATGCGCTATCAGGAGGCGGGGATCCCGCTGATCATCCTCGCCGGCAAGGAATACGGCAGCGGCTCCTCCCGGGACTGGGCGGCCAAGGGCACGGCGCTGCTGGGGGTCAAGGCGGTGCTGGCCGAGTCCTTCGAGCGGATCCACCGCAGCAACCTGGTGGGGATGGGCGTGCTCCCGCTGCAGTTCCGCCCCGGCGAGAACCGGGAGTCCCTGGGCCTCACCGGCTTCGAGATCTATGATATTGAGGGGATCGCTCAGGGCCTGCGGCCGCGCCAGGAGGTCATCGTGCGGGCCCGGCGGGCGGACGGCACGGAGATCGCCTTCCCGGCCATCGCCCGTCTGGACACGCCGGTGGAGGTGGAATATTACCGCCACGGTGGGATCCTCCCGGCGGTGCTGCGGCGGATCCTCCAGGAGGCGTCCTGAAGGGAAAGCCGAAGGGGCCAGGCTCCCACATCCTTGGATCTCAGGAGGTTGCCATGGACGAGAAGCTGGCGCAGCTCATCGAAGGTCTGAACCGGGATCTCAACGCCGAGCTCAACACGATCATCCGTTACATCCGCCATGCCAGCGTCCTCAAGGGCCTGGCCGGCCACGAGGTGCGGGAGCTCCTCCAGAAGGAGGTGATGGACGAGGTCAAGCACGCGATGTATCTGGCCGACAAGATCGTGGCCCTGGGTGGAACCCCTCGGGTCCAGCCCCAGGCTCCCACGGAGGTCTCCGACTGGCGGGGCGTGCTGGAGGACTCCCTCAAATTCGAGCTCGAAGCGATCGCCGGCTATCGGGAGCGGGCGGCCCAGGCCGAGGCGGTGGGGGATATCGGCCTGAAGGCCACCCTGGAGATGTTCGCCGAGGACGAAACCCGGCACAAGGAGGAGATCGAGCGGCTCCTGGGCGGGCCAGCCTTTTAGCGCTCGGCGAAAACCAAGCGGGCCCACCGGGACCGGGATGCGAGCGCGTCCGAAGGGTCGGTCCATTCCCCGATCCCTATCGGGAGCAGCGGCAGGGGCGACCCACCGGGTCGCCCCTCCATCGCTCCAGATCGCGCATGATGATGCAGCGAACCCAAAAAATAAAAAGGTCTCGCCATGATTGCAGGACGCAAAATATCTCTCGAGGAAATTTACGAGGTTGTCCAGCAAATAGTTGACAAATTCCATCCACAATCTATCATTCTATTCGGATCCTATGCTTATGGACAGCCGGAACCGTGGAGCGATGTGGATTTGCTGGTGATCATGGACACGCCGCTGAAAGAAATCGATCAGGCGGTAGAGATATGTCGAAGTATCTGCTGTGATTTTCCGATAGATTTGATTGTATACAAACCAGAAAATATTAAGAAAAGGATCGATATGGGAGATTTTATGCTTACAGAAATTGTAAAGAAGGGGAAAATTCTGTATGAACGAACTCACTCGGGAGTGGATCGAGAAAGCTGAAGGCGATTGGAGAACCAGTGCCCGGGAGCTCCGGGCTCGCAGACACCCGAATTACGATGCGGTCTGCTTCTATCTTATAACAGAATACAGAATAAGGAGATGTAGTGATGAAGAAAAACCCGTTGATTGTTCGTTCCGATGAAATCCTCGGCGGCACGCCTGTGTTTGCAGGCACGCGTGTTCCGATTCAGACCCTCCTGGATTACCTGGAGGCGGGCCATACTCTGGATGAGTTTCTCGAGGATTTTCCGACCGTAAGCCGGGAACAAGTCGTTGGGGTCCTTGAACACCTGAAAGCTTTATTGCTCGCTGAGGTGTAATATCAAATGCGAATATTGCTGGATGAGTGTTTGCCTCGACGCTTAAAGACTGTATTGATTGATCATGAGGTTCGAACAGTTCCGGAAATGGGATGGTCAGGATTGAAAGATAGGGAAATTCTGAGCAGAGCTCGGAGGCAATTTGATGTCTTTGTGACGATTGATCAAGGTTTCGATTTTTTGAAATCTTCGTTATCTTCTTTAGCGCCCTTAACAGTGATCATCTTGAGCGCTCCAAGCAACCGTTTCGAAGATCTGCAACCACTTATGAAAGAGGTTCGTTCGATTCTGGAGAATCTTTTGCCTGGCCAGGTTGTGCGGATCGGTTGAGGCGCAAATGGGGTTGGCTCGTTGGGTGGTCGGTCATCGGTCGGTCATCCGCCTGCTGGAGCGCCAGCGGGCGGAAGGGCGCATCGCCCACGCGTATCTGTTCACGGGCCCGCCCCATGTAGGCCGGCGGACCCTGGCCTGGGCGTGGGGGATGGCCCTGTTGTGCGCCGAGTTCGATCCTCCCTGCGGGTCCTGTCGCGCGTGCCGCCGGATGGAGGCCGGACATCATCCCGATGCCCTGTATGTGGCCCCGGAGGGCAACAGCCTGAAGATCGATCAGATCCGCGAGGTCCAGCGGCAGCTCGCCCTCACCCCAGTGGAGGGGCCTTATCGCGTGGTGCTCTTCGATGAGGCGGAGAAGATGACCACGGAGGCCGCGAACGCCCTGCTCAAGACCCTGGAGGAGCCGCCCTCTTACGCGGTGCTCATGCTCATCGCGCCCTCCCCCGAGTCCCTGCTGCCCACCGTGGTCTCCCGCTGCCAGATCCTTTCCCTCGACCCCGTCCCAATCCCCGAGGTCCGCCAGGCCCTGCAGGCCCGCTGGGGCGTCCCGGCGGAGCGGGCGGATCGCCTGGCGCGGCGCTCCGGAGGGCGCCTCGGATGGGCGGTCCAGGCGGCCCATGACCCGGAGGTAGAGGCCCGCTATGAGGAGCGGATCCGCCGGATCCATGAGCTGCTGAGCCAGGGACGATGGGAGCGGTTCCGGTTCGCCGAAGCGCTGGCCGGAGAAGAGGAAGAGACCCGCCAGGCCTTTCTGGAGGCCGCCATGGCATGGTGGCGAGATGTCCTATACCGCGCGGCGGGAGCCCCGTTGCCCTTGATCCACGAGGAGGACCGCCAGCGCATCCAGCGGGTGGCGGAGCGGGTGGGCCTGGCGGGCGCCCGGACCGCGCTGGAGGCCACGCGGCGGACGTGGAACGCCCTGCAGCGTAACGCCAACGCCCGCCTCGCCCTGGAGGCGATGCTCCTGGACTGGCCCTTCCTTCCTGAGGAGGATTTTGAATCGGATCCCATGCCAGCTCCTGCGCTCTCGTCGGATGTGCCGGGAGGTCCGCCATGAGCCGTCGCAGAGCGCTCCCCGGCCTCCTCCTGTTGCTCCTGTTCGTCGGGTCCAGCCCCATGCGCCCGGGTGGGATCCCTCCTGCGGACGTGGAGAACGCGCTCTGGTATGTATGGAGCCGCTACACTCCTGCCATCCCATCTCATGCCTCCCCTGCTTTCCCTTCGATCGGGGGAGAGGCCCAGGCCGGACCGTATCGGGTCTATCTCCCTCTGGTGATGCGCGCGCCTTCGGCCGCGCCCGAGTTTCGGGCCCTTTGGGTGACGCGGTTTGACTGGACGCGGGCGGATGGGACATGGGCGCGGCCGGAGATGCTGGTGGCCATTGCGGATCAGGCGGCGGCGGCCCGTTTCAACGTTCTTCTTTTTCAGGTTCGTGGGGTAGGGGATGCGTATTACGCGCCGGGGTATGAGCCGTGGGCGGCTCGTTTGACGGGGACGGTGACGCGCACGCTGGGGGTTTCACCGGGGTTTGATCCGCTTCGGGTGCTTCTGGACGCGGCCCATGCCCGGGGGCTTCAGGTTCACGCGTATGTCAACGTGTATCCGACGTGGCTTTGCGGGGTGGGGGCGCCTCCGGACGGCCTGAACCCGCCTCATCCTTTCTGGACGTTCTCCCGGACCAACGGGCGCTCGTGGAGCGCGTGGCGGGTGTATGATGCTTCGCGCATGCCGATGAATATGATGACCTGTGACAGCTACCTCTGGGCCACGCCGGCGTGGTCGGGGGTGCGGGATCACCTGCAGCGGGTGGTGGGGGATCTGGTGCGCCGCTATGATCTGGACGGGGTGCATCTGGACCTGGTTCGCTATCCGGGTCGAGGCTACTCTTATGATCCGTTCACGCCTTCCTTCAGCAGTTCGGCGGAGCGGGCGGAGTGGCAGCGGGAGCAGGTGAACGCCATGGTTCGGGACCTCTCGGTGGTGGTGAAGGGGATACGTCCTCAGGCCTGGGTGACGGCGGCGGTGTGGGGGGTTTATCGGAACCGGTGGGGCTGGTCAGGGTTCACGGAGGGGTATTCGGACTATTACCAGGATTCCAAGCGCTGGCTGCGGGAGGGGTGGGTGGACGCCATTATGCCGATGATTTACCCGGCGGGGCCTTCGGGGAACTGCCCGGACACCACGGTCTGGACGCTGGATCGTTTTCGTGTTCTGGTGGCGGATTTCCTGGCGGACGCCAGCGGCCGATATGTCTTCCCAGGCATCCACGGGGGCTATGCTTGCTTCCGGGATGTCTTGGACCGTATTCAGGCGGCCCGGGCGTTGGGGGCTCGGGGGGTAGCGATCTTTGCCTACGGTCCTTTGAGCCAGCGGGGCTACTGGGATGAGCTGGCCGCCCAGGCCTTCCCACAACCCGCCCCCCTCCCGCCGTTGCCCTAAGGGAGCCGAAAACGAATTTCGGCTTACCATAGGGCTTGCTCGAAGGCCGCCCCGCATCCGCGATTCCCGTTTGTGGACAGCCTCTCATCCGCCCTTCATGAACTCTTCGATGGCCGTGCGACTGATGCGATAAGTGGTCCCGATCTTGCGGGCCTTCAGCTGGCCGGACTCGATGAGTTGCACGATGTCTTCCGGGGAGACCTTCAGGTAGGCGGCGGCTTCTTCCACGGTCATGATCTCCGGGGCAGGGGTGGGGCCGGTCGGAGCGGCCGGGCGGGTCATCCCCTGGAAGAGCTGGGTGAAGAACTGGGCCAGCCCGAAGCCGGCCCCCGCGCCCACGCCGGCCGCGGCCAGCCCGCCCAGCTCCTGCTGGGCCGCCTCGCGCAGGGCGTCCGCCGCCTGCAGCTGGGCGTAGGTCTGCACATCGAGCAGCCCCATGGCCCGCAGCTCCTCAACGGTCTTCGAGGAGGGACGCAGGGACTGCACGTAGAAGGCTTTGAGGTCCAGCCCCAAGGCCCCGAAGTCCTCCTGAGCTTTGGCCCGCACCGCCGCGCCGAGCTCTTCGAAGAACCCGGCCAAGTCCACCACCGGGCGGTTGAAGTTCCCCACCACATCGGCCAGCTTGCTCACCAGGATGCTGCGCAGGTAGTCCACGATGCGTTCGGTCTCATACAGGCGTTGCACGCCCACGATCTTGTTGACGAAGAGCTGGGGATCGCGCACCTGAACAGCGAAGGTCCCGTGGCCCTGAAGCAGCACCACCCCCAGGCCCATGCCGGGATTGCGCACCACGATGGGATCCGGGGTTCCCCATTTGAGGTCCACGAACTCCCGGGTGGAGACAAAGTAGACTTCGGCGGTGAAAGGGGAGCGGCCGCTGAAGAGCGGGCCCAGCAGGTTGATCAGCAGCGGGATGTTGGCCGTGGTCAGGGTGTGACGGCCCGGCCCGAACACATCCAGGGCCCTCCCGTCCCGGAAGAACACCGCGACCTGGCTCTCCCGCACGATCAGCTGGGAGCCCAATCGGAAATCCCCGGCCCCCTCCTCCGGGAAACGGCGGACGATCTCCCGTCCGGTGTCATCCGCCCACTCGATCACATCGAAGATGCGGGGCATCTTCTCCTCCTAACTGAGGTTTGAAGCCGATCCGAAAGGAATCCCAGCTCGTGGCTTTCCGCTCGAAGGCTCCGGCCTCATTTTACCGGAGGAAACGGTTTGGGGAAATCCATGGGGAATCCATCAAAAAAGCAATCCTCCCGCAGGAGCGGCTTTCGCCGCGACCATCGTGAGATCGAGGAGATGGAGGTTTGGGCTGCGGAAGCGGCTTTCAACGCAAGCCCTTGTAGGATCAAAGACATGAGCCTCCATCGTTGGGTTTTCGGCTCCATGGCGCTCCGGCATCCGCGTCCTCCGGAGTAGGCGATGAGGGGCGAAAGGGATTACAATCCAATTAATTCAGCCACCGGCCGGCCCCGCGTCGGGGGAGCGGCCGGAAACGAATCCGTTCCGGAGGTGTGCGATGGTCGAGCCGGCCCGGCGGGATGAGGAGCTCACCGTGCAGGTCCCGGTGGTGACGCTGACGGAGGCGGCAGCCCGGCGTCTGCACGCGCTCATTCGCGAGAAGAACATCCCCGCCCGGTATCTGCGGGTGTTCGTCGCCGGCGGGGGATGCTGCGGGCTTCAGTATGGCATGGGGTTCGAAGACCAGCCCGCGGAGACGGATCACCAGCTGGAGAGCCAGGGGATCTCCCTCCTGGTGGACCCGATCAGCGCCTCGTATCTGTGGGGCTCGACCATCGACTACGTCGAGGATCCGGCCGGGGGATTCTTTCAGATCCACAACCCCAACGCCCTTCCCTCCTGCGGGTGCGATTCCTCCGGTTCCGGCTGTGGATGTGGCTCCCATTGAGAAACGAGGGGGCGGACGGTCCTTCCGTCCGCCCCCTCCCCGAGCGGTCACATCCCCTCCTCTTTCTGACGGACGACGGCGCCGAGCCGTTCGGCGGCTGCCCGGATGAGGCGTTCCCGCAATGTGGCGACCTCCCGGTCCGTGAGGGTGCGGTCCTCCGCTTGATAGAACACAGTGAAAGCCAGGCTGCGGTGCCCGGGCGGGATAGGCGGCCCCTGGTAGACGTCGAAGAGGTGCACCTCGCGGACCAGGGGGGCGCCGGCCTCGCGCAGCACGGCGGCCAGGGCGGCAGCCGGCACGCTCTCCGGCACGATGAAGGCTAAGTCCTCCACCACCGGAGGCACCCGAGGCACCGCCTCAAAGACATGCGCGATGGGCGCCAGGGCCTGCAGGGCTTCCAGATCCAGCTCGGCGATCAGGACGGGCTGATCCGGCAGCTCCCAGGCCCGGCGCACCAGCGGGTGCAGCTCCCCCAGGATCCCCAGGGAACGTCCACCGGCCTTCACCTCCGCTCCCCGGCCCGGGTGCAGGCTCGGATGTTCCGCCCGCTCGAAGGCCACCCCCGGGATGTGCAGGCGCTCCAGCAGCGCCTCAACGACGCCCTTCAGATCGAAGAAGTCCATCCGCCCCCGATCCACGGGAAGCCACGAGGCCGGATCCCGCGGCCCGGTGAGGGCGATGCCGATCCGCCGCGGCTCCTCCGGAAGGGCCTCTCCGGGACGGGGGAGGAACACCTTCCCAACTTCGAAGATCGCCACCCGTTCCCGGAACCGGAGGTTGGCGCGAAGGGTGCGCAGCAATCCGGGGAGCAGGGTGTGGCGGAGGACGGTGCGCTCCTCGCTGATGGGGTTGATCAGCCGAACGTAGTCCAGGGCCGTGTAGGGATTGGCGACGCCGGGAGGGGCCAGACGGGCTTCCTCGTCCGGATGGATCAGGGCGTAGGTGATCACTTCCTGGAGCCCGCAGGCCACCAGGATGTCCCGGACCCGCTCCTCGAAGGCCCAGGCGGGGTTGCCCCGCTGCGGGGGCAGGGGATCCCGGAGCCGGGTCTCCGGCATCCGGTCATAGCCCCAGATGCGGGCGACCTCCTCAATGAGATCCTCCGGGCGCTGGCAGTCCAGCCGATGATCGGGGACGGTGACCCGCCAGGCGGCCGGGGCGGAGCGGGAGCGGGCGGGAGGCCGGGCGGGCTCGACCCGGAACTCCAGGGCGCGCAGGATCCGCTCGATCTCGCGGGGCGGGATGGCGAAGCCCAGCACGCGCTCCACATCCTGCGCGGAGAGCGGGAGGGTCACCCGTCGGGCCTTGCGGGCGTAAGCGTCAACGACCCCGCGGGCCACGACCCCATCGGCCAGGCGCTGCATAAAGGCGGCGGCCCGCCGGGCGGCGGGGAGGGTGAGCGCCGGGTGGATCCCTCGTCCGAAGCGGGCGCTGGCCTCGCTGGGCAGCTTGTGCCGGGCGGCCGTGCGACGGATGGAGATGAAGTCGAAGTTCGCGGACTCCAGGAGGACGGCGCGGGTGGCCTCCCCGACCTCCGTCTCCGCGCCCCCCATCACCCCGGCGATGGCGATGGGACCGGCCTCGTCGCAGATCAGGAGGTCCTCCGGATCCAGGTCTCGCTCCACCCCATCCAGGGTGCGGATCCGCTCGCCGGGGCGGGCGCGGCGGACGATGATCGTGGGGGGGCGGCCGCCGGCCCGTTCCACCAGCCGATCGTAGTCGAAGGCGTGGAGGGGCTGGCCCCATTCCAGCATCACGTAGTTGGTGATGTCCACGATGTTGTTGATGGGGCGCATCCCGCACAGCCGCAGCCGCCACTGCATCCAGTAAGGGGAAGGACCGATCCGCACGTCCCGGATGACCATGGCGGAGTATCGAGGACAACCCTCCGGGTCCTCGATGCGGACCCTCACGAGGCGGCGGGCCGTTGGGCCGAAGGCCCTCACTGCGGTGGGAGGGTAGCGCAGGCGCTTGCCGGTGAGGGCGGCCACCTCCCGGGCCACCCCGATGATCGAGAAGGCGTGGGCCAGGTTGGGGGTGAGGTCGATCTCCAGCACCACGTCCCCCATGTAGTCCGCCAGGGGCATCCCCACCGGCGCCTCCGGGTCCAGCAGGATGATCCCCTCGTGGTCCTCGGAGATCCCCAGCTCTTTCTCTGAGCAGACCATGGCGTCGGAATAGATCCCGCGGATGGCGCGGCCCTGGAGGGTCATCTTCACCCAGCCCGGCTGGTGGCCGTCGTAGAGGGTGGCCCCTTCCAGGGCGAAGGCCACCTTAAGAGGGCGCTCCGGCGGACGTTCCAGGAAGGGGAACAGGTTGGGCGCGCCGGTGACCACCACCTTCGGCTCCCCCCGGCCGTAGTCCACCGTGGCCAGGAGCAGGCGGTCGGCGTTGGGATGGCGCTCCACCCGGAGGATCTGCCCGACGACGATCCGCTCCCGGTCCCATTCCAGGGGGGCGCCGGGGACCCCGAACCGCTCGATGGCGGTCACCTCCAGGCCGGCCAGGGTCAGGCGCTCGGCCAGCTCCTCCGGCGGCAGATCGATCCTCACGTATTCCTGTAGCCAGCGCAGCGGAACCCGCATGTCCTGTGTCCTCCTCGCTGGGATCTGGAAGCCATGGGGCCCCTTCGGCCTACTTTCCGGAGCGAAGCCCCGTTGCGACCCCGATGGCCTGGACGAAGTCCTCGATGTCCTGCATCGCCTGGGGGATTGCTTGAAAGACGAGGCGATCATCCACTTCCCAATATCGATGAACCAGCCGATGGCGCATGTGAATCAGGTCGGAGAGGCGCTGCGCGAGCGCCTCGTGGAGCACTCCATGCTCCTGGAGCACTTGAAGCGCCTCACTGTAGGTTTCCGGGGGGCGCCAGCGGTTCTGAGCGATCAGATGCTGGGCGATATCCACGATGGCTTCCGCTGCCAGCACCAGGTGATACCGAGCGCTGCCTCGTCGGTGTGGGTCGGCTAAGAAATCCGCCTCGGGCATCCGAGCGAGGGAATCAAGGGCCCGCTGGCTTTCAAACAGTGCGGAGAGCAGGTTGCGCATGCGATCGCTTTGATAGCGGATCATCTGGAAGACACCTCGCAGGTAAGCTTCGTGCAGGCGGCGGACCTCGAAGTATTCGGTCCAGGTCGAGGCCTCGAAGTCGGCGCGGCGGCCCTCGTCGCGGCAGAGGAGAATGCGGCGGGGCCGGATGGCGGCGAAGCGGAAGGCCGGTGGCGCGGCGTTCAGGGCCCGCACGTCCACCGGGAAGGGGAGGCCGGCCCGGCGCAGCGTCGCCTCCAGGCGGGCGGCCAGCTCCGCTTCCCGGGGCCAGGCCGGCGTGGGAAAAGGATCCAGGAACACCGCGACGTCGATGTCCCGGAAGACTTCCCCCTCGACGAAGGAGCCGTGCAGGTAAGCAAAGACTACATCGGGCTCCCCAGCCAGGGCCCCGGCCAGGCGCTCTTCCACACGGCCCTTTTCTTCCTCATGGATCCGCCAGGTCTTGATCGGCTCCATCTCCGCCCTCTAATCGAACTGCTCTAAGAAGCGCAGGTCGTTGGCCCAGAAATATCGAATATCGTCGATGCGATGTTTGAGCATAGTGATCCGTTGCGGCCCCATGCCGAAGGCGAAGCCGGTGAAGCGGCGGGGATCGTAGCCGCCGTTTTGCAGGACCACGGGGTGCACCATCCCGGCGCCGGCGATCTCGAGCCAGCCGGTGTGCTTGCAGACCCGGCAGCCTCGCCCCTCGCAGAGGATGCAGTCGATATCCACCTCCACGCTGGGCTCGGTGAAGGGGAAATACGAGGCGCGGAAGCGGACCTTGCGCTCGGGTCCGAACATCCGGCGGGCGAAGTCCGCCAGGGTGCCCTTAAGGTCGCTCATGGTCACCCCGGGGCCCACGGCCAGTCCCTCCACCTGGTGGAACATGATCTCGGAGCGGGCGGTGATCTGCTCATAACGATAACACATCCCGGGCAGGATCACCCGGATGGGCTCCGGGCAGAAGGCCCGCATGGCATGGATCTGTCCCGGGGAGGTGTGGGTGCGCAGGATCACTCCCTCCCGGTCGGTGTAGAACGTGCTCCACATATCCCGGGCAGGGTGATGGGGTGGGATGTTGAGCAGCTGGAAGTTGTATTCATCGGTCTCCACGTCCCGGCTGGTGAAGACCTGGAAGCCCATCTCGGCGAAGATGGCGACGATCTCCCGGAGGGTGCGGGTGGCCGGGTGAAGCCGGCCGGCGCGGACCGGACGGCCGGGCAAGGTGACGTCCAGGGGCGGCGCCTCCAGCTCGCGGCGCAGGGCGGCCTGGCGCAGGGCCTCCCGCCGCGCGGCGTAGGCTGCCTCGAGGGCCTCTTTGACCTCGTTGGCCTTGCGCCCGATGGCCGGCCGCAGCTCCCGGGGGAGAGTCCCCAGGGCGGCGAAGGCCTCCATCAGTCGGCTGCGCCGGCCCAGATAGCCGGCATACCAGGCCTGGAGGGCCTCCTCGGTGTCCAGCCCTTCCAGCTCCCGTAACGCCTCCTCACGCAATCGTTCCAGCTCGTCCACGGTGACCATGCCGGCGTGCCTCCTAATAGGGTCGATGAGGATCCCGGGAAATAACCACGCCCTCATCCCGGCCAGGGACGAGGGCGTGGGCTCCCCCGCGGTACCACCCTGCTTGGCCTGCGGCGCGCAGGCCCGCTCTTCGCCGGAGGCAAGGGTCTCCGGCGGCCCGGATAACGGTGGGCCCTCCGGGAACGGCTACTGGGGAGAGGGCTTCCGGAGGCCTCTCCGGTTCGCCGTTCCGGCTCCGGGGCGAACTTCAGCCGGCGGTCGCCGAGCGGGGCTCTCAGCCGCGGCCCCGCCGCTCTGGCGGCGCCGTCCCGGCCTACTCCTCCCCTTCTTCGCCGTTCGGAAAAAAGATCAGGCTATTCACGGATCTTCGGAGCCCCCAGACGCTTCCAGGGTCCAGGGTTGGGGGGCGACCAGCTCCCCCTGGGCTTGTAGCAGAAGGCCGATGCGGGCCTCTCGCGCGAGCTCCAACGCCCGACGATCCAGAACCACCCCGAAGATCAGGGGCAGCACAGGGCCTCGCACGCCATATGCGCGCAGAGCTTCCTGCACGGCGGCGTTGCGCAGCAGGTCCGCGAAATCGTGGACCGCGCGGGGCCCGAGACGGGCCTTTACGGAGATGAGAAGCCAGGCCTCTTCGCCGTCGGGCCCGCGCACCCGGGCGATCCCGTCCAGCTCCCCAATCCGGTCAATGGCCAGGGTGGCGATCGGCTCCAGGAGGACGTAACCGCGCTCCGCCAGATAGCGCTGCACGGCTTCCACCATCTGGCCTTCCACGGTCACGCCGACGGTCTGGCCGAACCGGTCCAGGGTGCGCTGGAACTGTTCCTGGCGCAGAAGGACCTGCCGCAGGGTCTCCTCTGTGCGGCGCTGGGCTTCGGCGAGTTCGGCGAAGCGGCGCTCGGTCTCGGCGCGGTATTCCAGGAACTCCTGACGATGCGCTACGAACTCCTGGCGGTGGGCGGCGAACTCTTCGTAGTGGCGGCGCTGGGCTTCGGCGAGTTCGGCGAAGCGGCGCTCGGTCTCGGCGCGGTATTCCAGGAACTCCTGGCGGTGGGCCGTGAAAGTCTCGCTCAGGTTGCGAAGGGCCTCGGCGAGCTCGGCGAAGCGGCGGTCGGTTTCGGCCCGGTGGGCGGCCAGGGCTTCCTCGGTGCGGCGCTGGGCCTCGGCGAGTTCACCGAAACGCCGGTCGACCAGCTTGTGGAGCTCCCGGAATGCGTTCGGAAGATTCAACAGCTCATCCGTCAGGAGCAAGCGGCGCAGCTCCTTCCGCCACTCCTCGTGTTGCTCCAGCAGTCGAACCAGATCATGGAAATCCGTGATGGTGAACGCCATCGAGCCCTCGCGGTGAATCCTCAACTGGATTTTATCACACGTGCGCTCCGCCTCAGAGGATCCGTCACCGGGGCCGGGCGGGGGGATCGCCTAAGGGATCCTCCAGCAGCCCGCCCAGGATGGCCTTGCGCACCGCGGCGGCGCGGGTGTGAACGCCCAGCTTGCTCAGGATGCTGTCGACCTGTTTCTTGACCGTGTTGGGGGAGACCACGAGCCGTTCGGCGATCTCCTTGTTGGTCAGCCCGTGGGCCATCCAGCGCAGGACCTCCCGCTCCCGGGGGGTGAGGGAGGCCAGGGCGGCCTGGTCCTCCGGCGAGAGCGCCCCGGCGGGGCGAGCGGGGGCCGGCCGGGGGCGCCCGGCGAAGGCCTGCCGGACAAACTGCAGGAAGTTCTGCCGGTTGAAGGCGGCTTTGTCCAGGAAGGCCATGACCCCCAGGCTCTGGTAGGCCATCTCCACCTCATCGGCGGAGGCGGTGGCGCTGACGGCGATGGTGGGCAATCCTCGTCGCCGGGCCACCCGCAGCAGCCGCAGGCCGTCCCGATTGCCGAAGGGATCCATCGAGCTGGCCAGCTGGAGGTCGACGATGAGCAGGGCGAAGGATCCCTGCTCCAGCCAGGCCAGGGCCTCGCCGTAGGAGGAGGCCGTCTCCACCGCCAGGCCGATCTCCCCCAGCAACTCCCGGTAAAGATCCTGCCAGCCCGGGTCGTCCTCCACCACCAGGGCTCGGGGGCCCGGATGCGACGCCGACGGGGCCCCGGCGGGAGCAGACGGGGAAGGCGAAGGCGCGGAGGGGAGGAGCTCCCGCTGAAGGAGACGAGCGGCGACCTCCCGAAAGGCTCGACGTCGGAAGGTCTCCTTCCGCAGGAAATCGGCCGCCCGATGACGGGTCAGAGCCTCCACGGCCATCTCGACGGTGGCGTAGCCGGTCAGGGCGATAGCCGGGACCGACGGGCTTCGCTCGGCCAGGGCGTCCAGGATGCGGAACCCACCCCGATCCCGGTGATCCCCGGGGTCGAGGGAGATGTCCACCACGGCCAGCGTGTAGGGACGCTCCTGTAACCAGGCCAGGGCGGTGGGGACGTCCGGGGCGGCATCGACCTGCAGCCCCAGCTCCTCGAGCTCCTCGGCGAGCAGCTGCCGCCAGGCCGGGTCATCCTCCACGATCAGCGCGCGCATCGGCGTGCGCTCCGGGATCATCGGCTCGTTCCCTCCTTTCCCTCAAGGCGTGAAGGCATCCCGCCCGGATCCATCGGGGCGCGGGGCAGGCGGATGTGGAAGGCGGTGCCCTGGCCCGGGGCGCTTTCCACCCGGATCTCCCCGCCGAACCGCTGGATGAGCAACTTCACCCACCACAGGCCGAAGCCCAGCTTCTTCGGCGCGCGCTTGGTGGAGAAATCCAGCTCGAAGATCCGCTCCTGGATCTCCGGGGGGATCCCCGGCCCGTTGTCCCGGACGGTGAGGATCACGTCCTGGGGGCCGGCCGCTCCCTCGATGCGGATCCAGCCGCTCTCCCCCAGGGCCTCCACCGCGTTCTCGATCAGGTTGAAGAAGACCAGGGCCAGCTGGGGCTCCCCGGCCATCACCGGTGGCAGATCCTCCAGCCCGACGACCTCCAGCCGGATCCCCTCCGGGATCCGCAGATCTCGCAGGGCCATCTCCAGGCAGGGGAGGACCGGGATGGGGCGGGGGGCCATCGGCCGCAGGTAGACCATCGCCTCCCGCACCGCGTCCATCGCCGCCCGGGCCCGGCTTTCGATCTCCTGCAGGATCGCGTGGAGATAAGCGTCTTCGAGGAGGGCCGGCCGCTTCTCCCGCAGCCCCTCCAGGCGCACCGGGATCAGGCCGATGTAGTTGTTCAGGCGGTGGAGGAGATTGGCGGCGATGTCGCCGACGGCGGCGAAGGCCTCCATGATCGCCTGACGCTCCCGGGCCTCCTGAAGGGCCCGGACGTGTTCGGCCAGCTGGACGGCCAGGGCGGCGTGGTTGGCCAGGATGATCAGCAGGCGCTGGTCGCGCTCGGTGAAGGTGCGCGGGCGGGAGGAATGGACCACAAACACCCCCCGGACGGCGCCGGTGGGGTCCAGCATCGGCACGGCCAGGGCCCATCCTCCGGTCTCGAAGGAGAGGGGGCGGCGGGCCCGGCACACCGCCTCGGCCAGCCCGGCGGTCCCGGCCATGGTGGGGTGGGTGGCGAAGGCGAGGGCCGGCGGGCCCTCGGGGTGGATCAGCCAGATGGCGCCGTCGGAGGCCTGGAGTAGCTCGCAGGCCAGGGCGACGGCGCGGGCGAAGAGGGCCTCGCGGCCGGCATGAAGGAGCTGCCCGGTGATCTCCTGCATGCCTCGCAGCAGCCGCATCTCCTGGAGGGCGATCACCGCCCGGGCGGCCAGCATCTCCAGCAACCGCTGGTCGGCCTCCGTGAAGGCTCCGGGCTCCGGGCTTTCCAGGTTCAGCACGCCCTCCGCCTCCCCGCCGGCCCCGATCAGCGGCACGGCCAGCTCGGCGCGGATCTCCTGGCCGGCCAGCCAGGGCCGGTAGATCGAGGCCCAGGGCGAGGTGTGCAGGTCATCGATACGCAGCGAGCGACCGTGGACGGCCACCCATCCGACGATGCTGGTCTCGTCCAGGTCCAGCTCGGGCGCTACATTGGGGAGCAGAGGGCGGCCGATCACCGCGCCCAGCACCAGGCGCCGGCGCCCGCGGTCCACCAGGCGCAGCGTGCCGAAACGGGCGCCGGTCAGCTCCAGGGCGATCCGCAGGATGGCCTCCAGCACCTCCTGGGGGTCGGCCCGGGCGCTGAGGAGGTGGTCCATACGCCGCAGCTCCTCCAGTTCGCGGGTGGCCCGACCCAGCGCCTGTCGGAGGCGTTCCATGGCCCGTGCCCGCTGCAGGGCGAGGGCGGCCAGGCCAGTGAAGGCCTCGATGGCTTCGATCTCCTCTTCGGTGAAGGGGCGCTCCTCCCGGCATGAGAGGTAGAGCACCCCTACCGGCCCCTCGGCGGTCAGCAGGGGCCAGCACCCCACGCTGCGGGCGCCCGCCGCCTGTTTCGCGGGATGGATGGGGATGTCCGGCGCCTCCCAGGAGAGGACGCGCCGTCGATGGAGAAGCGCATGGGCGGCCATCCCATCCGGCCGGGGCCAGTCCGGCCCGGTGAGCTCCCCGGTCTTCCCCACGGCCACGCGGGAGGCTGGATCCAGGCCGCCCTGTTCCGGATCGTAGCAGAACAGGATGGCGGCGGGCGCCTCCCGCCCCTCCAGCAGGCGGAGGGCCTCCTCCCCGATGCGGCGCATGCATTCGGGGAGCGGCGTTTCAGGGGGGAGGCCGGCCAGGCGCTCCCCCGCCGCCTTCAGGCGCTGGCACAGCTCGCGCATCGCCGGGGTCATCCGGAACCGCCGAGGCCCGGCAGGGCGATGGCGCCCATCCGCCCTGCCGGATTTTGAAGGGGAATTATACAAAGCGGAGCCCTCGCTGCAACTTCTCGCCGCTCGCTCAGATCCTGCGGCGGGACTCGGGGCGGGGGAGAGGAGTGCGGTAGGGAGGGATCTCCAGGGTGATCACCGTCACCCGGGTCTCATCGCTCAGTCGGGAGGCGATGCGCGGATCCAGCTTCTCCAGCTGATCCAGGGAGATGGCCGTGGTGATCACCGTGGGCAGCTTCGCCAGGTAGCGGAAGTTGAGCAGCTGATACAGCTTCTCCCGAGCCCACGGGGTGGCGCTCTCCAGCCCCAGGTCGTCCAGGACCAGGAAGGGGACGAGCTTGGCCTCGTCGAAGCGTCGGTCGTAGGGCGCGTCGCTCCGGGGGTGGAAGGCGGCGCGCAGCCAGTCCAGGAGGTCGGGGACCGCCACGAAGAGGACGGGGGTCCCGCGGGCGGCTACGGCGTTGGCGATGGCCGCCGCCAGGTGCGTTTTGCCGGCGCCGTAGCGGCCGAACAGCACCAGCCAGCCGTGGGGGTGCTCCGCGTAGGCCCGGGCGATGCGGATCGCCTCCCGCAGGTTGTCGCGCTCGCGAGGCGAGAGCTCCGGCCGCTCCCGGAAGGTCTCGAAGGTCATCTCCTGGAGCAGGGGGAGGAGGTTCAGATCGGGCCCCGCGGTGGGACCGCCCCGCCGGAAATCGGGGGCCAGGATGTGCACGATCTCCACCAGCCGGGCGTCCTGGAGGCGGGAACGCAGGCGGGGCTCGAAGGCCTCCAGGGAGAGATTGGTGGTGATCACCGTGGGCAGGCGGGCGTTGTATCGCCAGTCCAGGAGCTGGAACAGCTTCTCCTGAGCCCATGGCGTGCTTTGCTGCGCCCCCAGGTCGTCCAGGATCAGGACGGGGGCTTCCCGCAGCTGCCAGAACCGTTCCTCATAGGAGACCTCGGCCTCCGGATGGAAGGCCGCCCGCAGCTCGTCCAGCAAGTCGGGGACGGGGATGAAGAGGGCGGCGACCCCCCGCTCCAGCAGGCGATGGGCGATGGCGGCGGCCAGATGCGTCTTGCCGCACCCGGTCCCGCCCCGCAGCACCAGCCAGCCCTGCGGGTCCTCGGCGAAGGCCCTCGCCCGCTCATACGCGCGCCGCAGGCTCCGGGCCTGGTCCGGGGGGAGGCCCAGCCCGTCCGGGAGGAAGTTTTCGAAGCGCTTGTCCTGGAGGGCCCGCAGGGGGCCGGCCGCCTGGATCCGCTGGCGGAACTCTGCGGCCTGGCGCTCTGTCTGGCAGGCGCAGGGGATCGCCCGGCCGAACAAAGGATGGCCGGGTGGCACGTCGTAAGAGATGTAACCCAGCCCGCCGCAGATCGGGCAGGCCTCTGAGCGCTCCAGCGATGGAGCGCCCGGGAGCTCATCCCGGGTCTCATCGCCGGCGCTTTTTCCAGGTTTCGGCAGCACGTCGCCAATATGCTTCATCCAGGCCTCCGGTCTCCCGGCCTTCGGTTGCCCAGCGCTCCAGGATGCGGCGGACGTAGGACCAGCGGCGGACGTTGCGGGAGACGGCAATGCGGAGGGCCTCCTCGATCCACTCCGCCGGATAGGTCCGGGCGGCCTCCTCCAGCTCCTGGGCGATCAATGGGGTGAGGGGTCCGATGTTCTGTTCGTAAAGGGCGAAAAGGTTCGGCCGGTCGGCGACCAGGACGGCGGACTCGCCGAGCTCGAGGGAGGCCGGGCGCTCGCCCCGTCGGATGGCCTCGTAGGCCAGACGCCCTCGTGGCGTGTTCAGGAAGTAGAGGTCATCCGTCCGCCCATCCTCCTCGATCCGCACATGCAGCAGGGTGCCCCGGGCGACCGCCCGGTTCAGGCCCTCGCGGATCTCGTGGGCGGGGAGGGCGGCGGTCAGGGCGGGGTCGGCCTCCAGCTCCGAGCGCCGGGCGTAGCGCAGGGGGCCGCTGCGGCGGGCCATGTGATAGAAGCAGACCAGGGTCACCCGCAGCTCCCCCGGGTGATCGATGCGAGGGAGCAGCTCGGTGAAGAAAGCCTCCGGGATGGGCACCGTGCGGGTTTTGCCGCCCGGGAAGCCGGCGAAAGGCCTCGCCTCATTCCCCCTCGTCACAGCCGGATCTCCTGCTTGTGCAGATCGACGAACTGGGCTTGCTGCGGTCGGAAATATAGCTCGACGGTCCCAACCGGCCCGTTGCGGTGCTTGGCCACGATGATCTCCGCGATGTTCTTGCGATCCGTGTCTGGATTGTAGATCTCGTCCCGGTAGATGAAGATCACCACGTCCGAGTCCTGCTCGATGCTGTTGTGGACGATCACATCGTTCGCCACGAAGTTGTGCAGGCCGGGGACGGTCATATCAAACACATCCTCGATCCCCTCCGGCTCGATGGATGCCACCGAATCCCAGTAAACATCGCTCTGAGCTAACCGTGCTAATTTCTCAGATTGGACAGCTCGGGCGAGCCGCAAAGCCAGATTCCGGCTCACGCTTTGCTTGAAGATCGTCATGCCGACGTAAGCAGATAGATCCGGGTCGACTACACGGGAAGCCAGCTCTTTCTCTCGTGTCGTGTATGGCACGGCCTGGCGAGGGAGCGCACAGCCATCCCCGATGAGATGGCCGAGGAGGGCCAGCTCCTCATCGCTCATCGTTTGCGGATAAGGGGCCGGGATCTGCCGAGGGAGCGCGATGAACATGCCAGGCTGCAGCTCATCCAGCCTCTTCCATCCGGCAGGAGTCAGGAAGCGGTGATTGGCGGTCGCCCGGATCGCACGCCCCAAGCGGGTGGTCAGGCGATAAATCGGCTTCCTCCCTGTAGGGAAAACCCGGCTCACCCATGCGCGCTCGAGGCGCCAGGTCTCCAGGTTCAACGCCCATACCGTGAAAGGCTCCCGGCCTACCAGCTCTCGAATCGGGACGCGCTCCCCTGTGTCTGCGATGGGAATTAAGGTGTCTCCGGCCAGACAGCCGCTCTCGCGTAGATCGGCCAGGATCGGCCGTTTGTCGTGGCGTTGCTCCACGGCCCGGGAGAGCTGGGAGGCGGCGACCACGGGGATGTTGAGCTCCCGGGCCAGGCTCTTGAGGGCGCGGGAGATGTAGGAGATCTCCTGCACCCGGTTCTCCGCCCGGATGTCCGCCGTCATCAGCTGCAGGTAATCCACGATCAGGAGATCGAGCCCGTGCTCGGCGTAGAGGCGCCGGGCCTTGGCCCGCAGCTGCAGGGCGGAGATGGCCGGGGTGTCGTCGATCCAGATGGGGAGCTCCGAGAGGGTGCTCACCGCGTGCACGAAGCGCGGCCACTCGTCCTCCCGCAGCTCCCCCAGCCGCAGGCGCTGGCCCTCGATCCCCGTCTCCTGGGTCACCAGCCGGTGCACCACCTGCTCCGCCGACATCTCCAGGGAGAAGATGGCCACCCGCTGGCGGTAACGCTTGGCGGCGTTGAGGGCAAAGGAGAGCAGCAGCGACGTCTTCCCCACCCCGGGCCGGGCGGCCACGATCACCAGGTCGGAGCGCTGCAGCCCCCCCAGCAGTCGGTCCAGGTCCCGGAAGCCGGTGGGGATGCCCAGGGGCTCCCCCCGGTGCTCGTAGAGATACTCGATGTGCTCGTAATAGGCCCGCAGGAGGTCGCGGATCGATTGAACGTCGCGGATCAGGCGGCGCTGGGCCACGGCGAAGAGGGCCGCCTCCGCCCGGTCCAGCAGCTCGTCGACCTCGCCGGACGGCTCCTCGTAGGCCATGCGGGCGATCTGGGTGGCGGCCTCCAGCAGGCGCCGCCGGATGGCGTCCCGCTCCACCAGGCGGGCGTAATCCAGGGCGTGCACCGTGGTGGGGACGCGGGCGGCCAGCCCGATGAGGAAGCCCCGTCCGCCCACCTCCTGGAGGCGTCCCTGGCGTTCCAGCTCGTCGGCCACCGTGACCGGATCGATGGCCTCCCGCCGGTCGTGGAGGGCCAGATAGGCCTCCCAGATCCAGCGGTGCTTCTCCAGGAAGAAATCCTCCGGCCGCAGCATGGTCGCCAGCGTGTGGATGAGCTCGGGGTCCAGGAGGACCGCCCCCAGGACGGCCTCCTCGGCCTCCAGGTTGTGGGGAGCCAGGGGCACCCGCTCGGCCAGCTCCGGTGTGGTCATCCCTTCCTCCTGCCGGGTGGCAATGGAGCATGGGGGGATTTTCAGCTCCCCCCAGCACCCTTTCATCGGGCTCGTCGGCGCGGCCCGGGGGTCTCCCGTTGCGGTGCTCCGGGCGGGGAGGCCGGGCGCGCGCACGACACGGGACGCCGGCGGTCGAGACGCGAACCGGCCGCCCGCTCTCCCCCCCGAATCCGGGTGTCTGGGACCCTGAGGGTCTGCGGACGCTCGGGAAAGCCGGGGGTTGCGGTTCCGCGCGGTCCGGCCTTCGGGTGCGGGGAAAGAGGCGGCGGCCTGGTCCCCGGGGGAGCGGCCCGGGCGATCTCCGGCGGGGCCCTCACTCCTCCCCGCCCTCGCCCAGGTCGTCCAGATCGAGGGATTCGATCAGATCGCGGAAGGGAGATTCCTCGAGCTTCGCCTCGGGGCTCTCCAGGCTCTCGCTCTCGATCTCCTCCTCCCGCGGGTTGACCCCCGCCCGCTCCATCACGTCCTCATCCACATAGATAGGCACGCGGGCCCGGACCGCGAGGGCGATGGCGTCGCTGGGACGGGAGTCGATCTCCAGGCGCCGGGAGTCCATCTGGATCACGATGCGGGCGTAGAAGGTGTCGTTGCGGAGATCGTTGACCACCACGTAGAGGACCGTCCCCCCCATCTCGGTGATCACGTTCTTGAGGAGATCGTGGGTGAGGGGGCGGGCCACCTCGATCTGTTGCAGCTCGATGTTGATGGCCTCCGCCTCATAGGGGCCGATCCAGATCGGAAGGTAACGGTCGCTCTCCCGCTCCCGCAGGATGATCACCCGGTGCTGGGACATCAGGCTGGCGCGGATGCTGTCGATCACCACCTCAATCATCGCAGCCTCCCCCGGCTCGTTCCGCCGACGCCATCTCGTTCAGGGTTCTTAACTCGATTATACCACCAGGGTCAAGGAGGGAAGGGAACGCCGCGGGGCCGCGCCCCGACGGTCGAGATCCCGTTCCCTCTCTCCGAAGGGAAAGCCGGGCTACCATAGAGGGGCAGGGATCCCCGAAGGACAGGAGGCCGTGTCGATGACGGCGCTGGAGCTGGACGGCGAACATCTCACCCTGGAGGATGTGGTGGCGGTAGCCCGGGGACGGCGCCCGGTGGCCCTGGCCCCCAAGGCCTGGGCTCGGGTCCGACGAAGCCGGGAGGCGGTGGAGCGATTGCTCGCCCGGGGGGCGGTGATCTACGGGGTGACCACCGGGTTCGGACATCTGCGGAACATCCGCATCTCCCCGGAGCAGGCGTCGCTTCTGCAGCACAACCTGTTGCAGAGCCACGCGGTGGGGGTGGGACCGGAGCTCTCGGAGGAGCAGGTGCGGGCGATGATGGTGGCCCGGCTGAACTCCCTGGCCCGGGGCCACTCCGGGGTCCGCCCGGAAGTCCTCCAGCTGCTCATCGAGATGCTCAACCGGAGGGTCCATCCCGTGGTCCCGGCCCAGGGCTCCCTGGGGGCCAGCGGGGACCTGGCGCCGCTGGCTCATATGGCGTTGCCGATGATCGGCCTGGGGGAGGCCATCGTGGAGGGCCGGCGGCTGCCCGGGGCGGCCGCCCTGGAGGCGGCGGGGCTGCGGCCGCTTCGGCTGGAGGCCAAGGAGGGCCTGGCCCTGATCAACGGGACGGCCTTCATGGCCGGGATCGGCACCCTGGTCACTTACGACGCCGAGATCCTGGTGCAGACCGCGGACGTGGTGGGGGCGATGACCCTGGAGGCCCTGGAGGGATCCGCCGTCCCCTTCGACGAGCGCCTCCACCGGGTGCGGCCCCATCCCCGGCAGATGGACTGCGCGGCGTTCCTGCGGGCGCTGTTAGAGGGCAGCGAGCTGCTGAGCGATCCCCAGCGCCCCTCCCGGGTGCAGGATGCTTACTCCCTGCGCTGCATGCCCCAGGTGCACGGCGCAGTGCGGGACGTGGTGGCCTACGCCCGCTGGGCTTTAGAGATCGAGCTGAACAGCGCCACGGACAACCCGCTCATCTTCTGGGAGGAAGGGGAAGCGGAGCCCGCGGTCCTGTCGGGGGGGAATTTCCACGGCGAGCTGATCGCCCTGGCCATGGATTACCTGGCCATCGGGTTGGCGGAGCTGGCCAACATCTCGGAGCGGCGCCTCAACCGGCTGCTGGATCCGGCGGAGAACGAAGGGCGGTATCCTCCCTTCCTGGCCCTGGAGCCGGGGCTGCATTCCGGCTTCATGTTGGTGCAGTATACGGCGGCGGCCCTGGCCTCGGAGAACAAAGTGCTGGCCCACCCGGCCAGCGTGGACACGATCCCCTCCTCGGCGAACACGGAGGATCACGTGAGCATGGGCGCCACGGCCGTGCGCCACGCGGAGATGGTGTTGCGCAACGCCCAGCGGGTGGTGGCTGCGGAGCTGTTCGCGGCGGGCCAGGCCATCGACCTGCGCCGGCGGCAGGCCGGTCGTCCGCTGCGGATGGGGAAGGGGACGGCGGCGGCCTACGCCCTCCTCCGCCAGCACGTGCCCTTCCTGGAGGCGGACACGGTGATGGCGCCGTGGATGGAACGGGCCTGCCGGCTGGTGGCGGAAGGACACCTCCTGCGCGCCGCCCAGGAGGGCATCGCCGGCCTGCACGCCGAATGAATTCGGCCTCCGGGGGCCTTCGGCCGACGGTCGGCCTGCGCCGACCGAAGAATCCCTCTTTGCGTCGGCGAAGGCCGACGCTCGGCGCGCAAGCGCCTTAGAGGCCGATTTCAATCGGCGCAGAGCCTTCGGCCGGCGGTCGGCTTGTGCGCCGAATGAATTCGGCCTCCAGGGGCCTTCGGCCGACGGTCGGCCTGCGCCGACCGGGAGGGGGTTTGGGCGTCGGCGGAGGCCGACGCCTGGCGCGGAGCGCCTGAGGAGGCTGATTTCAATCGGCGCGAGGGCCTTCGAAAGCCCCGGATGTTGCGGCAGGGGGGATTCCGCTCCATACTGGAGGACAAACCATGCGTCGCCCATTGCCTGGGGAACGCGCCGTCGGCGCGCCGGCTTTTCCACAGGAAGGTGTGCCCGCGGGAAACGACCCCCATCGGCGGGGGCGGCTTCAGGACGTCGGGCGGCCGTTGAGGAGGGAGAAGGTTCCCTTCGTGGGTTCCGGCCATCGCGATGGCGGAGGTCCTCCCCATGGATGCGGCACCTGATCAGCTTCATGGGGAACTCCTGCGGCGTCTGGAGGAGCTGGAAGACCGGCTCCGGCGGCTGCAACGGCTCCAGGAGCTGCTCCACCCCCTGGATCAGGCCTGGACCGCAGAGGCTCCCCTCGCCCATGCCCTGGAGATCTGCCGCCGCGCGTGGGGAGCAGACGGCGCCCTCTGGGTCCGCCTGGATTCCCAGGGGCAGCCGATACGCTGGCACGAGGCTCCCCCGGGCAAGCCTCCCTCGGATCTCCTCCCCAGACTGCTCCCTGCCGTCCCGATCGGGATCCTCGGGGCGGCGGAGCGCCTTCCGCAGGCGTTGCGGTTCGCGGAGCCCATCCCCCTGGATCCGGAGGGCAAGCGGGTCATCCGCGAGGCGCTGGTCCTTCCCCTTCCGGATCCGTGGGGCGGGGCCAGCGGGCTGATCCTCTGGCGGGAATCGGGGGAGGGGTTCTCCGAGGAGGAGCGGGAGCTGGCCCGCCTCGCCGCCGAGCCCCTCGCCTCGCGGTTCCATCACCTCCACGCCCTGGAGCAGCAGCGCTACCTGAGCCGCACCGTGTTGATCCTCTTCCGGGTCGCCCGGGCCATGGCCGCCAGCCCCGATCTCTCCCGCACCCTCCCCGAGGTGGTCCGCATCATCCGCGAGGAGGCCGGATGGCCGCGGGTGGCCATCTTCGTCCACGAGCCGGCCGCCGGGCAGCTGCGGGCCTGGGCCCGAGAGGGGCACAGCCCGGAGTCGGAGCACTATCCCTGGGTCCTCCCCATCGACCGCGGCATCACCGGGCGGGCGTTCCGGACCGGAGAGCCCCAGCGGGTGCCGGACGTCTCCCGCGATCCGGATTACGTGGTGGGCGATCCGACCACCCGCTCCGAGCTGGCCGTCCCCATTTTCGAAATCGAAGGGGAGAGGCCATGGGGGGTTCTGGACGCCCAGAGCCCCGAACCGTATGCCTTCACGCCGGACGACGAGACCCTGATGCTGGCGGTGGCGGGGACCATCGGCCTGGGCCTGGAAGCGGCGCAGACCTACGAGAGGGTCCGTCAGGAGCGGGCCCGCCTGATCGCCCTCTACGAGGCTTATCTCGCCATTCAGCAACACCCGGAGCCGGAGGAGGCCCTTCAGGAAGTGGCGGAGGCCTTCGTCCGGCTGGGATGGCGCGCGGCGCGCTGCTGGGCCTTCGATGAGTCCGGGAACGTGCTGGCGCAGGGGGAGAGCCGCGGCGCAGCGTCGCTGCGCCATCTGGATCTCGAGCCGTGGTTGCGTAACGATCCTCATCTGGAGCGATACCGGCAGGGTGACTGGCTCTATCTCTTCCCGGCGGAGGGAGCCCCTTCCGCCGGCCGCGCGGTCCTGCCCCTTCGGGACGCCTCCGGCGCCCTGATGGCCTTAATGGAGCTGGAGGCCCCGGCGGAGGCGCAGGCCCTGGGGGAGGCGCTCCGGCGGCCGACGGAGCTGCTGGCGACGCTGCTGCGCATCGCCTTCGATCGCGGCCGTCTGCTCCGGCGCTACGCCCGCAACCTTCGAGAGCAAACGATGCTCTACCGGGCGGTGAGCGCCCTGCTGCGCTCCGACGAGCCCGGCCCCATCCTCGCCGAGATCGCCGCCGCCCTCTGCGAAGCCCTGGAGGGGACCAGCGCTTACTTCCTCACCGTGGATCTGGAGCGGAGGATCATGCAGGTGGCTGCCGAGTATTACGCGCCGACGGCCAACCCTCTGGAGCGGGTCTCCGACCTGGGGGTGATCTATCGCCGGGAGGAGATCCCTGCCGAGTGGGCGGCCTTAGAGGCGCGGCAGCCCCGCGTGCTCTACGCGGACGACCCGCCGGATCCGTTCGAGGAAGAGCGGGTCCTCCTCCGCCGCTACGGGGGCTGGTCGGTCCTGATGATCCCGCTGTTTGCGGAAGAGGAGCCCCTGGGCGTGGTGGAGGTGTGGGACAGCCGGCGACGCCGGGCCTTCGACGCGGGGGAGCGCGCCATCGCCCAGGCCATCGCCCAGCACGCGGCCCTGGCGCTGCAGCGCGCGCAGCTGCGCGCCCGGCTCCAGCAGGCGAACCGTCGCCTGGAGGCCATCCTCTCCACGATGGAGGACGCCGTGCTCCTCCTGGACGCCCGGGGGCAGATCCTCCAATGGAACGCGGCGGCGCAGCGTCTGCTCGCGGAGGCGGTGGGTTTTCCGCCCGGGAGGACGTTGCCGGATCTCCTGCGCGCGCTGAGGCGGCGGGCCCCCGGGGCCGCCCGGGCCCTCCTTCAGGGCATCCGGCAGCTCCGCCAGGGTCGGGAGGGCTTCCGCATCGAGATCTCCTGGCCCGGGGCCCAGGGCTCCCGGGCCTTCGCCGTCCTCTGCGCCCCGGTCCGGGAGGAGCTCCCGGGGACGGGGAGCGGATGGCTGTTGCTGTTCCGGGACATCACTGCGGAGCGGGAACGGGATGCGTTGCGGGAGGAGATGATCCGGATGCTCATGCACGATCTGCAGAACCCCCTGGGGCCAATCCGCCTGGCCCTGGAGGAGCTGCGCTCCCTCCCCGAGTTGAACCCCGAGGCCCGGCCCCTGGTCCAGGTCGCGCTGCGGGGGCTGGGACGGTTGCATGGCCTGATCGACAGCCTGCTGGACCTCGCCCGCCTGGAGGCGGGGCGCATGCCCCTGGAGCGCCAGCCGCTGGATCTGGGGGAGCTGGCCCGGGAGGCTGTGGAGGAATGGAGCCCGGCCTTCCGACATCGGCGGCTCCGGGTGACCCTGGAGCTCCCCCCGGAGCGGCCCCCGGTGTGGGCGGACCGACAGCTGATGGCGCGGACGCTGTGGAACTTGCTCTCCAACGCGGAGAAGTTCACCCCCGTCGGCGGGGAGATCCGCATCCGCATGGAAGTTCAGGCGGACGCGGTGGTCCTCGCCGTCTTCAACAGCGGCTCCTACATCCCGCCGGAGCAGCGGGAGCGGATCTTCAGCCGGTTCGAGACGCTGCTGGGCCGTCGGGGCCACGGCCTGGGGCTGGCCTTCGCCCGGCTGGCGGTGGAAGCCCACGGCGGGCGCGTCGAGGTCGAGAGCGACGCCCGGGGCACCACCTTCGCCATCCGCTTGCCCTTGCGCCCGCCGGACATCGGAGCGGTCCCCGGATGAGGGCGCGCGGGAAAAGCGCGGGCCGGAGATCCCGGATCGGGGGGCGGGCCGCGCTCTGGGCGGCTTTCCTGATGACGCTGGGGAGCATCCCCGCATCGAGCGGGCCGCCCCGGCTCCGCCTGGATCCGCCTCGCGCGCCGGCCCCTCGGCCTTCCGTCGTGGGGGTTCACACGCGGGTGACCGATGAGGCGGATCCCGCGCGCATCTACCGCACGTTTCAGATGGCCCGGGCCATGGGCGCGGACTGGGTGGTGGAGTTCTTCCCGTGGCCCTATCTGGAGCCGGCCCCCGGCCGCTTCGATTGGTCCCACAGCGACCTGCGGATCTCCCTGGCCCGGCGGGAGGGGTTGCGGGTCATCGCCCGGCTGGGGATGGTGCCGGCCTGGGCCCGCCCCTGGCGCGCCCCGGCCACCTACCTGGGGCCGGAGGCGGTCCTCCCCTTCGCCCGGTTCGCCGCCGCCTTCGCCGCCCGCTATCGGAATCAGGTGGCCGCCCTGGTGATCTGGAACGAGCCCAATCTCTACATCGAGTGGGGCGATCGGCCGCCGGATCCCGCCTTCTTCGTGGCGGTGATGCGGGCCGTCTACCGGGAGGTGAAGGCGGCCGCGCCGGAGGTGCCGGTGCTGGCCGGCGGGCCGGCGCCCACCCTGGAGGACTCCCCGCGCGCAATGAACGACCTGCGGTTCCTGCGGGAGGTCTACGCGCAGGGCATCGCGGCGTATCTCGACGGCTGGGCGATGCATCCCTACGGGTTCGGGAACCCGCCGGAGGAGCCGCCGGACCCCGGGCGCCTGAACTTCCGTCGTGTGGAGCTGATGCGGGCCCTCATGCGGGCCTACGGGGACGATCGGCCGATTTACATCACGGAGGCCGGCTGGAACGAAGCGCCCGAATACGATCACGGCCTCCCGCCGGAGGTGCGGGCGGATTACACGGTGCGCGCCTATGAATACGCGCGCCGGAACTGGCCGTGGTGCCCGGTGGTGGCCATGTGGGCGCTGCGCTATCCCTGGCGGGAGGACCCCATCCTGGAGGGCTACGCCTTCCTGGACCTGGACTTCCGACCCCGGCCGACCTACGAGGCGGTCCGCCGCTACACCCAGGCCCTGCGCGAGGCCGACGAAAGGGGCGCGCCGTCCGGGCCTACGCCGGGCGCTCCGTGAGGGGCACGAACGAGATGTCCGCCAGGGCCTTCGCTGCGAACAGCAGGCACGCCCGGATATCCTCCCGGGTCAGCCCCGGATATTCCCGAAGGATCTCCTCCACGGTCGCCCCGCTGGCCAGCAGACTTAGGATGTGCTCCACCGTGAGCCGGGTCCCCCGGATCACCGGCTTCCCCGTCATCACCCGTGGATCCACAGCGATCCGCGCCAGCAACTCCTCTTCCGTCATTCCTGCCCTCCTGATCACGGCTCGCACCGGTTCCGTAAAGAGGACCCGCCGGGTCGTTCCCACCGGTCGGCAGGCCGGATCCTCGAAGCCGCGCCCTCGGCGGTCATGTTACACTCGTTTCCACAACCCCTTTCCTGAGGAGGTCTTCGACGATGGCCCTGGTTCAGCGGGTGGCGTTGATCGGGTTCGGGGCGGTGGGGCGCGCCTTCGCCCGGCTGCTCCTGCGCAAGCGCGAGGAGATCCTCCAGCGCTACGCGGTGGACATGCGGGTCACCGGGATCATCACGGCCCGCCGGGGGGCGGCCTGGGATCCCGAGGGGCTGGATCTGGCCGCAGCCCTGGAAGTGATCGAAGGAGGCGGGGATCTGAGCGCCCTGAGCCGGAGCCCGGCGCCCCGGGAGACCCTGGACTTCATCGAGAAGTGCCCCGCCGACGTGGTGGTGGAGATCACCGTCCTGGATCCCCGCGCCGGGCAGCCGGCCACCGATCACGTGCGGGCCGCCCTGCGCGCCGGCCGCCACGTGGTCACTGCCAACAAGGGCCCCCTGGCCTTCGCCTACCGGGAGCTGCGGGACCTCGCCCGCTCCCGCGGCCGGGCCTTTCTCTTCGAGTCCACGGTCATGGACGGCGCCCCGCTCTTCAGCCTGGTCCGCGAGGGGCTGCCGGCCACCCACATCCTGGGCTTCCGCGCCATCCTCAACAGCACCACCAATTTCATCCTCACCCGGATGGAGGAGGGGATCCCCTTTGAGGAGGCTGTGCGGCAGGCCCAGGCCATCGGCATCGCCGAGGCCGATCCATCGAACGATATCGATGGATGGGACGCGGCGGTCAAGACCTGCGTGCTGGCCAACGTGTGGATGGACGCGGACTTGCGGCCGGATGCGGTGGAGCGGACCGGCATCCGGGGGATCGGGCCGGAGGACCTGGCGGCGGCGCGGCGGGAGGGGCGGCGGATCAAACTGGTGTGCACGGCGGAGCGTTCGGCGGACGGGGCGGTGCGGGCCCGGGTGGCCCCGGAGGCCGTCCCCCTGGAGGACCTGCTGGCCCACGTGCGGGGGACCTCCTCCGTGATCACCCTGCGCACGGACACCCTGAAGCAGCTCACCCTCATCGAGCACGAGCCTGAGCCGGCCCAGACGGCCTTCGGCATCCTGGCCGACCTCATCGCCATCGCGCAAGGTCGCTGGGCGTAAGGCAGGAGGTTGACGCAGGCCAGTGCGGCTCGTGATTCGAAGGTTCAGCCGCCCGGCCTCGTCCTGGAGTCCATGGGCAACCGGGTTACAATTTCCATCTGGACCCCTTCGTCGGGTTGTGAGAATGGATACAGCGATCGGCCCATCTGTATGGAATGAGAGGGGGAAAGCGATGCGAGATCGGATGCATCGGGTGCAGATCCGACTTACCCCAGAGCAGCATCGACGCCTCCGGATGCTGGCGGACCAGCAGCGGCGCAGCCTTTCCGATCTGGTGCGAGAGCTCCTGGACCAGGTGCTGGCCGTTCACAAGCCCTTTGCACGCGACGTGCAAGATCGGCTGGAACGCATCGAGCAAGCTCACAGGATCGCCACGCGTGTCCTGCATGAGCGAGGCGGTCTTCCGATCGAAGCGGATATCAGTGCTTTGATCCGTGAGATTAGGGAGGAACGATTCAATGACCTCGACAGCAGTTATTGATGCGAACATCGCAATCTATGCAGTGCTTCCTAGTCCTTTTCATCAGGCTGCTATCTCGCTATTGCGGCGTCTGGTGGAAGAAGGGATTGTCATTTATGTTCCTCACTTATGGCTTTGTGAAGTGGGAAGCGGAATTCGCAAGATTGCTACCCTTACTCGGTTGCCTGAGGAGCAAAAGATCCTTCAAGCCGCTTTTGATTTGCCTGTGGAGATCGCTGATGAGGATTATGATCTCTATCTTTCGGCGTATACAATTGCAAAAGAATTAAATCAGAAAACGATATATGATGCTATTTACATCGCATTGGCAAATCGAGTTAACGGCGTATTCTTCACCGCTGACCGTTCTCTTTATCATAATTGCAGGAATAAAAGGATTGGGAATGTCTATCTTCTGGAATAAAGGTTGAGAGTTCTTGGGCGAGATTGTCTTTGTGGAGCTCGAATGTCGTTAAGATATTCCGGGTTTGTGATTTCATTTGCTTTATCTGGGCCTGCGTGGTCCTCGAACGTGGCTTCCTCGACGTGAAGGCTGGGATGACCCGCCGGGTCGCCCCTGTCGGATCCGCCACACCTGGGCCCGCGCCCCTTCGAACTCCTTCTCCCAGCGGGGATCCTCCTCCAGGGCCCGGGCCAGCTCCTCCTGAAGAACTTTGTCGATCAGCAGGCGATCGACCCCGTAGCGTGTGAGCCGCTCGTGGTAGCGGGACGCGTGAGAGATGCGGACGTAGTCCAGCCACAGCTCGTAGGGGTAGAGCTCCACCCGGGGGTCCACGAAAACTTTCTGCTCCGGCAGGGCCCAGATCAGGTAGCTCCCATAGCCCATCTCGTTGAACAGGCGCCCGCCGGGGTGTGCCCGGAGGTATTCCACCGCGTCCACCGGCGTCTCGACCCCGACCAGGGGCCCGACGGGGTGCCCCCGCCACACCTGTCGCCAGTAGGCCTCCGGCAGGGGGATCCGCTCCACCCACCAGGGCTGCACGGCGAGGACCGGCAGGAAGAGCAGGGCGGCGAGGAGGGCGTTCAGCGGGCGGGGTGGGGGGCTGGGCCAGGGCCACGGCGGCAGGGCCCCGGCCAGCAGCCGGGCCAGGATAGGGGCGGCCACCATCCCGAACCAGATCACATAGCGCTGGCCGTTCCAGGCCAGCCAGAGGAAGGCGACGATCAGCAACGCCTCGGTGGGGGAGAGGCGGTAACGGGAGCAGGCGAGGGCCAGCAGCAACACCAGGATGCTCCCGTAAAACGTGACGTTGGCGATCCCGTGGGGTGTGGGGGAGGCCCATTCCACCACCAGGGTCTGGCTGGGCCGGTCGGTGAGCAGGCGGTGGACGTAGCCCAGGATCCCGACGCCCTGCGGGTTGAGGAGCAGGGCCAGCAAGGCGAGAGCGGCGGCGCCCGCCAGGGGGCGCAGGGTGGAGAGCGGGCGTTGCCCGAGGAGCGCCTCCAGGGCTCCGCCGGCGAGGAAGAGGAGCAGCAAGGCCGGGCCCAGGATGAAGGCCCCGTGGGCGTTGACCCAGAAGGCCATCAGCGGGGGGAGGGCGAGGAGGCCCATCGGACGCAGGGCGCCCTCCCGGAAGCGGGACAGGAGGAGATAGAAAACCGCGAAGGGCACCCAGGACCAGATCTGGGGGCGCAGCACCAGGTTGTTGAGGGACATGCCGGCGGCCAGCGTGAGGGCCAGGGCGGCCAGGCGGCCGGAGCCGCCCCGCCGCCTCGCCTCCCATCCGATGAGGGCGAAGGCCACGAGGGCCAGCAGGTTGCGGGCGAAGGTGGGGAGCGAAAGCCCCCCGGCCCGATACAGCAGGGCGAGGAGCGCCTCCCCCAGCCAGGCCCCGTAGGTGAAAGGCGCATCCGGCGGCAGGGTCCAGCCGAACATGTTCGTGGCCGGGATGCGCCGCTCGTCGAGGATGAGCGTCCCGATCTTCAGATGCCACCAGAAATCGTTTGGGGGCAGGGGCACCAGCGAGACCAGCACCCCGAAGGCCGCCAGAACCACCGCCAGCCAGAGGAAGTCGATGGGCAGACGCAAGAATAGGACCTTTCCCCTCATTCTCCCCGTCCCCACGCGAGCCATTTCTGCGCGATGACATACCATAACACCAGTGAAGGGCCAAACCAGAAATACCATAGCTGGTTCCATGATGTGGCGAACGTAACCCCATTGATCAAGAGCCAAGCTCCCAGCAACCCAAGGCGGGCAATCTGCGGGGTTGTGGATCCGCTACGCAGAAGGATCCGGAAAACAGCTGGGATTAGTCCGAGCTGGGTGAGCACCAAATCGGAAGTCCACTCATAAGCGGCGGTGACGGGGGAGATCACTGCAAGAAGGGGGAGTTCTCTCCTCCAGTCCCAGCAGGAGCGGTGACGCAGCCAGTGGAGAGCGAACCAGAGGATGCCTACCGCAGCGGACACGAATTGAAGCTCAAAGCGTTCGATTCCCAGATAGAAGCGCAGGATCCCCCCAGGGGTGGCAGTAGCCCAATCCACAGGCGGATAGTTCCGCCATGCGTGAAGGTAGTGCCCGATCACAGATGGATTGAACAGCATTGCAATAGCCAGTGATCCGCCGAGGCCTCCGAGAAAGCCCAGGAAGAATTCCCAGCGGCGCTGATCCACGGTCCAGAGCGCCAGGGCCAGCAGGATCAAATAGGATGCGTGAGGTTTCACGGTCAGCAGGACTGCCATAGCTCCGGCCAGCATAGGGCGCTGGTAGATCAGCGTCCAGACCCCGACAGCCCCAGCCAGTAGCAGAGGGGAGATCTGCCCGGTTCGTAGACCTTCCAGAGGGGGTTCGAAGGCGAAGCCGAGCAGCCAGAACCACAGGGGGTTGCGACCAGGATGCAGCGCGCGCCCGATTTGCTCAAAGCTTTTAGCAAGTATGAGGAACATAGTCAGGAACCAAAGAGCCCGAGCGATCGGATACGGAACCATGCCGAAAGGCATCGCCAGGGCCAGGGTCCAAGGAGGGTTCCACATCATCACGGCCACCTCGGTGGGACGGCCTGCGGCGCGCTCCAGTGGGAGCAGTTCCGCTGGATCGTAGGGATTGTGTCCTTCGGCGTTCAGCCGTCCGGCCGCCCAGTATTCCACGAAGTCGTCGTGATGCAGGATGTCCGGCGAAGTCAGGATCTGCCCCGAGAGGGCTATGAGCAGGAGCCATGTGACGATTAACAGAGGCCAGCGGATCACGCGGTAGATTCGAAGCGCCATAGCGATCCGCCTCCGAGCAGGTTTCCACGATCCGCGGCGCGCAGCGCGCCCTCGCTTCAGCTTACAAACGCATTTTTCATTTTCCTGTATGTTAGAAACCTGCGAAACATGAGATATTTTATGGATATAATCCACGGCATCCAGATTTGGCTGACATCTCCCCAGAAATATGGGTAGGCGAAGAGATACGTGAAAAGTCCAAGCAGGTTGATCCCGATCATTGACGCCGCATATCCGCCGATTGCAAGGGCGGGTTTCGATGCTTGAGCGATGGCTGCGGCCACCTGAAGGAGGGGCCACATCATCAGCACCCAATCGAAGCTCCATCCGTAGGGCGATGTGAGGATTGAGGCGATGATCAGCGGGGGCATCTCGTCCATCCAGCTCCAGCGCGCTCGCCGGGCGCGCCAGCGCCAGGCCGCCCAGGCCATGCCCGGGATTATGGGGAGGAAGCTCAGCCAGGCGCGATCCAGGCCCAGCAGCAGCCGCAGCATGAAGCCGGTGGTCGGGGTTGCCCACCCCAGAGGCGCGTGAGAGCGCATGGCCTGGAGATAATGCGGAAGAACATGGGGATTCAGGATCCATGCAATGGCGGTGGCGATCCCCAATCCCAGCGCGGAGATCCCCACGGCTGCCCCGAAACGCTGGCGCCACGCCCATAGCAGGTAGACCAGCAATACCAGATAAACCAGGTGAGGTTTCAACAGGAGCGGAAGGAGGGCAAGGCCGGCGCCGATGGGAGAGTTTCTTTCCAGAGAGATCACCAGCCCGATCAACCCGAGCAGGATCAGCCATCCGATCTGACCTTTAAGCCACATCGTCAGCGTGGGGAAAAAGAAGAACCCCAACACCCATGCGATCCATATCCTGGAAGATGAGCCGGCATAGCGTCTCCAGATCCATGCGAAGCTCGCCGCAAGGGAGATCAGGCTGAGCCAGAACCAGAGGGCGCGAGCGATGGGATACGGTAGAAGGGCGAAGGGAAAGAGCGCGGCAAAGGCATATGGGGCATACCACATGAGCGCCACGGCTTCCTGGGGGATCGGCTCGTGGCCGATATCCTTGAGGATGCGGTTGAGATCCCCGAGGGAATAAGGGTTCCCTCCGGTTCGGTGGAGGTAGGCCGATCCCCACAGGATGCCGAAGTCGTCGTCTCTCCGCAGGGCGGGCGCGTCGAACAGCGAGGCCGTGGCCCCGACCAGGATGGCGAGGCCCGCGGCGACCAGGAGCAGCTTCAGCAGCCCGCCCATCCGCATCGACACGCGCAGGTTGTTCATCCGCCCACCTCTTCGCGAAGCGAACGCTTCACCTCGCCTCCGGCCGCGGTGAGGGCCGGCAGCGTCCATTGTATCCCCCAGCCGATGCGGCGGGCCATCCAGGCGGTGAGGGGCGCTCCGAGGAAGAAGGCGATCCAGACCAGGGCGAAGGCCGCGCGCAGGGCCGGGCGGGCGGCGGGGGCGTGCTCCCAAAGCAGGAGGGCCGGGAGCAGCAGGATGGACCAGTCGTAGATCATCGCGTGCGGGGTCAGATACACGGTGAGGACCACCGCGGCGGCAAAGCGCAGGGTGTCCTCCCGATGGCGACGCCAGAAGCGGAAGGCAGCCCCGGCCGCCATCAGGGCGGAGAGAAGGGCGAGGGCATCGGCCAGGCGGGGCTGCCCCGGCAGCAGCAGCCGCCAGAACCCCCGCGGGCTGTGCAGATGCCAGAGGGGGAATTCCTTCCAGCCCGGAAGGTTCGGGTAGACCGATCGCACCAGGTTCAGATACGCGCGGGTGGCCTCCGGGAGCAGGAGCCCGGAGAGGGCGGCGAGGGCGGCTCCGGTGAGGAAGAGCCCGAGCAGGGCGCGGCGGCCCCGGGGGCCTTCCGCCAGGTAGAAAAGCAGAAGCCCGAGGAGCAGGTGGGGCTTATACAGCAGCAGGCCGGAGAGGGCGCCGGCGGCCATCGGGCGGTTTCGTTGCCACAGGAGCCAGACCCCGGTGAGGAGGGCCAGGCTGAGGAGTCCGTTCTGCCCGAAGCTCACCGAGGCGAAGACCGGGAGGAAGGTGAGGGCCCAGGCGGTGGCCTGAAGAAAGCCGGCGGGCCAGAGGGCTCGCAGGCTGAGGGCGAGCAGCAGGAGCTGCAGGGCGCTCCAGATCGCGAAGCTGATTGGGTAAGGTGGAAGGGAGAGCGGAACGAAGAGGAGGGCGAAGAAGGGCGGGTTGAGGAAGGCGTGATAGGCCGGGAGGTGGGGCCCGATGATCGCCCGCTCGGCGGCCAGCTGGGCCTCCGGGTCGTAGAGACGGGCCACCTGCCCATAGCGGATCATCCATCCAGCGGCATAAAACTGGAGGTAATCCGTCCCGATCACCTGGCCGGCGAGGTCCAGGTTTCCGGAGCCGCCGAGCCCGCTCAGGAGCCATCCGCCCCACAGGGCGATCCCGGCGATCCAGGCGTAGCGCAGGCGGGCAGGGATCAGAAGCCGGGCCATGGGGGAGGGGTCCTCCTCAGATTGGGTTGGAGAAGGCCCTCTCGGGCCATCGCGATCAGCACCCCGATGGGCAGCAGGGAGGGGAGGGCAAGGCGGGTGAGGGCGCCGAGGAACGGTATGAAGAGTCCCCCCAGGTACACTCCGATCGCTGTCCGGAGCCACCGAGGGGAAGGACGGGCAGCGGCCCACAGGGCCAGGATGGGCGCGAGCAACATCAGATCATGCAGCAGGGCATACGGAAAGGCCAGGAGAGGGTAAAGGAGGGCAAGCATCCAGGCGGGGGCCTGTTGCTCCCAGGGCAGGTTCCGCAATGGGGCGGCGATGCGGGCGAGCCCGAGCCCCATCAACAGGAGCCCGAGGGCGGAAGCAGCCTGCAAAGCCGGCTGGGCCTCGGAGGGCAGGAGGGTGGCAAGCAGGCCATACGGTGTGATGAGGGCGAACGCCGGGAAGCCCTCCACCCACGGGAGCGAGAGCAGGAGGGAACTTCGAGCCAGGTATTCTCCATAGAGCGGACCTCCTCCGCTGAGGAGGCTCAGCCCGAGCCACAGGGAGGCCATCGCCCCGAAGGCGGCGAGGGCCCGAAGCTCCTTCCACGTGATCCACAGGATCAAGAACCCGATCACGAACTGGGGCTTGTAAAGCATCAGCCCGGCAATCAGGCCGGCGAGCGCCGGCCGTCTAGCCTGACTGCTGATCAGCAGCCATGTTGCCAGCCAGAGCGTAAGCCCGTGGTTCTGCCCCACCCGCCAGCCGGCCACGAACGGGAAGAAAGAAAGCAACAGCACGGGGATGGGTGGGAGGGCGCTTGCAGCCTGACGGGCATCCTCCGGGAGCAGCTTTCGGAGGCCCGCGGCGGCGTGCAACGTCCAGGCCAAGGTGAGCCCGTTCCACAGGACGAAAGCGCTCTTCAGGGGGAGGAGCGTGAGGAGGCCGCAGGCCATGGCGACATAGGGCGGGCTGATGAATGGGTTCAAGCCCGGATAGGGAGTTGGGGCGATCAGCATCGCCTGGATCTGGGCTTGGAACATCGGATCATACAGGCGCGTCGGGTGGTGACGGTAGAGAAGCCCCGCGCCGTAGAGGGTGATGAAATCGCTGCCCAGGATCGGACCCAGACCGCTCTGCCAGCCCTGACGGGTGAGGACCTCTCCAGCCCATACCCCCCACAGGGCAGCGCCGATCAACCACGGATACACCCGCAAACGTTTCCCGCTCACCAGGCCATCCTTTGAGCTGTGCCTCGCGTTTCCATCCATTGCGTTCCCACGCAGGTCAGGCGCAGGATCTCCACGTCTTCATCGGCGTATTCGAGGCGGGCGCAACGGGGGGCGAAGCGAACGCGGAGGAATTCGTCGCTGCGCCGCACCCAGCCTCCCGGGTCGTGGTTCAGGAGCCATTTCATGGTGCCGTGATGGATCCAGAGATAGGTGATTCCCATCTGAGCCAGACGGCGAGCGGCTGCCTCCGGATCGAAGTTCGTTGCCCATACGATGCGCGGCCAGGTGAAATGATCAGCCTCCGGGAAGCACTGGCTCGGGCAATAGTAATGGCGCGTATCGCCGATCAACAGGACCCGTTCCTCCGGGCTCAGATGGGCGCGCGCCCATTCCATCGCCCGGTAGCCGCTGAGGCTCCGGCGCAGATAATCCGCCCGGCTCTCCGCGCCGAGGGCCACGGCCCATGGGCGGGAGGTCACCATCACGATCTGCCCTCCCATCACCAGCAGGACCAGCAGTGCCAGCTGCCCATAGATCATCGCTCCCGCGCCGAGACGATGCAGCCGGCTCCGGTTCGGATGAGAGGATACGGCCGCCGCGATCCCGATGCCCCAGAGGGCCAGTGAGGGAAGCAGGAAGCGAACCCGAGGTGGCCCAAGAACCCACAGCAGCGCCCGCGCTCCGGCCAGCCCGATGATCCCCGTCGGCATACGCTGCGCAAACAGAACGCTGATTAACAGCCCCAGAGGTGCAATCCATGGCAGAGTTATGTAATCTAGTCTTTCAGGAGCTATAAAAGACCAAACCAAAAATATTAATCTGTTTAGAAGTCTTTCGCTTAAATTGGTGTATTCTTGATACAAATAATTTCTAAAATTGATCTCCGGATCGTTCGATTTAAGACCTGCTGGGAACAGAGGAGTTCCAAACCAGACAGCGTTTTTGAGATACCAGGGAGCTGCCAGGAGCAGGGTCAGGATCAGATAGCGCATCAGCCTCTTCATCCGACCTGGGAGATCGGCGGGGAAGCCCCGCCAGAGCCAGAACCCGGTCCCCGCCACCAGGACCGGCAGAGAGGAGAACTTGGCTCCTATGGCCAGCCCCGTCCAGATCCCGGCGGCGTGGAGCCATGCCGGATCCCGCCGCTCGGAGGATCGGAGCAGGGCGCCGAAGGCCATCAGCTCCAGGCATGCAGCGGGGATATCCGCCAGAGCGGATGGCAGCAACCGGAAGGTCAGGGCCGGCATGGTCAGCAGAAAGGCGAGGGCGGTCCATGCCAGCGCTCCGGCATACGTTCGGGCCAGGCAGCAGGCGAGGCCCAGGAAAGCGACGCCAAAGGTCCAGTGCAGAAGCTGGGGGACGGTGTCGTCTCCCAGAGCCATAGGGATCGCATACAGCATGCTGGGCGCGAAAGCGTAGTTGGCCGGCCAGTTATGCGGATCCGGGTAAACGCGCCCGGCCATTAGGAACTGTCGGGGCGCTTCCAGATGATACCAGAGGGGATCATAATCGGTAGGTGGAGCGAGTGCGAGCAGGAAGCTGAACCCTATCAGGGTGATCATCAGCCAGCCCCCCCATCGCGCCGTTGGGGGAGCTTTCCCCAAACCGGCGAGCGCGATGCGGAGCGCTCCGACGATCTCCCGGGCGGCCGCCTCCATGTCCTGGCGCAGATACAAGGCCAGCCCCAGGATCAACCCGGCGATGATCGGCGGGCGGAGCAGGCCCAGCAGCCCCAGGGCGTATACGGGATACCCCAGCAGGATCAGCCCGGTCGGTATGCTCCACAACAGCCGCTCCCGCTCGGACAGATCCGACAGCCGGAGCCGCCGGAGCCCATGCGCTCCCAGCGCAGCGCCCTCCAGGGTCAGATATCCCCAAAGCAGAAGGGCGAACCCCGTGTCCGCCAGGGCCGCCAGTCCGGTATGGGTGGAGGGAGCGGGCGGCAGCGGCCGCTGAAGCCCCCACGCCGCCAGCCCGCCTCCCACAAGGAGAGGCCAGACGCGTATCCAGCGGCGAACTCTCATAACGGCCTTCATGTGCTTGCTCCTGATCCGTTGTTCGCTCGGAGCTCCGAAGCGGCCCGGAGGAACAGCCCGATGAGGAACAGCCGTGTGAAGCTCAGAAGCAGGGCGACGCTCATGTAAGGAGCGCTGCTCGCCGTGAGGGCGCCATAACTGAGGGCGATGGTGAGCGGGAAGATCCCGATCCCGAACATCCAGCGGGTCAGCGGGCGAAGCCGGTCGCTCTGGAGGGCGAGGGCCAGCAGGGGCATGAACAGATAGATGTGATAGTTGATCCATGAGACCGGCCAGAGGAGCAGCCCCAGGCTGAGCCAGAAGCCGCACTCAATCAGCAGCGGCAGCGTCCGCTGCCGTCGGACCCATACCCCAGCAAAGAGCAGGAGGAGCAGTGCGACCGGGAGATAGATCAGACGCGGAGGCAGAATAAGCTGCGGATACAGAAGCCCGTAGAACCAGATCCCCTTCTCATCCAGCACCGGCGGCCCTGCCAGGGCCCACAGCCCGGCCAGTAGAGAGTTATTGGCAGGCATGAACATTTCCATGGCCCTTTCGTAGTCGGGAAGATGCCGGAGCAGGAAGATCCAGCCCTCCAGGCCCACCCACAGGGTTCCCCAGAGCCCGCTGAGGAGAAGCCCCGCAGCCAGGCCCTCCGCCACCGGTCGGCCCTCTCGTCTCAGCCAGGGCACCGCGGCGAAGATGAGGAAGCCTTTCATGGCCACGGCCCAGCCGAGCCAGAACCCTCCCCGGCGCGGCCGACCCTCCAGCAGGGCAACGAGGCCCAGGTTCATCAGCGCCCAGGCCAGGAGGTCCACGTTGCCCAGCAGCAGCACGTGCCATATCGCCGGCCACAGCCCGAGGGCGAACCAAACCGGCAGAGGAGACGTCCCCAGCGCCCGCGCGATCCGCCAGCCCGTCCACCCGATCAGCAACAGGCTCAGGGCCAGCCACATCGCGTACGCGATAGACATAGGAAAGAGAGCCAGCGCCCGGAAGAAGGGCAGGACGATGGGCAGATAGAGCAGCAGGGGGGCGGTGCGTTCCAGGCCCGGCGGCAACCGGAGGCCCAAGGCCGATCCGATCTGCATCGGCCAGGAGGGATCCGTGAACCGTCCTCCTTGCTGAAGGAAGCGGGCCAGGAAGTCATGCTGGAAGAAATCCACCGCTTGATATGGGAACAGGCTGAGCTTGTAGCCGGCCAGGATCGCTTCCCAGCCGATCAGGACGCTGAGCAGGAGTCGGAAGATCCAGCGCTCCCATGCGCTCATGAGCGCCTCCGGGCCCATAGGGAAGGCAAGATTGCCCATCCGAGCAAGGTAGGTGGAGCAGGGAGATGGTCGGATAGTAAACCGAGCCCTTTATCTTACAAAATCAATATCAGCAAAAGGATGAGAGATTGGATGAGAGATTTATGTCTTTATTTGATTTTTGATATCAAGTACAAAAGTATCAAAATTGCGATTATCCATGCATATCTGGTTTGCTCCACTGCGAAAATCATCAATATATTCATTAAAAAGTAGGCCGTAATAAGTAAGACATTAGTGGTGAGATTAAATGATCTTAAAAAAGCAGGAATAATGATAATCAATGCAATCACCTGATCATGCAGCCAACCAAAAGGTGTGGTCAGCAGAGAGATTAATGTCAATCTCTGTATATGATAATATGGATTTCTTTTAGTTTTGAAAATCGCTTCTGTTAACAGGAAAGATAATACCGCGATCAGTGTAGGGATAAATTGTATAAAGTTGTTGTTAGGATCTATGTGCATGCGAAGCCAAGCGCCAATGGTGAACGTGGCGAGATATGCTGGAGAACGCTCGATATGAACCCGAAAGAATTCGGTAAAAAGAGAGGGATAACGCCATGCGAAAAGTGCAGTGATTCCTATGATTGGTCCAATCCATGTCACTCCTAAGCTCCAGATACGATTTCGGATTATGTATAAAACGATCCACCCTAAAACCAAATAAACCAAATGAGGTTTCACTGTTGCTAAAATCAGGGATACTCCTGCCAGAGACCAGCGCTGATATCGAGCGAAATAGATAAATCCAGTCAAGCTCAATAAGACCAGTATTGCACTCTGACCATAGCGTATCATGACCAATGTGGGCACAAAAAAGAAAGCAAACAACCATGCCAATAATATATTCTTTCTGGATCCTCCATAGATCTTCCAGAGGCTGTAAACGCTTGTTGCTATTGCAAAAATATGCATAATAAACCAAATAACGCGCGAAAATTGATAGTTTAATATACCAAAAGGTAATAATATAAAAATAATCCATGGCGGATTCCAGAACATGAGCGGTTCTGTCCATGGAACTCCTGCTTCCTCTCGTTCAATCCGAAGCACCTGGGAAGGATCATACGGATTGCCTCCGGTCAGAAGAAGCCGAGCCGCGCTCCAGTATGCCACAAAATCATCTTGGTAGAGAAACATCGGACTTATCAGCAAGGTGGCACTATGCTTTATTAAAAATATTGTAAGAAATATCAAGATAAGCAATTTAATCATCCGATATATTTGTGGGAGCAACGCCCATGCGCTCATAGGCACCTCCGGACCCGCAAGAAAGGAGGGATCGCCCATCCCAACATGATCAGGTGGAGGATGAAAAACAGCCGTCCGGCCAGGAAGCTGACCACGCCGCCCTCCGGAAGCGGAACCCGCAGGGCCTCCAGGAGGATCACCAGGAAGGGCAGGGCGGCCGGGAGAAGGCCCCAGGCCAGCAAGAACGAACGGGGCAGGGATCCTTCTCGGACGGCGCGCAACAGGGAGGGCATCAGGCCCATGGCGGTATGGGCGTGGGCGTGCCAGGAGGCGGTGAACGTGGCGGCGAGGGTGCCGGCCAGAAGCCGGGCGCTCCGGTCCTCCCCGACCTCCCCGGCCCGCCGCCAGGCGATCAGGACCGGCAAGGCGGTCAGCGCCATCGCAAGGCCGATCCCGGTCCAGAGCAGCGCGTCCGGCAGGGCGCCGCGTAGCCACACGCCGAGGGCCCGCCAGTTCATCATCGTCTCCGCGCCCACCACGGCGGCGGCCAGGGCAGGATGGGGCGCGGCGAACCCGCTGATCCATCCCCACCATTCCCGAAGGCCCGAAGGCCCGCTGAGGGCGAGGGAGAGCAGGAGGATCAGGCCGGCGGAGGCGCCGAATCCCATCAGCGTCTTCCACCGGCCGGCGAGGGCGAGGCCGGGCAGCAGCAGCACCAGCGTCTGCGGCTTCAGCAGGAGCCACCCCAGCCAGAGGCCGCTGCGGAAATCCGCCCGGGCTTCCTGGTGGATCTGGAAGCGGGCGAGTCCCAGCGAAAGCCAGGCGTTCACCTGCCCCCACAGCACGTTCATGAAACTCGGATAGGCGAGCAGCATCAGGGCCAGCAGCGGCCCTCGCTCCGTCGGCGGAAAGGATCGGAGGATGGGGCGCAGGGCCAGGAAGAGGAGGAGCAGGCTGCTGATGGACCAGAGGGCGAAGGCGACCTCAGGGGGAAGGAGGGTGAGGGGGATGACCGGGAGGAGGAAGGTGGGCAGGAACACCATCGGGATGAACACGCATGGGGCCTGGGAGCCGGCCCTGCGACAGAGGGCCTCCTGAAAGGGAAGGGCGCGCTCCGGATCATAGATGGCTGAGAACCCGTGCGCCCGGGCCACCTGGGCGGCGGCGTAAATGGCCCGGAAGTCTCCCCCGAGGATCGGGAACAGACCGGCGATCCGGAGGCCCCCGATGAAGTAAAGGGCCTCCAGGAGGGCGAGGGCGAACAAGGCCAGGGAGAGCGCCCGGGCTGAGGGGGATGAACGACGAGGCGCTTCCTCACCCCGGTTCATCGCAATCCCCCTGTTTGCCGGCACGGGCTCTCTCTCAACACGAAGCATCCTCCTATCAACGCCAGGCTGCCCAGGATGACGCTCCAGTTCGTACCCAGGGCGAACCGCTCGATCAACCAGAGGAGGGGAAACCCCAGGGCGATCCCCTCGAAGGCCCGAAGGAGGCCGGAGGCCGGGCGGGCGCCTCGAAGATACGCGTAGCCCGCGATCCCCGGGAGGGCCAGCAGCAGGCCATCCTGCGGGTTCGCATGGGGGCTGAGGAAAAGGCCCATGGCCATGGCGCCGCTGAACCGGCGGTCGAAGTCCGCTTCCCCGGCCGGTCGCGATCCCCGCCCGAGGGCGACGATCGCAATCATCCCGAGGGCCAGGCCGAGGGCGGAGAGGGCGTTGATCCACACGCCGTGGCCCGGCCCCAGCAGGCGCGTCAGGGTGCCTTTCAGGTTGACCATGGCCTCCGGGTTGATCCCCTGACGCCCGAAGGCGGTCGCCGCTTTCCCGAGCACAATGAGGTAATCCGCCCAGATCGCCGGGCCCAGGGCCCATGCGGAGATCCCGACCAGCAGCGCCATAGCCCCGAGGAAGACGCTTAGGGCCCGCCATCCCCGTATTGTGAACAGCAGCAAGGCGGGGAACAAGACGGCCTGGGGGTGGATGCTGGCCAGGGCGAGCCATAAGCTCGCTGTCCCTTCCCGTCCGGCCCGAAGGGCCCGATAGAACCCCCACAGCGCGGCCATTGTCCACACGGTGAAGGCTCCCAGCAGAAACGAGAAAAGGACGCCCGGAAGAGCGGCCACGGCGCTCACGGTCAGGGCCCGGGCGGTTCCGCCCCACGGGCGGGCCCATCGGCCCAGGTCCCACAGGAACCCTGCCCAGATCAGGGCGTTCAGCGCCGTCCAGACTCCGAAGGCGACGGGGAGCGGCAACGCGGCGAGGGGACTCAGCAGCAAGGCCCCATACGGCGGGTGATGGTAGGGCAACAGGCCGTCGTAGAGATGCCGGCCGCTCAGGAGGGCGCGCTGCCGCCGGCCCTGCAGGTCCAGGTCATACAGCGCCGCGCCGTGCCCCTCCCGGATCAGGAGAGCGCCAGTGTAATGAGCGGTGAAGTCCGCCCGCCAGGTCTCCCCCCGGGCGAAGGCCATCCCCACCAGCCCGGCGTAGCTCAGGGCCAGGCCCAGGTGAACGGCCAGGATCAGCGCATGGATGCGTGGGGGGCGCGGTCGGACGGGCAGGCGCTTCATGTTATGGAACCCATGCCTCCAGGGTGTATGGGATGACGAGGAAGAACAACCCGGGCGCCTCCACCATCGGGACCACGTGGAGCAGGCGCGGGCGTGACCGCGCCAGGCCCAGGAAGACCGGGAAGGCAACCCCCATGTGGCGGGGCAACCCCATATACGGGTGCACCGGCCCCGTATGATAACTCAGGGCGCTCACGACGACAGCCAGCGTGTAGAGCCGCTCCCCCCCATCCATCCCCTTCCAGGCCAGCGCCGTCAGCGTCAGGAACCCGGCGGCCAGGATCAGGTTGATCCCCAGGTCGACATCCGGAGCCTCCCCGAAGCGACGCAGGGCCAGGGCGAGGGCCTCCCAGGGCCAGCGGAAGGCCTGCACGTGGACGACCTGATGGGCATGGGGGGAGAACAGGAGGACGTAAAGAAAGGCGTTGAAGCCCCCTCCGAGGGGCGGGAGGCCTTCGACGGCCACGATCCGATAGGCGTGCCAGCCCAGGGGCGGGAGGAGCGCGGCCGCCAGGGCGGGGATCCACCGGAGCCCCCTGCGTTCCCGTCCCAGGGCCCAGGCCAGCGGGAGCAAGAGAAAGAGCCCCTGGGGCCGGGCCAGGGCGGCCAGCCCGGCCAGGCCGCCGGCCAGCGTGCCGCGCTGGCGCCGGAGGGCGTGGAAGCACCCGATGGCCGCCATCAGGAAGACCCCCTCGGCGTAGGGCGCGAAGAGAATGAAAGCGGTTGGGAAGAGCATGAACGCGGCGGCGGCCCGGCGCGCCCGGATCGGATCCATCTCCTCTCGGGCCAGGCGTTCGAATCGGAGGACAGCCCCCAGCCCGGCGGCGAGGCCCACCACGGTCAACGCCGTAAGGGGCGGGACCCCCAGGCGGGCCAGCGGCATGGCCAGCAGCGGGTAGAGCGGATAGAACTGCGTGGTGCCGTCCCCCGCCTGATAGCCGTGGGCCACAATGCGGGCATACCAGAGGGCGTCCCAGCGCGCCCAGGGCGCGATGAGCACCCGTTCCAGCCAGGTGAGGAGGGGGACCGTCGGGGGCCAGAGGGGCACCTCCCGCTCCAGCGCCGTCAGCGGGCGCAGGGGCGAAAGCCAGGCCGCCTCGATGCGGGTTAAGATCAGCACCAGCAACCCGAGCGCGATCATCCGTATCTGATCCGTGAGGAAGATCCCCTCTCTATTTCGGGGGACGCTGATACCGACGGCGCAGGGCCTCGAGGGAGGCCCCTCGCACCTCGATGTGAACCCCCTGGCCGACCCCCGCCCAGATCCCCCAATGCAGATGTTCGATCTCCTCCGGCTCGAAGCCCATCAGCCGGGCGCCGATGACGTCGACGGCCAGGGGATCAGCCCCCACGAGCAGCACCCCGTGGGGCACCGGCGTCCCGAACAGCGGCCCATCCCCCTCCATCCCCACGATGCCGTCGATGACGCTGACGACGGGGGGCATGCTCTGGCGCAGGCCCAGGATGCTGGGCGTGAGGCCGTTGACGTGCAGCATGTTCTTGGGCCATCCGTAACGGATCCCGGGGACCACCCCGAACAGGTTCTTGAGGCTCAGGGTGACGCCGGCCCAGTGATGGGTCTTGAGCTTGGCGGCGGAGACGATGAGATCGGCCTCGACGACGTGACGGGGGAGCCACAGGCGCGGCTGCCCGGGGAACCAGCCGTCCCGCGCGGGGACCGGCCGGGGATCATCGTAGTTGAGGTCGATGAAGGGGATCCCCCGGCGGGCCAGGACGGCGGCCAGGCCGCTGTGCTCGACCACCGGCCCGGCGTCCCGTCGGAACCCGGGGCCCTCCCCAACGACGATCTCCGCCGCCCCCCGGGCCCGCAGCACATCGAGGATCGCTCCCACCACCTCGGGGGCGGTGACCAGGGGACGTCCTTCGATCCACTCGATCAGGTTCGGCTTCACCAGCACCCGCTTCCCGGCCACATCGGGCATGCCGGCCTGATCCCACAGCGCCATCAGGGCGTCCCGGAGCAGGGCCTCGTCGTAGGAGAGGGAAGCGCCCAGGGCCACCGTCGCCGGCGGCTCCACCCGCCGCCGCCAGCCCCGCAGCAGCCAGGTCAGGAACTGCCGCAGGCCCGCCGGCTGGGTCCGGCGCTCGGCGAAGGCCAGCCCGCCCCCGATGCCGGCCAGGAGCAGCAGGCGCAGGAAGGCCCGTCGGGTCAGCCGCGGGGCGCCCATGGCCAGCCTCCGTTCAGGGCCAGCGCCGACAGGGCGGTGACGTAAGGGCTGCTTTCCCAGCTTCCATCCGGCGCTTGTTGCCTTTGCAGCCGCTCCCGGCCCTCCGGCTCCTCGATCCCCATGGCCGTCAGGGCGAGCTGCCCCAGGGCCAGGGCCATGGCCCCGCCGTCCCGATGCATCTCCGCGCGCAACGCCGTGACGTCTTCCGGGCGGATCGCCTGGGGGGAGAGGATCCGGAGGGCGAGGAGCGCCCAGGCGGTGGGATGGGGGCGGGGGGGCAGGTTCGCTCCCAGCATGAAGGGGTTGCCGAAGTTCCAGCCGCCGCCGACGCACCGCCGGTCCACGAGATAGCCCACCGCCTCCGCGATCCGATCCCGATGCGTCTCCACAACGGAGGCGGCATCAAGGGCGAGCAGGGCTAGGGCGGTGGGTTCCACCCAGGAGGCCTCCCCGGGCCGCCATGGCCAGCCCCGCAGCCTGGGATCGATCCGCAGCGTCCGGCTTACCTCGGCGGTCAGCTCCGCGGCCTCGATTCGGATGACGGGGAGCTCGATCAGCCAGCGGACGCCCCAGGCGACCTCGGGGGCGTGGGGGTCCAGACGAGCCAGCCCGAGGATCCCCCATGCGGTCATCCAGTGGCTTTCGGGGTCCTCGCGACTCAGGCCCCAGCCCCCATCCGGGCGTTGCGCCGCTTCCAGCCATCGCCGGGCCCGTTCTACGGCCGGCGCGGCCTCGGGGTCCGGGCCCAGGGCCACGAGGACTGCCCCGGTGGGCTCCGTCGCCGAAGGGGATCCGGGCCGGTAGCCCCATCCTCCGTCCGGGTTCTGGGATCGGGTCAGGAAGGCCCGGGCGTTTCGGGCCGAAGGCTCTCCCGGCATGCCCATCCGCTCCCCGCGCGGCGGAAGTCCTTACTCTCAGGAAGCTTTGATGACTCGTGGGGTGCCTTTTTGATTCTACCTGCGAGCGTGGACGTGGAGGACTTCAGAAAAAGGCCGGGATCCTGTTCTCCGGGCGGAACAGGATCCCGGCCCTCGAGGGGAGAAAGGGCGCTTTACGAACCGCCCAGGGCGCTGGCGATCCGGGAGAACACGGTGCTGACCTGGGTGCCCAGGACGGTGAGGATGACGATGACCACGACGGCGATCAGCACCAGGATCAGGGCATACTCCACCAGCCCCTGCCCCTTCTCCCGCAGCCACAGCCACGCTTGAAGCAACCGGACCATTGTGCACCTCCTTGGGTTTAAGGTTTCTGACCCATAGTGTAAGCCGTTTGCGCCCGGAGGGGAGTAGGACTTTGGTCATGGGGGGTTGGGAGCCCGTTGGCCTCTGCGCCGGGATCCTCCACGAATGCGTTGGGGGTCTCTGGAATTCGAACCGGGCGGCGGCTGCCGGGCCTGCCGGACCTTCCTCTCGATCGAAGCGTGGGGACGCTTCCCCTCCAGCGCCCTTCGAAAGCCGGGATCCTGTTCTCCGGGCGGAACAGGATCCCGGCCCTCGAGGGGAGAAAGGGCGCTTTACGAACCGCCCAGGGCGCTGGCGATCCGGGAGAACACGGTGCTGACCTGGGTGCCCAGGACAGTGAGGATGACAATGACCACGACGGCGATCAGCACCAGGATCAGGGCATACTCCACCAGCGCCTGGCCCCTCTCCCGCAACCACAGCCACGCTTGAAGCAACCGGACCATCGCACACCTCCTGATTCAGAATTCTCACTTAAATATACGCTCGAAACCCGCTCCGGAGAATAGGACTTTGGTCCTAATATGCCAGGTTAAGACGCTTTAACCAGATGGATTATAAGAGAATCCATGACGCTCTCTTAAAGGTGAGGCTTGCGGATGAACTCGGGGGGAGATCGGAGGGGTGGAGGGGAAGCGGGGGCGGGACGGACCGCTCATCCGCCCCGCCCCCACGGGGGCGCGCTGCGTTCAGCGGGGGGTGGCCGCCGTGGGGATCCCCCGGTGCTCCAGCTCGGCCAGGAACTTCTCCGCCTCCATGGCGGCCATGGCCCCGAAGCCGGCCGAGGTGATGGCCTGTCGGAACCAGCGGTCGTGCACCTCGCCGGCGGCGAAAACCCCCGGGACGCTGGTGTGTAGCCGCTCGTTCACCCGGATGTAGCCCGCCTCGTCCAGCTCGAGCTGCCCCCGGAACAGGGCGGTGTTGGGCTCGTAGCCGATGAAGATGAACACGCCGTCGGTGGGGAACTCCCACTCCTCCCCCGTCTTCACGTTCCGCAGGCGCACCGCCCGCACCCGGCCCTCGCCCAGGATGGCGGTGACGATGGTGTCGGTGATGAACCCGATCTTCGGGTTGTGACGCGCGCGCTCCTGCAGGATGGGCTGCGCGCGGAACTGATCCCGCCGGTGGATGATGGTCACCCGACGGGCGTAGCGGGTGAGGAAGAGGCCTTCCTGGAAGGCGCTGTCGCCCCCGCCCACCACCACCACGTCTTTGTCCGTGAAGAAGAAGCCGTCGCAGGTGGCGCACACCGAGACGCCGCGCCCCCAGAACTCCTGCTCCCCGGGGACGTTCAGGCGGCGCGGGGTGGCCCCGGTGGCGACGATCACCGCCTTCGCCTCGTATTCCCCTCCGTAAGTCCGGATCCGGAAGGGATGCCGTCGGAAATCGACCTCCACGGCCTCGTCGAACTCGAAGCGGGCCCCGAAGCGCTCGGCCTGCTGCTTCATGCGCTCAGCCAGCTCCGCCCCCCCGATGGGCTCCGGGAAGCCGGGGAAGTTCTCGACGATGTCGGTGGTGGCGATCTGCCCGCCGACGCTGTTGCCGGTGATCACCAGCGGCGAGAGGTTCGCCCGCGCCGCGTAGAGGGCCGCCGTCAGCCCCGCCGGCCCCGCGCCCAGGATGATCAGGTTCTCCATCGTGACCCTCCGTTCTCATAGATCTCGGAACAAGTCCTCCAGGTCGACCTCCAGGCCCGGGATCAGGCCGCTGCGCACCCGACCCCTCTCCCAGGCGGTATCGGCCAGCACGAATCGATCTCCCTCCAGCCGGTAGATCTCCACCCGCCGCGTGTCGGGATCGACCACCCAATACTCCTGCACCCCGGCCTGGGCGTAGTCGTAGCGCTTCTCCAGCAGGTCCAGATGGGCGGTCGAGGGGGACAGGATCTCCACGATGAGGTCCGGCGCCCCCTCGATATGGGTCTCCCGCAGGCGGTCCGCGTGTTCCCTCAGGACGACCAGGAGGTCGGGCTGGTAGACGGTGTCCTCCCGCAGCTTCACGTCCAGGGGCGCGTCGTAGACCCATCCGATCCCGGTTCGACGCACCGCCTCGACGAGCAGGAGCTCTAATCGCAGGGAGACTTCCTGATGCCTTCGGGACGGCGATGGGCTCGGCATGGGCACCCCCCGGACGAGGATCCAGTAGCCGGGTTGAGTCTCCGTCCACCGTCGGAAGTCCTCGTAGCGTTCGAACCGCAGGCCCTCGACGGCCGCGCGCGCCATTCTCTCCCCCTTTCGGTTTCAGGAAACCGGCTCCGGGACGGGCTGGGCGCGCCAAATCCGGGTGGGATCCTGGATGCGGTCCGGGAACAGGATGCCGTCCAGGTGGTCGATCTCGTGCTGGAAGACCCGGGCCACCAGCCCCTCGGCCCGGATGCGGACCCGCCGCCCCTCCGGGTTGAGGCCGCGCACGATGACCCACCGGGCGCGGGGGACCCAGCCATACCATCCGGGGATGGAGAGGCAGCCCTCCACCCCTTCCTCGATCTCCGGGGAGGCCTCGACGATCTCCGGGTTGATCACCGCGTAGAGCACCCCGCTGCCCGGCACCTCTTCGTCCTCCGGGACCTCGACGATGATCACCCGCAGGGGCTCTCCCACCTGGGGGGCGGCCAGGCCGATCCCCTCCGCCGCCCGCATGGTCTCGACCATGTCCGCGATGAGGCGGCGCAGGGCCGGGGTGATCCGCGTCACCGGCTCGGCCTTCCGCCGCAGGATGGGCTGGTCCGCCATCACGATGGGCCGCACCGCCATCGGTTCGTTCCCTCCTGATCCCATGCGGATTGGATGCAGATCCCTGGGGCGCGTGACATCCTGGGAGCCTGGTCGTCCCGCCGCGCGTGTTCTCATTTTAAACGGAGTCCCCTCGTTTTTGCGATCCCGGGGGGTCGAATGAATTCGACCTCGGGAGGCCTTCGGCCGACGGTCGGCCTGCGCGCCGAATGAATTCGGCCTCGAGAGGCCTTCGGCCGACGGTCGGCCTGCGCCGACCGAAAAGCGTTCCCTGCGTCGGCGGAGGCCGACGCCTGGCGCGGAGCGCCTTGAGGGGCCGATTTCAATCGGCACAAAAGCCTTCGGCCAATGGTCGGCCTGTGCGCCGAATGAATTCGGCCTCGAGGGGCCTTCGGCCGACGGTCGGCCTGTGCCGACCGAAAAGCGTTCCCTGCGTCGGCGGAGGCCGACGCCTGGCGCGGAGCGCCTTGAGGGGCCGATTTCAATCGGCCAAAAGCCTTCGGCCAACGGTCGGCCTGCGCCGACCGAGAAGCGTTCCCTGCGTCGGCGGAGGCCGACGCCTGGCGCGGAGCGCCTTGAGGGGCCGATTTCCATCGGCACAAAAGCCTTCGGCCG
>CACRXA010000002.1_pt1 | contig 115119 bp, 110 predicted proteins | sample 5377051 | NCBI WGS metagenome assembly CACRXA01 (sample SAMEA6061847, study PRJEB28556) | metagenome | reverse complement strand
ATGGGGCCGTGCTCCTCATTGCGCCGCGGGACTTCCCGTCCACGAAGCGGTGCTCGCGCTGCGGCTGGGTTGCTCCCACGTTGCCGCTGTCCCAGCGGGCCTTCCGGTGCGAGGCGTGCGGGCTGGAGGTGGATCGGGATCTCAACGCGGCCCTCAACCTGCGAAACTGTGGGTTGGCCGCCCTGAAAGGCCCTACCGGGAGTTCCCCGGGAAGTGACGCCTGTGGAGATCCCTCTGGCGGCGGAACGGCCCCTCCGGGGGCCGGTCTACGAGCCATGGGTCGATGAAGCAGGAAGCAGCCCGTCATGAGTTTCACCCCAGGCGGGTGAAATAAATGACGATGCGCTGCAGAACGGCATGTTCTGGCGTGCCCTTGCGGGGTGAGGATGGGCCGCCACGAGGCGGCGGCGGTGAACATTGCCCGCAGGGGGGTGGAATTCCTCGAGGGCTTGGGCCCTCGGGGCAGGGGTCGGTGGGCGACCCTGGTGGCCGGTCCTCTGGCCTCGGGCGAAAACCCAAGGCCACGACCGGAATACGCAGAAAACGGCGTAAGTCCAAGGTGAAATGGGCAAGAAAGAAAAGCGGATCCGCTGCCGGATCTGCGGGCGGAAGGGGCCGCGGCGCGCGGAGAACGCCCGGCGGTGGGGGTGGTTGCTGGCCGATGGAGGGGACGCGGCGGCCTGTCCGGACTGCTGGCGAGGAATGATCGTTCTCCTAAGAGAGCTGTGGGCGGCCCATCGCTTTCCGTGCTGGCCGCCCGTCGCTCTGCCGGAGGACCTGGTTCGCATTCCGGATGGGCTCTACATGACCGAGGAGGGGGTTGTGCAGACGCGCGGCGGCGCCATCGTGGCCACCCTGGGATCTGAAAGCGGAAGCCTTCTGGATCTGATCGGCCCGCATCCGAAGGCGCGGCCGCGCCCCCTGACCCCCGAGGAGGCCATCCGGGTGGCGCGGGAGGCGAGGACGAATTGACCGGGGAGGTGCAGATGGCCGATCAACGGGAAGCCATCCGGATCCGTCCAGCGGCGCGGCGGGCGCGGCCAGCTGCGGATCCTGGGGTCGGGAATCTGCAGCAGGGGGATCGGAAGTGAAGAAGCGACGGAAGGCGACGATCGCCCTCCAGTGCCGGCTGCGCTTCGAGACCCAGGAGGACCGGGAGGCGGTCCTTTATTTGATGCGCCGCTTCTCTTCCGCGACCCGCTTCGCCTACCAGCGCCTCCTGGAAGGGATGGAGGGCCTTGAGGTCCGCCAGCGCGTCGCCGCCCTTTTCGGCCTGAACGCCCGCTACGCCCACGGGGCCTGACCCGGGCGAAGGCCATCCTTTCCTCCTGCCAGGAGCAGGGCCGGAGCCCGAAGAAGGTGGTCTTCGGGGGAAGGAGGCTCTTTGAGCAGCTGAAGCGGAGGCATCTTTCCGGCCAGCGCCGGGCGGAGCTGAAGCGGGCGTGGCGGGAGCGGCGGCAGGGACTGCTGGTTGCGGTGGGCCGGAAGCACGACCGGGGCAACCAGAACCTGCGCCTGGAGTGGGAGGGAAGCCGCCTCTTCCTGTGGATCAGCGTGGGGCATCGGCGGTGGGTCCGGGCCGAGGTGATCCGGAAGGCGAAGCGGGAGAAGGACAAATGGAACCGGCTGCTGGCCCGCCTGGCCCGGGCGGAGGCCACCGGGGAGTGGTTCCCCTACACGGTGACCCTGCGCCTGCGGGAAGGCCAGGTCTACGCCTTCATCTCTTTCGAAGAAGACCTTCCCCCGGTTTCCGTCGCCCGGGATCGAGGGGTGCTCGGGGTCGACCTGAACGCCTTCCCGCACTATCTGGCCTGGGCGGAGGCCTCGCCGGATGGGAATCTTCTCGCCCACGGGGCCATCCCCTTAACCGGGATGGAGGGCCTGCGCAAGGCGGAGCGGGAGCGCCGGCTGTGGCTGGCCGCCTGGGAGATCGCGCGGCTGGCGAAGGAGCGGGGGAAGGCCATCGCCCTGGAGCGCCTGAAGGGGATCCCGCGGGGCCAGCGGGGGGATGGAAGGCCTGGCCTCCGGCGGAAGCTGGGCCAATGGGCGCCCCGCAGCCTGGGGGAGAAGATCCGCATCCTGGCCCGGCGGGAAGGAATCGAGGTGGTGGAGGTGAGTCCAGCTTACACGTCGATCATCGGGTCCCTGAAGTATGCGCCCCAGTTCCTGCTTGGTGCGGGAGTGGGGCCTACAAGGGCCTTAGAGCCATCTTGGAGGGACACCAGGCAGGGAGAATTGCGGATATAATCCTGTTCCTTGCGCTTGGGTGGAGGCATTGGTCGAACCCTCTCTAGACAGAACGGGACTCAAGGCGTTGCCATGACGGAGCATAGGGACATGCACAGTCGACTGTGTTACCTCTGTCTTGGATCAACTCCACAACCCGGGAGGGATCCAGTGATCAGAGAAGCGCAGGTTTGGGATGAGACCGGCCGGGAGGTGGGGCGGTTCCAGGTCTGCGCCAGGCCCCTGGAGCGGCTGCGGGGCCTGATGTTCCGCCGGGATCTTCCGGTGGACGGACTGCTCTTCGTCTTCCCTGCCTGGCGAAGACATCCCCGCGCGGTCGGCATCCACACCTTCTTCGTCTTCTTCCCCTTCGCGGCGGTCTGGCTGGACGAGGAGGGACGCATCGTCCATGCTGTGGAAGCCCGGGCCCTTCCGCGCGTATGCGCCGCTGGATCCGGCCCGCTATCTGATCGAGGGACGGCCGGAGATTTTGACACGGGCCCGGGTTGGAGCCCAGTGGTGCCTGGAGATCCCAGACGGTGAGGACCTGAAGGACCTGTGGCAGGGAAGGATCCACCCGGATGCCAGCGGGCTGTGGCTGGTGGAGCTGGTCCTTGCCGAGGTGGAGGGTCTCCTGGGCCGTCCGCCGGGGCTGTGGGATCTGCTCCGAAGCCTGCCGGAGGCGTTGCCGGATCCATTCCTGCAAGCCCTGTTCTGGAAAGCCCTCCATAGAGGGATCCGGGCCATCTCCCGGGACGGGCGATCCGGGGGGCCAGGCCGCCCGCCTGAGAGAGCTGCTGTGAGAGCTGCCGGAGAACGCGCCGGACTAGATGCAGCGGGTTCAGGACGCCGCCCGCGTCTCTCTGGACGGCCTGGACCCTGACGAGGCCGTGGCCCACTGGTGGGGGCTGGCCATGTTCGAGCAAGGGCGGGGCCTCTCCTGGACCCGATGGGAGGAGTTCCGCGGCTTCCCGTGCGCCGTCTGTGTGTGCCCGGGGGATGGCAGTGGGTCTTTCCGGACGGGGAAGTCCGGAGCGTCCCGACGGATCAGGCCTGGCGGCTGCGGCACCCGGAGGCCTTCGCGCCGCTCTGCGACCGGTGCCGGAAACGAAAAATCGACCGCCGCGCGCTGGCGCAGGCTATCTGGGGGCCGCGCTTTGCGGGCCTGGCGCGGTGGCTGGAGGCTGCCCGAGCGGAGACACTACCGCCGGACTGGGACCGGCGGTGATTTCCCCTGTGGCCGCCGGAATACGGGGGAAGGACATGGGAGGAGGGAGGTTCCGCCTTTCCTCAGGGAACGGTGATCCGTCCGCCGGCCCGTGTCGCTTAAAGGTGAACGGGCTTCGCTTTCCGGTTCCGCGAAAGCAGGAGAGGGGGAATCATGGCGAGACAACGACATGCGGAGGATGTCGCTCTATCCAGTAGCAAACCGAGATCCTCAGGAGAGTAAGATCCGCATCCGAATAAGAGGATCTTCAGCGAACAGAAGAGGATGACGTTGGAAACAGATCCGCAGACAGGGGAGGAGCGGAAGCCGTTGGATCTTCGGCTTTTGAGGCTGGGTTTTCCTTTTCGCTAGCAATCGAAGAAGTAGACGACGGCCCCGGGGCGAACGGCAGACAGAAGCCAGGCCGAGTGCAGGTTGGGATATTGGGGGCGGGGGGAGGGATAGAGGGCCTGGATGATGGAGCGGGTCGCGGTTTTGCCGCTGTCCAGGGGGTCGTCGACGACCTGCCGCTGGACGGCGGCACAGGCCTCCACCCGGGCGCGGATCTTTGGATGCTCCGGGAAGTGAAACCTTAGACAGACCGTCGGCATCATCGCCTCCACTGCCATGCTCATCCGCTCGAATCGCCGCCGGCGACGCGGGAAGGGTCTCCGCATCCTTCGCCTTCTGGGCGGCCATCCTCCGGGAGGCTGTCCGGCGTTATTGGGCTTATCCTACTGTGTCCCCCAGCCAGTTGCGCAACTCCTATGCCAGGTAATCCTTCAGCTTGCGGCTGAACTGGGGATGGCGGAGCCGGCGCAGGGCCTTGCTCTCGATCTGGCGGATCCGCTCCCGGGTCAGCCCGAACATCTGCCCGACCTCGTCCAGGGTCCGCCACTGGCCGTCCTTCAGGCCGAAGCGAACCTCCAGCACCTGCCGCTCCCGCTCGGGCAGGGTGTCCAGGATCTCCCGCAGCTGCTCCCGCAGCATCTTCAGGTGGGCCTCCTCCAGCGGGCTGAGGGTCCCGTGATCCTCGATGAAGTCCCCCAGCTCGCTGTCCTCCTCCTCGCCCACCGGCGTCTCCAACGACATGGGCTCAGCGGCCCAGCGCAGCGCCTGCTCCACCTTCCGGGTGGCCTCCCGGAGGCGGCGGGCCAGATAAGGGGGCAGGGGCTGGTTGGCGTTCCACGCGGCCTGGATCTCCAGCACCTCCTGCGGGGACAGCAGATCCAGCTCCAGGGCCAGCTCCTCCGGGGTGGGGTCCCGCCCCAGGGTCTGCTGGAGCTTCTGCTGGGCGCGCAGCACCCGGCTGAGGAACTCCGCCAGATGCACCGGGATCCGGATGGTGCGGGCCTGATCGGCGATGGCCCGGGTGATGGCCTGACGGATCCACCAGGTGGCGTAGGTCGAGAATTTAAAGCCCCGCCCGGGATCGAATTTCTCCACCGCCCGCAACAGCCCCAGGTTCCCCTCCTGGATCAGGTCCAGGAAGGAGACGCCCCGGCCCAGGTATTTCTTGGCCACGCTGACCACCAGGCGCAGGTTGGCGCGGATCAGATAGGAGCGGGCCTCCGCCGCCTGATCCCGCACGTGCTGCCACCATCGGCTCAGCCGCTCCTCCGAAGGCAGATGGGTCCGGAGGGCCCGCTCCCCCGGCCACTGGACCGCGGGCGAGCGCCCGGAGCCGGGTCGGGCGGGATCCGAAGCCGCGTGCTCCGCGAGATACGAGAGCACTTCGGGAGGCAGCAGCAGCAGGTCGGCGTAGATCCGGACGAGCAGGCGCAGCAGCTCGGCCAGGCGGCGGCCGCCCCGCTGGCGCTCCAGGTAGGGCTCCAGGGAAGTGGCCCGCGCCTCCGGGATCGGGCGGCTGAGGTCGGCGATGAGGTCGGTCAGGCGCGGCATCGGGCGGTGAAGACGGGCCGCCGTCGCTTCCGCCTGGGCCCAGGTGGCCACCAGGTCCCGGTAAACCGCCAGGGCCAGATCGGCCTGGGAGGGCTTGCGGAGCGAACTGCGGAGGGCGTCGAGGACCCGGGGGGCCTGGAGGCGGATGGCCAGATCCAGCTCCTGGGTGGGCTCCAGCAGGGGAACCCGGCTGATCTCCCGCAGATACATCCGCACCGGGTCCTCGGCCAGCTCTGGACCCCACCATTCGCCCAGGGCCTCGATCTCCTCCTCGATGGGTTCGCTCTCGATCTCCTCCAGCTCCGTTTCCTCGGGCTCCTCCGGGAGTGGCTCCTCAGGGATCCCCTCTTCCTCTTCTTCCAGGATCCCCTCCTCTTCCTCCAGCCACTCCTCCTCGAGGCCCCGCGGCTCTTCGTTCTCCCACGATGGCTGAGTCATTCGCATCCGCTCCCTTCCCATAGCCTCAGACAAACGGGCGGTGGTCGCGACCCCTGCAGTCGAGCACCTTAGAAAGGTGCTGCACGAATCATTCGTGGAGTGCCTTAACAACAGGCCCTTCGAGGGCGAGCCCTGCGGGCCTGCATCGCTGGATTCCCGATCAACGCTCCGTTGTGGACAGTCGATCCTCCGGGATCGCGCGCCGGTAGCGGAAGCGCTGGATCTGATTCAACGCCTCCGTCAACCGTTGCCATTTTGCCATGAATTCCTCTTGAGGCCAATCGGGCGCGGAGTCGGCCAGGGCGTGCAGATCCGTGAGAAGCTCCTTCAGGCGCTGCTCGCGGACCCAGAGGGCGAGGCGCAGCGTCTCCTCCGCCCATCGTTCGTCCTCCGGGTCGAAGCCCTGCAGCAGGGCCCTGCGGCGCTCCAGCAGCCTCGCCCAGGCCGCCCGCAGGAACGGCTCCCCTTCCTCCTCCGGCCACTCCTCCACGGGCCCGAGCTCCGCGATGTTTCGGAACAGCGCGCGGAAGGTGGAGTCCATGAAATCCTCTTCGGAAAGGGGATCCAGCCCCAGCTCGGCGAAGCGGACGTGCAGGTAGGGCAGGAGATCCGGGGCCAGGCCCAGCATGACCAGGAGCGTCGCCTCCGCCTCCGCCCCTCCGCCCCGCTCCTTCTGCGGCGCGAGGGAGGGCGCAGGGGCTTTGCGGAGGCGCCGTTCCGTCTCCTCCATCCGGCGGCTGGTCACCTGTTCCAGCAGCACCCGCTCGTTGAGCCGGGCCATGCGGGCGGCCTGCTGGATGTAAACGTCCCGCTCCACCGGATCGGGGATGGCGGCCAGGATGGGCACCACCTCGCGGACGAAGGCCGCCTTCCCTTTGGGATCCTCCAGGGGGAAGCGGGCAGCCAGGTAGTCCAGCAGGAAGGCGATGACCGGGCGGGCTGTCTCCACCGCTCGGGCCCAGGCCTGGGGGTCGCGACGGATCAGCTCGTCAGGATCCATCCCTTCGGGCAGGGTCAGCACCCGCAGGTCCACTCCGAGCTGGCCGCTCAGGCGGATCAGCCCTCGCGGCCCGAGCTCCAGGGAGGTCTCGGCGAAAGCCTCGCGGGCGGAGGCGAGCCCCCGCAGCACCGCATGCATCCCCGCCGGGTCGGCGTCCAGGGCCAGCACCAGGCGCTGGAGTCCACGGTGCAGCTGCCGCAGCTGCGCCTCGCTCAGGCTGGTCCCCAGGGCGGCCACCACGTTGGTGAAGCCGGCCTGATGGGCCATGATGGCGTCGAAGTAGCCCTCCACGATCACCGCCACCCCTGTCCGCCGGATCTCCGCCCGGGCCAGGTCCAGGGCGAAGAGCACCGCGCTTTTGTCGAAGAGGGGGGTCTGGGGGGAGTTCAGATACTTGGGCTCCTCGCCGGAGAGGGCGCGGGCCCCGAAGCCGATCACGTGGCCCTGGGGATCCCGGATGGGGATCATCAGGCGTCCCCGGAAGCGATCGAAAGCCGTTCCGTCCTCCCGCACCACGATGAGCCCGGCGGCCTGGAGCTCCTCCGTGGAGAAGCCGCGGCCCTTCAGGTAATCCAGCAGGGCATGCCAGGCCCCGGGGCTGTAGCCCAGGCCGAAGCGCTCGATGGTCTCCGGGGTCAACCCCCGGGCGGCCAGATACGCCCGCGCCGGCTCCGCCTCCGGCAGCTGGCGGAGCTGGCTCTGGTAAAAGAGGGCGGCGGCCGCCAGCGCCTCCCGCAGGCGGGCGCGCTCCCGCTCCCGGGCCTCCATCTCGGGCGTCTTCGGCGTGAGGGGGACACCGGCCCGCTCCGCCAGAACCCGCAGGGCTTCGGAGAACGACAGGCCGTCCCGCTTCATCACGAACTGGAAAACATCCCCACCGGTGTTGCACGCCCCGAAGCACCGCCAGGTCTGGGTGTCCGGGAAGACCACGAAGGCCGGCGTGCGCACGTTGTGGTGGAAGGGGCAGAACCCGATGTAGTTCTTCCCCGACCGCCGCAACGGGACGGTCTCCCCGACGATCTCCACGATGTCCAGTCGGGACTTGATCTCCTCGATCACGGAATGGCCGGGCGGGACGTTTCGGGTCATCGGCACCGTTCCTTCCGGGACGTCCGCGCAAGGGGCTTCCGCTCCGCCCCCTCTCCCTCGCGCATAGGAGCCGCGACAGGGGATAGGCCTGTGTTCGCCCGATGGTGATTTCCACCTAGGACTTACGCCGTTTCCTGCGTATTCCGGTCGTGGCCTTGGGTTTTTAACCCGAGGCCAGAGGACCGGCCACGGGGGTCGCCCACCGACCCCTGCCCCGAGGGCCCAAGCCCCCGAGGAATTCCACCCCCCTGCGGGCGATGTTCACCGCCGCCGCCTCGTGACGGCCCATCCTCGCCCCGCAAGGGCACGCCAGGACGTGTCCCCTTAGCCTTTCATTCACTTTGCCGCATACCGGACACGCCCGGGACGTGTTTTGCGGATCCACCCAAATCACCGGAACCCCGTAAAACCTCGCCTTGTGAACCAGAATGCGATGGAAGGTCATAATGCTCCAGAAGTTCAGCAGGCGCTGCCGCATCCTCCTGGACTTCCCCTTCCCGATCCGCTCCTTCATCCCCTTGAGATCCTCCAGCGCCAGAGCCGCTTTCATCCCGATGGCCCAGGCGATCAGCGCCAGGGCCAGATGATGCCAGAAGTTCTCCGTCTTCTCCCGACGAATCCGGCCGTGCTTGGAGGCGATCTTCTTCTTGGCCTTCGGGTTGCGCTTCCCTCTTGTCCCTTTGATCTCGCGCCGCAGATGGTCCCGGTTGACCTTCCCCACATACCCCGTGTCGATCTCCCGGATCTCGCCGGTGGAGGTCACAAAGGCCGTCAGATTCCCCTCGTTGCTGTCGATTCCGATCACCCCCTCCGGCTTATAGGGGATGGGATCGGGGAACTTGAGGGGGATGGAGAGGGAATGGGCCGTCAGCGTCGGCTCCCCCATCCTCGCCCGCCCTGCTTTCCACTCGTCCAGTAGCCGGCGATACTTGTGGTGAGGGCGGAAGGTGAGGACGATGGGCTCCGGATCCCGGGGGGAGACCGGGATCGTGACGGTCAGGAGCTCCCCGTCCCATTCGATCTTCACCGTCTGCCGGACCAGGTAGACCGATGGACGTCGGATCTCCGGCCGGTCCGCCCGGGTCTTCCCCTTCCGCTGCTGGTTTCGGAAACCGTGGACGACCCGGGCGCCGGACCGGATCGCCCCGTAGATGAGTTGGGAATGGAGGTGGGGATATCTTTCCCGCAGGGAGGGGTAGAGGGCTTTGATGAGGGTGAAGGTGGCGGTTTTGCCGTTTTCCAGGGCGTAGTCGACGGCCTGCCGCTGGATGTCGGCGCAGGCCTCCATCAGGGCGCGGATCCTGGGATGCTCCTCGAATCGGAACCGCAGGCAGACCGTCGGCATCGCCGCCTCCATCATGATGATAGCCCTGTCCGCCGCGCGAGGAGAAGGACGCATCCAACTGCGTAACTCCTACCCACCATAATCGGGGGAGGATCGGCTGTCAAATCCACGCGGAAGCCTGGAGGCACCGATGCGCCTGGTGGTCTTATCCGGAGGCGTCGGCGGAGCCCGCATGGCGGATGGGTTCGCCCGCATCCTCCCGCCGGAGTCGCTCGCGGTGGTGGTGAACACCGGCGACGATTTCGAGTGGCACGGCCTGCGGGTGTGCCCGGACCTGGACACGGTGATGTATACCCTGGCTGGGATCGCCAACCCGGAGACCGGGTGGGGGATCGCCGGGGACACCTGGGGAGCCCTGGAGATGCTGGGGCGATACGGCGGGGAAACCTGGTTCCGGGTCGGGGATCGGGATCTGGCCACCCACGTCTACCGCACGTTCCTGCTGGGGCAGGGCCTGCGGCTGAGCGAGGTCACCGCTCGCCTCTGCCGCGCCCTGGGGGTGCGCGTCGCCGTCTGGCCGATGAGCGACGAGCCGGTGCGCACCATCGTGGACACGGAGGAGGGGCCGTTGCCGTTCCAGGAGTATTTCGTGCGCCGGGGATGCCAGCCCCGCGTGCGAGGGTTTCGCTGGGAGGGTCTGGAGCGGGCGCGCCTGGCTCCGGAGGCCCGGGCGGCCCTGGAGGAGGCGGACCTGGTGGTGATCGCCCCCTCGAATCCGTATGTCAGCATCGGCCCGATCCTGGCCCTCCCGGGCGTTCCGGAGCTCTTGAAGGAGCGGACGGTGGTGGCCGTCTCGCCGATCCTCGGGGGGCGGGCCCTGAAGGGGCCGGCGGCGAAGATGATGGCCGAGCTGGGGGAAGCTCCTTCCGCCCTCGCCGTCGCCCGGCGCTATCAGGCCTTCCTGGACGGCTTCGTGCTGGACCGGACGGATGCGGCGCTGGCCCCGGCCGTGGCGGCGATGGGGATCCGCCCGCTGGTCACCGGTATCCTCATTCTGGATCCCGCCGCGCGCCTTCGTCTCGCGGAGGAAATCTTGCAATGGGTGGCCTCCTGGGCGTAGGGCCTCGCCATTCCGCGGCTTATGATCCGCGATTTGATGATCCACAGATGATAGAAGCATGCTGTTCCTCTTCTCTCTGTCTGTCGCTTGAAGACGGCCTGCAACAACCTGCGGGAAGTGAGGAAGCTGCTGGGGCGCTCGAAGAGGAGGGGTTTGCAGCGGGTCGCAGGAAGCCGGGGAGGCTACCGGTCTTCGGGGGCGGTGTGGGTTCTCAGCCATGCGGCGATTTCAACGATGCCCGGCCGGGATTCTGCGACCCACCGGGTGAATCCCTCCAGTTCCTCGTTCGTGGCGGTGAGACGATGGCCGTTCTGACGGAGGAAGAGGGCTGCAGCGGCGATCCCCGTGCGCTTGTTGCCGTCCACGAAGGGATGATTGTGGATCAGGGAGTCCATCAGGGCGGCCGCTTTGGAGAAGAGGTCTGGGTAGAGGTCGCGGCCGCCGAAGGTTGCCCAGGGGCGGGCCACTGCCGATTTCAGCAGGGAAAGGTCTCGGACCCCGTGAGCGCCGCCCGTCTCCTCGATGAGGCGAGCATGGAGGAAGAGCACCTGCTCAATGGTGAGGCCTCTCATCGCCGGGCCAGGGCCTCCAGAGCGGGGCGATACTGCTCAATGAACTCGGTGACCTGGCGGGCGAACTCCTCGTTGACGCCGGGGAGGGCGAGACCTGCCGGGGTGATGATGATCCGTCGCTGCTCCCGGTCGATTTCCACGGAGACCTCCGCTCCTTCATCCAGGCCCAGCATATCCAGGACGTCCTTGGGGAGGGAGACCACGAGGCTGTTGCCCGACCGGAAGATTTTCTGCACCATGGCGTGCTTTTCCTCAGGGTGTGCTTGCAATGTAAGCATACCTCCATATGGCCTCTTTATCCAGCTTTTGGAGAAAGGGGACGTGGCCGCCCTCTCCCATTTCTGCTTTCCGCAATCTGCCAGCCGTGTATGTTGCAGATACCTTCCCGGGCCGATCAGGATCCCGAAGCAGCCTGCGCGGCGCGGGCGCGGAGCTCCGCCCGCAGCGCCATGATGTCCCGGGGAGCGGACCAGATGGCCAGGGCGAAGAGGAAGCCGCACAGGAGCCAGGTCCCCACGCAGATCGTCAGGATGGCGGTGTGCAGCGAGGTCCGCACGGCCAGCAGGCCGGTGAGGAAGGGGGCCAGGGAGGCCCCGCTGCCCTCGATGAAGGACTCCAGGGCATGGGCCGAGCCCCGGATCTCCGGCGGGCTGATGTCGAAGACCGTGGCCAGGACGTTGGGGGCGGCCAGGGGGATGGTGAAGGCGGTGAGGATCACCATCGCCCAGAAGGCCCCGAAGGCCTGCGGCGGGATGGACATGGTGATCGCCAGCAGGACCGCGCCGGCCAGCACCCCAGCCATGGAGACGATGAGCCGTCCCCGCAGGGTGCGTCGGAACAGCCAGTCGCCCATCGCCCCGCCGGCCAGATACCCCAGGGACATCACGATCACCGCGGAGGCCATGACCACGAAGATCTGGGCGTTGCTGTAGCCCCGCTCCACCTCCAGGTAGCGGAAGAACCAGAAAGAGATCACGTTCCAGGGGAAGACCCCGAAGAACCCCTGGGTGACCAGAAAGAGGAAGGTGGGCTTGCGCAACAGGGCGCGGACCTCGTTGAGGTTGAAGCGGTAGGCGGGGATCTCGGCCAGGGCGGCCAGCTCCGGCTCGCTGCGCCCCCGGGGGACCTCGCGGACGGTCCGCCAGATCAGCAAGGCCATGACCAGGCCCAGGGAGCCGGTGATCAGATAGATGGCGCGCCAGCCGATGAGGTCCTTGAGGCCGAGGGCCAGGGCCACGCCCATGAGGTAGCCCACGGGGGCGGTCATCTGCAGGAAGCCGTAGATGCGGCTGCGGAGCTGGGGCCCGAAGTAGTCGGAGATCAGGCTGTAGAGGCTGGGGTAGGCGTTGTCATCGATCCCGGTGGAGGCGCGGGTGAGCAGGAAGAGGGGATAAGTGGGGGCGATGGCGCTGAGCCAGGTGGTGGCCCCCCAGATGAAGGAGGCCAGGGCGATGAGGGCAGGCCGGGCGAAGCGATCGGCCAGGTAGCCCCACAGCGGATAGAGGAAGAGGCCCACCAGCAGCGCCGCCGTGGAGGCCAGCCCCATGAGATCTTCCCCGATATGGAAGGTGTTCATGATCTCCGTGGTCAGGGGGCCCAGCAGGAGCTTGTCCGTCTGGTGCAGCAGCATGAAGGCGAACAGCACCGCCACCACCGCCCACGGCCCGCCCATGGTTTCCTCCAAGGCGAAGGATCGTGTTTGCCGCCATTGTAACGCGAGGATGCGAATGAGGGGGATGGCCTCCTCCCCCTCGGCCCTCAGCGCCCTTTGTAGCGGGCGGCCCACTGAGCGGTGAGCTGCAGGTAGAGATCGCCGAAGCGGACGCTGGGCTCGATGTAGGAGCCCTCCACCCACTCGTTGAAAGAGTGGATCAGGATGAAGTCGGGCCGCGTGGGCAGCACCGCCTCCCACGTCCGCGCGTAATACGCCCCGTTCTCCCGGTCCCGGGCGAAGGGAGCGCTGCTCACCCGCAGGTCGGCGCATTGGGGCTGGGCGGAGTTCAGGTCGTCCCATCCGGGCATCACCGTGCCCACCCACAGCTTGGGCCGGCCGGTCCGCCGCTCCCAGTCCCGCACCCATCCGGCCCAGCGGGAGGCCCCCCGGTAGGCGTTGGGGCAGCAGGCGTGGTCGATCTTGTAGACATAGAGCCCGTCGAAGACGGAGAGATAATCCGGCTGCAGGCCCTCCGCGATCCACCAGGCCGTGTGGTTCGGATCCACCGCCTCCCGGATCGCCGCCCAGCGGGCCACGGCGGTGGCCACGTCCTTATCGGAGGCGGGGCGGTTGCCGGCGGGATCCGGGACCCGATACATGTCGCTGAACAGGATCACCGGCCGCCCGGCGATGCGGAGGAAGCGGGGATGGGCGGCGTAGCGGCCCATCACGTAGCGCAGGGCATCAATGACCCCCTGCTGATTCGCCCCGGGAAGGATGTGATAGAGAAAAGTGATGGTGGATTGGAAGCCTTCGGGGGAGAGGTTCAGGACCTTCTCGAAGTTGGCGTCGGTGCGGTTGCCGGGGGCGAACCAGTGGACGGCGAAGCCGTCGATGCCGGCGGCGCGGGCCTGCCCGATGTGGCGGGCGATCACGCCGGGATCGTCGGAATGATACACCCCGTCCCGCGGCTGATCGCTGTCCGACGTGCAGCCGGTGGACCAGGTCCCCGGATCATACCAGGGGAAATAGTTGGCCAGGACCATCGGGGGGACCACAGGGTGGATCCCCGAAGCTCCCGCGGCGGGCGTCCGGGTGGGCGCGGGAGTGGGGGATGGGCGCGGGGTGGCCGCGGGCCCGGGCGTTCGGGTGGGGCGCGGCGTCTTCGTTGGGCCGGGGGTGCGGGTCGGGCCCGCGGTGGGCGTGGGACGCGCAAGGGTCAGCGTAGGAGAATACGCCCGCGTCGGCGAAGGCGTCGCCGAAGGAGAAACGGTCGACGAGGGGATCGGCGCCGCTTCTCTGTGGAGCGGGAGCGGAGGGGTCGCCGTTCCGGGCCGCGTGCTCGTGGATCTCCCCTCGCGGAAGGGGAACGATGGAAAACAACCCGCCAGGAGGATCAGGATCAGCGTCCCCCACAGGCCTCTGCGCATGGACGATCCCTCCGGATTCAGAGTCGGCACGCTCGGCGGATCAGCGCTCGTGGTCGTCCCTCCGGGTTGGGTGAATTATACCCTGGCGAGCCCGGAGAGAAGCAGGGCCCTTCGAAAGAGGACCCGGCAAGGCGGCTGGCCGCCGGCCATCGTTGTGAGGAAAATGGGAAGAGATGAGGGGCCCAGCGTTCGGGATGGCCTCCGGCGAGTCTGCGGATGGAGGGGAAGCGATGACGCTGCCTGCCACGGCGGACGTGGTGATCGCGGGAGGTGGGGTGATGGGCCTGAGCACGGCCTATCATCTCCTCAAGAAACAGCCCGGCCTCCGCGTGGTCGTCCTGGAGAAAGGCCCCTTCTTCGGCTGCGGCTCCACCAGCAAAGCCGCCGGCGGCTTCCGCCATCAGTTCGCCACGGAGATCAACATCCGCCTCTCCCTCCTGAGCGTCGCGATGATGGAGCGCTTCGCCGAGGACCCCGGGGCGCCGCTGGCGATGCGTTTCTGCGGCTATCTCTTCCTGCTCACCCGGGAGGAGGATGTGGCGGTCTTCCGGGATCAGGTGGCCCTCCAGCGCCGCCTGGGGGTGCCCACGGAGTGGCTGGATGGCGAGGAGATCCGCCGCCGCCTTCCGATGATGCGCCTGGATGACGTGATCGCCGGGACGTTCTGCCCTCGGGATGGGCTGCTCAGCCCGATGGATCTGGTGAACGGCTACGCCGCGGGGATCCGCCGCCTGGGGGGGATCCTGCGGACGGACACGCCGGTGACGGGCGTGCGGCTGCAGGGCGGGCGCATCGCCGGGGTGATCACTCCTCTGGGGGAGATCGCGGCGCCGGTCCTGGTCAACGCCGCCGGGGCCTGGGCGGCGCAGATCGGCGAGATGGTGGGCATCTCTCTTCCGATCCGCCCCTATCGGCGTCAGTATCTGATCACCACGCCCATTCCGGAGATCCCGGAGGACTTCCCCATGGTCATCGACTTCGCCCGCAGCCTTTATTTCCATCGGGAGGGGGAGGGGATCCTGACCGGGATGTCCAATCGGGACGAGCCTCCGGGCTTCCGGGAGCAGCCGGATCCGGTGTGGGAGCTGATCCATATGGAGGCGGCGGTGGCACGGATGCCGTTGCTGGAGCGGGCGGGGGTGCGGGCCCGGGTGGCTGGCCTCTACGAGGTGACCCCGGACGCGCATCCCATCCTCGGGCGCATCCCGGGGGTGGAGAGCTTCTATGTGGTGGCGGGTTTCAGCGGGCATGGGGTGATGCACGGTCCCATCGCCGGTCTGCTGATGGCGGAGGAGATCCTGGACGGCCGGGCCCACACCCTGGACATCGCCCCGCTGCGTTACGAGCGGTTCCTGGCCTCCCCTCCTCCCGCGGAATACAATGTGATTTGACAAAGCCACAAGAAATCCGGGGCCATCACATCCTTATTAAAGCGAAAAATAAGCCATCTGTTACGAGCTAATGGGGGTGAAGAGAAGTTTATTGACAGACAGTGGGTCGAAAGATCAAGGAAAGAGCTGTCCTTTAAACCACTCTACCAGCCGAGGGTGGATTCGAAGAGGGCTGTTTGCGAGTTTGTCCACTGCTTCTTCTGCCTCTCTCCGTGAGAGGAGGCCCGCGTGGTAAGCGGCCAACAGTATTCCTAAGGTTCCTTTTACCTGGAGTCCCAGGGCGCGGGCGAATTTTCTACCCAGCCTCTCGTCCATCACCACCCAATCGGCCTTGACTTCTTGAGCCAGCAAGATCACATCCACCTCGCCTTGATCCAGACCAAGGAGCATAGGAGGAAGGGGCAGGCTTCTTTCAGGCTCCCGGACCACCAGCCAGCCTGCTTGCCTGACCTCCTCCTCGCCCGGTCGCCCATGTCCCTGAGCGACCACCTCCTGGTAGACGGAGGCAGGGACGATCACTTCATCAAAGAGGGCCTTCAGGAGATCGAGACGTCCGATGAAAGAAAGCGCGATCAGAGGAGTGCTGTCTACAACGATCCGGATCACCGTGAACGGATCCTTTCTGCGAGCTGGCGGCTGGTTTCCGCCTCCTGTTCCAGATCCTCAGGAGGATAGTCGATCACCGCGAAACCGTTCTCGGAGAGAAGCCGGTAGAATTCCCAGCGCGCACAACCCAGGATCTGAGCGCCCAGCCCTCCGGAGATCTGTCCTGTTTCATAGAGCTTGCCGAGCGTATAAACCAGGGCCTGCTTCCGAAAAGTCTCAGGCTCCATCTTGAGCGCGATCAGCAATTCTTCCGGGAAGACCACATTGATCCCCATTGCGATCCCTCCAATCCTTGCGATCACCAAACATCATATTCCTGGACCATGCATGCGTCAATTTCAGACCAGAGGTCTTCCATCGCCTCCCAATGATGTGCCGGGACAACGTGATCGCCGGGACGTTCTATCCTGGGGAGAGGCAAGAGCCCCGCTGGACTCCGTTCGGCGCGAACAGGCTCGGGAGATCCAGTGGAGAATCCAGGCGGGTTGGGCGGAGGCGATGGACGCCTGCCCAACCCGCTGTTTGAAGGTCGGGTTGTCGCTTATCGGCCCCGGGCCTTCTGGAGCAGCTCGTTGGTGAAGACCCGCTCGATCTCCACGGGTTTCGTGATGGCGTTGTAGCGCCGCAGGACCTCATACAGGGCTTCCCACTGCTCCCGGGTCTGCCAGCCCAGGCCGTGGGCCCGCGTGACCTCCGACTCCGCATCCTTGAGCTCCGTCTCCAGCATGAAGCGCATGTGGCCCCGGTCCGCCTGAGGCGCGTATCGGAGCACGATGTCCACCGCCTCCTCCGGGTTCGCCCGCGCGTCCTCAATCCCCTTCAACGCCGCCCGCAGGAAGCGGACCAGCAGGTCCGGATCCCGCCGGATCTGCTCCTCGCTGGTCACGTAGGTCAACCCCAGGGTCGGCACCCCATAGTCCGCGGCGTCCCAGATCACCAGCTCGTAGCCCATCTGCCGCAGCAGATAGGGCTCATTGGACTTAAAGAGGGGATAGACATCCACCAGCCCCTGGACCAGCACCCGCGGGTCGAAGCCGACGTTGACCAGCTCCACCCGGTTTCGATCCACCCCGGCCGCCTCCATGATGGCGAACAGGTCGGGGGGAGGCGTCCCCTTGTAACCCACCTTCTTGCCCTCCCAATCCTTAGGGGTCCGCATCCCCGAGGACTTCAGGGCGGCGAAGGCCTGCTGCCCCCGCTGGCCGATGAGGGCGATAGAGACCAGAGGGAGCCCCGGGTCCGCCCGCCGCTGGAGCAACACCGCCGCGTCCTGGGTGGTCACCTGAACGCCCCCGGCCATCAGCAGCTGGAGATGCTCCCCGCGGCCGGTGGAATGCTGGATCTCGACGTCCAGCCCTTCCGCGGCGAAGTAGCCTTTCTCCTTCGCCACATACACGCCGACGAAGGGCAGGTTGGCCTGGGGCTTATAGCCGGCCATGAAGACCATGTGCCGGAGGGCCGGGGTGGGGGTCGCCGGCGGCGCCGGCGTGGCGCACCCCGCCATCAGGATCAGCCACAGAACGAACCCCGCGCGAAGCCGTGTGCCGATGGAACCGTTGAAGAACCGCATCGCCACCTCCGGGATGAATGGGATGAAAGGCATCGGGCCTTTGCGCGCAAGGTGCCACGCGGATCATCCGTGGAGCGCCTTTTGAAGGCCCGAGGACGCGCGGCTTTAGAGGCGGGCCTCCTCCGGGCTCCACCAGCGGGCGCGCCGCTCCAGGAGGGCGGCCCCGCTGTAGCCCGCCAGGCTGACCGCCGCCAGGATCATGGCGGCGGCGAACAGGCGGGGCATGTCCAGGTTGGTCTGGGCCAGCCACATGGCCCGCCCCAGCCCGCCCGAGGCCCCGGTCCATTCGGCCACCACCGCCCCGATCAGAGCCAGGGGAATGGCGGTCTTCAGGGCGGCGAAGGCGTAGGGCCATGCCGAGGGCCATCGCAGATGGACGAAGATCTCCCACGCCGAGGCATCCCACGCCCGCAGCAGCTCCAGCGCCGCCGGGTCCACCGCCCGCAGCCCGGTCATCAACGGGACGAGCGCCGGATAAAAGGTCAGCAGGGCGGTCATCAGCACCTTGGGGAGCGGCCCGAAGCCGAACCACAGCGTGAGGATGGGGGCGATGGCCACCAGCGGGATGGCCTTCAGCAGCAGCACCAGGGGCATGATCGCCCGCTCCAGGGGCGGCCAGAAGGCCGTGGCGACGGACAGGGCCAGGGCGACGCCCATCCCCAGCGCCAGGCCGGCGGCGGCCTCCCCCAGGGTCACTCCCGTCGCCTGGAGATACAGCCCCCGCTCGGCCCAGAGCGTGGCCAGGATGCGGGAGGGGGCGGGAACCAGATACACCGGCACCCGGGCCTCGCGGACGATCAGCTCCCACCCCGCCAGGGCCAGTGGGAGGGCGAGGAGGGGCACCCATGGGGCCAGCCGCGCCCCCGAACGCAGGCGAGGAAGCTCCATTCCCATCGGGCTCATCCGGCGCCTCCCATCAGGGCTGCTCGAACGCGCTCCACCCACTCCCCAATCCGTCGCTCGTCCGTCCGCGGACGCGGATCCGGGAGGGGGATGCGGGCTCGGATCCGGGCCGGTCGGCCGGCGAGGACCACCACCTCATCCCCCAGGCGGACCGCCTCATGGAGGTCATGGGTCACCCAGAGGACGGTGGCGCCGAAGGCGCGCCACAGCCGCTCCACCTCCTCCAGCAGCTGCGCTCGGGTCAGGGCATCCAGGGCCGCGAAGGGCTCATCCATCAACCAGACAGCGGGGCCGGCGGCCAGGGTGCGGGCCAGGGCGACCCGCTGCTGCATGCCCCCCGAGAGCATCCGGGGGTAAGCCCGCTCGAACCCCTTCAGGCCGACCATCGCGATGAGCTCCTCTACCGTAAGGGGCGGCCGGAGAGCGCGGCCGTTTACCTCCAGGGCGAGGCGGATGTTGCCTTCCACCGTGCGCCAGGGCAGCAGCGCCGGCTGCTGGCCCATCCAGCCGATGCGGCGGGCCGCCCGGGCCTGGGCGGGGGAAAGGTCCCCGATGCGGATCCGACCGGCGGTGGGCGTCAGCAGGCCGGCCGCCAGGCGGAGCAGGGTGGACTTGCCGCATCCGCTGGGGCCCACGATCACGGTGAAGGAGCCCGGGCGGACCTCCAGGTTCAGGTCCTCGAAGATCACCCAGCGGCCCGAGGGGGCCGGGAAGGCATGGTGAACGCGTTCCATCCGGATCTCCAGCATCCCGGGCCCCCTATCGATCGGCGGGAGGGATCACGCCGCGGCGGCCTTCCATCCGTTCCGGGAGGATGCGGAAGATCTCCCGAAGCCCGGGGGGCGGGCTTTCGAGCCGGTAGCGGGCGGCCAGCCGCGCGGCCAGGCCGTCGGGGCCTTCCGGGAAGATATCGGGGACGGCCCGGCCTTCCACCCGGACCCGTCGCAGGGGCGGCCAGGGCTCATCGATGAGCAACGTGACCTGGGGGTGAGCCCGGATGTAGCCCGGCCATCGGGAGCCCGGGAGGGCGGCGATCCAGAGCGCCGGGCGCTCCCAGAGATACCACACCGGAACCGCATACGGCCGGCCGTCCGCTCGCAGGCCGACCAGCCGGGCGATCCATGGCCCTTCCAGGAAAGCGGCGATCTCCTCGGGGCGAAGCCGCCGCATGGAGAGCCCTTCCGGCTCGGCGGCGTAGGGCTGATACGCGGGGGCACCCAGCCGGAGGGAGAGGCGGGCGGCCGCCGCCCGCAGGGCCTCGTAGAGGGCCGGGCGGGCCCGGGAGGCGGGCAGACGGACCGCCAGGGCGGCGACCGGGTGGCGGCCGTCGGGGCAGATGGGGACAGCCGCTTCGATCAGCGCGCCCAGGCGCCGGCGGGCGATCCCCTCCCGTCGGATCCGCCCCCAGCGGGGGCCGGTTCGATGGGCGGCCAGGAAAATCCATCCGGGGGCGCTCCCCTCAAGGGGAAGGCGGTCCCCCACGGCCCAGCGGCCCACCAGGGGATGGACGCCCAGGGCGGCTTCCAGGACCACCACCTCCCCTCCGGCCGGGCGCAGCAGCGCGAGGCTCTCGGCGAACCCGCCGGCCTCGGCCCGGAAGAGCTCCCGCAGCGCCTGTTCGGGATGCGCTTGGGCGGCCAGCGCCCACCATCGGGGGCCCAGGCGGTAGGGCCCGCGAGGGCCGGCCTGCTCCAGGTAACCGTGGGCCTTCAGGGTGTTCAGCAGCGCGAAGAGCCCGGTGCGGGAGAACCCGAGGCGTGCCTGCAGCGCCGCAGGGGAAACCCCCTCCGGCCGGTCGGCGATCCACTCCAGGATCCGCAGCGCCCGCTCCACCGCCGGCACCCGATGGATATAGGCCAAGGGATCCTCCGGTTCATTAAAGAAAACTATGATTTACTATAGCAGATTTCGAGGATCCGTCAAGCCCGCATGGTCCGGGGAGGCGGGAAAGCCCTGGGGGGTTGGGGCGTGCTTCAGGGCGGATCGATCGGGGGGAAGAGGATCAGGGTCAGGCGGACCTCCGCCTGACCCTGATCGCCCTTCGGTGCCCCTGAGGGGCTCAGGACGGGTGGGATGGGCTGACGATGGGGATCAGGCGGTAGGCGGCCAGGAAGATCAAGGCGGCGGCGGAGACGATGCCAACGGCCAGCAGCCATTCGGTGAGGGTGGGGAAGTAATCGAAGCTCAAGCCCGGGCCGGTGAAGGCAAGGCGCAGGGCTTCGAACTCAGGCACCACCAGCGCGGGGATCACCAGGTTCAGCTTGGCGCTGAGGCTGGTGAAGGCCACGAGCCCGCCGGCGGCCGCCAGGACGGCAGGCCGAGCCCCGGGCAGGAGCAGCAGGATCAGCGGAAGGACCAGCCCCAAGGCGATCTCGAAGATCCAGAAGACCCAGGAGAACGGCCCGAAGAGGATCAGGCGCAGGGCCTCCACCCGGCTCGGGACCCCCGCGTAGAGGGTGGTGGAGTATTCCGCCCAAAGCAGCACGAGGGTGAACAGGAGCAGACCCAGCACCAGGCCTCGCAGGAAGCGGAGGGCTTCGGCGTCGGCGTGGCCCAGGAGGATCGAGAGGAAGAGAACCAGGGCCGCTCCGCCCAATGCGCCATCGGCCAGGAAGCGGATGGGAACCAGAGCGGATTCCCACAGGCCCTGGGCGCTGACCACTCCGAAGAGCGCCCCCTCAGCGCCTCCCATGATCACGGCCAGGAGCAGACCAAGGCCGAACAGCGGCCGGATGGCCGGGCTCTCCGGCTGGGCCTTCTTGAGATAAATCAGAGCCAGGAGGAGAAGCCCGTAGATCAGGTAGAACCAGGCCATCCAGGCCATAAGCGAAGCGGGCTGGGTCGAAAGGTAAAGCTTCCAGAAGCGGAGAGGATGGCCGAGATCGAGCCAGATGGCCAGCAACCCTCCGGCCAGGGCGGCCAGGGCGGCGAAGGGGGCGATCCCGCTCAGGGGCTGCAAGGCTTTCACCCGGAAACTTTCTCCGAGAGCAGCGACGGCGAAGGCCCCGATGGAGATCCCGGCCAGGGTCGTGTAAACGGCCACCCACAGCCCCCAGGGGACGTAGGTGTTATAGGCAGCGACCGTGTGCCCGCCGGTGAGGCGCTGAATCAGGCCCACCGCGCCGGCCACCAAGCCAGCGATGGCGATCCCCCACAGGATCCTCTCGACAGCGCTCATCCCCCGCGTGATCTTCTCCGCTCGGCTCATGAGGACCTCCCGGTGCGTTCGTCGGATGGCAGCGAATCGGAGTGCTCTGCAAGGACAGCGTCCAGCCATTCCAGATCCAGCCGGACGGCCTCGTGGGTGAAGGCGGCCAGCCCGATGAAGAAGGGATCGGTGGTGCTGGAGGCCAGGGCTTCGCAGAAGCGCGGCAGCCATGGTAAGACGTGGCGGCGGAGGAACTCCCGGCTGGCCTGCAGGATCCGCCAGCGCTCCGCGTCATGGGTTGCCTCAGCAGCCCGTCGAGCCAGGTAGGCCAGGAAACCCAGCTCCAGGGCGATGTGGTCGGGCGGGATCCGCCATTCCGTCTCCGGCATGGCGGACCACTGCAGGTAGAAGCGACGGGCGGCCACCGCCGCGGGGCCCATCAGCCGCTCCCCATGCAGATAAAACGAGGCGAAAGGGGGGGCGGGGACGCGGCCGGGGCCTTCCATCAGCCGGGTCATCTCAACGTTGAGGGCCTCGACCAGATCCCGGCCGTCGACGGCCTCCCGGATGCGCTGCTGCAGCTGCCGGAGCCCTGGGGCCATGGGCGAGCCTGGCTCCAGGGCCAGGCTCGCCACCGCGCCCAAGACCGTTTCGGTTAAGGGATAGGAGAAGAGGGCCCGCAGCAGGCTGTAGAGACCTTCGCGTTCTTTCAGCTCACGCTCCATCACCGGCTCTCCTTAGCCGATCTTGCGGACCTTGACGATCACATCGCCGTAGGCGGGCTGCCCCATGATGGGCGACAGGTTCTCGGGATCCACCAGGGCGTTGTGGTTCGGTGTGATGTCATGGAAGGCCCACGTCTTGCCCAGGCCGGGGCTGAAACGCCCGCCCCCGCCAAACGGCAGTCGCAGCACGCCGGGCCGGATGGTCTCCACTAAGACGACCTTCCCGCGCGTCTTGAACCCCTGCGGCGTCTCCAGCTCCACCAGATCCCCGGTCTTCAGCCCAAGGCGCTCCCCATCGGCGCGGTTCATCTGGATCACGCCGATGGACCAGGTTCCGCGGGGGATGCGCACGCGGCGGCCGGTCGGCGTAGGCCCGTTCTCCCCGATGATCACCTCCTCCACCACCCGTTCGTCGTTCAGCGGCATCCAGAGGTCCTCCGTGGGCAGCCGTCCCAGCCAGTCCACCATCTGGGTGCCGGACATGGCGTGGTGGATGCGGCCGGAGATCACCTGGAAGGGATACTCCTCCCGATACTTGGCGTAATCCGGGTTGGTGTAGGGGTTCCAGCGGGTTTCGAACCAGTAGAAGGTGGAGGGATACTTCTGCCAGCCGAGGCGCGCGATGCCGGGCGGCGTCTCGCCGGCCTCCTCGATCAGCTTGTTGTATTTGGCGTAACGGCCTTTGCGCTGCACCTGGCCGTCTTTCTCCACCGTGTAATCCCAGACAAACTCCACCTTCTTGCTGTCGGTCTGGAGCACCCCGCCGCCGTGGAACCGCTTCCAGCTCATGGGCCACACCGCCACGCCGTGGTGCTCCCGCAGCCACTGGACGGTGAGCGGCTCCCCGCGGATCTCCTTCTTCTCGTCATCGATCTGCACGCGGCCGGCCTCCAGGGAGTCCGGTGTGCCGAGGAGCTTGTAGCCTTTGGGCAGGTTGGGGTAGGGGAGCGGCTCTCCGGTGTTGGGCCGCCCGGGGGCCACCCGCAGGGCTTCGTTCCAGAAGTCTTCCTCGGTGGGGTATTTCTCCCAGAAGTCCTTCGGCTGGATGTCGGGATCACCCTTTTCGTGGAGTTTGCGGGCCAGCGCCCAGCAGATCTCATACTGGGTCTTGGATTCATACATCGGGCGGATGACGAAGTCGCGCAGGTAGAGCACGGGATGGACCGGATAGATGTCCGAGAGGCTCATGCGCTCCATATAACTGGCCTCGGGGAGGATCACATCGGCGTAGAGCCCCGTCTCGAGGAAGACTGTATCGATGTAGACCACCAGCTCCACCTTGTAGTTCCCTGTCTCGTCCTTCGCCGTCAGGGCCTCGATCCATTTCTGGGTGTTGGAGCCGGTGATCACCGGGTTCCCGGTGCGGATGAAGTAGGCTTTGATGGGATAGCGGTGGCCGCGGAACGGGCCGTAGCGCAGGGTGACCCCTTCGATGAAGCGGCGCGGGTAGTCGCCCACCACGTCATCCCACGCCGCCGGCCAGTCCCCGTAGCCGTCCATGTGGAGCTCCTCGATCTTCCCCTTGACCTCCCGGCCGTTGACGATGCGGGTGACCTCGCGCTTGAGGAAGTCCCCGCCGGAGGCCTTGCCGCCCTTGCTGCTCTTGACCAGCTCCGTGTCGATGGCCCCGCCCGGGACCTCCATGTTCCCGGTGATGACGTTGAGGGCGGTGCCCAGGATGGAGGCCACGTAGCCGTTGTAGTGGTGGCCGATGCCGTTCATCCCCCACACCAGGGCCGCCGGCTTGGTGATCCCGAAGGTGTGGGCCAGCTCGGCGATGGTCTGGGCGTCGATGCCGGTCCGCTCCGCGGCCCACTCCAGGGAGAAGTAGGGCAGCCCGTTGAGGGGATCCTTGCGGTCCCACCAGCTTCGGAAGGCGGCCTCGAACTCCTCCCAGCCCTGGCTGTATTCCTTGAAGGACCAGTCGATGTAGCGGCGGAACGGATCGTCGTCCCGGTGGTTCTCCAGGATGTAGCGCAGCATCGCCGCGAAGAGGTCGGCGTCCGTCCCGGGCCGGATGGGGATCCAGCGATCCGCCTTGGTGGCGGTGTTGGAGAAGGCGGGGTCGATGACGATGATGCGGGCTCCGGCCAGCCTGGCCTCCACCGTTCCCCGGGATTCGTAGTTGATTCGAGTGGCGGTGAAGGGGTTCCAGCCGACGTAGATGATCAGCCGGGTGCGGTAGCTGTAATCGTTCTTCAGGCTTCCGTCCGGCTGGCGAACCAGCACCGGGCGCATGATGTCGGGCTCGATGCGCTTGCCCCCGAACATGAGCTTGGGCCCGTGGCGGCGCGGGGTGTCGCAGATCGAACCGTGCTCCACGGTGTGAGGCGTGCCGAAGGCGCGGAAGAGATAGTAGTAAGGATCACGATCGGTCACGTCCCCGCAGTCCATGATCACGGACTCGGCTCCGTATTTCTGCTTGATCTCGATTAGCTTCGTGGCGATGTAATCCAGGGCCTCCTCCCATGAGACCCGCTTGAATTTGCCCTCCCCTCGCTCGCCCACCCGGATCATCGGGTATTTGATCCGGTTGACGTTGTAGACCAGCTGCAGGCCAGCCACCCCTTTGGCGCACACGGTCCCCGAGTTATAGGGGACGTGGATGTTGCCGTAGATGTTGGAGATCACGCCGTTCTCGACCTCGACAGCGAGGCCGCACTCGGCGGGGCACATCACGCAGGCGGTGTAGACCACCCGCTTGCCGGCCTCCTGTTGCTGTCGGGCCTCGCTGGCGCTGAGGGTTTTGAAGCCGTGGCCCAGGGCGGCCATGGCCGCCAGGCCTCCGGCGGAGGCCCCGGCCAGTTTCAGGAAATCCCGACGGGAGATAGCTTTGGTCGCGATCATCCCGGACCTCCCTCAAACCAGGTAAAAGACCTTGGGCTCCGTGCCCAGCTCCTCTTTCAGACGGATGACGTTGGGCTGGCTGACCAGCTCCGCGACCAGGCTCTGGGGATCGTTCAGATCCCCGAAGTAAGTGGCCCTCCCCATGCAGGAGAGCACGCACGCGGGCAGCTGCCCTCGCTCGATGCGATGGAGGCAGAAGTGACACTTCCGCACGTTGCCGATGGGGGAGGCATCCCGGCGTCGGAGGCGGCTCTGGCCATACTCCGGAGAGGGGAGCAGCTCATAGGGTTGTGGCTGGCCGCCCTCGAAATCGCTGTAGAAGTATCCGGCGTCGAAGGAGCGGGCTGCGTAGGGGCATGCGGTGATGCAATAGCGGCATCCGATGCACTGGTCATAGTTGATCACCACGATCCCATCGGCCCGCTTCCACGTCGCCCCCACCGGGCACACGGAAACGCAGGGCGGGTTTTCGCACTGCATGCACGGCCGCGGGATGAAGCGCCGGGAGACGTGCGGGTAGGTCCCCCGGGTCTCCGTCAGCACGGGCCGATAGGCGATGCCGGGCGGCAGCTTGTTCTCCGAGATGCAGGCCACCGTGCAGGCATAGCATCCCACGCATTTGCGCAGGTCGATGACCATCGCCCAGCGCCGCTGTTCCACCGGCTTCTGCAGCGCCCGCCGGAGATCCTCCATCATGCGCACCACGGGGTGTTGCCCGCTCATCGCCTCCGGGAGCTCAGGGGGTGGCTCCAGCTCCCCCACCGGGGCGCCCGGTGGAGCCGCCTCGACCTGATCCAGGATCCCCTGTGCGGCAGCAGGGGCGATCAGGGAGGCGAAGATCCCGCTGGCGAACCGCGCCAGGAACGCCCTCCGCGTCGCCAGGTCCGGCTTTCGAGTGCGGGTTTCTTGAACCATCGCATGCGCTCCCGAGCGAAGCTTTCCTTCGATTTCGAGCATAAAGGACCTGTGCCCTCCATGGGCCTGGGGCTCCTCCGGAAAGGAGACCTGGGGATTTTCCCAGTTCCGGACCCGGAAGGATCCTGGGACGTAGCCACCCGTCTTCATCCCCGTTACAATGGAAACGGGGGCAGGGCGCATAGCGTCTGATCCTGCGGAGGCTCTGATGCGGGGGATGCCCTGGCAGATCTTCCTGGTCTTCGTGCTGGTTGCCTGTCAGAGGGAGCCTGCCATCCCGGTTCGCCTCTCCGAATCCCTCCTCCCTTCGACGGCCCTCCGCGTCTCCCTGGAGGAGGACGGACCATGGATCTGGGGCTTCGATCGGCGGCTGGAGCCCAAGGAGGACATCCGGATGAACGCCTCCCTCCTCCGCTGGCTGGAGAGGCAGACGGGGCTCCGCTTCCGCCTTCGGATCGCGCCGCGGGGGCAGAGCGTGGCGGATGAGATCTGCGCAGGCCGGGTGCACTTCGGGATCGTCGGCACGGTCACCTACCTGCAGGCGTATCACCGGTGCGGGGCGCGGATCCTGGTGCGGGGCCGCAACCGGGAGGGTCAGGATACTTACCGGGCGGCCATCGTGGTCCCGCCGGATAGCCCGGTCCGGGATCTTGCGGATCTGCGAGGGCGGTCCTTCGCCTTCGGCTCCCCGAACTCGACCCAGGGTCATTTAATCCCTCGCCTTATGTTGCAGCGCGCAGGCCTCACCTTGCACGACCTCCGCGCGTATGCCTTCCATGACTCCCACGCGGCCACCGCCAACGCGGTGATCAGCGGCCGCTACGACGCGGGGGGGCTGCAGGACACCCTGGCGCTGGCCCTCGCCGAACGGGGGCTGGTGCGCATCCTGGCCCTCTCAGAGCCGTATCCGTCCAGCGGCATCATCGCAGGGCCCGGGGTGCCGGAGAAGACAGCCCAGATGGTTCGGGAGGCGCTTCTGACCCTGGATCCCGGGGGGCGCGATCGGGCCTTCCTGTATCACTGGGAGCGGTCCGAGATGCCCATGGGATTCGCCCCGGCTCGGGATGAGGAATACGCGGATCTGTATTGGATCGCCCGGGAGATCGGCTTGCTGGAGCCATGAGATGAGTCGTTTCTGGTTGTGGCTGGACCGCTATCTGCCCCGGCGCCTGACCACGCGTCTCATCCTGGCGCTGGTGATCCTGGTGGTGTCGGCGGGGGTCATCACCACGGGCATCATCCACGCGCTGCTCACCCGCGCCCTGCGGGCGGAGCTGATCCGCAGCGGACAGTCCCTGACGCGGGCGCTGGGGGAGAACCTGGCCAACGCCCTGGCGGAGATGGATCTGGTTACGGTCCAGGAGCTCCTGAACGCCGTCGTCCGGGAGAACGGCGATGTGATCTACGCCTTCGCCGTCGCCCCGGATGGGCGGGTGGTGCACACGTTCCCGAATGGCTTCCCGGCCGATTTGCTGCGGCTGATCCCCGCTCGCCCCGAGTCGGCCGGTGAAGGCCTCTTGTTGGAGACGGAACGCGGCCTGGTGCGGGACTTCGCCTACCGGCCGCTGGACGGGATCCCGGCGGAGATCCATGTGGGCCTCAGCGAGGCGCGCATCGTCGCGTTGCAGGCCTGGGTGACCCGCTTTCTGGTCGGGTTGACCGCGCTCGGCTGTCTGATCGCAGCCGGGATGGCCTACGGTTTCGGCCGCGTGGTGGTTTCTCCTCTGGTGGAGCTGGCCCGTCAGGCTCAGCGCCTGGGCCAGGGTCACCTCGATGAGCGGGTCCGTCTGCCGCCCGGGGGGGAGATCGGGGATCTCGCCTGCGCCTTCAACCAGATGGCCGATGAGATCCAGCAGGCGATCCGTCGGCTGCAGGATTCCGAGGCGGGCTATCGTAACCTCTTGATGGCGGCCAGCGCGGTGGGCGAGGGCATCGCCCTGATCGGGGCGGAGGGCCCGGAGGAGGGGAAGCTGCTCTTCGTCAATGAGGCCTTCGCCCGCCAGCTGGGCTGCCGGCCGGAGGAGCTCCTCGGGTTGAACGCGGCCAGCATCCTGCCTCCCCGTTCGGTGGAGATCGCCTCCCGGCTCTGGCAGAGCCTCCGCCAGGGGCAGCCCGTCGCCCCGGTCGAGCTGGTGGTGACCGACCGGGAGGGTCGCTCTCGTGTCCTGGAGACCATGGGGACCCGCATCCGCTATCAAGGCCGATGGGTCCTGGTCTGGTTCGCCCGGGACATCACCGAGCGCAAGGCGCGGGAGGAGGCCCTCCGCCGCCGGAACCGCGAGCTGATGGCGCTGAACGCGGTGGCCCTGGCCATGGGGGAGTCCCTCCCGCCGGACCGCCTTCTGCGGCGCGTCCTGCAACAGGTTCTGAACGCCCTGGAGCTCCAGGTCGGCTGGATCTGCATGCTGGGGGAAGGGGATCGGCCCTATCTGGCGGTCTGGCACGGCCCGGAGTTGCCGGTATCCCTTTCCGTGGAGTCGTTGTTCAGCTTCCCGGAGTGCCGTTGCGGCCAGGTGTTAAGGGATGGGCAGCCGGCGGTGGTGAGGGCCTCGGAGTCCAGCTGCGCCATCTATCGCATCCGTTCGCTTCTCGGGATGCCCCTGATCTGCCACGCTGCGGTGCCGATCCCGATCGGAGGACGCGTCCGCGGGGTTCTGGGGGTGGCCGCAGGGGATCCGGAGGCGTTCAATGAGGCGGAGATAGCGCTGCTGGTGACCGTGGGGCAGCAGATCGGCCTGGCCCTGGAGAACGCCCAGCTCTGGGAGGAGCTGCGCCGCAAGGAGAGGATCCGCGGGGAGCTGCTGGCCCGCCTGATGCGCGCCCAGGAGGAGGAACGCCTCCGCATCGCCCGCGAGCTTCACGATGGGATCGGCCAGTCCCTGAGCGCGCTGGTCTTCGGGCTGAACACGGTCAGCCTGGCCATCACCCAGGCGCCCTCGGAGGTGCCCCGGTTGCTGGATCGTCTGAAGATCTCCGCCAGCGAGACCATCCGGGAGCTTCAGACGATCATCTACGATCTGCGCCCCACGCTTCTGGACGACCTGGGCCTGATCCAGGCCCTGAAATGGTATACCCGGGAGCGCCTTGAGGCGCGCGACGTCCGCGTGATCTTCGAGATCCCGGAGCACGTTCCGCGCCTCCCCCCTGAGATCGAAACGGCGCTCTTCCGGATCGCCCAGGAGGCCATCACGAACATCTGCAAGCACGCGGAGGCGACCGAGGCGCGCATCCGCCTCGCCCTGCAGCCGGAATGGGTCGAGCTCGAGATCGCGGACAATGGGATCGGCTTCATCTGGTCGGAGGTCCAGAAAGGGAACGGTGCCCGCCGAGGGTGGGGGTTGCTCGGGATCCAGGAACGGGTGGAGCTGCTGGGCGGGGAGATGAAGATCGAAAGCGCGCCCGGGCAGGGGACACGCCTCTGGGTTCGTCTGCCGATCGGAGGGTAAGAGATGGGGATCCGCATTCTGATCGCCGATGACCACGCGATCGTGCGCGCCGGCATCCGGGCGCTGCTCCAGCTGTATCCGGATTTTGAGGTCGTGGGCGAGGCGGCGGATGGCCATGAGGCCATCCTTCAGACGCGCCGGCTGCAGCCGGACATCGTCCTGATGGACATCGGGATGCCGGGGATGGATGGCCTGGCGGCGACCCGCGAGATCGTCCGCGTTGCCCTCCGCACCCGGGTGCTGATCCTGAGCCAGCATGAGAACCGGGAGTATGTGATGCCGGCGCTGCGAGCGGGGGCCTCTGGCTATGTGCTCAAGCGGGCCCCGGATGAGACCCTGATCCGGGCGATCCGAGCGGTCTACGCCGGTGAAACCTACATGGATCCTCGCCTGACGGACCTCCTGGTGGAGGAGGTGCGGCGCTCCGGGGAGGGGCCGACAGATCCCCTGGAGACCCTCAGCGAGCGGGAGCGGGAGATCCTGGTCCTCCTGGCCCAGGGGAAGAGCTATCAGGAGATCGCCCAGACGCTGTTCATCAGCGTGAAGACGGTGGATTTCCACCGGGCGAACCTGATGCGCAAGCTCGGCCTGAAGAACCGCGCGGAGCTCGTCCAGTTTGCCATGCGCCGGGGCTTGATTTAGGCGGCCCGTCCGGGATGTCGGCTTTCCGACGGGCCGGTCAGGGCGACCCCTGGCAGCGCTGGAAGTTCCGGAGGTGTTCCTCCTGGGTGCGGGCGAACCAGTGGCTCCCGTCTTTCTTGAGGCAGTCAGCCATGAAGTAGAGATAATCCGTCTGCGCCGGGTTGAGGACCGCCTCGATGGACGCCAGGCCCGGGTTGGCGATGGGCCCGGGAGGCAGCCCCGGATAGCGATAGGTGTTATACGGTGAATCCACCTGCAGGTCGTCTAAGGTGAGGGGGCTCTTCCACCACGTTTTCTGATCCGCCTGATACCCCAGGGCATACTGCACCGTGGGATCGGCGTCCAGCTTCATCCCGATGGCCAGCCGGTTGAGGTAGACGCTGGCGATGAGGGGACGCTCCGCGGGGAGGACGGCCTCTCGCTCCACGATGGAGGCCAGGGTGACGACCTGATGGAGGGTGAGCCCCCGGGTCCGGGCGGCGGCGATCCGCTCCGGCGTCACCCTGCGCCCGAAGTTCTCCAACATCCGCGCGATCAGATCCTCCGCCGTGGCGTCCCGGGCCAGCCGGTAGGTGTCGGGGAACAGATAGCCTTCCAGCGTCGCCCCGGGCGGCAGGTCGGCGAGGAAGGCGAAGCGGGCGCGCCAGCGCATCCCATCTCGTGCGGCGGACAGGACGGCGGAGGCCGAAAGATGGGTCTGGGCGGCGACGGCCTCGGCCACCTCCTCCAGGCGCAGGCCCTCCCGGATGCGCACCGTCCATTCCGCCTTGCGGCCGGCGCGGAGGGCTTCGGCGACCTGCGGGATGGTCATCGTTTTGCGGAGCGTGTATTCCCCCGCCTGGATCTCCCGATCCAGGCCGTGGTAGCGCACATAGGCCCGGAAGAGGAAGGCGTCCCGGATCAGGCCGGCCTCCTCCAGGGCCTGGGCGACCTCGGTCACAGACTGGCCGGGCTGGATGACGAAGGTCACCGGGGTGGGATCGTTGCCGGCGGGCTGTTGCAGGTCGTCCCGGCGCAGGAACAGGTAAAGGCCCAGCCCCCAATCCAGGGGGGAGCCCGAGAGGGTCGGACCGGCGCCCGCGTCCGGGCGTCCGAGGCGGGGGAGGAGGACGGCTCCCAGGGCGTCGCAGAAGAAGACCACGGTCCCGATCATCAGGACCCATCGCCAGAGCGAGCGGGAGGCGCGTCGTCGGGCCATGCGGCTTCACTCCGATGGGAGATCTTCGCGGGGCGCGGGGGCCCGCTGCGCTTCCAGATAGTCCTGAAGGATCACCGCCGCCGCCTCGGCATCCAGAGGATCCCGGCGTCGGGTGCCCCGCAGGGCGCGATAGGCGGCGGCGGTGACCGTGGAGAGGCGTTCGTCCCACAGCACCACCGGGACCGGCAGCTGGCGGGCCAGGGCTTCGGCTTCCCGACGGACCCACCGTGCCTGGGGTCCCTCCGCGCCCGAGAGGCTGCGGGGGAGGCCGATGACGATCTCTTCCACCTCATGCTCGGCGATCAGGCGGCGCAGGGCTTCCACCACGGCCCGCCGGGAGGCGCGCGGGAGGATGGTCAGGGGGCGGGCGATGGTGCGGGTGGGGTCGCTGAGGGCGACCCCGATGCGCTTCTCCCCGAGATCCAGGGCCATCACCCGTCCCATCCGGTCGGCTCCATGGGCAGGGGAGGCTGGGCGGCCTCGCCGGGGTAGGGGAGGCCCAGGTGCTCGTAGGCGCGGCGGGTGAGCACCCGGCCGCGGGGCGTGCGGTCCAGGAAGCCCAGCTGCAGCAGGTAGGGCTCCACCACATCCATGATCGTGTCCGGCTCCTCAGAGAGGGCCGCGGCCAGGGTCTCCAGGCCGACCGGGCCGCCGCCGAACTTCTCCGCCATGGTGCGCATCAGCCGGCGGTCCAGCTCATCCAGCCCCAGGGGATCCACGTCCATCAGCCGGAGGGCCTCGGCGGCCACGGCGCCGGTGATGACGCCGTCGGCGCGGACCTGGGCGTAGTCGCGGACGCGGCGGAGGAGGCGGATGGCCACGCGGGGGGTGCCGCGGGCGCGGCGGGCGATCTCCCGCACGCCCTCCGCGTCGATCTCCACCCCCAGCACCCGGGCGGCGCGGCGGACGATGGTTTCCATCGCCGGCAGGTCGTAGAAGTCCAGGCGGAAGATGGCGCCGAAGCGGGCGCGCAGCGGGGCGGTGAGCAGGGCCAGGCGAGTGGTGGCGCCGATGACGGTGAAGCGGGGGAGGCTCAGGCGGATGCTGCGGGCGGCCGGCCCCTTCCCGATGACGATGTCCAGGGCGAAGTCCTCCATCGCCGGGTAGAGGATCTCCTCCACGGCCCGGGGGAGGCGATGGATCTCATCGATGAAGAGGATCTCGCCGGCCCGCAGGTTGGTGAGGATGGCGGCCAGGTCCCCCGCCCGCTCGATGGCAGGGCCCGAGGTGATGCGGATGGGGACGCCCATCTCGGCGGCGATGACGGTGGCCAGGGTGGTTTTGCCCAGGCCGGGGGGGCCGTAAAAGAGCAAGTGATCGAGGGGCTCCCCGCGGGCCCGGGCGGCCTCGATCAGGATGCGCAGGTTCTCCTTCACCCGCTCCTGGCCGATGAACTCCTCCAGCCGCTGGGGCCGGAGGGCGAGCTCGATCGCCTGCTCCTCCGGGCGGCGATGGGGAGCGATCGTCCGCTCCGGCTGGGCCGGCTCGGACGCGGGCGGATGCTCCGGCGATGGGCGATCCACCGTCTCCTTCCGACGCGCCACTTCGCGCCTCCTGAGCGGCGGGTCTGGGCATCCCGACCGCTCCCGGATTCGATTATACCCCCCGCCAGGGCCTCCCGGCCCTCCTTCGCACCGGGCTTGCGTGTCGAAGGAATTCGCCCTGGGGAGGTCTATGGCCGACGGTCGGCCATGTGTGCCGAATGAATTCGGCCTGTGGAGGCCTTCGGCCGGCGGTCGGCCTGCGCCGACCGAGGAACGTCGCTTGCGTCGGCGGAGGCCGACGCCTGGCGCGGAGGGTGCCGAATGAATTCGGCCTGGGGAGGCCTTCGGCCGATGGTCGGCCTGCGCCGACCGAAGGGATGGTCTCTGCGTCGGCGGAGGCCGACGCCTGGCGCGGAGCGCCTCTGAAGGCCGATTTCAATCGGCGTGGAGGCCTTCGGCAGACGATCGGCCTGTGCCGACCGAAGGGGCAGCTTTTGCGTCGGCGGAGGCCGACGCCCGGCGCGGAGCGCCGATCCGGGCGAGGGCAGACAGGCGATTCAGGTATTCGGGCCCGGATTCGCAGATGGTTTCTGTCTCCTGTAACGGAGGATTCGGGCAGGTCATGATCGAGGCTATAATCCCAAGGGGAATCGATGATCATCGCTGGGGCCACGGATCCTCATGAGGAATCGATGAGGCGAACGAATCTCCGGGTGGAGGGGAGGATTATGAAGACGCTGGAGGAAATCCGGGCGATCCTGATTGAACACCAGCAGATCCTCCGGGAGCGCTATGGAGTCCGAGATCTGGCGATCTTTGGCTCCTATGCCCGGGGAGAGCAAACCAGGATAAGCGATGTGGACCTTCTGGTGCGGCTGGAGCGGCCGATTGGGCTGAAGTTCTTCGAACTCTGGGATTATCTGGAGGAGATCTTGGATTTAAAGGTAGATCTTCTGACCTCTGAGGCCCTTCAGCAGAAGCCCGCCCTCTGGAAGCACGTTCAGGAGGATCTCGTCTATGTCTGGAGTTAAGCGAAGCGGGGTTTTATTTCTGAATGATATGCTGGAAAGCATCGAGAGAATCAAGGAATATACCAGTGACCTAACCTTGGAAGGGTTTCTGATTGACCGCCGAACGCAGGATGCGGTGCTCAGGAACCTGGAGATCCTTGGAGAAACGGCGAGGAAGCTTCCCTCGGCGATACGGGAGCGATACCGAGATATCCCATGGGCTCAAATCATAAGTCTGAGAAATCGTTTGATCCATGGTTACTTTGTTGTGGATTATGGTATTGTGTGGGATATTATTAAAAATGATCTGCCTATATTACAGGAGAGACTGAAGGAGATTTTGCAGGAGGTGTCGGACGAGTGAAATTTTGGTCTTCGCGGGTTTGGGGCGAGTTCGCTGAGCATACCTGAGAAAGAACGGTAATGGCCTGGGCGATGGCGCGGAGAGGGGTCGGGAGGGGGCTCACCCCGGGGCATCTGCTGGCGTTCACGGTGCTGGTGGGGATCTTCGTCTTCGTCAACACCCACCCCATCCGTCCCCACGATTTCTGGTGGCATCTGGCCGTCGGCCGCGAGATCGTGCGGACCGGGCGCATCCCGCTCGTGGACACGTTCTCCTACACGCGGGCGGGGACGCCGTATCCCTCCTACGCGATGTTCTGGCTGGCGGAGGTCCTCTACTACGGGCTTTACGCCGCCGGCGGCCCTGCCCTCATCGTGTTCTTCCACAGCTTGCTGATCACAACGGCCTACGGGCTGATCCTGTGGGCGGCGTGGGAGGCGGGTGGGCCGCGGGCGGCAGCGGCCGGGACGTTGCTGGCGGCGGCCCTGGGGATCGACGACTGGAACGTGCGGCCGCAGGCCTTCGGATTCCTGGCCGGCGCCATGTTCCTGCGGGCGCTCTCGGGGCTGGAGCGCTCCCCGCGCTGGCGGTGGGCTTTCCCCCTCGGGATGCTCCTCTGGGTGAACACCCACGGCTCCTTCCCCATCGGGTTGTTGATGGCCGGCCTTGCCGTGGCGGAGGCGGCATGGCGGGTGTTCCGCAAGGAAGCGGGGAAAGAGGCCCTAGGGCTGCGGGCGCAGGCCTTCGCGCTGGCCCTGCTCAGCACGGGGCTGAACCCGCGGGGCTTCGGCGTCTATGAATACCTAGCGATGATGGCCCGCAACCCGATGCTCCGGAGCCTGGTTCCGGAGTGGGCGCCGCCGGGGCTGGACCGCCACGGGCTGCTGTTCTACATCGGTCTGGCAGGGGTGGGGGCGTTGCTGCTCCTGCCGCCCCGCCGGACGGATCCGGGCCTTCTGTTGCGGCTCGGCCCCTTCGCCGCCTTAGGGCTCTGGACCTCCCGGGGGATTGTGTGGTTCGGGATGGTCGCCGCGCCGGCCGTGGCGGAGCGGCTGGCGGGGTGGCTTCGGGGGCGGGCGGGGGCGGGGATCCCGTGGATGAACGGAGTGTTCGTGGGGGTGCTGGGGGTGATGGCGGCGGGCTCCCTGCCGTGGTGGAAGGGGATGTGGCCGCTGCCCCCGGCCAAGGCGGGGCTGATCTCCGCCGAGACGCCGGTGGCGGCGACGGCGTTCCTGTTGCGGGAGCGGCCGCCGGGTCCGCTCTTCCACGCCCTTTCCTTCGGGAGCTATCTGATCTGGGCGGCCCAGCCGGACTATCCGGTGTTCGTGGACCCGCGGCTGGAGCTGTATCCGATGGCGATCTGGGAGGATTACCTGGCCATCAGTGGGGGGGCGCCGGATTGGGAGGTGCGCCTGGCGCGCTACGGCGTCCGGCTGCTGATGCTCAGCCCGGCGGAACAGCCGGCCCTGATGGCCGCCGTGGCCGGCTCCCCCCGCTGGGAGCGGATCTACCGGGACGACGCCGCCGAGATCTGGCGGAGGCGGTGAAGCCGAACTGTTGGGCTATTTCTTCTCCCGAACCAGGAGGCTCAGGCCGAAGCTGACGATGGAGAGCAGGATGGCGCCGATGAGGGCCTGGAGGAAGCCGCTCACCTCCAGAGGGGTGAGGGCGGCGACCAGATAGAGGATGAAGGCGTTGACGACGAAGGTGAACAGCCCCAGGGTGAGAAGGTTCAGGGGGAAGGTGAAGAAAAGCAGGAGGGGACGGATCAGGGCGTTGGCCAGGCCCAGCACCAGCCCGGCCAGCAGGATGCCCTCCAGCCCGGCATCCGGCCGGAAGGACACCCCGGGGTAGATCCGGGAGACCACCCACAGAGCCACCGAGTTCAGCGCCCAGCGGATCAGAAAGCGTTGCATCGAACACCCCCCGGCGATGGAATTCCGCGAGCCTCAACATCTGCTTGGCGACCGACCGACTCATCCTTCCGGCTTCTCCTGCGGGCCAGGTCCTTCCATCGGGTTCCCCCCGGTTAACCGCTCCATCAAATCCACAGCCAGGGAACGAAAGCGATCCTTCAGGCGCTTCGGCTCGAAGGGCCGGACCATCCGGACCGGCCATCGTTGGGGATCGTCCGGGAATCCCTCGGCCCGGCTCAAGGCCACGGCAAACCCGTAACGGTCAAATCCCGGATCCTTCCAAATCAAACGAAATCCGATGTCCGAGATAGAACTCCGCAAGGGCCGTTCCGCCCGTCAAATAAAAGTGCTCCTGGTCGGGCAGGGTGGCCAGGAGGATGAGCGCTTCCTTCTGGGCCGGGGTGAGGAGACCTTTACCTTTTAACAAGACCCTTCCTCTCCAGAAACATCTCCCAGAGGCGGTGGAGCGGAGATGGCAGGTTCAGCTCCTCGAGGATCTCCGCCACTTCTTTCAGGTCCAGCGTCCGGAGGTCCTCCTCCCGGCCGTGAAGGAGGACTTGGCGGATATACCATTTGCGCTGGAAGGGATCCCGGAGGTCCAGGCGGTCTGTGCTCCAGACCAGGTGGCGCGGGGGCCGTCCGGGCTCCGCGGGCTCCGCCTCCGCCCCGGATCCTTCGGGAAGCTCCTCCGCAGGTTCTTCGATCCTCATCGGTCCCTCCCGCATCGGATTCGAAGGCTGCGCGGCGCTTCTCTGATTTTCGCAGATTCAGGGATTCGGGGCCAGCGGCCGCTGTCCGAAGGAGGGCTTTCCAGTTTTTCGGAATGTAGGGCAACTGCAAGCAGTTGCCCTACGTATCCTGTGTCCGAGAGGGATCACCTGCCCACAAACTTAGAAGGCCTCGCACCCCACCATCTCCTCAAGGCCTTCTGCTCAGGAAGAGAAGGGCCTAAGTTCAGAAAACTGGAAAGCCCTATGTCCGAAGGAGGGGGATCGGATGAGGGGCGCGGGAAGGCGCCGGCCTGGAGCGGCGCTTCAGCCTGAAGGATTCTCCGCCTGAAGAGGAAGGGAAAGCGAAGGCTCCGCGCCCAGATCCTGGCGCATGCGGCGGCGGAAGCGCTCCAAGGTGCGGAGGGCCAGGGCGCGGTGCCCTAAGGCCCACCAGGCCTGGACCAGCAGCTCGCAAGCGGCCTCGTGATAGGGATCCCGCTCCAGGAGGGCCTGGGCCAGGGCGGCCACGTCCGCCCAGGCCCCTCGCTCGGCCAGGAGGCGGGCGGCCTCTTCGGTTCAGCGGGAACCTCTGGGCGGCGAACAGCTCCTGTACCTCCTCTGGGGCGAAGGCAAGGGCGCTGGGGGTCATCTCCCGGAGCTCTCTGTGCGCCCGGGCCCGCGCGGCGCCCCGCAGCTCGGGATCGCGCCGGGTGATGAGGACCAGGCGAAGGGCCGGGGGGAGCTGCTCCAGCCATCGCTCGAGCAGGGCCCGGATCTCCGGGCTGTCCGCGAGATGATAGTCGTCCAGGACCAGGACGACCTCCCGGGGGAGGCGATCCACCAGCTCGTTAGCGAGGGCATCCAGGGCGGCGAAGCCCCCGGGTTCATGGAGCCGCTCGGCCGCGGAGCGACCCAGCCGGGGGTCCAGAGAATCCTCACCAATCTCCCTCCCGGGTATAAGGATGGCACCAGAGGGCCACCTGCATGATGACCGACTTGGTCCAGGCCTGGTGCATCTTCTCCACATCCTCCGGGGAGTGGCCCTTCTTGGCCAGGAAGGGCTTGATGGTGGCGGTGATGGGGTAGATGAAGGCGACGAGATATCGCATCGGGATGTGGGGGACGGAGCGGACCCCGTCGGTCTGGTTCTTCTTGGCCCGGTGGTGGCGCAGGCCGATCTCGTGCTGGTAGTTCAGCCAGTCCCGGTCGTAGGGGCGGTTGCAGGTGTCCAGGATCCACTGGCCGAAACGCCGGCGGACGGCCTGGAGGTAGTTCATGTCGGGCTGCCCATCGGGCCCCGAGAAGTAGTAGACCAGGTGCGGCTGGGAGCCCACCCAGCCATACCAGAGGTCCAGGATGTCCTCCACCTGGTCGGCCAGGACCTCCCCAGCCATCCGCAGGTAGCGGACGTCCTCCTCGGTGAACATGGTGGCCTTCTGGAGGTCGGCGAACTCCTCCATTGAGACGGGGGAGCGGGCCGCTTCGGCCGTCCCATAGGTATAACCGGGGATGGTCTGCACGGACATGGCGGACCTCCTTTTGGGATCAGATTCGTAAAAGACGGGATTCCTCCCGTCTTCGGCAGCTTCTCTAAACCTCCAGCACGATCTCCACGTTGCCATGCAGGGCGTTGGAGACCGGGCAGATGCGCTCCGCTTGCTCCGCCAGCTCTTGTAAGCGATGGCCTTCCAGGCCCGGCGCCTGGGCCTCGACCTGCAGAACCATCCGGGTGATGCGCAGGGCGGTGGGATCCCATCCGCAGGTGGTGGTCACCGGGAGCGACTCCGGCCGGTGGCCGGCCTGCGTCAGGACGTGGGAGAGGGCCATGGCATATCCGATCGCGTGAGCGACGAGCCGCTCCTCCGGGCGGGTAAGCCCCTGAGGGCCTCCGCGCGACTGGAGAAGGTGACCTGCAAGCCGGAGAGGGCGCCGCTTTCCGTCCGCAGGTCTCCCGTCCAGGTCCCGGTGGCTGTCCGTTCGACAAGGGGCATGGCTGGCCTCCTTACGCGAGGTTCTCGCCGGTGGGGATCGCATAGCCAGCCTGTCGCAGGGCCTCGTCCAGCTGCTCCACGGTGGGCTCCACGATGTAGAAGGCCTCGTCCCCGAACACGATGGTGGGGGTGCTGCGGAAGCCGCGGTTGAGGCGCTCCACGTAGCGGGCGGCCTCCTCATCCTCGTCGATGTTGATCTCGATGAAAGGGATGCCCAGGGCCCGCAGCCGTTCGCGGGCGAGCTCGCTGTCCTCGCAATCCGGTCGGGCATACATCCGGATGGGCAAGGGACCTCCATGGGTCATGCCGGCACCTCCTCGCGGGGGATGAAGTCCGGGCATTCGGTGTAGGTGTCCGCGTCCCGCAGCGGGGCGTCCATGAAGGCGCAGTGGTGCGGGGCGGCGGGGTTCTCCGGGTGGGCGTAGGGGCGGAAGAAGGCGCAGCCCCAGCACATCTCGTAGACCACGATGGCGCCGGAGGTGGCCAGGCGGCGGACGATCTGCTGCAGGGCGCGGTGAAGGGCCTCCTGATCGGAAGGGGAGAGGGCTTCCACCGCCTCCTCCAGATCATCCAGCAGGCGCTCGAGGACGGCCACCCGCCGCCGGCCGGCGACGGTGAGGCGGAGGGTCACCGTGCGGCGGTCCTCGGGGAGGGGCTCCCGGGCCACCAGGCCCTTGCGCTCCAGGGCGTCGGCGACCTCGCTGGCGGTGGCCATGGTGGCCTGCAGGCGTTGGGCCAGCCCGCCGATGGTGCGCACCCCCGGCCGGGCATAGGCCAGGAAGAGGAGGGCCTGGACCTGGGCCGGGGAGAGGCCGTGGGCCTGGCCGGCCCGGCGCAGCATGAGCTGGATGGCCTGGGCGATGCGGTAGAGGGCGATGGCGATCTGCCCGGACATCCGCTCCGATCGCACGCGCGGGTTGAAGGGAGACATCGGCGTCGCTCAATTGCTTAGGAGTCCGAAGTAATTATAGCAAGGGCGCGGGGATCTGTCAAGGGGGTGGGGGAGCGCGGGGGCCAACCGGCGATCCATCGGTTGTGGACGCTTCGCCTCGAGGGGGCGGCCCGGCCCGCGCGCCGCCTCCCTCGGCCCCCGCTGTCGAACCGCGGTGGACTCCTCTTCCTGTAACCCGGCTGTAACGTCCCCGGAACGGTCTTCCGGGAAGATATGGCCGAAGCCGGGCGGGTGAGTGACGTTTCTGACCAGCGGGACGGACTATCCCTTTCGCATCCTGGATCCCATCTGGACGTTCCCGGGCGAGGCCATCACCCCGCCCCCGGAGGTGGGGATCTTTTGAGCCGTCGGGCTCAGGGCTTTCTGGATCCATGGTAACCTGAAGAAGCGGAGGCCCTGCGCGATGGGATCCTATTCCAAACGAGGAGGCGCGCCATGGTGCGGGAGCGTGTGACCTTCGGCCCGGCCCGGCTCTTCATCGGGGGCCAGTGGGTGGATGGAGGGGCGCCGATCCCGGTGCGGGACAAATACACCGGCGAGGTGATCGGGGAGGTGCCCGAGGCGCGGCGGGAAGACGTGGAGGCGGCGGTGGCCGCGGCCCAGGAGGGCGCCAAGGCCATGGCCGCCCTGCCGGCCTGGCGGCGGGCGGAGATCCTGCTGCGGGCGGCGGGGATGATCCGCGAGCGGAAGGAGGAGTTCGCCCGGCTGATCGCCGCGGAGGCGGGGAAGGCGCTGAAGTGGGCCCGCGCGGAGGTGGAGCGGGCCATCTGGACCTTCACCATCGCCGCGGAGGAGGCCCGGCGGATCGAGGGGGAGGTGATCCCCCTGGACGCGGTGCCCGCGGGGGAGGGATATTTCGGGTTCTACGTGCGGCGGCCGGTGGGCGTGGTGGCCGCCATCTCGCCTTTCAACTTCCCCCTCAACCTGGTGGCCCACAAAGTTGCCCCGGCCCTGGCGGCGGGGAACGCCGTGGTGCTCAAGCCGGCCAGCGCCACCCCCCTCACCGCTGTCCTGCTCGCCCGTGTCCTGGAGGCCGCCGGGGTGCCGGCTGGAGGCTTCAACCTGATCTTCGGGCCCGGGAGCACCGTCGGGGAGTGGCTGGCGGCCCATCCAGGGGTGGGGAAGGTGAGTTTCACCGGGAGCCGCGCCGTCGGGGAGCGCCTGACCCGGGTGGTGGGGATCAAGAAGCTGACCCTGGAGCTGGGCAACACCACCCCCGTCATCGTCGCTGAGGACGTCCAGGATCTGGATTGGGTGGCGCGGCGGCTGGCGGTGGGGGCCTTCTACAACTCCGGCCAGGTGTGCATCTCGGTGCAGCGGATCTACGGGGTGCGCCGGATCTATGAGCCGCTGGTGGAGACCTTCAGCCGCGCCGCTGCCGAGATGGTGGTAGGGGATCCCCTGGACGAGCGGGTGGATGTGGGGCCGCTCATCGACGAGCGAGAGGCCATGCGGGTGGAGGGATGGATCCAGGAGGCCCTGGGCGGCGGCGCCCAGGCCGTCACCGGGGGCCGGCGGGAGGGGCCGGTGGTGTGGCCCACCGTCCTGATCCGGGTGCGGCCCGAGATGCGGGTGGTGCGGGAGGAGGTCTTCGGGCCGGTGGCCTCGGTGCTGGAGGCCCACGACTTCGAGGAGGCCATCGCCGCCGCCAACGCCACCGAATACGGGCTCCAGGTAGCCGTCTTCACCCGGGATATCAACCGGGTGCTGCGGGCGGTCCAGGGGCTCGATTTCGGCGGCATCATCATCAACGACACCCCCAGCTTCCGGGCGGACCATATGCCCTACGGCGGGGTGAAGGGAAGCGGACTGGGGCGGGAAGGGGTGCGCTACGCCATCGAAGAGATGACCCACGTCCACATGGTGGTCATCCGCCCCGCCCCGTGATCAGGAGGTGAGGGATGAAAACGCTGGCAGCGGTCCTTTACGAGATGGGGCGGCCGGCCCCCTATCGCGAATCCCGGCCGCTTTCCGTGGAGGAGGTGGAGCTGGAGGGGCCGGGGCCCGGGGAGGTGCTGGTGGAGGTGGCGGCCGCCGGCCTGTGCCATTCGGACCTCTCGGTGATCGATGGCTCCCGGCCGCGGCCCATGCCGATGGTCCTGGGCCACGAGGCCGCCGGGATCGTGCGGGAGGTCGGCCCGGGCGTCCATGAGTTGCGGCCGGGGGACCACGTGGTCTTCTCCTTCGTCCCCATGTGCGGCCGGTGCTTCTACTGCGCCATCGGCCGCCCCGTCCTGTGCGAGAACGGCAACCGGGCGAACGCGGCCGGAACGCTGCTCAGCGGAGCGCGGCGCTTCCGGAACGCCGCGGGGGAGCCCCTCCACCATCATCTGGGCGTCTCCGCCTTCTCCCGTTTCACCGTGGCCGCCCAGGAATCCCTGATCCGAATCGATCCGGAGATCCCCCTGGAGAAGGCGGCCCTGTTCGGATGCGCGGTGATGACCGGGGTGGGGGCGGTGGTGAACACCGCGCGGGTGGAGCCCGGGATGAGCGTGGCGGTCTTCGGGCTGGGCGGCGTGGGCCTCAGCGTCGTGATGGGCGCTCACCTGGCCGGCGCCTATCCCATCATCGCGGTGGACGTCCGGCCTGAGAAGCTGGAGCTGGCCCGGAAAGCGGGAGCGACCCACGGGGTGAACGCGCAGGAGACCGATCCGGTCGCCGCGATTCGGGATCTCACCGGGGGAGGGGTCCACTACGCCTTCGAGAGCGTCGGCAGCGAGCGGGTGCTGATCCAGGCTTACCAGGCCACCCGCCGCGGGGGCACCACCATCCCCATCGGTCTCCCGCATCCCGAGCGCATGTTCAGCGTCCCGGCGGTGAGCATCGTGGGCGAGGAGCGAACCATCAAGGGTTCCTATATGGGCTCGGCGGTTCCCCGTCGGGATCTCCCGCGGTTCCTGGCCCTCTATCAGGCGGGCCGGCTCCCGGTGGACCTGCTCCTGAGCCGCCTGATCCGCCTGGAGGAGATCAATGAGGGGTTTGATGCTCTGGCCCGCGGCGAGGTGGTGCGCCAGGTGGTGCGGCTGGGGGCCGCGTAACGGATTCCGAGGAAGAGAGGATAAGTGGGGGAGGACCTGCGCGGATCCTCCCTCACTTTTTTCTGACAGTAGCGGCTTCTGAGAGCGGAGGATTGGTTCCGTAGGAGGAGCTTTAGCCCCGACTTCCGTCTTCCGTCGCGGCTGAAGCCGCTCCCACTTCCGGTAGGTGGCTTCCGCCCCGATTTCTCCAATCCCGAAAATCCCCGGCGCCGGCTCTGCTCTCGGGGGTCTGGCAGATCGAAGGATCTCTAGTGTATGATGGGAAGAAACCGCGGAAGGAGCGGGCGGGATGGATCTGGGCGTGCCGGTGGCGATGACCCTGGCCGTGGTGGTGGTCGGGTGGTTCTTCCTGGGGATGCAGTGGAACGTGCACAAGGGCCAGCGCCTCCTGCGCTGGATGCGCGAGGGGCTCCCTCTCCTCAGCGAGCGGACCACCCTGCAGTGGGTGGGAACCTCCCTGGTCCGCCTGGGGATGCGGGAGGCGAAGCCCCCGTTCCGGGAGGTGGAGATCCTGCTGGTCTTCGAACCCCGGGATGTGCCGTTCCTCTGGCTGTTCTCCCGCTGGCGGGGGCGCCGGGATCTGATGATCCTGCGGGCGCGCCTGCGCCAGCCGCCGGCTTTCGAAGGGGAATGGGGCAACCCCACGATGTGGACGGGCCGGGAGATCCTCCAGCGCATCGTCTGGCGGGATTGGGAGGCCATGGACCTGGCCGGCGGGCGCCTGGCTTATCATGGGCCGCACGCGCCCCGTGTGATCACCGAGTGCCTGAACGACCTCGCCCGCTTCTGCCCCTATGTCGCCCGGCTCTCGGTGCGGCGCAACGAGCCCCATCACCTGCAGATCCACATCGGCTTCCCCATGGACCGTCAGTTCCCCGCGCGGGAGGTCTTCCAGCAGCTCCGCCGCATCGCCGAGCGGGTCGTCCGAAGCCCGGGAGAGTGAGCGGGGACGCCGAATGCGCTTCCCCCTGGCGGCCCTCAGCGTGTTCTTGCTGGCCTTCGGGCTCTCCGCCGCGCTGTCGCCGCTGGCGGAGCGTTTCGGCCGCCGCCTGGGGATGATCGACCGCCCGGGCGGACGCCGACGCCATCGCGGGGAGATCCCCCGGTCCGGAGGCCTGGCTCTTTGGCTGGCCTTCACCCTAACGGTCCTCTTCGCCCAGCTGTTGCCGATCCCCCGTTTCGATCCGAAAGAGGTCATCCGCCTGACCGGGCTGCTGCTGGGGGGGACCCTGAGCCTGATCCTGGGGCTGATCGACGACCGTCGGGAGCTCCCCCCGGGGCTCCAGTTCCTCGGCCAGGCCCTCATCGCCCTGCTGGCCCTTCCTTTCCTCATCTTCATCGAATACGTGAACAATCCCCTGACCGGCCGGCCGCTTTATTTCCCGCCTCCGGTGGTGGTGCTGCTCACAGTCTTCTGGCTGATGGGGATGATGAACACGGTGAACTGGCTGGACGGGGTGGATGGGCTGGCCGGGGGGGTGGTGGCCATCGTGGCGGCGGTGCTCTTCCTGCACGCCGGATACCGGCTGGACCCGCCCCAGCACAGCGTGGCGCTCCTGCCCGCCGCCCTGGCGGGCGCCTGCCTGGGGTTCCTCCTCTTCAACCGGCCGCCCGCCCGCCTGTTCCTGGGGTCCTCCGGCGCCCTCTTCCTGGGATACGTCCTGGGGGTCCTGGCCATCATCGGGGGGGCGAAGGTGGCCACCGTGGTGATGGCGATGGCCCTGCCCATCGCCGACGTGGCCTGGCTGATCGCCTACCGATGGCGCCGGGGGCGACGGCCCACCCAGGGCGGACGAGATCACCTGCACTTCCGCCTGCTGGACGCCGGATGGTCCCCCGGGCGTATCCTCTTGACCTACTACAGCTTTGCCGCCATAGCCGGCGGGATCGCGCTCTTGATCCCCTCCGCCCTCTACAAGGCCCTCGCCCTCCTGCTGCTGGCGGGCCTCCTCCTGTGGGTCCTCCGCCAGGCCCCCCCGGAGAGCCCGGTGTAACGTCCCCGCGTTTCCGGACGGTTTCCTTTAAGGTAAGGTTGCTCTTGCCAGAGACCGGGAAGTCGGGATAAACTGGAGCCATCATCGCCGGCGCATCGCGGCCGATCCTCCGGAAGAGGAGGCGGCGATGGCGACCACGGGGAGCCTGCGGGAGATCCCGCTGGCCGCGCTGATCGAAACCGGGTGTCGCTCCCGGGCCGCGGCCCGGCTCCGGCTCCGCCACGGGGACCTGGAGGGCGAGCTCTACTTCTCCGACGGCGAGCTCGTCCACGCGGTGTGCGGGGAGCTGAAAGGGGAGCCGGCGTTGTGGAGATTGCTGCGCTGGACCGATGGGCAGTTCACCCTCGAGGATGAAGTCCGCAGCCCCGAGCGCACCCTCTATCGCCCCTGGCAGGATCTGCTCCTGGAAGGGATGCAGCGAGCCGCTGCTCCGGAGCCCACAGGCCCGCGTTCGCTCCCCCCCGGGGAGATGGTCTCCCGCCTGAAAGCCATCGAGGGCGTCATGGGGGTGGTGGTGGCCGGCCCGGATGGCGTGGTGCTGGCGGCAGATGTCCCGGAAGGGAAGGGAGAAGCGGAAGGCGCCCTCACGGTCTACCTGGCCGCCGCGGCCGAAACCCTGGCCGGGTTCCTCCCGATGGGGGCCTTCGAGCACGCGGTGGTCGCGGAGCCTCAGCGCCGGTTGCTGATCTTCCGCCATCCCCCTTTCATCGTCGGCCTGGTGCTTTCCCCCCAGGCCTCCCCGGCGCTGGTGCTCGCCGAGCTCCCCGGCCGGCTCTCGTGAGTCCTGAGGGCGGACTTCTCGTGTGGGGAAAGGGGGCAGAGGATGGGAGTGGAGGAGGCGTTGCAGGAGGTGAACGCCATCCCGGGCGTGGAGGGCGGGATCCTGTTCACGGAGGAGGGGACGATCCTGGCCCACACGCTCCCGGAGCGTTACGCCCCGGAGGCCCTGGCCTCCGCGGTGCGCATCGCCGCCCGGACCATGGAGGCCCTGGAGACCTCCCGACGGCGCATCCAGGAGGTGGACCTGGTGTTCGCCGCAGGCCGCCTGATCCTCCGGCGGTTGCCCGGCGGCTTCCTGGCCCTCTGCTGCGCTCGTTCCGTGAACCTTCCGCTGTTGAACCTGGCCCTGGGCCCGGTGATCCGCTCGCTGACCGCGGCGTTGAAGGAGCGCTCAGAGCGGCCGGCCGCTCCCCGCCGGCCTCGCCCTGCCGTCCCGCGGATCTCCCCGGTGATCCAGGATCTGGTTCAGGAGGGCCGGCGTCTGGTGGAGGCCGCCCGAGCGCAGGGGATCACCCTGCGGCTGCTGGGGAGCGTGGGGGTCGCCCATCACTGCCCCTCCGCCCTCCAGCGCCTGCCGGTCCCCGCCTTCGTCGGGCTGGAGCTGGCGGGGTCCTCCCGCGAGCGGCGGGCCGTGGAAGCCTTCCTGCAGGATCAGGGGTATGAGCCCTTCGTCCGGTTCAACGCCTTCTACGGGGCCCGGCGCCTGCACTTCCGCAAGCCGGAGACCGGATGGCCGGTGGACGTCTTCCTGGACGCCTACGAGATGTATCATCGCCTGGAGTTCGCCTCCGTCCTGACCCGGGAGGAGGTTACGCTGCCCCCGGCGTATCTCCTGCTCTCCCGCCTGCAGGCCGTGGAGGCTGGAGAGGCGGACCTCCTGGAGATCGCCGTCCTCCTGCTGGACCATGAGGTCGTGGAGGGGGAACAGGCGGAGGCGGTGGACCTGCGGGCCATCGTCGCGCTTTGCGCGGACGACTGGGGCTGGTATCGCACCGTAACCATGAACCTGGAGCGGACGGCCCGGGCCGTCGCCGGCTGGGAGGAGGCGGCGCGGGAGCCGGTCCAGCGACGGTTGGAGCGGATCCGCCAGGCGATCGAGGCGGCCCCCAAGAGCCTGGGCTGGCAGATGCGGGCCCGCCTGGGGGAGGCGGCGCGCTGGTATCAGACGCCCCTCCGGGTGGAGGAGGGACCGCGGCCGGACCTGGCCATGGGGTGAACCGTGGAATCTGCGCGGAAGGGAGGGCTGGGCGATGACGGTGGCATGGGATTCGGTGCGGCGTCTGGGGCGGGCCATCGGGGAGATCCTTTACGGGATGGCGCTGCACGACATGGTGCGGGCGCACATCCGACAGCGGGGATCCATGGAGCATCTCTTCCTGCTCATCACCTTTGGGGATCTGGTCGGCGTCCCCATCATCCCGCCCTATTACTGCATGCGCCTGCTCCCCTTCATCGTGCCCCAGATCCACGCGTGGCGCCGGCGTCTGCTCCGCGAGCGGGATCTCACGGATCTGCTGTTCTGAGGACGCGGGATGGCGGAACCCGGCGGTCGGATCCTGGTGGTGATCCGGGAGGCGGAACCCCTCGGGCTGGCAGACCTCCTGGAGGCCCTGTCGCCGGAGTGGGAGGTGCTGACCTGCTCCCCCGAGGAGGCGGACTCCCTCGCCCTCCCCGAAGGCTCCCTCGCCGCTGTCCTGGTTGCCGCGGAGGAGATGTCGGAGGCATGGGCGGCTCAGTGGAAGCAGCGCCCAAGGCCCCCGCTGGTGATCCGGGTGAGCCCTCAAGCGGCCCGGGCGGAATCGATCCCGGAAGGGCCTTGGGACTGGGTCCTCCCTGCTTCGTTCCCATGGCCCCGACTCCGGGAGCTGCTCTCGCACCGGTCGATGGATTCAAAGCCTGCGGTTCCGGTGCGCAAGGTGCTGCTGGCCGGCGAGGCCACCGTCGGCAAGACCTCTCTGGTTCACTGCTACCTGCACGGGGCCTTCGAGCCCCGCCGCCGGATGACCGTGGGGGTGGACATCCACGTGTGCCCGGTGGAGGTGGAAGGGATGGCGGTCCGGCTGGTGGTCTGGGATGTGGGGGGACAGCGGCGCTTCGCGGCTTTCCGGGATCTCTTCTATCGGGGCGCGGCGGCCGGCGCGCTGGTGTTCGATCTGAGCAACCGCCTCTCGTTCTATCAGCTGATCCGCTGGTGGCAGGAGCTCCGCGCCCACGCGGGGTCCATCCCGCTGCTCCTGGTGGGGAACAAAGCGGATCTGCCACGGGAGGTCTCCCGCCGGGAGGCCGAGGCCCTGGCGCAGGCCTGGGGCACCCCCTACGTGGAGACCTCGTGCGTAACCGGGATCGGGGTGGCGGAGCTCTTCCGAACCCTGGCCGGCGCCGCCCTGCAAGCCACCCGCCCCGAACCCGAATAGATGGAGGACGCGAATGCATCCGCTCAGGCGATCCATCCCTGCTGGCGGGCGAAGGCGGTCACCACCGGGATCTCGAAGTAATAGCCCTGGTAGGCCTGGATGGCGTAGTAGATGAAGAGCGCGAAGGCGGCCAGGCCGAGCAGCGGCGCGATGCAGCCGATGATGGGGATCAGCCCCAGGGCGAAGAAGATCACCATCAGGGCGACCTGGGCCGCCAGGGCCTGAACGGCGTGATACCGCTGGAAGGGACGGTTCTTCATGTCGGTGAGCAGGATGATCAGGGGGACGATGATCCCGATGAGGTAAGCCAGCAGGGCCATCAAACGGTCCGAATCCCCCGCTTCCTCTGCCGATGCCTTCCGAGGATTGATCAGCATGGAACCCTCCGGATAAGATTTTTTCTCCCCTTCCATTTTATAGACAGAAATCTTTCCCGCAAGGGGGTTTACAGTTTTATAACTTTCATTTTGCGTTCTGTGTGCAGGCGTGATGGGCGACTCTCTTGGATTCGTGGAGAAGGGCTCCGGGGACGAGGGATTCGGAGGGCCCTGGGGCGCGCCTTGACGGAGGATAGGGGCGGATTTATGGTAAGGGGGAACGAGATCCGCGCGTCGGGGTGAGAGCGGGATGCTGGACATCGAGCGCATTCGACGGAACCCGGAGGAGATCCGGGAGGCGTTGCGTCATCGGGGGGAGTCGCCGGAGCGGGTGGATCGCTTCCTGGAGCTGGACGAAGCCTATCGGGCGATGCTGCAGGAGGTGGAACGGCTGCGGGCGGTGCGCAACCAGGTCTCCCGGGAGATCGCCAAGATGCCTCCCGGACCCGAGCGGGAAGCTCGCATCGCCGAGATGCGGGCGCTGGGGGAGCGCCTGACGGAGGCCGAGGCCCGGCTGCGGGATCTGGAGGCCCGACGGGAGGAGCTGTTGCTTTGGTTCCCCAACATCCCCCATCCCAGCGTCCCGGTGGGCCCCGACGAATCCGCCAACCGGGTGGTGCGGGTGGAGGGGGAGCTGCCGGAGTTCGACTTCACGCCGCTGCCGCACTGGGAGCTGGGGCCTCGCCTGGGCCTCATCGACTTCGAGCGCGGGGTCAAGCTGGCGGGCAGCCGGTTCTACGTGCTGTGGGGGCTGGGCGCCCGCCTGGAGCGCGCCCTGATCAGCTGGCTCCTGGACCTCCACACCCAGGTCCACGGCTACACGGAGGTCTATGTCCCCTTCGTGGTCAAGCGCGAGGCCCTGGTGGGCGCCGGACAGCTTCCTAAATTCGAGGACAATCTCTACCACGATGTGGAGGACGACCTCTGGCTGGTCCCCACGGCCGAGGTGCCCCTCACCAACCTGCATCGGGATGAGATCCTGGAGGCCGACCAGCTGCCCCTTTACTACGTGGCCTACACGCCCTGCTTCCGTCGGGAGCGGATGTCGGCCGGGCGCGACGTGCGGGGGATCAAGCGCGGGCATCAGTTCGACAAGGTGGAGCTTTACAAGTTCACCACGCCGGAGACCTCCTATCTGGAGCTGGAGAAGATGGTGGAGGACGTGGTGGACACGTGCCGGCGCCTGGGGCTGCCCACCCGGGTGGTGGAGATCTGCACGGGCGATCTGGGGTTCGCCGCGGCGAAGACCTACGACGTGGAGGTCTACGCCGCCGGGTGCGGGGAGTGGCTGGAGGTGAGCTCGGTGAGCAACACCGAGGACTTCCAGGCCCGGCGAGCCAACCTCCGCTACCGCCCCCGTCCCGGGGCCCGGCCCCGCTACGTGCACACCCTCAACGGCTCCGGGCTGGGCCTGCCCCGCACGGTGATCGCCATCATGGAGAACTACCAGCAACGGGACGGCAGCATCGTCGTCCCGGAGGTCCTCCGGCCGTATATGGGCGTGGAAGTGCTGCGCGGCCCGAAGTGAGGCAGGGGAAGGGCCAAGGATGGCGGATTCGATCCGGGAGCGCATGCCCGTGGAATCCCTCGAGGCGCGCTGGCGGCGGCTTCGCGGCCGGCCCTCTCCGACAGAGGGACGCTCCGCCCTCCCCGACACGGGGATCCGGCTGTGGGAGGAAACCCTGTCGCTGTTCACATGGCATGGGGACCTTCCCCTGGAGGCCTGGCGGACCGCCCCCCGGGGGGCGGTGGCCACCCTGGCCGGCCATCCGGACTGGCTGGACATCCCGGCGGAGGGCGTGCTCTTTCTGGACACGGAGACCACCGGTCTGGTGGGCGGGGCGGGGACGATGATCTTTCTCCTCGGCTTCGCCCGGATCGAAGGCGAGGCCCTGGTCTTCCGCCAGCTCTTCCTCGCGGATCCGGCGGCGGAGCCCGCCTTCTGGCAGGCGTTTCTCGGGTTGACCGCTGGGGTTCAGGGCCTGGTGACCTTCAACGGCCGGGGCTTCGATCTCCCGCTGATCGAGATGCGCCTGAACCGCTACGGGCTCCGATGGGGGGGCCTGGATGCGCCGCACTGGGATCTGCTGCCGACCGCCCGTCGGCTCTGGCGGCGCCGGTTGCCTTCCCGCGCCCTGATGGCCCTGGAGGAGGCCGTCCTGGGGCTGGAACGCTCCCCGGATGACGTGCCGGGCGCCGAGATCCCTTCCCGTTACTGGGCCTATCTGCAGCGCCGGGATCCGGATCTGCTGGAGGGGGTATTTCTCCACAACCGTCAGGATGTCCTCTCGATGGTGACCCTGGCCGCCCGCCTGGCCCATCTGTTCGAGAACCCGGAGCGGGATCCGGCGGTGCAGGGGTGGGACTGGGTGCAGCTGGGCCGGTGGTATCAGGAGAGCGGCCGCTGGGAGGCGGCGGAACGGGCCTTCCGGCGGGCTCTGGAGGAGGAGGCTGGGGATCCGGAGCTGCGACGGACCGCGTGGCATGCCCTGGGGAACCTGTTGCGCCGGATGGGCCGCCTGGAGGAGGCGGCCCGGGTCTGGCAGGCATGGGCCCTGGAGTTCCCCGAGGAGGTGTTGCCGGCGGTCCGCCTGGCTCGCTACTACGAGCGGACCCGTCGGGATCCGCGGGAGGCCCAGCGCTGGGCGCGCATCGCCCTGGCTCGCATCGATGCCCAGGGTGACCCTGACCGCTGGGCATCCCTCCGGCAAAGCCTCACCCGCCGCCTCGCTCAATGGCCGGGCTCGCTATGGGGCGTGGATCCCGGAAGGCGTCCGGGGTTGGTGGAATAAAGTCTGATTGCGCACTCACCGCAGCAAGAATCCATCACGCAGTGGATCATCAGGTGCCAGCACGAACTCATGCCGGCCGGTGATCCAGGCTCGGCCGGAGACTTCGGGGATCACCGCGGGGAAGCCTCCAAAGTTCACCTCGTCCACAATGGTAACAGTGAAGGTAGTGCCCAGGATGCTCTCGATCGTGAAAGGCTGACCCGGCCGCAAGCGTCCACGTGCATATTCAAGGGCCGCACGTCCGCTTACCCCCGTGCCGGTAGGCGAACGATCCACCTCGCCCTCCGCAAAGATGCATACGTTGCGGGCTTGATGAGCGGAGTCGCGCGGCGGTCCGCTGATGATCGTGCCGTATAGAAAGCTCAGATCCGGCTCGAAGGGATGACGGATCTCTCGCGTCGCCATGACCGCACGCTTGATGGCCATGCCGACTTCGATTAGGGCGTGATAATTTCCGGCCTCCAGCTCCAATCCGATCTCAGCAGCGTCCACATAGGCGTAGAAGGCGCCCCCGAAGGCGAGGTCGTAGCGCACGCGGCCCAGGCCGGGCACGTCGACCACCTGGTCGAGGGCGTAAGCGAACGAAGGCACGTTGCGGAAAGTTACGCGGGCAACACGCTGACCGTCAGGCGCCAAAGTGGCTCGCGCGATGACCTGGCCGGCCGGCGCATCGATGCGTAGCTCGCCCTTCGCTTCCAGACGCTCATAATCCAGGCTGGGGAAAGTAGACGGCCTCAAGCGCGTCTCCAGCAAGCAGGTGACCAGGGCGATGATGCCGTGGCCACACATGGTGCTCCAGCCCTCGTTATGCATAAAGAGCACGCCCAGGTCACTATCGGGCGAGGCGGGTTCGGTGATGATCGCGCCATACATATCGGCATGGCCACGCGGCTCTAAGATCAGCGCACGGCGCAGCCCGTCCAGATGCTGTTGGGCGTAGCGGCGCTTATCGAGGATAGTGGGGCCGGGGATCGGGTCAAGGCCGGTGGTCAGCACGCGCAGCGGCTCGCCCTCAGCGTGCAGATCTATGGTGGTGAAGCGTTGCCAGTCGGGAGGAGGCGACCAGGTTGTGCTTTCAAAAGCGCGCATCTTTATGCAGCCTTTCCGGGCTCAGCGATTTACCGAGGAGCGGAAGCTGTCCAGCCAACGACACTTTCCATCAAGCCATCCGCCCCTGAGCCCAAGTGCCGCTTTGTTTTTCAATAGGAGCGATGGGGTTGACCAGGTCTCTCTTTCCGCGCCTGTCATAATACCCCTCGAGCAAAGGTCCGTCAAGGCAAGAGCGCACTGTGCCAGGAGACCGCTTCTTGAGGGCGCAGCAGCTGGCCAGGGGGCGTTGGATCCGGACTGGGCCTCTTGAGGGCTCAACCGGGCCGGCCCCTCACCGCGGGGGCTGATAACTGGTCTCCCAGATCCGCCGGTAGCGCGCCACCTCCTGGGCCCAGCGGGTGTCTTCCCAACCCAGCATGGCCTGCAGGCGGGCGCGATGACGGCGCAGGAACGGGAGGCCTCCCTCCGGCAGGCATAGCCCCAGCCGGGTCCGGCGCAGGAGCAGATCGTCCAGATGGACCACCCCTTCGAGCCGGGCCGCCCAGCGCACCTCCGCCCAGAGGATCTCTGTCCCCGGGATCCGCTCGCGGTCTTCCGGGGGGATGTCCGCCCATCGGCTCAGGATACCCGGCCCATAACGACCGACCAGACGGACCGCCACCGCCGGGTCTAGGTCGGCCGGGGGCTCCGGCACAGATTCCAGCTCCTCCGGCGCAGGGGGATGGGCCGGCGCGGGCAGACGCCGACGGAGGGCCCGCAGGGCGTCCCGGGCCATCGCCCGGAAGGTGGTGAGCTTCCCCCCGGTCACCGTGAGGATCCCTTCGTCCCATACGACGTGGTCCCGCGGCTCCCGCGATGGGGGCTGGCGTCCGGTTCCCACCACCGCCCGCACCCCGGCGAAGGTCGCGACGACGTCCCGTTCGCTGAGATCCAGATCCGGAAAGGCCCGGCGCAGGGCCGTCAGCAGATACGCGAACTCCTCGGGATGGATGCGGGGCTCCGCGTCGAGATCCTCGGCGTGATCCACATCGGTGGTGCCCACCAGGACCATGCCTTCCCAGGGGAGGACGTAGAGGGGCCGGTGATCCTGCGGGTGGAGAAGGATCACCCCCTGGGCGAGAGGAAGCCGCCATCCGGGCAGCACTAGGTGGCTGCCCCGCAGGAGCCGCAGCCGCGGCGGCCTTCCGAGCTGCCCGCGCAGCCGATCCGCCCAGGCGCCGGTGGCGTTCACCACCGCCCGGGCCCGGACTTCCGCCTCCCGGCCGGTCAGGACATCGCGGACGAGGACGCCCTCGACAGCGCCCGTCCGGGTTTGTCGAACGCCTTCCACCCGGGCGTAGTTCAGGGCGAGGGCTCCCCGGCCCACGGCCGCCCCGATCTCCCGCAGCACCAGCCGTGCGTCGTCGGTAACGGCGTCCAGATAGCGATAGCCCCCGCGGAGGCCTTCAGGGTTCAAGCGGGGAACGTAGACCCGGAGGGCGTCCGGCTTGAGATACCGATGGGCCCGGCGCCCGGCGAAGGCGTCGTAGATCCACAGCCCGAAGGCGGCGGCCAGGCGCCCGATGGGATCCCCCGCGTAGAGAGGCCACAGGAAGCCCAGGGGCCGGATCAGGCCCGGCAGCGCCCGCAGGAGGCGCTCCCGCTCCTTCACGGAAAGCCAGGTGGTGCGGACCTGCCCCTGGCGCAGGTAGCGCAGCCCGCCGTGGACCATCTTGCCGGAGCGGCTGGAGGTGCCCCACGCGAAGTCCCGTTGCTCCAGGAGCACCGCCCGAAACCCCAGGCGGGCCGCCTCATGGAGCAGCCCCGCCCCGGTGATCCCGCCCCCGACGATCACCAGATCCCAGGGCTCCGCCAATCGTTCCCAGACTTCGTTGCGATCCGGGATCATGGGGTTTCCCTGCGGGAAGGGAAGGTTCAGGCCGGATCGGACCCCTCACCGGCTGGGCCCTCGATCAGTTTCCCCGGGTTCATGATCTCTTCGGGATCCACGGCCCGCAACATCGCCCGCAGGATCGCCAGCCCCAGGGGGCCTTTCTCCGCCTCCAGGTAGGGGAGATGGTCCACTCCTACCCCGTGCTGATGGCTGATGGTCCCTCCCAGGCGCAGGATCGCCGCGCTGGCCGCTCGCTTCAGACGTTGCCAGCGCCTCAGGCTTTCCTCCGGGTCTGGGGCCAAGCGGAACAGGAAGGTGGTGTAGACGTTGGCCCCATGGGGGTAGACGTGGGAGACGTGGCTGAAAGCGTAGACCCGCTCCCCCTGGTCCGCCAGCCCGTTGCGAAGGGCCTCCTCGATGGCCGCGACCATCGCCGGCACCCGGGCCCAGATCACCGCGGTCTCCAGGGTGTCCACCGCGTAGCCCATCGCCCACAGCGTGTTGCGCAGGTAGGGCGAGCGGAAGCGCTGGCGCAGCCACTCCCGGGCCAGGCGGCTTCCCAGCGATCGGCCGTGATGCCGGCTGGCGATGTGGAAGGCCTCGGCGAGGGCGGCGTGGACCACGCGGCGGGTCCCCGCGGCGGCGAGGAGGAGCATGCAGGGCGCGTCCCCGAGCCCGCGCAGCCGAAGCCACCCCCGGAGCAGGCGGACCCATCCTTCGCGGCCGGACAGCAGCAGGGTCATCCGGGTCTCCTCGGCGGTGCTCAGCCGGAGCATCGTCAGGGGGATCCCGGCCTGGACCATCGCCCGGGCCGCCGCGAGGCCATGGTCGAAGTCCGGGAAGAAGAACGTCCCGAGGGCCTCGGCTTCCGGCAGGGGGCGAACCCGCAGGACGGCCTCGGTGAGGATCCCCAGGCGGCCCTCCGAGCCGAGGACCAGGTGCCGCAGGTCAGGGCCGGCCGCCGAGGGCGGAAGCGACGGCAAGATCAGGGGGCCTTGCGGGGTCTCCACCCGTCCGCCGACGAAGAGCTCCTCGATGCGGCCGTAGCCCAGGGCGAACTGGCCCACGGAGCGGGTCGCGATCCAGCCTCCCAGCGTGGAATACTCAAAGGACTGGGGATAGTGCCCCAGGGTGAAGCCGTGGGCCCGCAGGGCCGCCTCCAGGTCCGGCCCCCGGATCCCGGTCTGGAATGTGGCGAGGCCGCTGAGGCGGTCCAGGGCGAGGAGGCGGTTCATCCGACCCAGGTCGATCGCCAGGGCCGGGCGGGGATCCGGGAGCACCCGGAGGTGCCCCACCACGCTGGTGCCGCCGCCATAGGGGATGACCCGAGCGCCCACCGCCCGGGCGTAGGCGAGGAGAGCCCGGACGTCCTCGTTGGTCTCCGGGAACGCGACGCCATCGGGGGCCTGGATCCGGCCGCTGCGGGCGGCGATCCAGTCCGGAAGCCCCTGGCCGACGGCGTGGCGCAGGCGGAGCTCGGGATCGGTGTGAACCTGCGGGTGGTCCGGGAGGCGAGAGGGCGGGATGCGAGCCAGGGCTTCCTCCAGCGAACAGTCCCGGGGCGGCGTCCCGGGCCCCAGCCGGTCCTCCAGGAAGGCCCGGGCGCGGAGCGGCAACGGGACCTCCACGGTCGCTTCGCCCCATCCGTTCCAGCGACGCACGGTGATCCTCCTCCGGTTATGGGGTTCGGTTGAGGAAGAGCCAGTCATAATTCCACCGGGTGTGGGGTGGAAGCAGCCAGACGGGTTGACGGGCGAGGCGGTGGGGGCCGTAGCGGACCTCCAGCCAGGCCAGGCCGGGGGGTGGGGTCTGGAGCGCGAGGTGCCAGACGTCGCGGATCCATCCGGGTCCGGCCAGGGGGCCGGGGGGAACCGGCATCTGGCGGGCGAAGGGGATGGTCTGGCCGTTGGGAAGGGTCAGGGTGACCTGGAGGGCGGCGGGGTCCACGGGGCCGGGCAGGGGCTGCCAGTTCAGGATGGTCCACAGGTGGGTGGTCTCCGTCGGGTCCGCCTGGGGGCGAACGAGGAGGCGAGGGGGTTCGAGCTGGAGCGCGGGGGCATACCGGGTGCCCCAGCGGGGGGGACGGGGGAGGGGGAGGATGTCCACGGTGCCGATGGGGAGGGCATCCCCCTGGGGGTGTTGGAGGGGGAGGCGGGGGGTACCGGTGGAGCCAGTGGGATACCAGCCGAGGACGAGGGTGTAGCGGCCGGCGGGGAGGTTCATGGGGAGGCGGAGGCCGTGCCAGTAGGTGATGGGCATTCCGGGGGTCCAGGCGGGGGTGGGGGGATTGGGTTCGGCGTCCCAGCCGGCGAGCCAGCGGCCCTGGGGGTCGAGGAGGTGGAGGAAGAGGGTCCAGCGGTCGGGGATGGGACGGTCGGTATGGAGGCGGAGGCCGACCCGGAGGGAGGAGCCGGGGAGGAGGTGGGAGTCGGGGAGGGCGATGGCGGTGAGGGTGAGGCCGTTTTGCCAGCGGGCGGCGGTGGGCTGCCAGGGGGCGGTTTGGGGCTTGCGGACCAGGTGGAAGAGGCTGGCGCCGTATTCCGGGATGGGGTGGGGGTAGGTGGCGGCGAAATCGATGAGGTGGGTGGTCTGGAGGTCCTCCAGCCACGAACGCCAAAAATCCTGATACACCGTCACCCCTACGAACCAAAAAGAAGGATGCCTCTCTACGATTGCTGTCCGCTCCTTCAGATCCGTCCATTCATAAAACAGGCGGTATGCTTCGGTGTATGCTTCGGTGTGCTGGTAAAACGGACTGGCTGCGTCGATGTGCCAGCGGGCCTGGGCCAGGATGGGATCGGAGCGGTTCAGGACGGCCAGGGTGGGACCTGGGGCGTCGAGGCCCGAGAGTCCCAGCGGCTGCGCGGCCATGATGGGGAAACGGGGGAGGCCGATCAGGCCGAGGATGAGGATCATCGGGATCCAGGCCCGAAGGCGGAGGCGGTGGAGGGCGGCGGCGAGGGTGACAGCCCCGGGAACGGTGAGCATGGCGAAGTAGCGGGCGGCGAAGAAGGGCCAGCGGAGGGCCATCAGGGCGCCCAGCAGAAGGGGAAGGCCCACCCAGACGGCGAGCTTGCCTCCCTGGGATGAGAGCCTCCTGAGGCGGGGACGGCGGACCAGGAGGGCGAGGAAGAGGCCCAGGGCGAGGGCCAGGGAGGCCGCGCGGGCGAAAGCCCCATCGACGAAGGGACCCATCAGGGCGGTGGCCCCATAATGCCACACCACCTCCACGGGCCCCGGTCGGACCGGGATGGCGGAGAGATTCCGCACCGTGTGCTCGAGGGATCCCGCGTAGGCCTGGCGGAGCCAGAGGGCGAAGAGGGCGGCGGCTGGGGTGGATGCGAGAAGGCCCTGGGGCCAGCCACGGGGGCGGCGGCGCAGCAGGGTCAGCCAGAGGGCGGCGATCAGCAGGGCCCCGTAGTAATGGGTGAACAGCAGCAGTCCCTGGGCCAGGGTCCAGGCTGCCCAGCGACGGGGGGTTGGGCGGTCCAGCAACCCGAGGACGATCCAGACGCCCCAGGCGCCCAGCGTCGCGGTCAGGCCATACATCCGGATCAGGATGAGGAGGAAGAGGAACCAGGGGTTAAGGGCGAGGAGGGCGAGGGCGGAGAGGCCGAGGCGGGGCCCGCCGAGGCGGCGCCCGATCTGGAAAGCCAGGGGGAGGGCGGGCAGGCCGAGGAAGATGGAGAGAACGCGAAAGGCCCACGGATGATCAAACCCTCCCAAGGCCAGCCATCCCTGCGCCAGCAGATAGTAGAGAGGCGGGTGGCTGTCCCGCATCAGGTTGCGGATCACCCCGGCGGGCGGATAAGAGGTGATCTGCCAGAGGACGTGGTTTTCGTCGTAGAGGGCCAGCTCCGCCGGCATCAGGGCGAGGGCGGCCGCCGCGGTGAGCCCGATCATGAGGACAGCCGCCGAGCGCGGTCCCCCCCATGGGCGGGTTCGCCGCGCGAGAGCCCGCTCCGCCTGGATCAAAAGGCCGGTTCGAGCCTGCCCGGGGTGGAACGATGCCTTTCCCTCCATGGGCCACATCGGGTATCCCTCAGCAGATTGCCGGATGTTGTCCCCTGGTGCTTCTACAGGAAAGAAGCGAAGAAATCCCGGAGCCGCTCCAGATCCCCCAGTCCGTGCTGGAGGGCTTCATACACGATGCGGCGGTCGAGATCCAGATACTCGTGGACGAGGATGTTCCGGAACCCGATCATCCGGATCCATCGGTCCCGAAGCTCCGGGGACAGCCCACCGCGTTCCGCCGGGATCGTCGGGATATCGCTATACCACTGAACGGTTCCGAGATCCAGGTCCGCGATCACGTGGTTGCCCATGTCCAGCAGGGCCTCGATGGCCAGCTGGAGGAAGCGTTCCGCGCTGCCGTAGCGTTCGGGGTCAGCGACGAACTCGTCGTAGGAGTAACGCTGCAGGCGGCGCAGGATGGCGAGATATCCTCCAGTTTACGGAGGCGACGTTGCAGGATCTCGACCCGGACCATGGAGAACCCTCCGTCGGTAAGCCTCCCGGTGAATCCGGAGGTAAGGTGCGAAATCCAGATACTGGCGCACGACGCGGGAGAAGAACTCGCCCCGATCGAAGCCCTCCGCGGCGTAGAGGAGCTGGTTCCGGCGCACCGCCTCGAACTTCAGCAGGATGTCCTCGGTGTCCAGGAAGATCAGATCCACCCGGCAGAACCCATGGCGGGCGAGGTCGGCGAGCAGGTCCAGCGGGTTCGGCCGGGGGGCGCCCCGCCGGGGCAGGACGGCGAGGTCCAGATCGCTTTCCGCGTGGAGGCGGCCCTCGGCGGCCGAGCCGAAGAGGTAAACCGCCTCGATCTCCGGATATCGCCGGAACACCTCAGCCAGCCGGCTCAGATCCGGGAAGGGCACTGTTTGTGCCATCGATCCCCCCTGGTCTTTCTGCGCACCGAATTATAGCCCGATGGGACCGGATCATGCTGAAGGGGCGATGGCCTGGGATGCTCCAGGCGGATGGACAACGCAGAGGGATGGGCTTTCGGCATCGTTAGGGACAGGCTGGCCCATTAATGGCCAGCGCAGGGGGATATCGCCTGGATGCCCCCGGGCGGTCGAGACCCTCGGCCTCTATGGTGTGCGGGCCCTCGTGCTTCGTGAGGCGCTCACGCAGGGGGCGGGACTCGGTCCGGATGCCCTGTCCTCATTCCCGCGGCCGTGCGACCTCGTAATTCACGTTGCGGGCCTCAAAGAAGTTCACCTGCTCTGGAAGGTCGATCTCGGCTGCCAGCCAGCGGAAGGGGTTGGGCGTGTGGAAGTGCGGGCCCAGCCCCAGCTCCTCCAGGCGCCGGTCCGCTACATAGCGGACGTAGGCGTTCAGGGAACCGGCGTGGAGGCCGAGGACAGGCCGCGGCAACAGTGCCTGATTGTAGGCTTCCTCCAGGGCCACCGCCTCCAGGATCATCCGACGCAGCTCCTCCCCCAGGGCGGGCGTCCGCACCTCGGGGTTCTCCTGGAGGAAGGCCTGGATCAGGTGCACACCAAACGAAAGGTGAAGGCTCTCATCCTTGAGCACCCAATCGATGATCATCCCCAGGCCCCGCAGGCAGTTGCGCCGCCGGAAGGAGAGGGCGAAGGCGAAGCCGGAATAGAAGAAGATCCCCTCCAGGATCACGAAGAACCCCACCAGGTTACGCAAAAGCCGCTGTCGCCCTTCGATCGTAGCCAGGTCCAGGTCCGGCCTCAGGATCTCCGCGGTGAGCCGACGCTGAAAAGCGGCCTTGGCCGCCACGGCCGGATTCTCCTCCATCATGCCGAACACGCGCTCCCGATCCACGGGTAGTGTCTTGATCACATATTCGAAGGCCATGGCGTGGTTGGCCTCCTCCCAGGCCTGGCGGGCGAGATAGAGACGAACTTCGGGAGCGGTGAGATGGGGATAGAGGGCCAGCAGCAGGTTGCTGGTGACCAGGGATTCCATAGGGTTGAAGAAGCCCAGGAGGATCTCCACGGCCTGGCGCTCTTCCTCAGTGAGGCGCTCGTGCCAGTCCTGGACATCGTCGTGGAGGGGGGCTTCTTCGGGGAACCATGTGTTGCGCTTGGCCTGCTGCACGTGGGCGTAAGCCCACGGGTAGCGCAGAGGAAAAAGACGCAGCGGCTCCACCGGATCGCCGCCGATCAACCCGCGCGCGGATCGCATGGTCGTCCTCCTCAAAGGAGATGGGCTGGTGATGCGCTCAGAGGGCGCGACGGTGTTGCGCCCCTACTACTGGCAGGCCTCACAGGAGCCATCCATGGCGCAGACAGCCTCCGCCTGCAGCTCCGCTTCTGCTGCCTCCACCCAGCGAGGTCGTCGGGCTGCCTTGTTCACCCGCACCGTCGCCGGCTCGGCCCGCATACGAGGCATCACGTAGCAGTAGTAAGTGGCCTTAAGGCCTTTCCGCCAGGCTTGCAGATAGACCTCCGCCAAATCGGCCGGGGTCTCGGAAGTGAAGTAGAGGCTGCGGCTGATGCCCATATCCACCCATTTCTGGGCCCTGGCCGCGATCTCCAGCAGGGCCTCGGGGTGGATCTGGAAGGCGGTGGGGAAGCGGCGGCGCACCGGCTCCGGGATCTCCGGGATGGCCCACACATCGCCCTGGGTCTCCACCAGCCGCTCTCGAACCCGTTCCCAGAGCCCCAGGGCCTTCAACGTTTCCACCAGGGCCGGGTTGAACTCGACGAAGCGACCGGAGAGGGTGGTCCGGACAAACAGGTTGCTGAAATAGGGGTCCAGACTGGGGCTGGTGCCAGCGATCAAGGCGATGGTCGCGGTGGGGGCGATGGCCATCACCGCCCCGTTGCGGATCCCCGCGCGCACCGCGTCCCGGAGGACTGTCCAATCCAGCCGCCCCCCTCGATCCACCTCGATGGTCCGCCCGCGCTCTCGCTCCAGATCCTCCAGGGTGTCGAAGGGCAAGCGACCCTTCGACCACTCGCTGCCTGGGAAGCGGGGGAAGGGTCCGCGCTCCCGGGCCAGGGCGCAGCTGGCCCGGATGGCGTGGAAGGAAAGCTGCTCGACGAGGCGATCAGCCCAATCCGCAGCCTCCGGATCGTTGAAGGAGAGGCCCTGGCGGCTCAGGAGCTCCGCGAACCCCATGCAGCCCAGCCCCACCGGCCGGTTCAGGAAGTTGCTCCGACGGGCACGCTCTGAGGGATACAGGTTCAGGTCGATCACATTATCCAGGGCCCGCATGGCGATCTCGACGGTGCGGGCCAGCTCTGCCTCGTCCAGGGACCCATTCGCGTTCAGGTGGCGGGCGAGGTTCACGCTGCCCAGGTTGCAAACGGCGATCTCCTCCGGACAGGTGGGCAGCGCCACTTCTGTGCACAGGTTCAGGGAATGAATGATCCCTGCATGGCGCAGCATGCTGCGCAGGTTGCTGCTGTCCTTGAAGGTGATCCAAGGATGGCCGGTCTCCAACAGGGCGTCCAGGATCCTCAAATACAGCTCCCGAGCCCGCACCTTGCGCCATGCGCGACGGGGGATCTCTCCTCGCTCCGCCCGGGCGATGTGTTCCTCATAGCGCCTCCGGAAGGCCTCGCCGTAGAGGTCCACCAGGTCCCCTGCGTATAAGGGGTCGAACAGATACCAGTCCGCGTCGGCCTCCACCCGCTCCATGAAGGCGTCCGGGATCCAAAGGGCGGTGTCCAGCGAGGGGGTGCGCTGATAGGGATCGCCCGCGTTCCGGCGCAGGTCCAGGAAAGCCTCGATCTCCAGATGCCAGGGTTCCAGATACGCAGCCATGGTCCCGCGCCGCCGCCCTCCCTGGTTGATCGCGTGGATCAGGGCGTCGTAAAGGTGCAGGAAGGGGATGAGCCCGCCGCTGCGGCCGTTGATCCCCCGCACCGGGGCGCCGGCGGCCCGGATGCGAGTCACAGAAGCCCCGATGCCCCCCGCGTATTTGGCCAGCATCCCGAAGGTTGCCGCGGCATCCAGAATGTGCTCCAAGCTGTCCAGCACCTCGTAGAGATAGCACGAGGCCAACTGGTGATGGGGGGTGCCGCTGTTAAACAGGGTAGGGGTGCTGGGGAGGAAGCGCAGGGTGCTCATCCGTTCGTAAAACCGCAGGGCCCAACCCTCGCGATCCGTCTCCCGAAGAGCTAAACCCATGGCCACCCGCATCCACATGAACTGGGGCGGCTCCAGAACCTGACGGGTCTCCGGGTCCCGGACCAGATACCGATCGAAGAGGGTAGCCAGCCCCACGTAGGGAAGCAAGGCGTCCCGCCGGGGATCCAGCGCCCGTGCCAGTCGGTCGAGATCGTAGGTGAGCAGATCCGGATGCAAGGCCCCGCGTCGCACCCCCTCTCGAATGTAGGCCGGGAAAGCGGCGGCGTAGTCCGGGTCCTCGGTGCCCAGGGCCTCCAGGAGGATGCGCCGGCGCATGAGGGCGGCGGCGGCCCGCTCGTAAAGGGGTTCCTCCCAGATCCGTGCGGTGATCGACAGGAGCAGCGCCTCCAGGGCTTGCAGCGGATCCAGCGCCTCCACCCCGCTTTCCCAGGCCTCCTGCAGGATCGGAGCCCAGAGGTCCTCCGGCAGCCCGGTTTCCTGGAAGACGCGACGAAGCGTCGTCCGCTCCTGGGGCGCGATCCGCATCGCCATCGTGCCCTCCCGTAGAGGAAAGGATGGAGCGGGAGAATCGCCGGCATAGGGGCAGAGCCTCCCTGGAAACGGGAAGCTGCGTCATCGCCCTCCCGCGAGGCGATGTCCGCCGAAGAGGAGGATGGGCCGGTCTTCGGGCTTCCGGATCCTCCTACTCGCCGCGCCTTCCCGGAGGGAGTCCTCCAGTGGCGTGTCGCGCGGCCTGAGGGGGGCCGCGCCAAAGCGGCTTTCGTCCCCGGTTACCGCTGCGGGGCAGCGCCGGTCTCCCACCGGACTTCCCGCCACCCATCCCGCAACCTTGCCGGCTTGTCGCTCATTATATCCGGCGATGGCCCGATGTCAAATCCGCGCTACGTCGTCCTGCGGCGGGCGCGTGAGCAGGTCGCCCGTCGCCCCTGCCGGACCTCGCGGATCGCTTCCAGGAGGTCCTCGCGGCGGATGCGCAAGGTCTGGTAGCGCTCCAGCTCCAGCTCGGAGATCGGGATCCCCTGGGAGGCCGCGAAGGCCTCCAGAGCGAGGTAGGCGGCGCGGGCGCAGACGGCTGCGATCTCCGCGCCGCTGAACCCGCGGGTCTTCGCCGCCAGCTCCGCCAGGGAGACCGCCGGGTCCAGGGGCCGGCGACGCAGATGGACCCGGAAGATCTCCTCACGCGCCTTCCGATCGAGGAAGGGGATCACAATCTTGCGGTCGAAGCGTCCGGGCCGCTATTCCATCACCAGGAAAGGATTGAGGGAGGTGTCGACGTCAAAGACGTCCACCCCTTCCCAACGCTTGAGGGCCTGGGCCAGGGCGGCGGAGAGGGGCGAGGCCAGGAACTCGTAGAGGATCTTGGCCCCGGAGTGGGTGGGGATCATCGCCAGCAGCGCCCCGGGCGGGACCACGCCCAGGAAGGCCATGGTGAGGAACACAGCGCTGTCCAGGGTCTCCCCCACCACGGTGCTGACCCAGAACCGCGGCAGCATCCACCGTCCCCGGGTGCGGACCTTCATCCTGGCCAGGACGGCCGCGTTGGCGAACTCCCCGACCAGATAAGCGGTGAAGGAGGCCAGCAGCAGCCGGGGGGCGAAGCCCAGGATCTCCTGGTAGGCGGCCTGGCCTTTCCAGAAGGGCGCGGGGGGCAGAAGCCCGCCGGCGGCCGCGGCCAGGACGGCGAGGAGGTTCCCGGCGAAGCCCGTCCAGATCATCCGGCGGGCGACACGGTAGCCGTAGACCTCGGTGACCACGTCCCCGATGATGTAGGTGATCGGGAAGACGATCACCGCCGCGGGCAGGGTGAGGGGGCCGAAGGCGAAGAGCTTGACGGCGATGATGTTGGAGATCACCAGGCCCGCCACGAAAAGCCCCACGAGCAGCGTGAGGGGGAACGAGGGGATCGCCGGATTCGAGCGCATGGTTTCCCTCCGGGAGCGGTTCGCCCCGCCGCGGGCGGAGCTACGGGGCTTGCGGATCGCTGTCGGGCGAGGGGCGCGGGGCCTCCCGCCGGGCCACAGCGGTGATGGTGATCCCCCCGCGGGCCTTCTGGACCACGGTCACCTCGCACCAGGCGGGGCGGATGGTGCGGAAGACGTCCTCGGCGATCTTGTCCGCCAGGCTCTCGCAGAAGATCCCCTCCTCGCGGAAGTGCCAGAGGTAGAGTTTGAGGCTCTTGGACTCGATGCTCCAACCCCGGGGCTCGAAGGCGATGGTCACCGTGTAGTAGTCCGGCTGGCCGGTGATCGGACAGAGGGCCGTCACCTCATCGCTGGTCATCACCACCCGGGTGACCGTCGGCGGGCATGGGACCGTGTCCAGCTCCGTGATGGGATGGCGCACCGGCTTGCCCAGCACCAGGAACTCTTTCTTCTCCATCAAAAACCTCCCGCTGAGGGCTCCAGGTTCCAATTCGAAGGAGAGGACTCATGGTTCAGCATGCCACAAGCGGGGCATTCGTCAAGAGTAGGAGCGTATAGAGGGAGAAGCCTGCCCGGTGTGGGAGCAGGGAAGATCTCGGGCGGCGAGGGTGGCAAGAAGGAACAATGGTCTTCCCCCCGCCGCCCGCTTCGGCCCGGAGGACTCAGGGGTGGGTGGTTCCGTGGAACTGTTCGGCTTCTGTGGAGCCGGCGAGGGCGACCGTGGCGGATGCCCCGCGGGTGACGGCCAGCACCACGGCGTCGAAGTAGCCGGTCCCCACCTCCCGCTGGTGGCGGACCGCCGTGTATCCCTCCGCCTCCCGGGCGAACTCGGCCTCCTGGAGGCGGACGTAAGCAGACATCCCCTCCTGGCGGTAAGAGCGGGCCAGCTCGAAGGTGTGCAGGTTGAGCAGATGCCAGCCGGCCAGGGTGATGAACTGGAACTTGTAGCCCATGGCAGCGAGCTCCCGCTGGAAGCGGGCGATGGCGGCGTCATCCAGGTGGCGTTTCCAGTTGAAAGAGGGCGAGCAATTGTAGGCCAGGAGCTTGCCCGGGAACGCCGCGTGGATGGCCTCAGCGAACCGCCGGGCCTCCTCCAGGTCCGGCCGGGAGGTCTCAAACCAGAGCAGATCCGCGTAGGGGGCGTAGGCGAGAGCGCGGGCGATGGCGCTCTCCAGCCCGCCCCGCACCACGAAATACCCCTCCGGGGTCCGCTCCCCGGTCAGGAAGGGACGGTCGCGCTCGTCGATGTCGCTGGTGAGGAGGGTGGCACTCCGCGCATCGGTGCGGGCGATGAGCAGGGTGGGCACATCCAGGACGTCGGCGGCCAGCCGGGCGGCGTTCAGGATGCGGATGAACTGGCCGGTGGGGATCAGGACCTTCCCCCCCAGGTGGCCGCATTTCTTCTCCGCCGCCAGCTGGTCCTCGAAGTGCACCCCGGCCGCCCCCGCCTCGATCATCGCCTTCATCAGCTCGAAAGCGTGGATGATCCCTCCGAACCCGGCCTCCGCGTCGGCGACGATGGGGACCAGCCAGTCGCGCTCCCGGCGTCCCTCCACCCAATCGATCTGATCGGCGCGCAACAGGGCGTTCTGGATCCGACGGACCAGGGCGGGGACGCTGTTGACGGGATAGAGGCTCTGATCCGGGTAGGTCTGCCCGGCGAGGTTGGCGTCGGCAGCCACCTGCCAGCCGCTCACGTAGATCGCTTTCAGCCCGGCGCGGACCATCTGCACGGCCTGAGCTCCGGTCAGGGCGCCGAAGGTGGCGACGTAGGGCTCCGTGTGCAGGAGTTGCCAGAGCCGCTCCGCCCCGCGGCGGGCCAGCGTGTATTCGATCCGCACGGATCCCCGCAACCGGATGACGTCGAGGGCCGTGTAATCGCGACGGATGCCCTTCCAGCGCGGATCCGTCGCCCAGCGCTGCTCCAGCGCCTCCGCTTCCGCCATCCACAGCGTGCCGTCACGGGTCATCGCTTCCCTCCTGTCCGGATGTTCACACGTGGGACGAGACCGGTTCCTCGAGATAAGCCATCCCCGGTTCGGTGAGGAAAGGGATGAAGCGCTCCGCTTCCACCAGGAGGTCCAGCAGCGCCTGAGCTTCCCGGAGGCGGAGGCCTTCCTCACGGCTTGCCTCCTCCAGGGCCGCGATTTCCTGGTCCCGGAGGGTGCGGTAAAGGGTTCCATCCACCGGGCGTCCGTCGTCCAGGCGGGCGCCGTGGCGGCGCCACTGCCAGATTTGGGACCTGGCGATCTCAGCGGTAGCGGTGTCCTCCATTCGGTTGAAGATGGCCACAGCGCCGCGCCCGGCCAGCCAGGCCCCCAGGTATTGCAGCGCGACGGAGATGTTGTTCCGTAGCCCTTCTTCCGTGATCGGACCCTCTGGGACCTGCAGCAACATCTCCGGCGTCACCTCGCCCTCCGGGAGGCGATGGAGCTGGTCCGGCCCCTGCAGGGCCTCCCGGAAGATCTCCCGGACCACCGGGACGAGGCCCGGATGGGCGACCCAGGCGCCGTCGAAGCCCATCCCGACCTCCCAGGTTTTATCTGCCCGCACCTCCGCGAAAGCCCGCTCGTTGGCAGCGGGGTCCCGGCGGGGGATGTAAGCGGACATCCCGCCGATGGCATGGGCGCCCCGCCGATGGGCGACCTGCACCAGCCGTTGGGCGGCGGCCCGGAGGAAGGGGGTGGCGGGCACGGTGAGCCGGTTGCGATCGGGGAGGACCATCGCCGGATCGTGGGCGAAGACCTTGATCATGCTGAAGATGTAGTCCCACCGGCCCAGGTTCAGCGCCGTGATCCGCTCCCGCAGCTCATACAGGATCTCCTCCATCTCGAAGGCCGCCAGGATATGTTCAATGAGGACGGAGACGCGGATGGCCCCACGGGGCAGATCCAACCGGTCCTCCGCGGCCTCGCAGACCTGGTTCCAGAAACGGGCCTCGTGGTAGCCCTCCATCTTGGGCAGATAGAGGTAGGGGCCGCTTCCCCGGTTCAGAAGCTCCCGGGCGTTGTGGAAGAGGAAAAGCCCGAGGTCGAACAGCGCCCCGGCGACCGGCCGGCCGTCCACGAGCATGCGGGGTTCGCTCAAATGCAGCCCGCGCGGGCGCACCATCAGCGTGGCCGTCTCCTCCGCCAGGCGGTATTCCCGTCCGTCGGGCGCGACGTAACGGATGGTCCGCCGCACCGCCTCCCGAAGGTTCCATTGCCCATAAAGCATGTTCGTCCAGGTTGGGGCGTTGGCGTCCTCGAAATCCGCCATGAAGACCTGGGCCCCGGAGTTGAGGGCGTTGATCACCATCTTGCGATCCGTCGGCCCGGTGATCTCCACCCATCGGCAGCGCAGATCCTTCGGAGGCGGGGCCACTCGCCAGTCTGCCGTGCGGATCGCCTGCGTCTCCGGAGGAAAGTCGGGGCGTTCCCCGGCTGCCAGACGGGCGTAACGCTCCCGGCGTCGGGCCAGCAGACGCTGCCGCTCTTCCTCGAAGGCTCGGGCCAGCTCGGCGACGAAGGCGACCGCCTCCGGGGTCAGGATCTCCGTGAAGGGCTCTTCCACAGGTCCACGGATCTCGATCCTCTCCCGCGCGGTGTGCATCCGGGCTTCCTCCGGGTGGGATGCCGCCGCCCTTTGCGGCGGTTGTCCTCATCGTATCCGCCCGGGTCGGTCCTCACAACGGTCTTTCGAGGGGTCGAGCCGCGCCGGCAGGAGGGCGGCCCCCGCCGACCTAAGGAGAGAGGCCTCCCCCGCCGAAAGGTGAGGATCGGGCCCGTCTTGGGAAGGGTGGGGGTGGGTCGGAAAGCCGGAGACGTTTAGGAGGATTGCTCTGGAGGAATCCGGCCGGAGCGGGCGGTGAGGTAGAAGCGGGCGGCCTCCGTCCGATTGCGCACGCCCAGCTTCTGGAAGATGTTCTGCAGGTGGAACTTCACTGTGGCCACCCGGACGCCGAGGCGTCGGGCGATCTGAGCGTTGCTCAGACCCTCCGCTACCAGAGCCAGGATCTCGCGCTCGCGTGCGGTGAGGGCCCCCAGCCCTTCCGGGATCCGCCGGCTGAGCCAGCGTCGCGCGGCCTGGGGGAAGACCAGATGGCCCTGGGCGACCTGCCGGATGGCCGTGAGGGTCTGCTGGGGCGGCTCCGTCTTCAACACGAAGCCATCGGCTTCGCGCTCGATGGCCATCTGGATGAACTCCCCGTCCCCGAAGGCGGTGAGAATGAGCACCCGGGTTCCGGGGCTGGCCCGGCGGATGGCCTCCAGACAATCCCATCCCGAGAGGCCGGGCATCTGGAGATCCAGCACCACCACATCCGGGCGATGGCGCTCCACGATGGGGATCAGCTCCGCCCCATCGGTCACCGCCGCAACGACTTCCATGTCCTCCTCGGCCCGGAGCATGGCGCGCAAGCCCTCCAGGACGAGGGGGTGATCGTCGGCCAGCACGACCCGGATCCGACGGGGAAGCCCGCTCTTCCCTTTCAGCATGGCAGCCACACCCGGATGGAGGTTCCGCGGCCCGGGGCGCTCTCGATCTCGAACCGTCCGCCCAGCAGCTCCGCCCGATCCCGCATGCCCCGCAGCCCGAAGTGGCGCATGGCCTCGGGGGAGGGGTTCTCCAAATAGCGACCCGGATCGAACCCCTGGCCTTCATCGCGCACCTCCAGCCAGATCCCGTGGGGCTCGCCGCGCAAGCGGACGGTGTAGCGGGAGACACCAGCGTAGCGGGCCGCGTTGTTCAACGCCTCCTGGAGCAGCCGGTAGAGGGCGATCTTGACCGGGAGCGGGGGCGCGGGGAGATTCCCTTCCACCTCCAGATGGACCTCGTGGCCGGTGAGGACTTCGTGCTGGAGGATCAGGCCGTGGACCATCGCCAGCAGCGGGCGGTGTTCGAACTCCGGGGGGCGGAAGGCCCCGATGAAGGTGCGGATCTCGGTGAGGGAGCGCTCCAGAAGCCGGGCCGCCTGCTCCAGGCGACGGCGCGTCGCCCGACCCCGTGGTCCGGCGCGCAGCAGCAGCTGGATCTGGGAGAGAGCGGCGAAGATATCCTGGACCGGGCCGTCGTGGATGTCCAGGACGATGCGGCAGAGCTCCTGCTCCTGGACGTGAAGCAGGCGACGGGAGGCCTGCTGCTCCCGCGCCAGCCGAAGGAGGGCCGCCGCCGTTCGAAGGAGGGCGGGCATGGCAGAAGCATCGGGTTCCGGGTTCGGCTCCCGGGTCCAGATCAGCCCCAGCTCGCCGATCTCCACACCCTCCTCCTTGAGCGGGAACCGGCGGACGAAACAGGCCCCGGCCGCCTCAGGCTCCCTCGCTCCCGCCAGGAGCGTTTCCGCCGCTCCCAGCCAGCCGGGGCGGGCAGCGAGCCATCCGCGGTCGGCGCGAAGCCATGCGATCGCCAGCCGGAGCAGTTCCCGGGCCGCCACCCGCACCGGCTCTCCGGGCTCGATGGTCTCCCCTGAGCGCATCGCGTTTCTCCTCCCAGTTCAGACCTTCAGGTCCATGTCGGACCGATTCGGCTGCTCCGGGATTTCGGCGAAGGGGGATGGCCCTTTCTTCTAATGATAATGGGCTTTCCTTGCGCGAGCAGATCCACAGCGTGCCCCCTTGCTTTCCCTAAGGCCTCCGGAAGCAGGAACCCCAGGGCTTGACAAAATCCGCTGTCCCCAATAATATGATATATGATTCACCTGTCATATTCCAGAGGAGGGGATGGCGCGAGCGCCGGTGACGGTTCGGGGAGAGCAGACCCGCCGCCGGTTGCTGGAGGCGGCGGAGGAAGTCTTCGGGGAGCTGGGGTTCCGCCGAGCCTCGATCGCTGAGATCGTCCGGCGCGCCGGGGTGGCCCAAGGCACCTTTTACCTCTATTTCGATTCCAAAGAGGAGATCTTCCGCGCTCTGGTCCGCCATATGAGCCATGAGCTCCGCAAGTTCATCGCGATGGCCGTGGCGGGCCTCCAGGATCGTCTGGAGATCGAGCGCGAGGGTTATCGGGCCTTTTTCCGCTTTGTCCTCCAGCACCGCTTTCTCTACCGCATCGTCCTGGAGAGCCAGTTCGTGGATGAGGAGGTGTATCGGGAATACTACCGGCGCCTGGCGGAGGGATATGCCCGGGGTCTGGCCCGAGCCATGGAGGCCGGTCAGATCCGCCGGATGGATCCGGAGACGCTGGCGTATTGCCTGATGGGGATCGCACATCTGCTGGGGATGCGCTGGGTGCTGTGGGAGAACCGGGAGCCCCCTGAGGAGGTGATCGAGGCCGCGATGGACTTCATCCGCCATGGCATTGCCCTTCCTCCGAAAGGAGCAGCGGATGCCTCACGTGAGGGTGAATGACCTCCAGCTGTTCTATGTGGAGCAGGGCCGTGGGGAAGCAGTGGTCTTCATCCCCGGCCTGGGCGGCGACCATCATCTCTGGCATCACCAGTTGCCCGCTTTCGCCCAGCACTTCCGGGCCATCGCCCTTGACCCGCGGGGCGCGGGCCAGTCGGACAAACCCGACCTCCCTTACACCATTGAGGAGATGGCGGATGATGTGGCGGGGTTGCTGGAGGCCCTGGGGATCGAGAGGGCCCATGTCGTCGGCGCTTCCATGGGCGGCTTTATCGCCCAGATGTTCGCCCTGCGTCATCCGCATCGGCTCGGCCGGCTGATCCTCTGTTGCACCTCCTTCGGCGGCCCGAACGTGGTCCCCATGCCGCCTGAGAGCCTCGCCGTCTTCACCCAACGGACTGGCGATCCGGCGACAGACTTGCGGCGCTTGTGGGCGGTCTCTGTGACAGAACGATTCCTCCGTGAGCATCCTGAGGTCTTGGAGGAATATGTGGCCTGGCGGGTTGCTCATCCTCAGCCGCTTTATGCCTATCAGCGCCAGCTGGCCGCCGCCCTCGCCTTTCATGTGGAAAGCCGCATCCACGAGATCCAAGCCCCCGTCCTCATCGCCCATGGGATGGAAGATCGTGTGGTCCCGGTGGAGAACGCCCGACGGTTGCACGCGCGCATCCCGGGCAGCCGTCTGGTCCTCTTTCCGGAGGCGGGTCATCTCTTCTTCATTGAGCGGGCGGAGGAGTTCAACCGCGTGGCCATCGCCTTCCTAAAAGGAGAGGAGCCTTCAGGATGATCCCGGCGGTTGATTGGCTGGCGAAACGGGCACGGCTCTCTCCCAGCCGGATGGCGTTGATGGAGGCATCCACCGGAAGGTGGATCTCGTATGCGGAGTGGAACCGGCGGGTCAACCGGGCAGCGAACGCCCTGGGCGCCCTGGGGCTGCGCAAAGGAGACATCCTCGCGGTCCTTTCCACGAATCGGCTGGAATATCTTGATCTGCTCTTCGCATGCAACAAGACCGGCGTGATCCTGCAGGCTCTTAACACGAGGCTGGCTGTCCCGGAGCTACAGGCTCTCTTGCAGGACATTCCTCCTCGCGCCCTGATCTACAGCGGGGATCTTTCCGAGAAAGCAGCCACGCTGGAGGATGCAGCCTCGGTGATGATCGCCCTGGACGAGCCCGTCCGAGGCGGGCATCGCGTGTGGGGGGAGCTGCTCAAGCAGGCCTCGGACCGGCCGCCGGATCCGGTTCCGCTGGATCTGGAGGATCCATGGGTGCTGTGCTACACCGGTGGGACCACCGGGCTGCCGAAGGCGGCGATCCTCACTTACGGCACGATCACCTGGAACGCTGTCAACACGGTGATGAGCTGGGGACTTCGGCCCGACGACGTGGCTATCCTGAACGCCCCCCTTTTCCACACCGGCGGCCTTAATGTCTTCACCACCCCTCTGGTTCATATTGGTGGTGCCTCCATCCTCTGCGCAGCCTTCGATCCGGACCAGGTGTTCGATCTGCTGGAGCGGGAGCGGGTCACCCTTTTCTTCGGCGTGCCCACCATGTTCATCCGCCTGCAGCAGCATCCCCGGTGGGAACGGGCGGATTTCTCCCGCTGCCGTATTGTGATCAGCGGCGGTGCCCCGTGTCCGATGCCGGTTTTCGAGCGCTTTTTCGAGAAAGGGGTGCCCTTCAAGACCGGATACGGCCTGACCGAGGCCGGACCGAACAACTTCTGGTTGCCGGACGAGAAGGTCCGTCACAAGCCGGGCTCCGTTGGAAGCCCGCTCTTCCACGTCGAGGTCCGGGTGGTTCGGGACGGCCGGGAAGTCGGACCGGGTGAGGTGGGGGAGCTGTGGATCCGGGGCCCCCATGTAATCCCGGGCTACTGGAACCGGCCGGAGGAGACCGCGCGGACCATCGTGGGGGGCTGGTTGCGGACGGGGGATCTGGCCATGGTGGATGAGGAAGGAGATTTCTACATCGTCGGCCGGATCAAGGATGTGATCATCTCGGGAGGGGAGAACATCTACCCGGCGGAGGTGGAGAGCGTCATGCTGGGCCACCCCGAGGTGATCGAGGCCGCTCTCATCGGGGTGCCGGACCCGGAGTGGGGAGAGGTGGGACGGGCCATCGTGGTGCGCCGGCCGGGAAGCGCCCTGACGGAGGAAGCGCTCTTGGCCTATCTGCGCTCCCAGCTGGCAGGCTATAAGATCCCGAAATCCGTGGTCTTTGTGGAGGAGCTGCCGAAAACCGGTGCGGGGAAGATCGACAAGAATGCCCTCCGGCAACGATATGGAGGATAGCCGGCAGGTCAATTTTAAGGAGGGGCCGATGGGGCGGGTGGCCGTGGTGACCGGGGCGGCGAGCGGGATCGGGCGGGCCATCGCCGAGCGGCTGGCCCGGGGTGGGGATCAGGTGGTGGTCGCCGACATCCAGGCGGAGCGCGGGCAGGCGGTGGCCCGCTCCATCGGGGGTCTTTTCCTCTGCCTCGACTTGCGCCGCCGCGAGGATTGCCGCCGCCTCATCGCGGAGACCCTGGAGCGCTTCGGAGCCCTGCACATCCTGATCAACAACGCGGGCTTCCAGCACATCGACCCCATCGAGGCGTTCCCAGAGGAGATTTGGGAGGCCATGCTGGCCGTGATGCTGACCGCCCCCTTCCTGCTCATCAAATATGCCTGGCCGGCTATGAAAGCTCAGCGCTGGGGGCGGATCGTGAACATCGCCTCGATCCACGGCTTGGTGGCCTCGCCCTTCAAGAGCGCCTATGTGGCCGCCAAACACGGCCTGATCGGCCTCACCCGTGTGGCGGCCCTGGAGGGAGGACCTTACGGCATCACGGCGAACGCGATCTGCCCCGCCTACGTGCGCACCCCGCTTGTCGAGAATCAGATCCAGGACCAGGCGCGGACGCGTGGGCTTTCCCCGCAGGAGGTAGTGGAGAAAGTCATGCTGGAGCCGGCGGCTATCCGCCGGCTGATCGAGCCGGAAGAGGTGGCAGCGCTGGTCGCCTTCCTGTGTTCTGAGGAGGCGTCCGCGGTCACCGGCGCGGCCTGGACCATCGATCTGGGCTGGACGGCTCGTTGAAGGGAGAGAGGGGGAGTTTTATTCCGACTCAGGGAGGGAGCGATGCGAATGCCCCATCTGGAAGGGATCCGTTGTGAGCAGATCCATACCCCGCGCTTGACCTTCCACGTTCTCTTCGCTGGTCCGCCGGATGGCGAGCCGGTGGTCTTCCTCCACGGCAATGTCTCCTCCGCGACCTTCTGGGAGGAAACGATGCTCGCCCTGCCGCCCGACTTCCGGGCCATCGCCCCCGACCTGCGGGGCTATGGGGAATCGGAGCGGCGGCCGGTGGACGCCACGCGCGGGCTTCGGGATTTCAGCGACGACGTGCATGCGCTGGTAGAGACCATGGGCCTGGCGCGTTTCCATCTGGTTGGCCACTCAATGGGTGGGGGAATCGCCATGCAATACGCCATCGATCACGCCGAGCGGATCTTCTCCCTCACGCTGGTTGACCCGCTCTCGCCCTATGGGTTCGGCGGCACGAAGGATCCGGAGGGCACGCCGTGCTGGCCGGACTATGCGGGCTCGGGGGGTGGGACGGCGAACCCGGAGTTCGTGCGCCGGCTGGCGGCAGGGGATCGAAGCGATGAGAGCGATTTCTCCCCACGTCGCGTGCTCCGCGCCTTCTATGGGAAAGCGCCCTTCCTTCATCCCCGGGAGGACATCCTGGTGGAATCGATGGTGCGCACCGCTGTGGGCGAGGAGAACTATCCCGGCGATTTCCAGATCTCCGCTAACTGGCCGGGAATCGCTCCCGGAACCCGCGGGGTGAACAACGCCATGAGCCCGAAGTATTGCAACCTGAGCGCCCTGGCGGCGATCGACCCCAAGCCGCCTATCCTCTGGATCCGGGGGGCGGAGGATGTCATCGTCTCGGATCATTCCCTGTTTGATTTCGGCTACCTTGGATCCATCGGCCTCGTCCCCGGCTGGCCCGGAGAGGCAATCTATCCCCCTCAGCCGATGGTCGCCCAGACCCGCCGGGTGCTGGAGCGGTATGAGGCGGCCGGAGGCCGATATCAGGAGGAAGAGATCCCCGAGGCTGGCCACACCCCTTATCTGGAGCGCCCGGAGGTCTTCCAGGAGATCCTCCACGCTTGGTTGAGGAGGTGAAGCCATTATGTATGGCGTTGGCTACTGGATTTATAAGCATGCCCATCTTCATCCCAATCGGGAGGCATTGGTTACGCCAACCAGCCGTTATACCTATGGAGCGCTGAATCGTGAGGCGAATCGCGCAGCGCATGCGTTGCGAGCCATGGGTCTGCGGGAAGGGGATCGAATAGGAATACTCTCCATGAACGATCCCCGTTTCCTGTTCTTGCTTTTCGGTGCCGCCAAGATCGGGCTGATCGTGGTTCCGCTGAACTACCGTTTGGCTGTCCCAGAGCTTCTCTATCAGATCCAGGATGCAGGAGTGCGCATTCTGTTTGTGGGGCTCGAACAGGCTTCAATGATTGAGCCGCTTCGTGCTCAGGGCTCTCTGGAAGAAGTTGTCGTGCTTGCTGAAGAGCCGGTAGAAGGAGCTCTGCCTTATGTTTCCTGGGTCGCAGGCCACCCAGAGCATGAGCCTGGGAATCCTCTCTCCTGGGATCTTCCCCTTCTGATCGTCTACACCTCCGGAACCACGGGGCGTCCCAAAGGGGCGGTGTTGACACATGCTAACCAATTCTGGAACGCGATGAACGATATCATCGCCCTCCGTATCACAGCGGAGGACACAACCCTCACCCTTCTCCCTTTAGTTCATGTTGGAGGTATCGGCCTCTTCACTTTACCCACCTTGCTGGTGGGCGGACGTGTGGTGATGCCTCGGCGTTTTGATCCTGATGAGGCCCTTCGGTTGATCGAGCAGGAAAGGGTGACCATCGTGATGGGCGTGCCCACAATCTTTCAGATGCTACTCAGTTCGCCCCTCTTCGATCGAACGGATTTGTCCAGTGTGCGTGCTTTCTACAACGGCGGTGATCGCTGTCCGCTAGAGGTTGTGGAGGCCTTTCGAAAGCGGGGTTTGCCTTTCGGGGGTGGCTATGGGCTGACCGAGACGTCACCGACAGCGTTCATGCTGGAGCCGGAGGAATTCGAACATGGAACCCGGTCCCTGGGCTTCATCGGCAAGCCAGCCTTCTTCACCGAAGCTCGCATCGTAACCCCTGAAGGTCATGAAGCGAAGCCGGGCGAAGTCGGGGAGCTCTGGTTGCGTGGTCCCAACATCTTTTCTGGATACTGGAACCTCCCGGAAGCGACCATGGATGCTCTCCGGGATGGCTGGTTTCGGACAGGAGATCTGGCTTACCGTGATGAGAAGGGATTTACCTACATTGTTGGGCGTCTGAAAGAGATGTTTAAGAGCGGGGGTCTCAATGTATATCCAGCGGAGGTAGAAGCAGTGCTGGCGCAGCATCCTGCTGTTCAAGAGGTATGCGTCATTGGGGTGCCGGATCCGAAATGGGGAGAGGTGGGGCGGGCTGTGGTGGTTTTGCGTCCGGGTTGGAAAGTGGAGCCGGAGGAGTTGTTGGCCTGGTGTGAGGGGCGCCTGGCTCGTTATAAGATCCCCAAGTCCGTGGTTTTCGTTGAGGCTCTTCCTCGGAATGCACTGGGGAAAATCGTGCGTTCCGAAGTGAAGGCTCTTTATGGGGAGGCGTCATGACCGTGATCGGCATCGCCGGGCTGGGCGTTTATCTTCCGGAACGGGTGATGACCGCGAGGGAACTGGCTGCGGCCTCTGGCATACCCGAGGAGGTCATCCGCGCCAAGTTCGGTTTGAACCAGAAGCATATCGCGGATGTGTCGGGAAAGGGGGAGACGGTCTCCATGATGGCCGCCGAGGCCGGCCGACGCGCCCTCCAGGACGCCGGGATTTCACCGGAGGAGGTGGATGCCCTGATCTACTTCGGGAGCATGCACAAGGATTACTACGTGTGGCTGGCCGCGCCTCGCATCCAGGCGCTGCTGGGGGCCCGCCGGGCCTATGCCTTCGAGATCTGCGGGACCTCGGCCGGGCTCCCTTTCGCCATGAAGGCGGCTCGAAGCATGATGCTGGCCGATCCCTCCCTGCGCCACGTCCTGCTGGTAGCGGCCTCTAACGAGTCCATGCTCCTGGATTACACCAATCACCGCGCCCGCTTTATGTTCAACTTCGGCGACGGGGCGGCAGCCTGTTTGCTCCGGCGGGATCACCCCTTCAACGTGGTGCTGGAATCCGCATTGCGCACCGACGGCCGTTTCGCCGAGTTCGTGCGGGTCCCGGCGGGCGGCTCCGTGCTCCCGCCCAGCCATGAGACCGTGGAGCGGCGCCTGCATTATTTCGATGTCACGGATCCGGTCCAGATGAAGGCCATGCTGGATCCCATCACCCTCGATCATTTCGTAGGAGTGGTACGGGAGGCCATCGCTCGGAGCGGATGTCACGGCCCCGATTTCCTGATCCCGCTGCACACCAAGCGCTCCCTCTTCGAGGCCCTGCTCTCTACTCTGGGTTTAGCGGAATCCCAGGCGATCTACCTTTCGGATTACGGGCATCTTTCCGCAGCGGATCCCCTGCTCGGTCTTTACCTGGCGCGAGAGGCGGGCCGCCTGCGGAACGGCGATGTGGTGGTGCTGCTGAGCGCCGGCACGGGATACTCTTGGGGTGCCACCGTGCTCCGGTGGGGAGGTCCTCATGGTTGAGCTGCGGGTTGGTGCCACCGCCTCGCGGACGAAGACGATCACTCGCGCGGATGTAGAGGCCTTCGCTGCGCTGACCGGGGACGATAATCCGTTGCATCTGGATGAGGAGTTCGCCCGAAACACCCGCTTCGGCCGGCCCATCGCCCACGGGATGCTGGTGGCGGGGCTGATCTCCGCCGTCCTGGGGCGGATATTGCCGGGTCCGGGGACGATCTACCTCCGCCAGACTTTGGAGTTCCTCCGGCCGGTCTACCTCGGTGACACGGTCACCGCGGTGGTGGAGGTGGTCCGAATCCGAGAGGACAAGCCGGTGATCACCCTGGCGACACGCTGCCTCAACCAGCACGGCGAGGAGGTGCTGCGCGGGGAAGCGGTCGTTCTGGCTCCGGGAGGCGATCCTCGGCGTCCTGCCGATGATCAGCGAACCTGAACAGAAGGAGGTGGGAGATGAAGTGTTACCGTCTGGTAGGATGGATAGTTCTTCTGTTGCTGGCTGGGGCCTGCGCAGCGCCGGCGGTGCCCTCGCCGACGCCCACCGCGGCGCCTGCCCCGGCCACGCCCACGGTGGCCCCCACTCCATCCCCAACACCGGGCAAGCCGTTGAAGATCGGCCTGCTCACCGACCGCTCCGGCTCTCTGGCGCTCTATGGACCCATGCTGGAGAACGGCTTCATGCTGGGCCTGGAATACGCCACCGGCGGGACGATGGCGGTGGCGGGCCGCCCCATCCAGGTGATCATCCGCGACAATGCCAGCGACCCGGAGAAAGGGGTGGCCCAAGCCCGCGAGCTCATCGAGGCCGAGGGCGTGGAGATCTTAGTGGGAGCCCCCAGCTCCGGCGTCACCCTGGCCGTCCAGAAGGTGGCCGAGGAGCACAAAGTCATCCTGATCGCGGAGCCGGCGGCCAGCCCGGACATCACCGGCAAGAACTTCAATCCCTATACTTTCCGGACCAGCCGGACCAGCGTGCAGGATGCCCTGACGATGGGCAAGGCCCTGATCGAGATGGGCAAGACCTTTGTGCAGATCGCCCCGGATTACGCTTTCGGCCACGGCTCCGCCCGTGCTTTTTACAATGTGGTGAAAAGCCTGGGCGGCCGCTTCACCATCAATGACACCCCTGAGGGCGCAGGGACGATCTTCATCCCTCTGGAGACCACGGATTTCACCCCTTACCTCCAGCGGGTGCTGGATGCCAACGCGGAGGTCCTCATCGTGACCTGGGCCGGCGCAGGGTTTGTGCCGCTCTTTCAGCAGATGCAGGACCTGGGGATCTTCCAGAAGATGACGGTGGCCACCGGGATGGGGGACAACCAGAGCATCGCCTCTGGCTATATCTCCGCGGTGGGAGCGGTCGGCGTGAGTGTCTATCACTACACGTTGCCTAAGAACCCGGTCAACGACTGGCTGGTGAAACGTCACCAGGAGAAGTTCGGGACGCCGCCCGATCTCTTCACCGCGGGCGGCATGGCCGCGGCGATCATGGTCGTCGAGGGACTGAAGAAAACCAACGGCGATGCCCGGGCGGAGGCCCTGATCCCCGTCTTTGAGGGCATGACCTTCCAGGGCCCAAAGGGCACTTACATCATCCGTCCCTACGACCATGTCGCTCTGCAGCCGATGTATCTGGTCCGCCTGAAGGATCCCAAGGATCCCCAGTTCCGGTTCTTCGAGCTGATCAAGGAGTTCTCGCCGGAGGAGACAGCGCCGCCGTGCATGCTGGAGGGTCCCTATCAGGAGCGCTGTCCCAAACCGTAGGCGGTGAGGGGCGGGCAGCTGAGGGGCACGGGGCGCTGCCCGCCCTCACCGGGGCGAACCCTTCTCGAGGATAAAGGCGAAGGGAGGATCCGGCAAGCGGAGGCGGCCGGCCAAGGTCCAGGGAGGGGAGGGATGCCAGGGGAGATTCTTCTGGAGACCCGGGAATTGACAAAGGATTTCGGAGGGTTGCGGGCGGTGGATCGGGTGAATCTGCGGGTAGAGGCGGGCGCCATCCATGCCCTCATCGGGCCGAACGGAGCCGGCAAGTCCACGCTCTTCAACCTGATCGGAGGTGCATTGCGTCCCAGCGCCGGCCGTATCTTCTACCGGGGCCAGGACATCACGGATCTCCCTCCTTACCGTCGGGCGCATCTGGGGATCGGCCGCGCCTATCAGCTTATTCATGTCTTCCCCAACCTGAGCGTCCTGGAGAACGTGCGATTGGCCGCCCAGGCCCTGGGGCCCGATAACTTCCGCTTCTGGGTCCCGGCCGGCCGGCTCCATCGGTATCTGGATCAGGCCTGGGCGGTGCTGCACGAGATCGGCATGGCGGAGCTGGCTGATCTCCCGGCTCGTATTCTCTCCCACGGACATCGGCGATGGCTGGAGATCGCGATGCTCCTGGCTCAGGAGCCGGAGCTCATGCTGCTGGACGAGCCGGCGTCCGGGATGGCTCTCGAGCAGATCCCTCGCTTGATCCGCCTCATCGAGGAGATCCATCAGCGGCGAGGGCGGACCATCCTCCTGATCGAGCACAAGATCGACCTGGTGATGCGCTTGGCCCATCGGGTAACCGTCCTCCATCACGGGCGCGTGCTGGCGGAAGGCACTCCGGAGGAGATCGCCCGCGATGAGGAAGTCCAACGCGCATACTTGGGGGAACGGACATGGATGCCGTCCTCGAATTGAAGGAGGTTCATACGTTCGTTGGGTCCTTTCACATCCTGAAGGGGGTTTCTTTCGCGGTGAAGGCAGGAAGCCTGACTGTCCTGCTGGGCCGAAACGGGGTGGGAAAGACCACCACCCTGCGCACCATCATGGGCCTCTGGCCGGCCACTCAGGGAAGCATATGGTTCCTGGGGGAGGAACTCCGGGGGCGTCCCACCGATGAGATCGCGCGGCGGGGCATCGGCTACGTGCCGGAGCATCGGGCGATCTTTCGGGGCCTTACGGTGGAAGAAAACCTGAAGCTGGCAGAGCGACGCCGAGGGGATCTGGCCCGAAGGGCGGATTGGATCTTCCATCTTTTCCCGGATCTGAAGGCAGCGCTGAAAAAGCCCGCCGGCCTTTTATCCGGTGGCCAGCAGCAGATGCTAGCCATCGCCCGCGCCCTGGTCCCAGAGAACCGCCTTCTCCTCATCGATGAACCCAGCGAGGGCTTAGCCCCGATGCTGGTGGAGCAGGTTATGGGTGCCATCCACCAGCTGCGCGGGGAGGTGTCGATCCTCCTGGTGGAGCAGAACTTTCACGCCGTCCAGCATGTGGCGGACCATTACCTCCTGATGGAGGACGGGCGGGTGGTGCGAAGCGGACCGATGGCGGAGTTGCGGGAAAACCGAGGATGGCTCGAGCGCTATTTGGGAGTAACCCTATGAAGGGAACATGGGTGATCGCTCTGGTCCTCCTGGCTCTCGTGGGGCTCCCTGCCCTCTTCCTCCCTTCTCCGGTCTGGGCCTCTGTGGTGCTCTCCGGCCTCACCCTGGCCTCCTTGTTCTTCTTGGTCGCCTCCGGCCTCTCTCTGATCTTCGGGATGATGGATGTGATCAATTTTGCGCACGGCACGCTGTTTATGCTGGGAGCTTACATTGGCTGGACTGCTTACCAGAACCCGCGCCTGTTGCTCAATGTGATCCCGTTATGGCTGGCCCTGGGGGCTGGGATCGTGATAGGGCAGGCTACAGGGGGCCGACTGCCGGTGTCCCGATCCCTCTACGGGTTGGGGATGGTTGGGCTGGGAGCCCTCGCTTTCTGGAACTACAACCTCGGGAAGCTGGTCGCCTTCGGGAGCACGGTGCCCGGCGGCTCGATCCCCACCCCGCTTGCCCAGGAGCCGTTGGGGATCGTCTTCGCCCGCATGGTGGCCATGGGGCTGGCAGGTCTGTGCGGCGGGTGGCTGTTGGGGCGTCACGCCACGTCTTTGCGTCGCGCGGGGGCCCTTTCCGCCGGCCTGTTGGGGCTGGGCATCCTGATGCTGATCGGCCGGGAGCCCTTGGAGCGCTGGATCCTGGGAAGTCCGGCGGATCTCCGTTTCCTCATAGCGCTTTTCGCCGGGACCCTGGCTGGCGGCGCCCTGGGCGCTGGAATAGAGGCTACGCTGATTCGTCCTCTTTACGCCCGCCCCATCTATCAGGTCCTCCTGACCCTGGGCTTGTCCTACGTGGGGACGGAATTGGTGCGGGTGGTCTGGGGACCCGCGAACTATGCCCCGCTGCCGCGTCCCTCTCTCTTCGCCGCGCCGTGCCTGGCCTCATCCATCGGGGAGTGGCTGAGTCAAGGATGTGCCTCCTTGGACGTGCTGGGGCGTCCTTTCCCTACCTATCGGCTGCTAATCATTGGCGTGGGGATCGCGATGTGGGCCGGGATCGGCCTGTGGTTGCGATGGACCCGCGTCGGCATGGCGGTGCGGGCGGCCGTGGAGGATCGGGAGATGGTGGAAGCCCTGGGGATCCCGGTGCGGCGGCTGTTCACCGGGATGTTCGCCATGGGCTCCGCCCTGGCGGCGTTGGGCGGCGTGGTGGCCACCCCGTTCCTGGGCCTGAGCCCGGCGATGGGGCTGGAGTTCCTGCTCCAGGCCTTCATCGCGGTGATCATCGGCGGCATGGGGCACTACGGGGGTGCCGCGGCGGGAGCGATGCTGGTGGGTCTGGCCCGGGCTTTCGGGGACTACCTGGTCACAGTGGGGATCGCGCTCCCGGGCATGGCGGAGGCCCTCCGCTTCTCCCCGGCCGTTGCCCGGGCCTCCACCGTGCTGATCATGGCAGTGGTTCTCTTGATCCGACCGGGCGGCCTGTTCGGTCAGAAAACCAGCTCACCAACCTGATAATGAGCGGCCGGGTCATCCTTGGAATGCTGGGGTGAGGAAATCCCAGGAGGCAGCGCGGATGGAGCGAATCGGAGGACGGTGGGTGAGCCTTTCGCCGCTTCAAGTGCTCCGGCGATGGATCCAACCGCACAGGGGCTGGCTGATCGGCCTGGGCATCCTGGTCGCGTTGCCCTTCCTACTCAGCGGGGTCTTCCGCGAGCCCGTGGAAGCCGGATGGCCCCGCTTCCTCCAGGGCCTGTTGATCCGCGTCTACGTGATGGCAGTCTACGCGCTCAGCTACGATCTCCTGATCGGTTACACGGGCGTTCTGTCTTTCGGCCACGCGTTGTTCTTCGGCGGCGGGGCTTATGCCACAGGCATCCTGCTCAAGCATCTCCACGCCTCCCTTCCTATCGCCCTACTGACCACCGTGCTCCTCGCGGCAGTGTTCAGCGGGTTAGTGGGCGTTCTGTCCCTGCGGGTACGAGGGGTTTATCTGGCGATGGTGACCCTGGCGCTGGCTCAAGCCGCTTTCATCCTGAGCGAGGCTCCGGATTTCCGGCAATACACGGGCGCCGAGGACGGCCTTCAAGGCATCCCCGTCCCGGTCTGGCTGGATCCGGCGGTGCATCGCCTGCGGTTCTACTATCTGGCTCTGTTTTTCATGGTGGGAGCCTATTTCCTGGCGCGACGGCTGGTGGATTCTCCCACCGGCCGGGTCTGGGTCGCCTTGCGGGAGAACGAGGAGCGCGCGGTCGCGCTGGGCTATTCCCCCTTCGTCTTCCGGCTGCTGGCCTTCGTGTTCTCCGGGACGTTGGCCGCCCTGGCGGGATCGCTGAACGCTTTGCTGAACAAAAACGCCACCCCTTCGCTCCTGAGCGTGAACACCACGATCCAGGCGCTGCTGATGACTCTGGTGGGCGGGGTGGGGACCCTGAGCGGCCCGATGTTCGGCGCGGCGTTGCTGGAGCTCGTCGGCTATCTGTTCAACCGGGTGTTCGGCCCCATCTGGTTCTTGCTGTTCGGTCTTTTCTACGTGATCGTCGTGCTGGCTTTCCCCTACGGGCTGGCCGGCGCCTGGCGGCAGACGCGACCCCTTCATCGTCCCTCCGAGCGAAGGAACCTGCGGGCCTCATCCTCCGGTGGGGGATGAGGCCGAACGATTAAGCCTTCCTTTGACCCTCAACCTTCTCGATCCCCAATCTCGGGCCGAGGGGTTGACAGGCCCGAAAACCCTGCTTATAATCGCCTTGAACGCAGTTGCATAAAACGCACGTTTGCTCAACAGGTAGAGGGAGGCCTGGGGCTGGCGGGCGGTGAGCGGGAATCCTTCCGGCGCGTGGGATGGGGATGTCTCGGAGGACGTCTTCTCCGTTTCCGACCCGTGAGGAGCTGCTGGCCTATGTGGCCAGCCTGTATTACCAGCGCGGCTGGGATCAGGCCCGCATCGCCCGGCGGCTGGGGCTGAGCCGCTCCATGGTCTCCCGACTCCTCAGCGAGGCGCGGCGCAAGCGCATCGTCCAGATCCACATCCAGTGGCCGGTGAAAACCGTCCCCCACCTGGAAAGCCAGCTGATGGAGGCCTTCTCCCTGCAAGGCGCCCGCGTCCTGGATGCGGAGAACTCCTCCTACCGGGAGCTGCTCGGCCAGCTGGGGAAGCTGGCCGCCCTCGAGGTGCTCCCCCACCTCCGGGACGGGATGACGGTGGCCGTCACCTGGGGGGCCACCCTGTGGGAGGTGGTCCAGGCGCTTCCTTCCTCCTCGTATCCACGGCTGCGGATCGTCCAGTGCCTGGGGGCCCTGGGGGGACGTCAGCCCTGTGATACCCCGGCCATCGTCCGCAAGATGGCGGAGACCCTGGGGGCTCAGGGATATTACCTGCACGCGCCGGTGATGGTGGAGCGCGAGGAGGTGGCCCAGCGCCTGCTGGAGGAGCGGGCCATCAAGGAGGTCCTGGACCTGGCCCGGAACGCGGACCTGTTGCTGGTGGGCATCGGGACGACCCAGGCCGAGGCCTCCTCGTTGAAGCGCGCCGGATACCTTTCGGAGGAGGACCTGGCGGAGCTGCGCCGGCGGGGCGCCGTCGGCTACCTCTGCGCGCGGTATCTGGACCTGGACGGGCGCCCGGCGAGCACGCCCTTCGATCGAAGGACCATCGGCCTCACCCTGGAGGACATCCGGCGCATCCCCTGTGTGATCGCAGTGGCCGGAGGGACAGTGAAGGCCCCGGCGATCCTGGCGGCCCTGCGCAGCGGCCTGATCGACATCCTGATCACCGACAAGGGGGCCGCCACGGAAGTCCTGAACCGTCATCTCCAGAGGTCCCCGGAGGCCCACCGATGAACGGCGAGGCCGTGACGGAACGATCGGGCGGGATCCTGGAGGCCATGGCCCAGGTCCGGGTGATCCCGGTGGCGACCCTGGAAAGCGAGGCGGAGGCCCGCATCCTGGCGGACGCCTTGCAAGAGGCCGGGATCCTGATCCTGGAAGTGACCTTCCGCACTGCGGCGGCCGCCGCGGTGATCCGATATCTGCGGCGGGCCGATCCGCTCCTGCGCATCGGGGCGGGGACCATCCTCTCCCCGGAGCAGGCGGAGCAGGCGGTGGCCGCAGGGGCGGAGTTCCTGGTCTCCCCAGGCTGGGAACCTGAGCTGGGACGCTGGTGCCAGGAGCGGGGGGTCCTCCTGATCCCGGGGGTGGCGACTCCCTCAGAGGTCATGGCCGCCTGGCGGCAGGGGTGGGAGGTGCTCAAGTTCTTCCCCGCTGAGGCCCTGGGCGGGGTGCGGGCCCTGGAGGCCCTGGCGCCGGTCTTCCCCCAGATTCGCTTCATCCCCACCGGGGGGATCCAGGCGCAGAACCTTCGGGATTACTTGCGCCTGCCCAATGTGCTCGCCTGCGCCGGCACCTGGCTGGCGGATCGCCATCTGATCCGCGGAGGACGGAAGGAGGAGCTGGTCCGCCGGGCCCGGGAGGCCCGGGCCCTCGCCGGCGAGACGGCGCGCGTTCCGTGATCCCAAAGCGGAGGGGAGCCCTGTGGCGATCATTCGGACGGTGACCGGCGATATCCCCCCGGAATCCCTGGGGGTTTGCTACGCCCATGAGCACGTCTTCTGCCGGCCCCCGGTGGAGGATGCGGACCTGATCCTGGACCGCGAGGACGTCGCCATCGAGGAGCTGCGCGGGTTCCAGGAAGCGGGCGGGCAGGCGCTGGTGGAGATGTCCCCACCCGATTACGGCCGCGACGTCCAGGCCCTGTATCGCATCTCCCAGGCGGCCGGCGTGTATCTGATCGCGGCCACCGGCCACCACAAGGAGGCCTTCTCCGGCCCCTGGGTGGAAGGGCGCTCGGTCCACGAGCTGGCCGATCGGTTCGTGCGGGAGATCGTGGAGGGCATCGACGGGACGGGAATCCGGGCCGGGGTCATCAAGGCCGGCAGCAGCTTGAACCGCATCACGCCGAACGAGGAGAAGGTCTTCCGGGCCGCTGCCATCGCCCATCGCCTCACCGGAGCGCCCATCTCCACCCACACCGAGGCGGGCACGATGGGCCTGGAGCAGGTGGCCCTCCTGCGGTCCGAAGGAGTGGATCCGGCCCGGGTGATCATCGGGCACGTCGACCGCCGGATGGAATGGGAGTATCACTTGGCCCTGGCCCGGGCGGGGGTTTACCTGAGCTACGACCAGATCAGCAAGGAGAAATACGCTCCGGATCGCCTCCGGGTCGAGTTCATCCGGCGTCTGATCGCCGAGGGCTACGGGAAGCAGATCCTGCTGGGCGGGGATATGGCGCGCAAATCCTACTGGCCCAGCTATGGGACCGGAGGCGGGCCGGGGCTCACGTATATCCTGTCGCGCTTCGTCCCGTGGCTGCGCTCGGAAGGGGTGTCGGAGGAGGCGATCCGGGATCTCCTGATCCACAACCCGGCGCGGGCGCTGGCCATCGGATAAGCGGTCCAGGACGTCAGGCACCGAAACCTTCAGGGAGGGCAGGAGGAGGTGCACCGTGAGCGGGAAGCCACCGATCCGGGTCGTGGCGGCATGCGGGCTGGGGACCGGGACCGCCCTTTACCTGAAGATGACGGTGGAGGAGATCCTGAAAAAGGCGGGCGTCCCGGCGGTGGTGGAGACGGCCGACGCCACCCTGGCGCCCACCATCGCGGCCGACATCATCGTCACCGGCCCGGACCTGGCGGAGATGTTCCGGCAGCGGGCCCGGGCCCGGGAGATCGTGGCGGTCACCAACTACGGGAACAAGGCGGAGATCCAGGAGAAGTTGCTGGCCGCCGTGCGGCGGCTGGAGGGGTAAGCCCGTGGATTTCCTGGAAGCCCTGGACGGGCGCATCCGCATCCTGGAGCGCGTGGGCTCCTGGGAGGAGGCGGTTCGGATCAGCGGGGAGCTCCTGGCGGCTGACGGCCTGGTCACGCCTTCGTATGTGGATCATATGGTTCGGACCTGCCAGGAGCTGGGCCCTTACATCGCCATTGCCCCCGGGGTGGCCATCCCCCACGCCCGGCCGGAGGATGGGGCCAACGGCCTGGGCCTGTCCCTCGTGGTGGTCCGGGAGGGCGTCCGTTTCGGATCGCACAACGACCCTGTTCGTGTGCTCATCGCTTTTGCGACCCCCGATCGATCGGCCCATATCGATCTCCTGCGCCAGCTGGCGGAGATCCTGGCGCGGGCCGACGAGCTCGCGCAAGCGGCCGCGCGCCTGGGAACCCCCGAGCAATGGAAGGAGTTGGTGCGGTCCCTGATCCAGAATCCCCCATAGGAGGTCGCCATGGAGGCCTTGCGCGCTGTTCTGGAATTCATTCAGAAGTTCATGCAGGAGCCGTCCCTCTTCCTGGGGCTGATCGCTTTGCTGGGCTTCCTCCTGCTCCGGGAGCGGGTCGAGCGGACGATCTCCGGGACCCTCAAGACGGCCATCGGGCTGCTCATCCTCCTGGCCGGAGTCAACCTGATGGTCCAGGCGCTGCTCCCGCTGGGGGAGCTGGCCGGGAAGACCCTGGGCCTGCCGCCGGTCCAGATCCAGATCGGGACCCAGAAGATCATCAGCGAGCTCGGGATCCAGATCGGCCTGGTCATGCTCTTCGCCTTCCTCATCAACGTGCTCCTCACGCGGTTCCTCGGCGGCCTGGGGTTTAAGTACATCTACCTCACCGGCCATCTCATCTTCTGGAACGCGGTGATCTTCGTCTCCGCCTTCCGGTATATCCTGGGGCTGGAGGGGGCGGCCCTGGTGATCGTGGCCAGTCTGTTCACCGGCCTCTATCAGACCATCCAGCCCTGGTATACCCATCGGTTCGATCTCTTCGTCAACGAGGGCAGCGGGTTCGTCCTGGGCCACTCCTCCTCTCTGACCGTCCTGGCGACGGCGTGGCTGTCCCGCCTGCTGTCGGGGGGAGGGAAGCGGCGGGTGGGAGACATGGAGGCCCTTCGCTTCCCGAGGGCCCTGGAGTGGTTGCGGGAGCCCATGCTGCTGATGGCGGCCACCTTCCTGGTGGTTTACCTCATCATGGCCGCCCTGAACGTGAGCTTCGTGGTGGAGGCGGCGGGCAAGGCGGGCAAGCATCCCATCATCTGGGTCCTGCTGCAGGCGTTGAACTTCGCCGCCGGCTTCGCCATCCTGATCATGGGCGTGCGGATGATCATCGCCGAGCTGATCCCCTCCTTCAAGGGCATCGCCGAGCGCATCGTCCCCGGTGCCATCCCCGCCCTCGATTGCCCCCTCTTCTTCCCTTACGGCCAGGTCTCCATGGCCTACGGCGGCCTGATCGGGATGCTGACCATGGTCCTGGTCTCCCTCCTCTTCGCCGCGGGTCGTTATCCGTTCTTCATCTTCGCCCCCACCATGTCCGTTTGGTTCCACGGGGCCACCGCCGGCGTGTATGGGAACAAATACTGGGGGATCCCTGGGGCCATCCTGGGCGGCGTGGTGGCCGGGGTGCTGATGGGCGTGGGGCAGGCGCTGATGTGGCCGGCGCTGGGGTTCGCCATCGGCGATTTCTTCAGCTGGGCCTCGGACACGGATTACGTGCTCTGGCCCCTGCTGATCGCCCTCATCGGCCGGATCCTGGGCCGCTGAGGGTATCCGGGCCGGAGGCTTCCCTCGGGGGTATCTGGGCCTGCGCGGAAGGATGGGAGGGGCGGGCGGAAAGCCCGCCCCTCTCGTTTTCACCCGAGCCGCTGAAGGGCGAGGCGGAGAACGGAGACGATTTGGGCGACGACGGCCTCTATGAGGGCGGCCCCTTTCTCCGCCGTGGCCAGGGTGGGGTCCCCGAGGACGCCGGTGCGAGTGATCTCGGTCCAGGGGACCGGGCGGTAGGGGAAGTCGGGGGGGAGTTGGGGTTCCTCTCGGATCATCCGATCTGGACGCACGTGTTCAGGGGCGACATAGAGGACCATAGAGGTCTCGATCTCATCGGCGTGGAAGTAGCCGCCGGGCAGGGGACGGGAGGTGCAGATCCGCGCGGCGGCCTCGCCGAGCCCGGGGTAGGTGAAGACATACATCACGGGACCTTTGAGGGCGTAGAGGCGGCGGGCGGCCGACTGGAGGGCGGCTCCGTTGCCGATGTGGCCGTTGATCACGGCCAGGATCGCCGCCCCCTGCCGCTGGAGGCTGAGCCCCAGGTCGACCAGGAGACCGCTCAGGATCTCGTTGGAGACCGAGAGGGATCCCGGGAAATCCTGAAGGGACCAGACCTGGCCATAGGGGAGGAGGGGCAGCAGCACCCCTCCGAGCTGTTCGGCCACTCGCTCGGCGATGGCCTGGGCCAGCAGGTTGTCCGTGCCCACCGGGAGGTGAGGTCCGTGGGCCTCGAGGGCTCCGATGGGCAGGATGGCCAGCCGACGCGCCGTCAGGATCTGACGCGCCTCTTCTCCGTTCAGATGTTCGTAGCGCACCAGGGACATCGCAGGCCTCCCCGGAAGGATCGCCTTTCAGTTTAAGCAAGCTGGGCAATTCCCGTGCCGTCTTCCGGTGATGCGTTCCGCCGAATGCCCCCGTCGGCCCCTTCTGCATGCTGCGCGCCCCCCGTTCCGCGCGGGCCTTCCTCCGTCTCCAGCCCTTGACAAAACACAGTGTATGTGGTATACAAAATACTGGATTCAGTATCCTGTATACAGGAGGTCGGAGTGTCCCCTCTTCGGTTAGAGGCTGCTCCGCTTTTCATGACTTTAGAAGAATATGTGGCAAATAAGCTCCGCGAAGCGATTTTGAAGGGCTATTTAAAGCCGGGAGAGAAATTGGATCAGAACGAAATCGCCGAGCTGCTTGGCGTCAGTCGGAGTCCGGTTCGGGATGCGTTGCGGAAGCTGGCGGCGGAGGGGTTGGTGCAGATCCATCCGTACCGGGGGGCGATCGTCGCGGAGCTGTCGCCGGAGGAGCTGGAGGAGATTTACATGTTGCGGCGGGTCTTGGAGGGGTTAGCGGCCCGGCTGGCGGTGCCCTATCTGGATGCGGAGCGGTTGACGGTTCTGGAGGAGATCTTGCAGGCGATGGACGAGACGGAGGATGCGGACGCTTGGATCGAGTTGAACTATCGTTTCCATCACATCATTTATGAGGCAGCCCGGCGGCCTCGGCTGCTGGCTCTGATTGACAACCTCCGCAACATCGTGGCTCCTTACATCCGTCAATACATCTCCACCCCTGAATATCGGCAGTCCGCGCAGGCGAGCCATCGGCGCATCCTGGAGGCGTGCGTCCGCCGGGATGCGGTGGCGGCTCAGCGGGAGACCGAGGAGCATCTGCAGGCTGTAGTGAATGGGGTCTTGATCGCCTCGCGGCCGATGGAGGCAGCTGAGACATCTTCTGTGGCTACAAAAGGAGGCTCCCATGGAGTATAAGGGCTATCCGACGGATTATCAGTTCCTGGGGCGGCCCCACGAGTGGGACCCGCGACGGCTCTACAGTATCACCGCCACCGATTGGCAGTATCGGGTGGACTTCGAGCGCCTGCGCCGGGAGCGCCTCCAGCGGGTTTACGAGCAGATGAACAAACATGACCTGGGTGCCCTGGTCCTCTTCGCCGGCCCGAACATCCGCTACGTCACCGGATCTTTCCAGGGGAACTGGAAATACAACATCAACATCCGTTACGCGGTGGTGCCCAACGGTGCCCCTCCGGTCCTGTTCGAGACGGCTGGCTCCGATCTGGAGTGCGCCAAGATCGATCTCCCCTGGCTGGAGGGGCGCATCCGACCGGCCATCACCTGGCAGTGGGCGGAGGGGGCGATCCCTTACATGGCCCGCCGCATGGTGGACAGCATCATCGAGGTGCTGGAGGAGCACGGGGTCCGTAACGAGCGCATCGGGATCGACAACATCGACATGGCGGCCCTGGAGGCCTTTCAGGAGCGGGGGCTGAAGATCGTCAACGGCTGGCCGGCGATGTCCGCCGCCCGCGTGGTCAAGACCCGGGATGAGATCGAGCTGCTGAAGATCGCGGCGGCCATCGGCAGCGCGGCGATGTGGAAGATCAAATACGAATGGCTTAAGCCGGGGGTGCGGGAGCGGGACATCGAGGCCAAGGTCCACGAGTTCATGCTCTCCATGGGCTGCGAGGTGATCTACGACATCATCGTCGCCTCGGGGGGCAACACCAGCCCTTACCGCCGCTGGGCCACCGACAAGATCATCCAGCAGGGCGACCTGGTGATTGTGGACATCAACGCGGTGGGGCCGGGCGGCTACTTCGTGGACTTCGTCCGCTGCTTCAAGTGCGCGGCCAAGATGACTCAGGAGGAGATCGACCTCTACCGTGAGGTCTATGACTCGATGTATGCAGCGATTGACAAGCTGCGCCCCGGCAACACCACCGCCGACGTCGCCGCCTGCTTCCCCGAATACGACGACGACAAATACGGCACGGTCACCCTCCAGCAGTTCGCCCACAGCATCGGCCTCTCCCTCTATGAGGGGATGTGGATCTCCCGCGCCTACTCCCTGAAATATCCGGCGGAGATCAAGGAGAACATGTATTTCGCTGTGGAGACCTACGCGGGCAAGCCCGGCCTGCGCCAGACGGTGCGGCTGGAGGAGGACGTTCTGGTGACGAAGGAGGGCCCGGTGGTCTTCACCTTGATGGAGCATATGGAGGAGGCCGTGGGGGCCCGGGAGCGGGTGGGAGGCTGGTGATGGGCCCGCGGGTGGTGGTCACCGATTCGGTCTTCCCCACCCTGGACCCCGCCCGCCAGGTGCTTGCCCAGGTGGGGGCGGAGCTGGTCGTGGCGGAGCGGCCAGAGCCGGCGGCGGTGGCGGAGCTGGCCCGGGATGCGGAGGCCGTCATGGTGACGTATATGCCGATCACCGCTGAGCTCATCCGACAGCTCCCCCGTTGCCGGATCATCGCCCGCTTCGGGATCGGGGTGGACAACGTGGATGTGGCGGCGGCCACACAGGCAGGGATCGTGGTCACCAACGTCCCGGATTACTGCATTGACGAGGTCTCCGACCACGCCCTGGCCCTGTTGCTGGCCCTCGCCCGTCGGCTGCTCCCGGCGGATCGGGCGGTCCGGGCGGGGGTCTGGAGCGTGAGCGCCCTGACCCCGATCCATCGGTTGCGGGGCCGCGTGCTGGGCTTGGTGGGGTTTGGGAAGATCGCCCGGGCGCTGGCCCGCAAGGCTCAGGCCCTGGGCCTCGAGGTGCTCGCCTACGATCCCTATCTTCCCCCGGAAGCCATCGAGGCCCAGGGCGCCCGGCCGGTTGGCTTCCAGGAGCTGTTGGAGCGCTCGGACTTCATCTCCATCCACGCTCCCCTCACGCCGGAGACCCGTCATCTCTTCAATGAAGAGGCTTTCGGCAAGATCAAGCCTGGAGCCTTCCTGATTAACACCGCCCGGGGCCCGATTGTCGATGAGCGTGCCCTGCTCCGGGCCCTGGAGTCCGGGCGGCTGGCGGGGGCGGCCCTGGATGTGCTGGAGCAGGAGCCACCCCCTGCTGATGCGCCCCTGCTCCGTCGGGAGGATGTCCTCATTACCCCTCACATCGCGTTCTATTCCGAGGAATCCCTGGTCGAGCTTCAGACCAAGGCCGCGGAGGAGGTGGTCCGGGTGCTGCAGGGCCAGGCGCCCCGCAACCCGGTGAACCCGGAGGTTCTGAGCTCATTGCAGCCCCAGAGCCGGAGGTGAATCCGATGAGCGCTCAGCACCCATGGCAGACGGATCGCTGGTTTGTTAGCCCATGGAACTATGTCGAGGAGGTGCGAGCCCAGCTGCAGTTCCCGCCGCGCATTCAGATCCACGATGTGACCTTGCGGGACGGTGAGCAGCAGGCGGGGATTATCTTTACCAAGGAGGACAAGATTCGCATCGCCGAGGCCCTCGCGGAGCTGGGGGTCCATCGCATCGAGGCGGGGATGCCGGCGGTCTCCCCGGACGATGCGGAGGCGATCCGAGAGATCGTTAAGCGCAACCTGGGCCCCAAGATCTACGCTTTCTCCCGCTGCATGGTGGAGGACATCAAGCGGGCGGTGGATTGCGGGGTCTCCGGGGTGGTGGTGGAGATCCCCTCCAGCGCCCATCTGATCCAGCACGCCTATCGCTGGCCGTTGCAGAAGGCCATCGATCTCTCTGTGGAGGCCACGGCCTACGCCCATGAGCAGGGCCTGGAGGTGGTGTTCTTCCCCATCGATTTCACCCGGGCGGACATCCATTGGGTTCTGGATCTGATCACCCGCGTCGCTCGTGACGGCCATATGGATGCACTGGTGCTGGTGGACACCTTCGGGGTGTGCTCGCCCCATGCGATGAGCTATTTCGTCCGCAACGTCAAGGAGCGGGTGAACGTCCGCCTGGAAGCTCACTTCCATATGGATTTCGGGCTGGGGGTGGCCAACACCCTGATCGCCTTGGCCAACGGGGTGGAGGTCATGCACACCACGGTCCTCGGGCTGGGGGAGCGAGCGGGGAACACGCCCATGGAGGAGACGGTGATGGCTCTCCTGGCTCTCTATGGGATCGATCTGGGGATCGACTATTCCAAGCTCTACGAGGTCGCCAAGCTGGTCCAGCGGCTTTCCGGCCAGTCGTTCCCCACGAACAAGCCAGTAGTGGGGGATGGGTTGTATCAGATCGAATCCGGGATCATTGCCTCCTGGTTCCGCAATTGCGGATATGAGAAAGTGACCGAGCTGTTCCCGTATCGCTGGGAAGTAGTAGGCCAGCGGCCGGCGGAGGTGGTGCTGGGCAAGGGGAGCGGTCTGGATTCGGTGAAGATGTGGCTGGAGCGGCTTGGCGTGCAGGCCACGGAGGAGGAGGCTGGACGCATCCTGATGGCGGTCAAAGCCCACTCCCTCCGCACCAAGCGGCTGCTCAGCGAAGAGGAGTTCCGGGAGATCGTGGAGGAGATCCTGGGCCCGGAGCGGGTCCCCGCCCGATAGCCTTCGGCTTGGGATCTGAGCGGATACAGCCGGAGGAGGTGGTGCCATGAATGAGGAGCGGCGCAAGGAAATCCTGGGGGCGGCGCGGCGGTTTGCGGAGGAAGTCGTGCGTCCGCGGGCGGCGGAGCTGGATCAGAAGCCGGACCCGGAGAGCTGTTTCTCCTGGGAGATCGTGGAGCGGGGGGATGCTTATGGCCTGCGAACCCTCACGCTGGATCCGGCCTACGGGGGAGCAGGGGCGGATACGCTGACCACGGCCATGGTGATCGAGGAGCTGGCCCGAGCGGATGTGGGAGTGGCCGTTGTCTTCGCTCAGACCCTCAAGATCATCCAGGCGTTGCAGAGGGCAGCCACTCCGGCACAGAAGGCCCGCTTCCTCCCTCGCTTCCGGGAGGATCCGCGCTTCCTTTTGGCCATCGGGATCACTGAGCCGGAGACCTCCTCGAATTACATCATCCCTTATGATCACCCAGAGGCTCCTTTCCGGACCATCGCCACCCGGGCGCGCGGCGGCTGGATCCTCAACGGACGCAAGCATTTCATCTCCAACGGCAATCGCGCCCAGCTCTATATGATCTTCGCCCAGACTCGCCCTGGAGCCAGCCTCGTGGAAGGCAGCACCTGTTTTCTGGTGGAGCATGGGACCCCTGGCTTCCGCATTGGGCGTGTGCACGACAAGCTGGGAGAGCGGTTTACGAATAATGCGGAGCTGATTTTTGAGGATTGTTTCGTCCCGGATGAGAACGTGCTGGGGGAAGTGGACGGGGGCTTTGAGGTCCTCGCCCGGTTCTTTCCTGCCAGCAACGCCTATGCGGCTGCGACGATCCTTGGGGTGGCCGAAGAGGCTTACGAGCGTGCCCTCCGCTGGACGCGGACACGGGTCCAGGGCGGGCGGCCGCTGATCGAGCATGATCTCATCGCCGCGCTGCTGGCGGAGATGAAGATGAAGCTGGACGCCGCGCGGGCTTATGTCTATCAAGCGGCGTGGGCGGCGGACCATCCGGAGGCGTGGGAGCCCACGCTCGGGGCTTTGCCCAAGGTCTTCGCCTCCCAGGTGGCGTGGGAGGTGGTGACTGCAGCCTTCGAGCTGCACGGCGGCTATGGCTTTATGAAAGATATGGGCACGGGGATGGAGAAGCTGCTCCGGGATGCCTCCACGTTTCTGCATTCCGATGGGGCAAACCGCTCGCTGTTGCTCAAGGCGGCTCGGTTCATCCGGCGTGCTGAGCCTGCGCTTGTCTGGAAGTCCTATCTGCAAGCCGCAGCCTAGGAGGCCCCCATGCAGGCGATGGTGCTGCAAGGACCCCGGATGCTGATGCAGGCGGAGATCCCCCGCCCGCATCCCGGCCCAGCGGAAGTCCTGGTGCGGGTAACCCACAGTGGGATCTGTGGAACCGATCAGAAGATTTACACCGGGGCCATCCCAGTCCAGTATCCCCGGGTGATGGGCCATGAGATGATCGGCCGTGTGGTGGAGGATCCGGCGGGGGAGCTGCCCCCCGGGACGCGGGTGATCATCGATCCGGTGACCTTCTGCGGCACGTGTTTCCATTGCCTGGCAGGCCGCACCCATCTGTGCCCGAACGGGCGGTTGCTGGGTCGAGATGTGGACGGCGGGTTCGCGGAGTTTGTGGTGGCCCCCCGGCGGAACGTCTATGCCCTGCCTGACAACGTCCCGGATTACGCCGCCCCGGTGATCCAGGTCCTCAGCACCTGTCTGCACGCCCAGCGACTGGCGTCGATTTTCCCCGGGACCTCGGTGGTGGTGCTGGGGCTGGGGGTGACGGGGCTGCTCCATGTGCAGCTGGCCAAGGCGCGCGGAGCCTTCCCGGTGATCGGGGTGACCCGCAGTGCGTGGAAGCGGGAGCTGGCCCGGCAGCTGGGGGCGGATTTGACCTTCAGCCCGGAGGAGGCAGCGGCGGGGGTGCGGGAGGCAACCGGGGGTCGTGGGGCGGACTTGGTCATCGAATCCGTTGGGAGCGTCCCCACGCTGGCCCTGGCGGTGGAGCTGGCCCGGATCGCGGGCCAAGTTTTGGTCTTCGGGACCATCACCGCGCGGGAGGGGACGTTGCCCTTCTATCAGTGGTATTTCAAGGAGCTGGCCATCCTCAACGCCCGCGCGGCCAAAGGGGAGGACTACCCTCCGGCCATCGAGCTGGTCCGTCGCGGTCTGGTCCGAGTGGAGCCCCTGGTCACGCACCGCATGCCGCTGGCGGAGCTCCCGGCGGCCCTGAACCTGTTGATATCCGCCGAGGGCAGCGCCCTCAAAATCGTGCTGGAGCATGGATGATGCCGACCGTGGACGTGCATGCGCACTTCATCCCCCCTGATTTCATCGCATCGGCGCGCCGTGGGCGGGCCCTGGACGGTGTGGAGGTCCGCCGGGTGAACGGGGAGGAGCATGTGTGTCATCCCCAGGGGTATGCCTATCCGCTGGCTCCGGAGTTCTGGGACATGGAGGCGAAACTCCGACAGATGGACCGCCTGGGGATCGACATCACGGTTCTCTCCATCGCCCCGCCTCTTTTGTTCTATTGGGTGGATCCGAAGGCAGCAGCGGAGTTCTGCAGGGGTGCGAACGAGGCCATAGCCCGCCTGACAGCCGGCTCCGGGGGGCGATTGTATGGCCTGGCCACCGTGCCGATGCAGGACCCGGAGGCGGCGGCGGCCGAGCTCCGATATGCGGTCTCCATGCTTGGGCTGAAGGGGGCAATCTTGGGCACCTCGGTGGAGGGGACCCCGCTGGAGGACGAGCGCTTCGAGCCGTTCTGGGCCGTGGCGGAGGCGCTGGAGGTCCCGATCCTGCTGCATCCCTACTACGTCGGCCCGCGCCCTGGCCTCACTGAGTTCTACCTGATCAACCTGATCGGGAACCCTCTGGACACCAGCGTGGCGGCGGCGCGCCTGATCCTGTCCGGCTTCCTGGACCGCCATCCGCGCTTGCGCTTCCTGCTGGTGCACGGGGGAGGGTTCCTGCCCTATCAGATCGGCCGTTTGGACCACGGGTTCCGGGTGCGGCGGGAAGCCCAGCGGCACATCCGGCGCCCCCCTTCTGCCTATCTCGACCGCTTTTATTTCGACACGGTGGTTCATGCGGATCTCCCTTTGCGCTTCCTGGTCGGGCTGGTGGGATGTGAGCGGGTGATGGTGGGGACCGATTTGCCGTTCGATATGGCGGATGTGGGGTTTCACGCGCACTTGAACGCCTTAGGGGGCGATCGCGATCAGGAGGAGGCTATCCGTGGCAGGAACGCATGTCGTCTCTTCCGTATCCCGAACGGAGATCCGGCTTCGGCCGCGTTATGACCATTTCATCGCCGGCCGGGAGATCCCGCCCTCAGGCGGCGGGTATTTCCCGGTGGAGAACCCGGCCACGGGTGAAGTGCTGGCGGAGGTAGCCGACGGCGGCCCGGAGGATGTGGAGCGGGCGGTCCGGGCGGCGGCGGAGGCTTTCCGGGACGGCCGGTGGTCGCGTCGGGATCCGCGGGAGCGGGCGCGGGCGCTCCACCGTCTGGCTCAGCTCTTGGCGGAGGCGGTGGAAGACCTGGCCCGGATCGAGACGTTGCAGACGGGGCGGCCGATCCGGGAGATGCGGGCGCAGCTGGCGCGCATCCCTGAGTGGTTTGAGTATTTCGCGGCCCTCGCGGTGGGGATGGAAGGCGCCGTGGTGCCCTTCCGCGGCCCCTACTTGAACTATGTGCGGCGAGTCCCCCTGGGGGTGGTGGGGCTGCTCACGCCCTGGAACCATCCCTTGCTGATCACGACGAAGAAGCTGGCTCCGGCCCTGGCCGCGGGCAACACGGTGGTGATCAAGCCCTCCGAGCTGGCCCCCCTTACCGTGCTGGAGCTGGCCCGCCTCTGTGCGGAGGCGGGGATCCCGGAGGGAGTGGTGAACGTGGTGACCGGGTTCGGGCCTACGGCGGGGAAGGCCCTGGCGGAGCATCCGGGGCTGGCGAAGGTGGATCTCACGGGCGGGACGGCGACGGGGCGGGCGGTGGCCGCGGCGGCGGGGCGGAACCTGGCCCGGGTCACAGCGGAGTTGGGTGGAAAGACCCCGGTGATCATCTTTGAGGATGCGGATCTGGAAGCGGCGGTGAACGGGGCGGTTTTCGCCGCCTTTATCGCCACCGGCCAGACCTGCGTCCAGGGGGCGCGGCTACTGGTTCAACGTTCCATCCTGGAGCCGTTCACAGACCGGCTGGTCCGCAAGGTGCGCGCCCTGCGGCTGGGCGATCCGTTGGATCCGGCTACCCAAGTGGGGCCGCTGATCTCGGCGGCGCAGCGGGAGCGGGTGATGCGCTACGTGGAGCAGGGGCTGCGGGAGGGGGCGCGGCTGCTGTGTGGAGGCCGCATCCCGGAGGACCCGGCGCTGCAGCGGGGCTATTACTACGAGCCCACCGTCCTGGGAGAGGTGCGCCCGGATATGGTCGTGGCCCGGGAAGAGATCTTCGGCCCGGTGACGTGTCTCCTTCCCTTTGGGGATGAGGCGGAGGCCGTCCGCTTGGCGAACGACTCCCCTTACGGGTTGGCAGCGGCGGTGTGGACGCGGGATGTAGCCCGGGCTCACCGGGTGGCCCAGGCCCTGGAGGCCGGGGTGGTGTGGATCAACGATCACCATCGCATCGATCCGGCCTCCCCGTGGGGAGGGATGAAGGAGAGCGGCCTGGGCCGGGAGAACGGCTGGGAGGCCATGCGGGAATATACCCAGACCCAAAGCATCATCGTGAACCTCAGCAGCGAGCCCTTCGATTGGTATGGGACCACCGAGGTGCTCCGCTACAGCTAAGGGGGGTGTGGATGGGCGGGCGGATCAGTGTGCGAGGTGTGACCCATTCCTATTTCAACAAATACACACGGGAGACCGTCCTGGCGCTTAAGGATGTGACTTTCGAAGCCGGCGATGGAGAGTTCCTCTGCATCATCGGGCCGAGTGGATGTGGGAAGTCCACCCTCCTCTATTTAATCGCCGGCCTGATGAAGCCGACTGCGGGGGAGATCCGGGTGGATGACCAGTTGGTGCGCGGGCCAGGGCCAGACCGGGGGATGGTCTTCCAGGAGTTCGCCATTCTTCCATGGCGGACCGTTTGGCAGAACATCCGCCACGGGCTGGAGATCCAGGGAGTGCCTAAAGGAAAGCAAGTGGAGATCGTCCGCCATTACATCCGGCTCGTGGGTCTAGAGGGGTTCGAGAACAAGTATCCGCATGAGTTATCTGGGGGGATGAAGCAGCGGGTGGCCTTGGCCCGTACTCTGGCTTGCAATCCTAAGGTGGTGCTGATGGATGAACCCTTCGTCGCGTTGGACGTTCAGACACGCATCACCCTGCGCACCGAGCATCGCGGGCGAGGTGGCCGAGCTGGGGCTGGGCCAGGCCTTCCTCGCCCCGCCGAACGTCGAACACGAGGTCCGAGCTCTGGAGGACACGGTGGTGCTCAGCTGTAAGAATGTGGTGGGTGGCTACGGCCATCGTCTCCCGCCGGAGGGGTGAGGATGCGCGTGGAGGGCTACCGGATCCACCGTTGGGGCGGCGAGCTGGTCTGGGAGGCCTTCGAGGTCCCTGACCCGGGACCGGATGAGGCCCTCATCCGTGTGGAGGCGTGCGGCATCGGCCTCACCGTCCTCAACTGCATTCGCGGAGATCTGGCGGATGAGCGGGCGACGTTGCCCCGGGTCCCCGGCCATGAGATCGTCGGCCGGGTGGTGGCGGTGGGAGACGGGGTGACCAGCCTGGCGCCGGGCCAGCGGGTGATGGTCTATTTCTACCTCTCCTGTGGGACCTGCCTGCCGTGCCGATCAGGACGGGATTCCATGTGTCGAAACCTGGCAGGCTGGGTCGGCGTCCACCGGGACGGAGGCTATGCTCCGTACACTGTTCTTCCTGCCCGCAACCTCCTGCCCCTCCCGGAGTCCATCCCCGCTGCCTGGGCCACCGCCATTCCGGACGCCATCGCAACGCCCCTCCACGTATGTAAAACCCGCGCCCAGGTCCACCCGGGGGATCGGGTGGTGGTGATCGGGGCAGGGGGTGGCGTGGGCATCCATATGGTCCAGATGGCCCGGCTGTTCGGGGCGGAGGTGGTGGGGCTGGAAGCCCATGAGGAGAAGTTCGATCTGATCCGTGAGGCGGGAGGGATCCCGGTGTTGTCCCGGGATTTCGCGCAGGTGGATCTGCGATCGGTTTGGGGGGAGGAGCGGCCCACGGTCGTCATCGATCTGGTCGGGACGCCCGCCAGCCTGAGCTGGTCGATGGAGGCCCTGGGTCCCGGAGGACGGATGGTGGTGCTGACCACTTTTCGGGACGTGACCTTCCCGGCGGATCCCCGACAGCTGGTCTTTCGGGAGCTGACGGTGCTGGGCTCCCGGTATGCCTCCAAGGCAGAGCTGATGGAGGCGGCAGAGCTGGTGGCCCGGGGGAGGATCCGCCCGGTGGTGAGCCAGGTGGTGTCGCCGGATGGCGTGGAGGTGGTGCATCAAGCGCTCCGGTCCGGGACGCTCCGGGGGCGGGGCGCGGTGGTGTGGCCGGCGTGAACGCGATAGCGCGGAGGAAGCGATGCCGCTTTCTGCTCATTTCTTGTTGTTGCAGCTGTTGAACGGGCTCTCTTTGGGGGCACTCTTTTTCATGGTGGCCAGCGGCTTCAGCCTGATCTTCGGCCTGATGCGGGTGGCTAATCTTTCCCACGGGGCCCTCTATCTGATCAGCGGATACATCGGGCTCACCGTGATCCGCGCCACCGGCAGTTTCCTCATCGGTATCGCGGCGGCCGCGGGGGCGGCGATCGCCCTGAGTCTGATCATCAAGGAAGGGTTCCTGCGCTTCGTCGAGGGGCGGGAGCTCTCCCAGGTGCTCCTGACCGTGGGCCTGGCTTTTGTGATCGGAGACCTTTGTCTGGCTATCTGGGGCGGCGTCCCCACCCTGATCCCGATCCCCGCTTTCCTTCAAGGATCGTTCGACCTGGGGATCGTCTCCTATCCGCGCTACCGGCTGTTTCTGATCGGGGTCGGCGCGCTCATCGCCTTCGGCCTGTGGGCCCTCCTGGAGCGAACCCCGTGGGGAGCGGTGATCCGGGCGGGGGTGGATGACCTGGAGATGGTTTCAGCTCTGGGCATCAACATCCACCGTGTGTTCCGGCTGACTTTTCTCCTGGCCGCCCTCCTGGTGGGGCTGGCGGGAGTCCTCGGGGGGGCGCTCCTCGGGCTGTATCCGGGCGGGGATTCGGACATCCTGCTGACGAGCTTGGTGGTGGTGATCGTCGGCGGCCTGGGGAGCCTGGAGGGCGCGCTGTTGGGGAGCCTGCTGGCGGGCTTCCTGGAGGCCATGGGGAAGGCCCTGCTCCCGGAGCTCGCCTACTTCATCTTGTTCGCGCCGATGGTGCTCATCCTGGCCTTTCGTCCCTACGGATTGCTGGGGAGGCGCTGAGATGTCCACGTGGCGATGGGTGGGGCTCGGGGTCGCGTTGTTGGTGGGGATCGCCCTTCCGTATCTGGTGGCACCGGTGTATGTCAACTTGGCTAGCGAGATCCTGATCTTCGGCTTGCTGGCCATGAGCATCGACCTGCTGGTCGGATACACGGGCCTGGTCCCCCTGGGGCACGCCGCGATCTTCGGGGTGGCCGCTTACGTGGTGGCCTACCTGAACGCCCGCATGGGTCTGCCCCACACTGTGGCCATCCCGGCAGGGGTGCTCGGGGCCCTGCTGGTGAGCGTGGTGTTCGGCGCCCTCGCCGTGCGCACCTCCGGCCTCTACTTCATGCTGATCACCCTCGCGGAGGGGATGCTGATCTGGGGTTTGGCCTATCGCTGGACCTCGGTGACCGGCTCGGAGAACGGGATTGGGGGCATCACGCGGCCGGGCTTCCTCTTGCTGCCGTGGCAGTTCTACTACGCGGTGCTGGGGTTGTTCGTGTTGTGCGCCCTGGCCCTTTATCGGGTCTCACGCTCCCCCTTCGGGCTGACCCTGAAGGGGATCCGGGATAACGAATCCCGCATGCCCATGCTGGGCTACGATGTAGCCCTCCATAAATTCCTCGCCTTCCTGATCAGCGGCGGGTTCGCCGGGATCGCCGGGGCAGCCTATGCCCTCTACAACCGTTTCGTCAGCCCCGCCACAGTCGAGTTCGCCCGCTCCGCGGAAGGCGTCCTCATGGTCATCCTGGGGGGAAGCGGGACCTTAGTCGGGGCGGTGCTGGGATCCGCCCTGGTCCTCCTCACCCGCAACATCGTCAGCCTGTATACCGATCGCTGGCTGATCGTGATGGGAACGCTGTTCGTCTTGGTCATCCTTCTGATGCCCGATGGGTTGCTTCGGGGGTTGGGGAGGCTGGCCCGTCGGCTCCAGATCCCTGTCGTGTGGACGCGGCTCGCTCCCCTTCGCGTGCGGTTGAGCCGTTCCTTCTCAGCACGGAAGCCGGTTCAGGAGTTGCCGGCACCTACCAAGCACGACATCCCATAAGTCTCCAGGAGGCAGCCATGGACTTCAGGCGCGCGTTGAGCATCCTGATCGCTGTGCCAGTGCTTCTGGTGGGGTGTGCGGCGCCGGGTGGGGGAGTGGGGGCTAAGGGGCCGATCAAGATCGGCCTGCTGGCCCCCACCACGGGCACGGCGGCCGCCGGCGGCCAGGACATGGTGCGGGGGTGGGAGTTGTGGTGGAAGCGGCATGGGAACAAGGTGGCGGGCCGGGAGGTGCAGTGGTTCCACGAGGACACGGCCAGCAATCCGGACGTGGCCCTCAACAAGGCCCGCCTCCTGGTGGAGCAGCGCGGCGTCCACATGCTGGCGGCCCCCGGCCTCCTGGCCAGCGAGGGCCTGGCGGTGGCAGGCTATCTCAAGGGAACGGATTTCCCAGTCTTCATGCCGGTGGTGTCGGCGGACGATCTGACCCAGCGGCAGCGGGTGCCGAACATCGTGCGGGTCGCGGGCTGGACCAGCAGCCAGGTGCATCATCCGTTTGGGGAGTGGGCCTGCAAGCAGGGATACAAAACCATCGTCACCCTGGGCAATGATTACGCCTTCGGCCACGAGGTGGTGGGCGGCTTCGTGAACACTTACACGGACGCCGGGTGCAAGGTCCTGGAGCAGCTCTGGGATCCGTTGACGGAGCAGGACTTCAGCCCCTACATCGCCCGCATCCAGGCGCTGAAGCCCGATGCGGTGTTCGCGATCCAGGTAGGTGCCAGCGCTACCCGTTTCCTCCAAGCCTGGAGCCAGTTCGGGCTCAAGGACAAGATCCCCCTCCTGGCGGGGGAGACCACGGTGGATCAGTCGAACATCCGCGGTCTTCAGAACCCGGAGATCGTGGTCGGCATCGTCTCGGCGGGGCATTATGCGGAGGGGAGGGAGAGTCCGGCGACGCAGGAGTTTGTGAAGGCGTATATGGAGGCGTATGGGGACATTCCGAGTTATTACGCGGCGGCGATGTATACGGCGGCGCAATGGCTGACGCAGGCGATGGAGGCGGTGCAGGGGAATGTGGAGGATCGGAAGGCGTTTTTGGAGGCGGTGCGGAAGGTGGAGTTGAAGGATTCGCCGTTTGGGCCGGAGCGGTTGGATGAATACAACAATCCGATTTTGAATGTTTACATTCGGAAGGTGGTGAAGCGGCCGGATGGGAGGGTGTGGAACGTGGTGTTGGAGACGATTCCCAATGTGTCGCAGTTTTGGAAGTGGAGTCCGGAGGAGTTTCTGAAGCGGCCAGTCTACAGCCGCGATTACCAGCCCGGATTCAAGCCGCCGAAGCCGTGAGGCGGATCCATCAGGAGGAGGCGAGGGAGGGGCGATGTCGGCGCGAACGGACACGGCCGTCCTGGTCCTGGATCAGGTGGTCCGCGATTTCGGGGGGCTGCGGGCGGTAGATAGGGTCTCGCTGCAGGTGGGGCCCGGGGAGCGGCGGGCCATCATCGGCCCGAACGGGGCGGGCAAGACCACCCTGTTCAATCTGATCACCGGGGAGCTGCCGGTGACGAGCGGACGGATCTATCTGTTCGGGCGAGAGGTCACCCGCCTGTCCACACGGCAGCGAGCCGCCCTGGGGTTGGGCCGGACCTATCAAATCACCCGTATCTTCCCGACCCTTACGGTGGCGGAGAACGTGCTCCTGGCGGTGATGGGCCTGCAGTCCCTCAAGTTCGCCCTGCATCGGCCCCTCCTTCGCGCCGGAACTCTTTGGGAGAAAACCTGCGAGGTGCTGGAGCGCGTGGGTCTGGCTCACCGGGCCGAGGCCCCGGCTCGAACCCTCTCCCACGGCGAGCAACGCCAGCTGGAGCTGGCCATCGCGTTGGCCAGCGATCCGCGCCTGCTCCTCCTGGATGAGCCCGGGGCGGGCCTCTCCGCGGTGGAGCGTCAGCATCTCTATCACCTGATCCAGAGCCTTCCCCGATCGTTGACCGTGGTCCTAATCGAGCACGATATGGACCTAGCTCTGGGGCTGGCGGATCGGGTCACCTGTCTCCATTACGGCCGGGTGATCGCTGAGGATAGTCCGGATCGCATTCAGAAGAACGAGACGGTCCGACAGATCTATTTGGGAAGCGGATAAAACCATGCTGGAGATCCGAGATCTGCACAGCTATTACGGTCTTTCCCACGTCCTGCAAGGGATCTCCATGACGGTCCCCTCGGGCCAGGTGATCGCCTTGCTGGGACGCAATGGGATGGGGAAGACCACGCTGGTCCGCTCGATCATGGGCTTGCGGCCTCCGGAGATCCGGGGCGGCAGCATCCGTTATAACGGCCAGGAGCTGGTGGGGCGCCCCCCTTACGAGATCAGCCGCCTGGGGATCAGCCTGATCCCCCAAGGGCGACGGGTTTTCCCTTCCCTCACGGTGGAGGAGAACCTGCGCATCGCATGGCGTCCGCCTCGGGACGGTCAACGCGAGGCCTGGACCTTGGAGCGGGTCTACGAGCTGTTCCCCCGCTTGGCTGAGCGGCGATCTCAGCGGGCGAAGACGTTGAGCGGCGGAGAGCAGCAGATGCTGGCCATCGGCCGCGCGCTGATGGGCAACCCCGAGCTCCTGCTCCTTGACGAACCTTCGGAGGGCTTGGCCCCGCTGCTGGTGCAACTGCTGCGCGATCAGCTCCTGGCTCTCAAGGGGACCGGACTGGCCATGTTGCTGGTCGAGCAGAACGTCCATCTGGCGCTGGCTCTGGCGGATGAAGTCTATCTCATTGAGAAAGGCCTCATCGTGTATCACGGCGCTCTCTCAGAGCTGCAGGATCGTCCAGAGCTCCTGGAACGCTACCTCGGCCTGTCCAAGTGAATCCCGGAGGATAGCGATGCGAGCCATGGCGGTGGTCGATTACAACCGGCCGCTGGAGCCGATGGAAGTGCCTCCTCCTTCGCTGCCCCCAGGATACGTGCGGATTCGGGTGCTGACCTGCGGAGTTTGCTTCTCGGACGTCAAGACTGCCCGGGGCCATATGCCGTTCTCGCCTACCCTGACCCTGCCTCATATCCCCGGCCATGAGATCTGCGCGGAGGTCCTGGAGGCTCCGGCAGGCACTGGCTTTCGCGAGGGGGATCGGGTGCTGGTCTACAACTACTGGGCATGTGGCCGGTGCCCAATGTGTCGGATGGGGCAGGAGAATTTGTGCCTGAACCTTCAGGGATGGGTGGGGTTCACCACCCCGGGAGGGTTCCAGGAGCAGCTGGCGGTGCCTCCAGAGCGTTTGCTGCCTCTTCCCCCGAATCTCCCGCCCGAGCAAGCGGCGCCCATCGGATGCGCCATCGCCACCGCCTATCGGGCTGTGGTCACCCGGGGGGCGATCCGTCCGGGGGAGATCGTGGGGGTCGTGGGGGCTGGAGGGATCGGCATCCATGCCCTGCAGATCATCCGGGCAGTGGGGGCCCAGGGGATTGTCATCGACATTGATCCACCCAAGCTGGAGCTGGCGCGAGCTCTGGGAGCATCCGAGGCGGTTCTCCCTGAGGATGCGGAGACAGCCGTCCATCGCGTCACAAACGGGCTGGGCCTGGATGCAGTGATCGAAACCGTTGGCCAGGTGGACAGTGTGGACTTGGCGATCCGCCTGACGCGGCGGGGTGGGCGAGTGATCGGCGTGGGTTATCGCATAGGGGATCTGGCCTCCATCCCGACCCCCCGCTGGGTCCTGGAGGAGATCACCCTGATGGGCTCCCGTTACGCGCTGCGGCACGAGGTGGAGCAGGCTATCCGTCTGGTGGCCCGGGGCCTGGTGCGCCCGGTGGTGGACGATGTGCTGCCGCTGGAGAGGGCGAACGAGGCGCTGGAGCGGTTGGAACATGGCCGGGTGCGGGGCCGGCTGGTTCTCCGGGTGGCACAAACCCTCTGAGGGGGTGACGATGAAAGCGGATCTGGTGGTGCGCGGAGGAACCCTCGTCTTCCCCCACGGCCGGGTCCGGGCGGACCTGGTGATCCGGGAGGGCCGGATTGTGGGCCACACGGCCCCCGGGGAGGCGGAGGGAAAGGAGATCGTGGAGGCGGACGGCCTCTACGTGCTCCCCGGCGGGGTGGACGCTCACGTCCACATGCAGGATCCGGGCCTGACGGATCGGGAGGATTTCATCACCGGGACCGGGGCGGCGGCGGTAGGAGGGGTGACCACGGTGATCGACCATCACCGCACCATCCCCTTTGTCTTGCGGCCGGAGATCGTGCGGGAGAAGACGGCCTATCTGGCCTCCCGGGCCCGGGTGGACTATGCCCTGCTGGGGGGCGCGCATCCGGATAACATCGATCAGCTCCGCCCGATGTGGGAGGCAGGGGTCGTGGGCTTCAAGGTCTTCACCTGTAACCTCCATGGGGTCCCGGCGGCCCTTCCAGATAAGATGCTGGAGATCTTCCGGACGGTAGCTTCCTTCGATGGGGTCTGTCTCGTCCATGCTGAGGACGAGTTCATCACCCGAGCCAATGAGGAGCGATTACGGGCGGCAGGGCGGAAGGACTTCCGGGTGATCCCGGAGTGGCGGACCCTGGAGGCGGAGCTGGTGGCGGTGAACACCGTGGTCTTCTTGGCCCGCCTGACGGGCTGTCGGGTGGTGATCGCCCATGTAAGCCATCCCCGTGTGTGCGAGGTTATCCGACGGGAACGATCTCTGGGAGCCCGCGTCTGGGCGGAGAGCTGCCCCCAGTATTTTCATCTCTCTACCGATGAGATCGACCGCTGGGGCCCCTGGCACAAGTTCACACCACCTGCCCGGGAGCGAGAGGCAGCGGAGGCGATGTGGGCCCGCCTTGAAGCCGGGGAGATCGATATGATCTGCTCCGACCATGCCCCCGCCACTCGGGCGGACAAAGAACGAGGCTTGGAGGACATCTGGGCGTGTTCCTTTGGTATCCCGGGTGTGGAGACTGCGCTCCCTCTGATGTTGACGGGGGTGAACGAAGGGCGTATCAGCCTGGAGCGCTTGGTGATGGCTCGCTCTCAGATCCCAGCCCAGGTGTATGGGCTGTGGCCTCGCAAGGGCGGATTACATATTGGGGCTGATGCGGATTTCGTCCTGGTGGATCTGACGGCGGAGCGGATCCTCCGGGATGAGGACGTGGTCTCTAAGGCCGGCTGGACGCCGTATGCGGGCCGGCGGGTTCGTGGCCTGCCGGTGCGGACCTATGTGCGGGGGCGCTTGGTAGCGGCGGAGGGGAAGCCGGTGGGGGAGCCTGGATGGGGGCAGTTCCTTCCCGGCCCAGGGTTCTCGCCTGGGAGGTGAGCATGTTGGGATTCGCCGCAGGGCCGTTCAACGCAGCCTATGAGCAGCGCATCGACTTCGCTGCGCTGCGTCGCAAGCGGGTGGAGCGGGTGCGCGAAGAGATGCGCCGCGCCGGCCTCGACGCCCTCTTGGTGTGGAAGGACGAGAACGTCCGTTACCTCACGGATCTGCGCGCCCAGCAGATCGCAGGCAAATCCTCGTTCCTGAACGGAGCCTTGCTCCTTGGCCAGGGGGCGCCCATCCTGTTCTGCTCCGGGGGGGAAGTGGATCGGGTGCGCCGGATGATGTCTTGGATCCCCCACGTTCATCCCATTCCCATCATGGAGGATCCGGGCCTGATCGATGCCTTTGTCCGCCATCAGCTGGCCCCCCTGTTCCGCGATCACGGGCTCTCCCGGGCGCGCTTGGGGATGGATGCCGCCCCGCTGGCCATGGTTCACGCCATCGCCCGCCATCTGCCGGAAGTCGAGCTGGCCGATGGGGACGTGGTGATGCAGCGGGCCCGCTGGATCAAGTTCCCGGAGGAGATCGCCGCCCTGGAGGAAGCAACAGCCATCGCCGACGCTGTCATCGCCACAGCGGCCGCAGCGGTGCGGGAGGGGATCCGAGAGTGCGAGGTGGCCGGAGAAGCCCTGCGCACCCTGCTCGCTCTGGGCGGCGAATACGCTCATGTGATGACACCCTTTGTGGCCTCCGGTGAGCGGATGGCCCCGCCGAACCGGTTCGCGACGGACAAATTGATCCGTTATGGGGACGTGGTCTTCATTGACATCGGGGCCTGCTGGAACGGCTACTACGCGGACGTCGGGCGGACGGTTGTCTGCGGGCGTCCTTCCCCTGAGCAGCGGCGGATCTTCACGGCGGTCTACGAGGCCCTGCAAGCCTGTATCGAGACCATGCGGCCGGGCCGGACCAACGAGGAGGCCGCCCGGGCGGTCCGGGAAGCGGCCCGCCGACACGGACTGGAGGACCACCTGCTCTCGCTCTTCATTGGCCATGGCATCGGGATAGGGGCCAACGAGCCCCCTTACATCGGCGAGCCTTCCCCCGGAGCCCCGGTGGTCGAATTCCAGCCCGGGATGGTCTTCGCCGTAGAGCCTCTGATCTGGGTGGAGGGCGTCCGGGGAGGCGGGGGAGTCCGGCTGGAGGAGATGATCCTGATCACCGAGCAGGGGCCTCATGTGATGTCCCGCGCCCCCTTCGATGAGCGCCTGCTGGGATGAATAGAGGAGGCCTCCGATGGCACCGCGCGTTCCCCCTCTTGAGTCTGAAGCGATGGATTCGGCCCTTCGCCCGTATCTGGAACGTGCGGAGGCGCGGGGTGCGCCGAATGCGCTTTTGCTCCGTGTCATGGCCCATGATCCGTCGTCTCTTCGGATCTTCTACGAAGCCTGGGAGGCCTCCTTTTATGGCGGACGAGTGGATCATGGGTTGAAGGAGCTCATGCGAGTCCGCATGGCCCTGCTGAGGGGATGTCGTTACTGAAGCGGGGTGCGGTCCGCTGCGGCGCAGCGGGTAGAAGGCTTGGCGGCCAAGCTGGAGCGGATCTGGGATCCGGAGGATCCGATCTTCACCCCGCGGGAGCGGGCTGCCCTGGAGATGGCAACCCTGTTCACCGAGGACTATCGTGCGATCTCCGAGGAGCACATCCGACGCTGGCGTCAGTTCTTCTCCGATGCGGAGCTAATCGAGCTGGCCACCTTCATGGCGCTGGCGGATGGCTTCGGCAAGGTCGTGGAGATGCTGGGACTCGGGGATGTCGAACCCTCATGTAGCGTTGAGGTGTAAGCAACTACAGGCAGAAGATGCATCCCCTGGATGACCTAATGCGGAGAACCTTGGGAGAACTGGAGGTCTGCCATGGGGGATCGCTTTCCAATAGTCAGGGTAGGGGTTGTCCAGGCGGCCCCGGCCTTCTTGGATCGGGAAGGGTCGGTAGCCCGCGCTGTAGAGTGGATCCATCGCGCTGCGGACCGCGGCGCGCGCCTGGTTGTCTTCCCCGAGGGCTTCATCCCCGCTCATCCGGTCTGGTATCATTTCCACGCCGCTACCAGCCGGACTGCCTTAGAGATGGCGCGGGAGCTGGTAGCTAATGCGGTGGAAGTTCCCAGCGCGGCAACGGAGACGATCAGCCGCGCGGCGGCTCAGCGGAAGGTGTATGTGGTGATGGGGGTCTGCGAACGGGATCCCGTGAACCCAGGCCTGCTGCATAACTCCCAGCTCTTCTTCGCTCCAGATGGCCGCTTGCTGGGCAAGCACCAGAAGATCATGCCAACCGTGGGGGAACGGCTGGTCCACGCTCCGGGGTTCGGGGATACAATGCGTGTGTTTCCCACTGAGTTCGGCCCTATCGGCGGCCTCATTTGTGGAGAGGCTAGCAATCCCCTGGCCAATTTCGCCTTGGCCGCCCAGGGAGCTCGCATCATTGCCGTGAGCTGGCCGAATCACTTCTCGAAGAACGAGCATCTGATGCGGGATGTGATCTTGATGGCCAGCCGGGCGCTGGGCTATCGCACGAACGCGTATGTGTTGAGCGCGGCCGGCACCGTGAGCGAGGAGATGCGCCGTCGCCTGCCCGCTTCCCCGGAGGACGAGGGTTTCCTGTCCCGGCCTGGGGTCTCCGGCGGTTCCTTGATTGTTGACCCGCATGGCAACGTGATCGCCGGCCCATTAGGGGAGGAGGAGGATGTTCTGATCGCTGACATCGATCTCAACGAGGTGCTCTCTGCCAAGCTTGTACATGACTATGCGGGACATTACAACCGGCCGGAGGTGTTCCGGCTGATCCTGTATGTGGATCGACCGCGCTTGTTTGAAGAGCAAACCCGACATGCGGATCGGCTGATCCGAGAGGAAACCCCCAGCGGGGCAACTTTCGAAGGGAGCGGGGAGAGGATTGCCGCCCCGGAGCGCCTTGTTCAGGTCTCCTGACATGCAGACAACGTGCTCCAAAGCGTCCGGGTGTGGATGGCAGAGGGTAGTGACGGATCCAAGGGGTCGATTCACACCTTGGGCTCGCTGGATTCAGCGGGTCGGTCCCTGGCTAGGCATCGGAACCGGCCCGGGAGCGCTGGCAGTGGGTGGGGCGCTGGCGGATCGTTTTTCTCCTCCGGCGCTGGTGGGTGTGATCCTCGTGGGCGGGTTTCTGCTGACCGCCCTCGCGACCGCCCAGGGATGGATGAGCTGGCGCCGACGGCAGCCGCTGGCCGCTCAGGCGGAGGCGGTGTTCGGCAAGTTCGGAAAGGCCCTGAATCTGGCGATGGCCTTGGGGTTGCTGGGATGGCTGGGGTTCTATATCGGCCTGGGCGGTGCGATGACCGCTCACCTGCTGGGGCTTCCGGACCCCCTCGGCGCGCTCCTTCTGACGGCCCTCCTGGCCGGGGTTGCGGGCCGCGGGGTGGATCGCTGGAACGCCTTGGCGGGATGGACGGCAGTGGCGGCGGTGCTGACCGCGCTCTTGGTGTTTTGGCGCGTCGGGGTGACATGGCCTGCGCCGCCATGGCGCGCCCCCCGGGCATTGGATCTGGGCGTGGGGCTGACCCAAGTGGTGGCGTATGCGATCATCTTCGCCCTCCGGGCAGGGGATTTCACATGGGATCTGGAGCGGGCGGAGGATGTGTGGAAAGTCGGAGGGGCCCTCTACGGGACGCTGGTGATCTTTATGGGGATGGGGGCGTTGATGGGCTGGACGCTGGGCCGCTGGAACCCGGCGGAGGCCTTGACCCGCACGCCCGGCGCTACCCTCGGGGAGCTGCTCCTGAGCTTGGCCGTGATCGCCCCAGCGCTCTCCGCCCTGCATTCTGCTTCTTTGGCCCTATCGGCGCTCCTCCCCCGGCCGCTCGGCTTCCTCTCCCTCTGGATCGCCCTGTTCGGAGGGATCCTGGGGGCCGGCCGGTTCGATCAGCGGCTGCTCCCGTTCCTGGACGGATTGGGCTTGGCCATGCCACCTGCCTTAATCGTGATGCTGGCCAACGAGGGGCTCGGCCTCGATCTTCCTTCCTCCCTGCGGGCCGGGGCCTGGCTGGCGGGAGCGGTCGGTGCGCTGGGGCTTCGATTCGTTGCCTTCCCGTTCCCGATGATGGGCGGGTTGCTGATCGCCCTGGCCGTCCTGGGGCTCGGCACCCTCGAATCAAAGGTCTGGAGGGCCTGCGCGCAGGCCAGAGCGAAAGAACCGGTTTCCCACTCCTCGACCGATTCTCATCCTCGCTGAGAGGTGGACGCCATGGAAAGCCGGGTCATCGAAGTGGACGGGATGCTGATCGAGTATGATGTCCCTATCCCGATGGACGATGGGGTGATCTTGCGAGCGGATGTCTTCCGTCCGACCGCAGAGGGCCGTTATCCTGTGCTGCTGAGCTACGGCCCCTACGCCAAGGGGCTCCCCTTCCAGCTGGGCTACCCCCGCCAGTGGGAGCTCCTGGTTCGGCGATGCCCCGAGGTCACCGAGGGTTCCACTTGCCGTTATCAGAACTGGGAGGTGGAAGACCCGGAGAAATGGGTCCCGGAGGGCTACGTCTGCGTGCGGGTGGATTCCCGTGGGGCCGGACGGTCCCCAGGGGTGCTGGACATCTTCTCCCCGCGGGAGACCGAGGATCTCTACCAGTGCATCGAGTGGGCAGCAGCCCAGCCCTGGAGCAACGGGCGGGTAGGGCTGAGTGGGATTTCCTATTATGCCATCAACCAATGGCTGGTCGCCGGAAGGCAACCGCCGCATCTGGCCGCCATGTGCGCATGGGAGGGCGCGGCGGATTTCTACCGCGACTGGAACCGACACGGCGGCATCCTCTGCACGTTTACGGATTCCTGGTTTCGGGGGCAGGTGATCCCGGTTCAGCATGGGTTCGGGGCCCGGGGGTTTGTCGATCCGGTCACCGGGGAGCTGGTGGCTGGACCGGAGACGCTATCTGAAGACGCGCTCGCCCGAAACCGGGTGGACCCCTTCCAGCAGGCCCGTTGGCGGGAGCTGGACGATGCATGGTATCGGGAGCGGTCGGCGGACTGGTCGAAAGTGAGGGTGCCGTTCCTCTCAGCGGGCAACTGGGGCGGCCACGGCCTGCACCTACGGGGCAATGTCGAGGCTTTCATCCAGGCGGCCTCCTCGCAGAAATGGCTGGAGATCCACGGTCTGGAACACTGGACCCTGTATTACTCCCGTTACGGTTACGAGCTCCGCAAGCGGTTCTTCGATCGCTTCCTCAAGGGGATTGACAACGGCTGGGATCGGGAGCCACGGGTCCTCCTGAACGTCCGGCATGTGGATGGGTTCGAGTTCCGGAAGGAGAACGAGTGGCCTCTGGCCCGCACTCAGTGGACGCGCCTCTACTTGCATCCGGCGGCCCGCGCCTTGACGGGTGAGCCGCCCCGTTCCCAAAGCTTTGTGGAATATGAGGCTTTCGGGAAGGGGGTGACTTTCCGCACCCCGCCCTTTGAGCAGGAGACAGAGATCACCGGACCCCTGGCGGCCAAGCTCTTCCTCTCGACCACTTCGGCTCCGGACGCCGACCTTTTCCTCATCCTGCAGCTCTTCGACCCGGAGGGCCGCGAGGTGACCTTCGTCGGGGCGCTGGACCCGCGGGCTCCGCTGGCCCAGGGATGGCTGCGAGCCTCTCACCGCAAGCTGGACCCCGAGCGCAGCCTGCCCTACCGGCCCTATCACACCCATGATGAGATCCAGCTGTTGACCCCGGGCCGGATTTACGAGGTAGAAGTCGAAATCTGGCCGACCTCCATCGTCATCCCCCCGGGTTACACTTTGGCCCTCACCATCCAGGGAAAGGACTTCGAGCGGGAGGAGGCGGTGAGCGGGGTAGGCCCGTGGGCCGCCTTCCGGGGCTCTGGGCCCTTCCTCCACAACGATCCCTGGGATCGCCGCCCTGAGCGGTTCGGAGGGCGGGTCCGGATCTACGGCGGCGGAGACACGCCTTCCTATCTGCTGGTGCCCATCATCCCCCGTGGATGAGGAGGTCAGGATGCGCCAGGTGACAATGGTAGACCGTTCGGAGTGGATCGCGGCGCTGCGCCAGCAGCTGGAGATGGACCCCGCGCGCACCGCGGTGATCTTGGTGGATGCCCATCGGGGGCATCTGGATCCGGAGGTCGCGACGATGCCGGTGGCCCCGGAGGACGCCCAGAGGGTGCGGGAGGCGCTGGCCCGCTTGGTGCAGGGCGCCCGGGCTCTGGGGGTGATGGTCGTGCATGTGGTGATGACCCACCGTCGTATTCCTTACCCAGGGGCGGAAAGCATGACCAACCCCTTCTGGCGGGCGGTGGAGGCCGCCCGCCAGAGCCTCACCCCCGGCCGGCCCAGCACCATCGCCGGTCACAATCTGGAGGGTTCCCCTCAGGCGGAGATCCTCCCCGAACTGGGCCCCGCGCCCACTGACTACGTGATCCGCACCAAGAAACGGCTCTCCGCCTTCTACGGAACCGACCTGGAGATCCTCCTGCGTATTCACCGAATCGAGACGGTGATCCTGGCCGGGATTAACACCAACACCTGCGTCCTGTGCACGGCTTTCGATGCCTTTAACCGGGATCTACGGGTGGTGGTGGCCGCCGACGCGGTGGCCAGCATGTATGGTGAGGACCTTCATATCTTTGGGCTGGAGAACGTGGCCCGTTGCCTGGGATGGGTCCTCACCGTAGATGAGATCTTGGCGCACCTGCGCGCCCGGGCAGCGGTTCCTGCGGCCGAAGCGGCTTAATCCCTCTATGCCTGCAAGGAGTCAACTATAAGGCTTAGACGGGTGCGGGTTGTGGCAGGTCCTGGAAGGGGACCTGATGGCGGAGGAGGTGATAGAGCATCCCCAAGGCTTTACGGCTCAGGATGACCAGGGTTTCGCGGACGGCTCGCCCCTGATGGCGGTAGTAGGCGAAAGCCTGGGCGAAGCGACGGGTATAGCGTTTGAGGGCGGCGGCGATGAGGTAGAGGACGTGGCGGAGCAGGGGGTCGCCCCGTTTGGAGAGGCGACAGCGGCCGGCGAAGCGGCCGGATTGGTGGAGGGTGACGTCGAGGCCGGCATAGGCGATGAGGGCTTTGCGGTCGGGGAAGCGGTCGAGGGGGCCGGTGAGGGCGAGGAAGAGGGCGGCCAGGCGGGGTCCGATGCCCGGGATGGTCCGGAGGAGGCGCCAGGCCTGGGGGTGATGCTGGCGGACAGCCTGTTGCAAGGCGGCGAAGCAGCGGGCGCGCAGGGTCTCCAGGAAAGCCCAGCGATCCAGGAGGAGCTGGAGGGTTTGGGCCCGGATGGGGTCGTGGAGGCCGAAGGAAGCCCGGGCCAGCGCCTGGAGGCCCTCCAGGTCCAGGCGGTGGCGAGGTGGGAGGAGGGCGTGAAGATCCTGGAGAGGGGCCTGGGCGATGGCGTGGGCGGAGGGGAAGTGGCGGAGCAGGATGCGCAGGGCTTTGGGGAAGCGGGCGTAGGCGCGCTCCAGCTCGGGGAAGAGGAAGTGGAGGAGCTGGCGGACCTGGTTCTGGGTGCGGGTCAGCTCCTGGGCCAGATGCTGGTCGAGATGGGCCAGGGCGCGGAGGGGGGTGTGATCCTGGAGGGGGGCGGGGAGGGCCTGGACGGTGAGCTGCTGGCGGAGGAAGAGGGCGATGGTGCAGGCATCGAGGCGGTCGGTTTTGGTGCGGCGGCGGGAGCGGGCGCGGGCGAAGTCCCGGACCTGGAGGGGGGAGAGGCGGTGGAGGGAGACGTTGGGCCGGTGCAGGCGTAAGAGGTGGGCTTCGAGAAGGGCGGAATAAGGGCCGGAGGCTTCCAGGCCGATCCACCAGAAGTCGGCGTGCAGGGGTTCCCAGGTGGCCAGGAAGCGCTGCCAGCCCGGGTGGTCATAGGAGAAGGTCGCGATCTGTTCGTGGAGGATCTGACCCGAAAGGGCATCGACGATGAGGAAAGCGGCCGTGAAGGTGTCTTTGGCCACATCCAGTCCGATAAAGCCCTGTCGTGGCATAGGTCACCTCCTACCGGAGAAGGGGATGGGGCCTGGGGGGAGGAGGTGCGGAAGGACGGTGGGCCTCCCACCCCCAACCTCCCGGTTCATGGGGGCTCTCGGGCCCAAGCAACTCATCGGGGTTGGAGGGAGGCCGGAGCTGAACTCCTGGAGGGGCTCTTCCGCCCACATCGATGGCGTTCTTCCGGCCTCCTCCCCTCAGGCCAATCTGACCCATCCTGATACATAGCACGAATCCTTATAGGAGG
>CACRXA010000063.1_pt1 | contig 123566 bp, 99 predicted proteins | sample 5377051 | NCBI WGS metagenome assembly CACRXA01 (sample SAMEA6061847, study PRJEB28556) | metagenome | reverse complement strand
CCTCGAGGGCTTGGGCCTTCGAGGCAGGGGTCGGTGGGCGACCCCGGTGGCCGGTCCTCTGGCCTTGGGCTAAAACCCAAGGCCACGACCGGAATACGCAGGAAACTGCGTAAGTCCTATTTCTCTGCCAGGAGCACCTTATCCGGGATTTCCAGGAAGATCCTCCGCGTGGCCATCCGGCCCTCCCTGACGACCCTGCAAGTCGCCCCGCGCCTCTTTCACATCATACCATACCGCGCAGCGCTGCTCCCATGTCACCGGGTGTGTCCCAAAATCGTAGGGCAACTGCTCGCAGTTGTCCTACAAAGCGGCCAGCCCGACAAAATCGGGACAGACCCCATGTCACCCGCCCGGGCGTCTCGCATCCAATGAGATGGAGGGGATCCGCCTGGATCTCCTCATCCTCAGCCCTCAGGTCGGAGGTGGCAGATGGCGAGGATCATGATCCTGGGCGGTGGCAGCGGCGGCCTGGTGGTGGCCAACAAACTGGCCCGCGGCCTGCGTGGGACCTCCCACGAGATCCTTCTGGTGGACCGCAGCCCCTATCACTACTTCATGCCTTCCTTCCCATGGGTGGCCCTGGGTTTCAAGGAACCGGAGCAGGTGCGCCGGCCCTTGAAGAACCTGGAGAAGAAAGGCGTCCGGGTGCTTCAGGGCGAGGTCCGGGAGATCCGTATCCCGGAGAAACGGGTTCGCGTGAACGGTGAAGACCTCTCTTACGACCTGCTGGTGGTCTCCCTGGGAGCGGAGGTGAAGCCGGATCTGATGCCCGGCTTTGAGGCCGCCTATCATCCGTGGACCATCGAGGGGGCGCTGCGGATGCGGGAGGCCGTTCAGCGGTTCGAGGGAGGGCGCATCGTGATCGGCGTCTCCGGGCCTTACTACCGCTGCCCTCCCGCGCCTTATGAGATCGCCGGGCAGCTGGATTTCGCCCTCCGCGCCCGCCGGCTGCGAGACAAATCGGAGATCGTCCTGGCCCATCCTCACCCGCAGCCGCTCTCCGCGATGGGGCCGGCCATCAGCGGCGTGATCACCGAGATCCTGGCCGCCAAGGGCGTGCGGTTTGAGGGGAACTTTCACGCCAGGGCCATTGACCCGGAGCGGCGGCTGCTCCTCGGGCAGGACGGCCGGGAGATCCCCTTCGATCTGCTGATCATGGTCCCACCCCACCGGCCCAGCGTGGCCGGGATGTGCCCGGGCCTCCTCACCCCCGCCGGCTTCCCCCTCGTCGATCCGAAGACCTTCCGCTGCCTGGCGGATCCCGACGTGTTCGCCATCGGGGACATGGTCAACCCGGCCATTAACCTGCCGGCGGCCGGTGTGGTCGCTCACTTCCAGGCGGAGTTCGTGGCCAACCAGATCCTGGCCGAGCTCAAGGGTGCCTACATCGGCGAGAGCTTCACCCCCGTCGCCATGTGCATCATGGACTTCGGCGACGACGCCGTGCTGCCCATGTGCGACTTCACCCGCATCCTGGATCTATCCGGCCCGCCCTCCTGCGGCGTGCTGGGCCGCAGCAAGGCCATCCGCCTGACCAAGATGCTCTTCGAATCCATATGGTTCGCCACTTACCTGAGCTGAACCCGACCGGGAGGCCACGGCCATGACGGAGCAAATCCTTCAGGATCCGAAGGCTCAGGAGGCGCTGGAGCGAACCCTCTCGCTCCTGATCCGGATGAATGAGACGGGAGCGCTGGCTTTTCTGGAGGATGCGGTGGAGCTGCTCCCGGATTCCCTGTCGTATCTGATGGATCCGCGGCTGCTGAAGATCGGGGCCAACCTGGCCTACTTGCTGCACGTGGTGGAGCTGGTGGAGCCGACCCTGATCACCGTGATGATGAGCCGCCTGGTGGAGGAGCTTAACCGGGAGCTGACGCCGGAGCGGATGAAAGAGCTCCCCCGCGTGGGCCCGGTCTCTCTGGTGAAGGCCCTGGCGGACCCCGACGTCCAGCGGGGCCTGGGGATCCTCGTCCTGTTCCTGCGGGTGCTGGGGCGCGCCTTCGACCGCTCCAGCCAGGAGCTGATGGCCTTGATGGAGGCCACGGAGAAGACCCTCGCGGAGCTGCGCCGCCAGCGGGCGGAGATGGAACGCCAGGCCGCGGCCGTCGCCTCCTGAACGCCGCGGCAGACCCCACGATGTCCGCCCCCACCCGGCGGCGGACGAACAGGAAGACGGGGGCCGGGAAGACCATCCACCTCCCCGGCCCCCGAAATCCTCCTCACTCCCCTGTGAGCCCCCCAGAGGGTGAGATATCCTAAAAGAGGCATCACGCGCTCTGGGCGAAGAAAGCGATGATCGAGGTCCGCGGGCTGGTCAAGCGATACGGCGACCGGGCGGTCCTCAACGGGGTGAGCTTCGCCGTCCGGGAAGGAGAGATCTTCGGCCTGCTGGGGCCGAACGGGGCCGGAAAGACGACGCTGATCTCGATCCTGGCCACCCTGCTCCCCCCCGACGAGGGGCAGGTCCTCATCTGCAGATATGATCTGCGGCGAGAAGCGGATCGGATCCGACCGCTCATCGGCTTCGTCCCCCAGGAGCTGGCCCTCTATCCCACCCTCAGCGCCTGGGACAACCTGGCCTTCTTCGGCCGCATCTACGGCCTGCGGGGAACAGCTCTCTCAGGATCTGCTGGTGCGCGGAGACGGGCTGCGGGAGGTCTGGCCCAAAGTGGGGGCCCTGACGGCGTTCGCGGCGGCCTTCTTCGGCCTCGGCGTGTGGCGTTTCCGCTTCGATTGAAGCCACCCCTATCCGGAGCGGAACCGCCGGGAGCCGCTTCGAAACGACGGACACCCCGGATCGCCATCAACCCAGAGGAGGTGAGCTATGAGCGCGGGCGCGCTGGATCAGATGGCCGAGCATCTCCAGTTCCTGGGTTATGAGATCGCTCGCGAGGGCGAGCTGATCTTCGCCAAGCATCCCCGCAAGTTCAACATCGTCATGAAACCGGTGGGAGGCGGGATCCTGATCGCCTCCTTTTTCACGTGCGCCGATGAGGCCAAGCGAGATCGAAGCGGGTATCTCGAGATGATCAACACCTTGAATGCCCGGGCGGTCCTCGCCCGCTTCTACGCCGATGAGGATTCCGATCTCCGCATGGAAGCATGGCATCCGGATGCTTACGATCGGCACGCCTTCAGCGCGTTCATGGAGCTGTGGGATCACGACGGTGGGTTGCTTTTAGAGGCCCCTCAGGTTGCGCGCTACCTGGAATAGCCGAGTGAACGGAAAGCGAGGGGGACCGCTTTCTGCGGTCCCCCTCCACGGGCATCCCGGCGGAGAAGCTTTTCGGAGGGAGCGGATCCGCCCTCAGCGGCCTTCCGGCCGGAGCATCGGGAGCTGGGCGAAGTCGTCGGGGCCCAGGCGGTCGAGATTCGGCTCCTGGGAAGGCCGGTAAGCGGAAAGCAACGCCTCCTGGGTGGGCGACCGCCCCGCCGGCCAGGCCAGATCCAGGATGCGCGTGTGATTGGTATCCGCAGGCCCCCCACCCAGCCGCCACTGGGCCGCCTGCGGCAGCACGTCCCGCACCCGCCACACCCCCGGCGAGGGGAACCCCTCCTGGCTCAGCACCGCCGCCAGGTAGGCGGCCTGCCGCGGATCAAAACCCGCCCCGAAGATCCGCCGGGGCACCCGCAGGAGCACCGTCCGCTGGTTCGGGTTGACCGCGATGCGCAAAGAAGCCCCCGGGACCGGCTTGGGCTTCCCCTGCTCATCCGGAGCATAGACACCGGGCGTCCACCCTTCCGCCCACAGGGCGATGTCCCATCCGAATCCCTCCGCCAGGGCCGCGTTCCGGCCGGGCAACAACAGGCGGGCGCCCGTCCCCTTCCCCGGATCCCGGTCGATATAGATATCAATGGTCTGCAGCGCCAGGCCGTTCGGGGAGCCCCAGGGGTTCGGGATGGGGCCGTAGAACTCAAAGCGGAAGACCAGATCCTCCCCCTCCTCCCCGACCTGGAACCGCTTGAGATCGAAGACCTGGGGGAGGAACACCGGATCCGTGGGATAGGTGTAGCTCCCCGGCCCGTGATCGTCCCCCTCTGGATCCTCGACGTCCAGGATGACCTGAGCGAGGCCGAAATCCGGGATCTGAAAGCAGGCCACGCCGGAGGCGGGGATCCGCGCCGCCCCCTGGGGCCACGAGGCCACCACCGCCCAGAGCAGCGAATCGCCCGCCTGCAGGCTCCCCAGGGCCTTTTGGGGCAGCGCCAGCTCCAGCGTCCCCTCCCCCAGTCGCACCGAGAGCTCACCGGGAGCCGGCGCCCATTCCCCATCCGGCGTCGCCTGAAGGAGCTCGGCCGTCACCTTCTTGCCCTCGCGGACCACCCGAATCGCATGGGTGGCCCCGAACCCCAACGGGATACGCGGTCCGGCCGGATGGGCGGAGAAGCCGGAGCGCCCGGCTCCTCCGGGCGCGGCGATGTAGAAGCCGAGCGCCCCATCTCCCTCCCAGACCCCATCCACCCGCGCGTAGAGATGGGTGCGATCGGCCCCGATCCGGAACTCCCGCAACGCGGGATCGGAGCCGACATAGCGGGCTGCCGCGTCCCATTCCCCCGGGGTCGCCCGGCCGTCCAGAACCGGCGTGAAGGGCCCGGTGAAGGGGGCCACCGGCTCCGCCACCGGCGGCGGGACGATGGGGACGGCGAGGGAATCCGGCACCGGCTCCCCCAGGGCCTCATAGACCCGCCGGAGCAACATGCGGAAGGCGTCGTCGAAGTAATCGTCCTGCCCGCTGTCCTGATCCGTTCCATACCACCAGAACCAGTCCGATCCTTCGGCCAGGAGCATCGCCTCCCGCGCCCGCTCCAGGGCCTCCGGGGCAGCCTGCTTGCGCCCTTCTTCATACGCCCGCAGGACCTCCCGAGCCCGCCGGAGCGCGGTCCAGGCCTCCCGTTCCTCTGCCTCGCCGATCCAGGTGTCGTAGTTCGGGCTGAACCACGCCCCGGGGAAGAGCTTCGGGAGCGGCCGCGCGGCCTCCGGGAACATCCGCAGGAACTCCGAAGGCGTCACCGTGCGGATGGTCCGGCTCTCGTTCAGCCGCCGGTAAAGCCCGTGCAGGAAGGCCTTGCCGTCGTTCTCGTAGTATTCCCAGGCGTTCTCGCCGTCCAGGATCACGGAGACCAGGAGGGGGCCCTGCACCCCTTTCGCCCGCGCCTTCTCCCGGATGTTCTCCAGGCGTCGGATGAAGTCCTCCGCCGCGGCCTCCCCGGGCATCCCCGAGTAGGTGAAGCCGATTTTGTCGGAGAGCACGCCGTCGCGGAACACGATGAACAGCGGCCGGCCCTGAGGATCCGAGAGCCGGTAGGGGCGATAGAGCGAATCCACCTCCTCCACCGTCTCCCGGGCGTCACGGGTGAAGCCGCTCAACCCCAGAGAGCGGGCGAGGACAGGCTCCCCGGAGGCCATCCAGAGGAAGCCGGCATCGGCGACCATGGGGATGATCTGCTGGGCGACCGCCCCTTCCGCCGGCCACAGGCCCCGGGGCGGCCGGCCGAAGTGCGCCTCATAGAGGGCCACCGCGCGGCGCAAATGCTCCCGAGCGTCCTCCGGAGCGATGAACGGTGGATCCGGCAGCAAAGCCTCGGGGTTCCCCACCCGCGCGAGATCCGAGTAGATCAGCAGGGAGAGGATGGGATGGGCATACGGCGTGGTGGTCACCTCGATCTGTCCGGCTTCCTGAAGGGCCTTGTGAAGCGGAAGGATCTCCTTCAGGATGCGCCGCGTCTCCTCGAAGATCACCGGTTTGTCGGCCTCGGTGAAATCCCGGCCCTTGCGGACCAGATCCGCGAGGGGCGGCCGGGCCAGGAAGTCCGGGTCCATCCAGGCCAGGTTGAAGAGCACCTGGAGATCCCGGAAGTCCTGCACGGTGAAGGAGGCCAGGGCCCGCTCGATGGCCGCCGGGTCAGCCGAGCGCCCTCGCTTCTCCAGGAGCTCCCGATAGCGCGGGAAGCGGGGGATCACCCGCTCCCAGTTGGCGTCGAAGAAACGCCGCAGGAGGAAGCGCTTCTCGTCCTCCGTGAGCGCCTCCGCAGGCTTCTCCGAGAGGGCCCAGTAGACATCCTTCGCGCCCCCCGCCAGATCCTCCAGCTGGCGGATCAGAACGGGGGTGAGATTGAAGGTCACGTGGACGTTGGGGTATTCCCGCAGGATGGCGGCCATATCGTAGTAGTCTTTGGTGGCATGCACCCGGGCCCACGGCCGGGTATACAGGCCCGTCTGGGGGTCTTTCGGATAGAAGGGTTGATGCTGATGCCAGATCAGCGCCAGGTAGAGGGGGGCTTCCTCAACGGCCTCCGTCGGGGTCGGCGACGGCGGCGGCAACGTCGGAGTCGGCCGCGGGGTCGGCCGACACCCCACCCCCAGCGCCCACAGAGTTAGCAAAAGGATCCTCCAGCACCGGATCCGCATCGCATCCCTCCTGCTCACGAGATGCACAACGGATCGCCCGCCATGCAATCATTTTCGCAAATCAAGTGTTATTGTAAAGCGCTTTATCAGTATAAGCACCTTCCAGAATTGCGTCAATCCACCGCCGCCGTGGGATCTTCCGCAACCCCATCGAGATCGGAGGCTTACCGATATCCCAGCTCCCGCAGTCGAGCGTCCAGCCAGGCCATCTCTTCCTCGGAGAGAGGAGGCGGCGGAGGGGGCTGGCGGTAGTCGATCTGCACCCCATACGCGCCGCGCTCATAGACCGTCGCCACCGCCGCCCCCAGATCCAGCGGCACATCCGGGTCCGGCTCAAGGAGGGGAACCGGCAGCACCGGCAGGGGATCCATCAACCGGATCGGCCACACCTCCACCGTCGGGCGGCGATCCGCCCGGCTGAGGAGGACGTAATACGGGGCGGGCGGCACCGGGTCCTCCAGAGGAGGCCGCTCCCCGCCCCGCAGCAGATCGATCTCCATGAGGTGGACGGCGGACCGCAACAGATCTCGCCGCTTGCGCAGGTAATCCGCATGGGCCTCGTGGCCGACCCGCTTGTTCACCGGCGAGAGGATCTCGATCACCGTTACCCGCTGCCCGGTGTCCGTCCTGCGGATCTCAACGCTGTAGAGGCGCAACGGCACCTCCAGGGGGATCCGACTCTTCGCCGGAGCGGGCGGGATGGCCACAGCGGTCTCGGCCTCTGAAGAAGGGGAGAGCCGGTGGATCGATCCATCCGGCCGGACGATATGGGTCTCCCCGATCTCCACCACCTCATACGTGATCGAGACCGACAGGCGCGCGAAGTAACGCGGCGTGATCCGCTGGTTCAACCGGGCTCGGATCTCCGAAGCCAGATCGCTATGGAAATCCGGCCACAGATCCGGCCGTTCCAGGTAAGGGTCCATGCCCGGGAAAGGAGAAGGCATGCGGAACCTCCCGCCACCCGCTTCGGCTCTCATGATAACCCCGGAAGGTTTCCCGGCAATCGGGATCGCCGGCTCACCAGCGGGCGGAAACGGGTGCTTGGGGGGAAGATGGCCCGAGGGGCTCCCGGCGAGCTCCGGAGGGCTTCCCGGAAAGTTGCGCCCCTCCCCCCGGGCTTTTATGATGAAACCGATGAGCGCTTCGCCGCCGAAAAGCCGCGCGGCGCGGGCCGGACCTTCAGGAGGGGTCATGGGGGAGACGCGGGTGCAATGGCGGGAGTGGGGCGAAGAGGCCTTCCGGGAGGCGCAGGAGCAGGACAAGCCCATCCTCCTCAGCATCTCGGCCACCTGGTGCCACTGGTGCCACGTGATGGACCGGGGCATCCCCGGCGATCCCATCCACACCGGAACCTATTCGGACCCCGAGATCGCCGAGCTCATCAACACCTATTTCATCCCCATCCGGGTGGACACGGACCGCCGCCCGGACATCAACGCCCGTTACAACATGGGCGGATGGCCCACCACAGCCTTCCTCACCCCGGACGGGGAGATCCTCACCGGGGCCACCTACATCCCTCCGATGCAGATGCGGCAGGTCCTCCTCCAGGTGCTCCAGTATTACCGGAGCAACCGCTCCGAGATCCAGCGGCGGGCCCAGGAGATCGCCCGCCGGCGGCAGGAGGCCGCCCGCCCCATGGCCCGGCCCGGCGCCCGGCTGTCGTGGACCATCCCGCTGCACCTGATCGGATTGATCGCCCGAGCTTACGACCCGGTCTACGGCGGCTTCGGCGAGGCCCCCAAGTTCCCCCACCCCGAGGCCAGCCTGCTCCTCCTGGTGGAATACGTCCGCGGCGGCCGCCGCGACGAACGACTGGCGGAGATGGTCCGCCGCACCCTCCACGGGATGGCCGAAGGCGGGATGTATGACCACGTGGAGGGCGGATGGTTCCGCTACTCCACCACCCGCGACTGGAGCCTCCCCCACTTCGAGAAGATGCTGGAGGACCACGCCCGCCTGATCCCGCTCTACCTCTACGCAGCGGAGGTCCTCCAGGACGAGGGGCTTCGGGAGCCGGCGGTGAAGGCCCTGGACTACGTAGAGCGCACCCTCTACGATCCGGAGCGCGGGGTCTTCTGGGGGAGCCAGGACGCCGATGAGGAATACTACGCCCTGTCCCGCCGGGAGCGGGCGCAACGCCCCCCGCCGGCGGTGGATCGCACGGTTTACGCCAACTGGAACGGCCAGATGGCCCTGGCCCTGCTTGTCGCCGCCGACCTGCTGGGGGAGCCCCGATGGCGGGAGATGGCCCTCCGGAACCTGGACGCGGTGTGGACGCTGACCTTCGATGCCTCGGCCGGCGCCCTGGCCCACTACGTGGACATCCGGGGGGAGCGGGCGGACGCGAAGGGCATCCCCCCGCTGCTGGGAGATCAGGTCCACTACGCCCGGGCGGCGCTCGCCGCCTTCCAGCGGACAGGCGAGCGGCGCTTCCTGGAGCGGGCCCTTCAGCTGCGCCCGTATTTGGAATCGGCCCTGGCGGACCGGGAGGGCGGCGGCTTCTTCGACCGGCCGGAGGATCCCCGGGCCATCGGGGCCCTGCGGATCCGGCAGAAGCCCCTGGAGGAGAACGCCGTCGCCGCGGAGTTCTACCTCACCCTTCACGATCTCACCGGCGACCGGGAGGCGCGGGCGATGGCCGAGCGGACGCTGCTGGCCTTCGAGCAGGACTACGTGAAATACGACTTCGCAGCGGCCCCCTACGGGCTGGCTGTCTATCGCGCCATCACCGAGCCGGTGCGGATCCACGTCATCGGCTCGCCAGAGGATCCCGCGACGCAACGCCTGCTCGCGGCGGCCTGGCGGGGGGATCCCTTCCACCGGGTGGTGGTGCCGATGGACCCCGAGCGGGACGCCCCGGCCATTCGGGCCCAGGGCTTCTCCACCGATGGGCTCCCGGTCGCTTATGTATGCCTTGGAGATCGCTGTCTGGCCCCGGCCCGAACGCCGGAGGAGCTGGCCGAACGGACCGCAGCCCTCGCGTGAGGGAGGATCCACCATGCTGTGGCGGCGGCGGGAGGTGTTGCGATGGCTCGCGGGCGGGGCGATCGGGGCGGCCGCGGCGGCCTGCGCCCGACGGCTCCCCTTGCCGGAGACCTCCTCGGAGATTCCGCCCTCGCCCACCCGCATCCCGGTCCGGCTCCCGGGCCCGGAGCGCTGGGAGATCGCCTCCCCGGTGCCCATCACCCCCACCCCGGAGTTCTACGAAGTGAAATACAGCACCATCCCCCGGGTGGATGTGGAGACCTGGACCCTGGAGATCAGCGGGGAGGTGGAACGTCCGCTTCGCCTGACGTATTCGGACCTCCTGGCCATGCCGGCGGTGATCGAGATGCGCACCCTGGAGTGCATCAGCAACCCGGTGGGCGGGGACCTCATCGGCAACGCGGTGTGGAAGGGGGTCCGGATGGCGGATCTCCTGGCCATGGCCGGGGCTCGCGCCACCGCTCAAGAAGTGGTCCTTCACGCCGCCGACGGCTATCACACCAGCATCCCGGTGGAGCTGGCCCGGGATCCCCACTCCCTGCTGGCCTACATGATGAACGGCGAGGTCTTGCCTCCGGAGCACGGGTTCCCGTTGCGGGCCCTGTGGCCGGGCCGTTACGGCATGAAGCAGCCGAAGTGGATCACCCGCATCGAGCTGATCCGGGGGGAGCACATCGGCTACTGGGAGGCCCAGGGCTGGTCGAAGGAGGCCATCATCCAGCCCAACTCCCGCATCGACGCGCCCCGGCCGGGGATGCTCCCGCCGCAACCGGTGGAGATCTCCGGGATCGCCTTCTCCGGGCCCGTGGGGATCGAGCGGGTGGAGGTCAGCACGGATGACGGCCGAACATGGGCGGAGGCCGAGCTCCTCCGAGGGCCCACCCCCTATGTCTGGACGGTCTGGCGCTATCGCTGGGAGCGTCCGGAGGAGGGGGAGCACGTCCTGCGGGCGCGGGTGGTGCAACGCGACGGCCGGACGCAACCCCGCGGGAGGGGCCGGCTGTTAGGCGGCACCTTCCCCGATGGCACCGACGAGCAGCACGCTGTCCGGGTGGTGATCGCGCGGGGAGGATGAGCCTCAGATCATCGGCCACGGCACCGAGCGCCAGGGCCCCGGGTGGGGGAAGATGGGACGCTCCAGCAGGGCCGCCGTCCGCCGCTCCAGGGCGGCGATCTCCGCCGGGTGCAGCAGGGCGGCCAGCTCCGCGCGCAATCCTTCGTCCTCCCGCAGGCGCCGATCGAAAGCCCGGATCTCCTCGAGGATGTCCTCGGGGATCGGTTGCCCCCGGTAATCCCAGATCACCGTCCGCAACTTCGGCTCGACGTGGAAGCAGATCCCGTGGTCGATGGCCCAGATCCGCCCGTTGCGGTCCCGCAGGCAGTGGCCCGCCTTCCGGTCGGCGTTGTTGGTGATCAGATCGAAGGCCGCCAGGCGCATCAGCACGGGCTGCAGGGCGGGATCCTCCCGAAAGGTGAAGTAATTCTCCTCAGGGTCCGCGTCGATGTAGAGCTGCAAGGCCCCCCGCCCATATGGGCCCTGCTCCCGCAACACGGTGGGGGGCACCAGTCCCCAGCCCAGGGCCTCGCTGACCACGTAGGCGGCGACTTCCCGGTAACACAGGGTGCCGTGGGGGAAATCCCAGAGGGGCTCCTCCCCGCGTTGCGGCTTGTAGACCGCCAGGCCCGTCCGCTCTCCATCGCTCACGGCGACCAGGAAGGTGGCGTTGGACCCCCAGGGGATCAGCCCGAGGAGCCGGATCTCCCCTTCCTGCAGCCATCGCAGGACGATCTCCTTCGGGGTCTCCGGGGGAAGGGGGTCGGGGATCCGCCGCGCGGTCCCGGGGCGAGGGCGACGGGTCGCCATCTTCCGCGCTCCTGGAACGGTCCTTCCATCCTCTGATCAGAGGCCTTCAGAACACGACCGCCTTGCCGTTGCGGCGGGGGCAGATGTGCCCTTCGGGGTCGATGGGGCGGCCGCACAGCGGGCAGAGGGGGCGGCCCCGGGCGACCACGTCGGCGCCGTGGCGGCTGAGGGCGTGCATCTGCTCCCGGGTCGCCCAGAAACGGACCACCCGCAACCGGTCCGGGTCCTGATCCTCCTCCGCCAGCTCCTGGATCACCAGGACCACCCAGTCCCCGCGGGGCTCGTAGCCCAGCCCCATGCGTCCGGCCCGGAACAGGGGCTCCAGGGGTTCCTCCAGCTGCAGCTCCGATTCGTCGGGCTCCGGCCCCAGGGGGCGGGGGTATTTCTCGTTGATCTCCTCCAGGAGCTCCTCCAGGGAATGGGCCAGGGCCCGCACCTGTTCCTTCTCGCAGAGGATGGTGACCAGGATGTCCTCCTGGCGGGCCTGGATGTAGAACGTCCGCCGTCCAGGCTCGCCCACCGCATCCGCGGTGATTCGATCCACCGGCCGCAGGTCGTAGATCAACCGTGGCATCTCCGTCCCGTTTTCCGGGAAAGGTGAGGGCCTGACTTGGGATCAGCGCTTGCGCGCCTTCGAGAGATAGGCGAGATCCTCCAGCGGCCACTGAAGGGGGCCCGTGTCGTTCAATCGCAGGAGCAGCGGGGGCCCCTCGGCCAGCCAGAAGATGGTCACCGAGGCGGGGGCGATCATCAGCCGATGGTAGAGATCCAGCGGCATGCCCAGGTAGTAAGCGGTGACGGCCCGGATGAGGTCGGCGTGGGTGAACAGGGCCACCACGTCCCGGGGGTGGCGGGCGGCGATGGTCTCCACGGCGCGGACGGCCCGGGCGATGAGGTCGACCATCGCTTCCCCGCCCGGGAAGAAGGCGCGGCTGATCGTGCCCACCAGGCGTTGCCAGGCCTTCTGGCGCCGCAGCCGTTTGAGGGACTTGCCCGTCCAGTCCCCGTAGCGCACCTCCCCCAGTTCCGGGACGATCTGGATCTCCAGGCCCTTGCGGCGGGCCAGGGGCTCGGCGGTCTCCAGGGCGCGCTCCAGGGGGCTGCTGTAGATCGCCCGGATGGGGAGCGGGGCCAGGCGTTCCGCCAGTGCCTCCGCCTGCCGGCGCCCGGCCTCGTTGAGATGCACCCCCGGCGTCCACCCGGCCAGCCATTTGCCCATGGCGTCGTTGGCCGCGTGCCGGATCAGCAGGATGATCGCCATCCGCGTCGCCTCGGCGAAGTTCCTTTTTCTCAGTATAGCACAGAGTGAAAGCCGCCTCGATAACAGGGTCGCGGCTAAAGCCGCTCCTACAAAAAGGCGGTTTTTGTAGGAGGGGCTTCAGCCCCGAACGTTCTGTCTTCGATCGCGCAAGGATCGCGACGGACGCCGCCCCGACAACCCCAAACCCCTGGCTCTCGATGACACAAAGGGTCGCGGCTAAAGCCGCTCCTACGAAAAGACGGTCTTTGTAGGAGGGGCTTCCGCCCCGAACCTCCGTCTTCGATCGCGCAAGGATCGCGACGGACGCCGCCCCGACAACCCCAAACCCCTGGCTCTCGATGACACAAAGGGTCGCGGCTAAAGCCGCTCCTACAAAAAGGCGGTTTTTGTAGGAGGGGCTTCCGCCCCGACCTCTCCTCTTCGATCCCACGATGGTCGCGGCGAAAGCCAGCCCTGCGGAAAGCCTTAGCCCCGAACCCTGGCTCTTAAGCCCGCGGCAGGCAGGATGAACGCTCCTGGGGGCAGGCTATTGACAGGGCCTTCCGCCATCGGATAGAATGGCCTCGAACGTTCCGACGATGGCGGGCCCCGGCGAACATCGCGCATGGCCCCGGGGCCTCCGCTCTCCTCCAGATCAATCCACCATCAGGAGGGAAGCGATGACGCATATCATCACCAGCCTGTGTCTGCGCGACGGTGCCTGCGCGCAGGTCTGCCCGGTCGAGTGCATCGTCCCCGGCAAGCCGGAGGATCAGTGGCCCTGGTATTACATCGACCCCGACACCTGCATCGACTGCGGCGCCTGCGTCCCCGAGTGCCCCTACGAGGCCATCTTCCCCGAGGACGAGGTCCCGGAGGCCTACACGATGAAGCCGGGCCAGGTGCGCATGATCATGCGCGCGCCGGGGGACATCGAGCGCTACGAGGCCAAGGGCGGCGAGGTGGTCAACCTCCGGGAGGACATCCCCTTCAACTACAAGTTCTACAAGGAGGGCCCGGGCTACAACGCCCGCAACATGTGACCTCCCCTGCCCTCGCCCTCGTCCCGCCCGGCCCGGGCTGGGCCCGACGGCTCGCCCGGGCCGGGCAGCTCCTCCTCCCGGCCGGAACAGTCGCCAGAGGAAAGCGAGGTGAACGCGATGCGCCGCCTACCGGTCATTGAGCGCCTGGAGATCCGCAGGTTCCGTGGGATTGAGTCCGGAAGCATCCCGCTGGCCCCCTTCACCGTGCTCCTCGGCCTGAACGGCAGCGGCAAAACGGCTGTCCTGGAGGCCCTGTATCTGGCCGCCAACCCTCGAGAGGGGACGCTGCTCGTGGAGGAGCCGGATCCCATCGGCCGTTTTCCCCTGCGCCATGTGTTCCAGCGGCACGGATACCCCAATCTCGAAACCCGGGAGCTCGAAGGTGTTCTGGAATTGCAAACAAAGTCAGAGGACCCGCAAGCTCCTTCAGCGGAGCCAGCAGCCGGGGATCAAGAGCAGACAAGGGAGGAGAAACCCCCACGCCACCTGGTTCGAATGCTTCTTTTCCGCCCACGCTGGTTGAACTACCGATCCGCGGATTCGGCCGAGATCCGCCTGATCGCACCGCGCGCCGAGATGACCCGCAGCCGCTGGAAGCAGATGCTCCGGGCCGCGCTGATGGATCCGGAGACCGGCGAGGAGGTCGAGGAGAGCCTGTGGTTTGGAGAGGAGGAGACGCCCGTCATCTGGAAGGGCGAGCGGGACCACTGGGTCGCCGACCGGCTGAAGGAGATCTACGGCCTGGGCCTTCTCCGGCTTTCCGGCGGGAAAGGCGGACGCGCCGGGAAAACGACGGTGTGGGCGATCTTCGAACACGGAGCCGCCATCCCCATCCCCGGCATGGGAGACGGGATCCAGGCCGCGTTCCGGGCGCTGTGCATGCTGGCGATCCTCCAAGAAGGCCTGTTCCTCTGGGATGAGCCGGAGGCCCACCAGCATGCGGAAGCCATCCCCCGGCTGATGAAAGCCCTGGTGGATACGCTGGCCGAACGCGATCACCTCCAGATCGTCCTGGCCACCCAGAGCCTGGAGATCCTCAAGGCCCTCCGAGACATCTTCGCAGAGCGGTCGGATCAGGAGGCCTTTTCCATGGTCTTCCTACGCCGGGATGAGCGAACCGGCCAGCTGGAAAGCCCCTCCTTCTCCCTGGAGGATCTGGACCTGATGCTTCGAACAGAGCGGGATCCTCGCTCTCTGCTTTTCGGCCGTCAACCCCCTGCGCGCCGCGGGATTTCGGATGAGACCCTCAGCGAGATCTTGCAGTTCCTTCAACATCGTTAAGCCACTCCGGAGGACGAGAGATGACTGCGCAGACCACCGCCCCGAGTCCCTCTGCTCCCGCCGCTTCAGTGCTGGTCATCGTGGAAGGTCCGGATGACAAGAATATCCTTTCAGAAATATTTAACAGAAAGAACATATCAGGAATTAGAATAATTGAATCGGAAGGCATAGGAAAAATACCTCAAATAATAAGACATGAATACCGAAATCATGATCGCATTCTTGTCGTTATCGATTCGGATCGAGATTCGCCGGAGGTGAAGGCCAAGGATATGTACCATAAGATATGGGAAGTGTTGAACTCAGATGGATTTTCAGAAAAACTATCCACGAATCTTTTTTATAGATTAGAGTCGAGAGATGGCGGTCTGCTCGACATCATGATATACCCGATATCCCCAAAAGATTACGACCTGAGCACGCTCTGCGATGGCAGCCTGAACCATCTTTTTCAATCATGGCCCTCCGAACTGATGAGCCTTCTTTTTCCCGCAATCTACGATCAATCAACATTGGAATATCTAATAAATCAAGGAGTTTTTAGCTCAAATAAAACAATAAAATCATTAATATACAGCAAATTTTGCGAAATCATGAATTTGCTCTGCCAACAGAACCTTCCGATCCCCTCGGTTAAATTTCCGATCGGCTTGATTGGAAATTTGTCGGGTATTTATGGTAATCTCGGTGTGATAGGAAAATTCATAATCAGGGGAATGGATGAAAAATTGTTTGAAAAACAGTTTGGGGAGTTGATTTGGATCGTTCAAAAAATGCAAGAGGCAACTAAGGAGCCGTCGTCTTCATGAGCGCGCGGGATCCCTTTTCCGCTGCCTTTCGAGGGCTCCGGCTCGTCGCCGGGCTGGAGCCGGAACCGGATCCCGAGACCCCCTCCCGGCTCCGCCTGGCCGAGGCTTTGAGCGCCGGAGCCCCGATGCCGGCCGACCGCAGACCCTCCGCCCTGACTTCCATCTTCTACGCCGTGGAGGGCGCCAGCGGCCCCCCGCGCGTCTACCCGCTCCTCCCCCTGAACCGCCAGCGTGAAACCCTCTTCCCGAAAGAAGCCGCGCCGGAGGATCCTTCGGAACCCGCCCTCCGCAACCTGGAGGACAACCTCCAGAGAAGCCTGGAGGAGGCCCTCCGGGACGCCCGGGATCATCCGTCCGCCCGGGTGGCCGGCGCCCTGGGCGCCATGGCCCAATTCGCGTGGTGCCTCCCCGGCCCCGCCCCCGACATCTCCCGCTACGATCACGGCCGGACGGTGGGCGCTTTCGCTGCCCTGCTCGCCGAGGCCCCCCCGGAGCACCTGGCCCGATGGGAAGCAGCCCTGCAGGCCGGGTCCAACGCATCGGCCGACACGCCACCGGTGGCCCTCCTGGTGAAGGGGGATGTCTCCGGCATTCAGCGCTTCCTCTACCAGGTGACCGGGAAGGGCGCGGCCCGAGGGCTGCGAGGCCGTTCGCTCTACCTGCAGCTGCTCAGCGAAGCGGTGGCCCTCTTCGTCCTGCGCCGGCTCGATCTGCCCCTCACCAACCTGCTTTACAGCGGAGGGGGACATTTCCTCCTGCTGGCCCGCCCTTCGGATGAGGCGAGATTGCCGGAGATCCGCCGGGAGGTCACCCGACGCCTGGCCGCCTTCCACGGACCTTCCCTCGCGCTGGTCCTGGCCGCCGTCCCCATCCGCCCCCACGAGCTGCACGGCGAGGGCCTGCAACAGGCCTTCGAGGCCCTCCACCGCCGCCTCGCCCAGGCCAAGGCGCGCCGCCTCGAAGGCCTTCCCCCGGAGGACTGGGAGGCCTTCCTGACCGGGGAGCGGCCGCATTCCTCCCAAGAGCCTGAAAACCCGGCGGATCACGCCGAGAAGTGGACGGATTGCATGGTGTGCGGGATCCGGGGGCGCAAGGACGCGGAGATCGTGGTCGAGAAGGAGGGCCGCGGCAAGTGCCGGCGGTGTCGATCCTTTGAGGACCTGGGGCGCGCGGCCGTGGATCTGCAGGCCATCGCCTGGATTGAGCAGGAGCCCCCTTCCTTGCCCGACCGGCCGGAGCGGGCCGCCCCGTGGGAGAAGGCGTTGCAAGCCTTCGGCTTCGCCGTCTCCCTGTTCCGCGCCTCCGGGCCCAGGCCCTCCCCGGAGCCCCCGGAGACAGGCTGGGCCCTGGTCTGGCTGGTGGAGGATCATCCCGATCTCCGACAACGCGTCCGCCGGGCCCTTCCGGATCGGCCCCTTGCCTTCTTCCCTCGCTTCCTCCTGCGCCGCGCGCCCCGGGTGCGGCCCGAAGACCGGGAGCGCTTCCGCCGCTGCTACGACGATCCCGACGAAATGCCGGAAGCCGGCGACGTGCGGGACTTCACCATGCTCCAGTATTCCTCCCGGGGCATCCAGCGCCTGGGGGTGCTGCGGGCGGATCTCGACGGCGCCGGCGCGCTGTTCAGCCGGGGCCTGGGGAAGGCCATGCGCCTGGCCCGCCTGATGGCCCTCAGCAGCGCCCTCTCCCGATTCTTCGAAGGCTACGTGGAAACCCTCTGTGAGACCGTCGAGCAAGAAACCGGACGCCCGGACACGCTCTACGCCGTCTACGCAGGGGGGGACGATCTGTTCATCGTGGGGGCCTGGGATGTGGTGGCCGATTTGGCCGCGCGCCTGCGCAGGGAGCTGGCGGAATACACCGGCCATCACCCCCGCCTGACCCTCAGCGCCGCCCTCACCCTCCACGACGGCCGGGAGGCCATCCACCTTTTCGCCGAGGAGGCCGGCCGCGCCCTGGAGGAGGGCGCCAAATCCTACCGGCGACCCGACGGGAAGACGAAAGACGCCCTGCGCTTCCTCGAGCAGATCCTCCCCTGGGGCCCCGAAGAGACCTTCTGGACGGTCCTCCGGTGGACGGAACGGTTCCGCCAGGGGGTGGAGGGCGCCGCCGCCGGCCCCCGGCCGGGCCGGGGCCGAAGCCTGCTATTCGCCCTCATCCGCTGGGGCGCGGACCGGCAACGGGCCCGCCGGACATCCCGGGATGGAGCCGACCGACCCATCCTGTTCCCCTCCATCTGGCGCGCCGCCTACTTCATCCGCCGCTGGCAGGACCTCACCCCTCCCGAAGATCCCCTCCGGGAGGTCCTGGACGCGATGCGCCGGGAATGGGATGGGCAGGACGAGCGCGGAGGGCCGATGGCCCTCCACCGCCTCCTCACGGAGATCTGGGCGCCCGCCGCCCGCTGGGCGGAGCTGCGCACCCGCCGCGAGGAGGGATGCGCGCGCCAACCACCCGCCGATTCCGCGTGAGGGAGGAAAACGATGGCCGGGACAGCGGAATTCAACCTCCGGGACATCGACCGCATCATCGCCGAGGATGAGGCCGCGGAGCTGATGGTGAGGGTCAGCCAGGCCCTCGGACGGGAGCTGGCCCGACGCAACCTGACCACCCACCAGCTCCGCAACCTCTTCGGCGAGATCCGCCGCATCGAGAAGGAGTGGCAGCAGCAGCAGCAGGGCCCGGAAGAACGGCTGGACCCCCGGATCTGGCGGCGCCTGCAGCTGCTCAAACCCCGCATGGCCTACCAGGCCGCCCGCCTGCGGGGCGACGCCATGCAGCCCCTCATCGAAGCCCTGGAGCGCGCCATCGACCGCATTGAGCGGAACTCAGACTTCCGGCGGTTCGTGGACTTCTTCGAGGCCATCGTGGCCTATCACCGCTTCTACCAGGAGAGGCGCTGAGAAACCCGGAACGGGTGTGTCCCAAAATCGTAGGACAACTGCTCGCAGCTGTCCTACAAAGCGACCAGCCCTGCAAAATCGGGACACACCCCCCGGAACCCTGCCCCGAACAGGAGGCGAAGATGCCTGAGGAACTCCGGCTGCGAGGGCGTCTGTTCCTGGATGCCGAGATCCATGCGGTCACCGGCCTGCACATCGGCGGGGCCGGGGGCAAGGTGGCCATCGGCGGCGTCGACAGCCCGGTGATCCGCGACCCGATCACCGATGAGCCCATCCTCCCCGGCTCCTCCCTCAAAGGCAAGATGCGCAGCCTGCTGGAGCGCTGGGGCGGATACGAGCCCAACCACCCCATCGGCCAGGCCCGCATTCACATCTGCCAAAGTCCGGATCGCTATTCGAACTGCCCGGTGTGCCACATCTTCGGGGTCCCCGGGGAGCTCCCTTTCGCTTACCCCACCCGCCTGGTGGTCCGCGACGCCTTCCTCACCGACGGGAGCCGGGAGGCCCTGCGCCGCGCGGACACCGACCTGCCCTTCACGGAGGTGAAATGGGAGGCGGCCATCGACCGCATCACCTCCGCCGCCGTCCCCCGCCAGATCGAACGCGTGCCCGCCGGCGCCGTGTTCCGGGCCCGCCGCTTCGGCGCGCCCGGCGCCCCCGACGAAGCCGGGGCCCTCATGGTCTATCACATCTACTTCCCCCGGGACCTGGACTGGTTCCTTCACGTGGTGGAAGCGATGGGGCTGGTGGAGGACGATTACCTGGGCGGCTACGGATCCCGGGGCAGCGGCCAGGTGGCCTTCCGCCGCCTGCGGCTGGGCTACAAGATCGCCGCCCCATCCGCCCTCTACCCGGAGGCCATCTCCTGGATCAGCAGGGATCCGATCCCGGATCTGGCGGAGTTCCGCCGAGCGCTGCCCGCGCTGCTGGATTCGATCCGACCGCACATCTCCTGAGGCCGACGGCCGAAGGGAGGACCTCCGATGGCCATGGCGATCCGGCAGGTGACCTTCTATCGCCTGCAGCCGATCTCCCGATTCTTCCGGGTGGGCGATCCCTTCGGCGGGGAAGGGGTTCGGGAGTTCATCCCCTCCGACACCCTGTTCGCCGCCATGGTGGCCCGGATCGCCGAGCGGGGCGGGCCGGACGCCGCCCGCGCTTTCGTCCGGCCCTTCGCTGAGCCCGGGCCGGAGGGGCCGCCGTTCCTGCTCACCGGCGTCTTCCCGGCCCTGGCCCCCGCCGATGGGCCTACCCTCCGCTTCTTCCCCCGCCCGGAAAGCTGGGGGCTCCGGGCGGAACCCGAGGCGTGGCCGCGCATCCGAAGGCTCCGCTGGCTCTCCGAAGGGCTGTTCCGCCTGGCCCTGGAAAACCGGACGCCCGGCGAAGGGGATCTTCACCGTCTTCATGAGGGCCATGCCGGAATGCGGAAGGATGAATGGACGGCCCTCCCCAGAGGCCTGCGCCGGCGCCTCCCGGAGGAACGTCCCCTCTGGGAGGTGGAGCGACGCCCGGCGGTGGCCGTGGACCGCTACGGGCGGCGCTCGGCGTTCTACCGGATCTCCGCCGTGCGCTTCCCAACGGACCTGCCGGTGGCGGGCTGGATGGCCATCGCCTGGAGCGCCGGCGCCGACGAGATCGCATGGGCGGGACGGACGTGGCGGGAATGGGCCGAGGAGGTCCTGAGCGAGCTGGGCGAGAGCGGCCTGGGAGGCCTGCGATCGAGAGGGGGAGGCGCCTTCCGGGTCGAGCGGGATCCGCAGGGAGCGCTCCCGGTGGGGAGCGGGCCCGCGGTGGTCTCCCTCGCGCGCTATCTGCCCACCCGCGAGGAGCTGCAGGCCGGGGCGCTGGAAGGGGATCCGGCGGCCTACGCCCTGGTGGAGGTGGGCGGATGGATGCGGGCTCCCGGCTTCGGCCCGGATCGTCCGCGGCGGACGGCGGTGCTGCTGGAGGCCGGGGCGGTGATCCGGGCGGGCGGCCGCCTCCCTCTGGGACGGATGATCGACATCCGGCCGCCGGGCGCCCCGCACCCCTCGTGGCGCTACGGCCTGGCCTTCCCCATCCCGCTGAACGCCGCGGCGTGGGAGGCATAAGATGACCCGATACCGCGTGATCCTCCGCACCCTGAGCGAAATCCATATCGGGGACGGGCAGACGCTGCTGCGGGAATACGACTTCACCGTCCACGAGGGGCGGTTCTATCGCCTGAGCGTGTCGCGCCTGCTTCAGGGCTACGCCGAGGCGGAGCTCACGCCGTCCGTTCTGGAGCGCCTGACGCGGCTGCCGCCGGGGCGCTGGCTGAGCCCCGAGGATTTCCGGCGGAAGGAATGGTTCCTGTATGCCCTGGAGGGGGATCCGAAGGTGGGGGCCGTGCGGTCCTTCATCAAGGACGTGCACGGCCGGCCGTATCTGCCGGGGAGCAGCCTCAAAGGGGCGCTGCGGACGGCGATCCTGTGGCGGATCTGGCGGGAGCGACGGGAACCCATCCGGTTGTCGCAGCTGGGGCGGCAGCGGGAGTGGGCGGCCCAGCCGCTGGAGCGGCGCTGGCTGGGGTCGGATCCTCACCACGATCTGTTGCGGGCGTTGCGGCCGGGGGACACGGGGCCTTTGCCGCCGGAGGAGGCCCTGGTGGTGGTGCGGGCGGTCGTGCAGGTCGGTCCGCGCCAGGCGGCTCCCCTGGCTCTGGAGGCCCTGCGGCCGGGGATGACGCTGGAGGGGCGTTTGACGGTGGACGAGGGGTTGCTGGCCGTGGGGGCGGCGGAGCTGGGATGGGAAGGGAAGGAGCGGTATGTGCGGGGGCTGGCGGCGGTGGCCCGGGATTTCGCCCTGGACCGGGTGCGGAAGGAGGCGGCGTGGGCGCGGGCGGCCGGGTTGACCGCCCTGGAGGCGTTTTACGGGGATCTGGAGCGGCGGCTGCGGCGGATGCGGGAGGAGAAGGCGGACGCCTTTCTGCTTCGGGTGGGGTGGGGCGGCGGATGGGAGAGCAAAACCCTGGGGCGGGAGCCCTTTGAGGACGCTGAGTTTGAGGAATTGTTGCGGCGCTACATCCGCCCGAAGGGCCGTCGCCGGCCCGGGGACCCGTTCCCGCGGAGCCGACGGGTGGTGGTGGACGAGCGGGATCGCCCCATCCGGCCTTTCGGCTGGGTGGAGGTTCGCCTGGAGCGGGAATCCTGACCGACGCCGATCGATCTAACCTTGCGTCCACCCCGCTCAAAAATCGTCCGCGGACCCCCATGGGAAATCCGGCGATCGGGGGTCCGCGGAAGGGGAATCCAATGACGCATCGCAACGCAACAGAACTCCATCTCTTCAATCCATTTGTCTTCAAGAAGACTACCCTTCGAGGCTGCGGAACGGGCAAATGATCGAGGGTTCGGAAAAGGCTTCCGCGGACCTCCGATGGTGGGATGGACGGGGAAGGGGCGAAGGAGCCGTCGAAACCGACCGATGTTCGAACCCAACGATCCCCATCCCCTTCGATGTCCCGTCCCGGACTTGACAAGAGTCCACCACCCTGTGGTATAATAGGGAAGCAGGAACGCCGTGGTGGCATTGAAACAACAATTTGGCTAACCTAACCCAAACAATTTGGCTAAGAAGCAGGAACGCCGTGGTGGCATTGAAACGGCAGGGGCAACAGGCTCGGAGTTGGCCAATGCTTTGAAGCAGGAACGCCGTGGTGGCATTGAAACAGGAAACCAGCCGCCATCATCGCCGCACCGACGGCCGAAGCAGGAACGCCGTGGTGGCATTGAAACGCTCCCTCTCGCGTCCGTCCGGGCTCAGGCGCCCACGAAGCAGGAACGCCGTGGTGGCATTGAAACCCCTCATTGTGGGCAAGGTCCTCAACGCCCAGGCCTCGAAGCAGGAACGCCGTGGTGGCATTGAAACGCGGGCGCGGATGACGGCCTCGCAGTGGCGGCGGGAGGAAGCAGGAACGCCGTGGTGGCATTGAAACACAGGATGAACAGCAACATGGTCCTGTTCACCCCACGGAAGCAGGAACGCCGTGGTGGCATTGAAACGAGCTGCTGGAAACCGGGCGCGCTGGCGTAGTGCGCCGAAGCAGGAACGCCGTGGTGGCATTGAAACCCAGGCCTACCCCGACGGGGCCACGGCGGGGGACATCGAAGCAGGAACGCCGTGGTGGCATTGAAACCGGGGCGCGCTGAAGAATCTTCTCAACAGGAGGACGGGAAGCAGGAACGCCGTGGTGGCATTGAAACCCCGCACCACGCGCACTTCCTTTTGGGGCCCCCTCGGAAGCAGGAACGCCGTGGTGGCATTGAAACGAGCCTCGGCGGCTCCAGCGACTCCCAGGCCCTGCGGGAAGCAGGAACGCCGTGGTGGCATTGAAACACAGCTCCAGCGGATAGCTCACCTGGCTCACGGACCCGAAGCAGGAACGCCGTGGTGGCATTGAAACCAACGGCAACAGGAAGGCCAGATCGTTCTTGGAGGAGAAGCAGGAACGCCGTGGTGGCATTGAAACACGCCAGACTGGCGCTAGCCAAGACGCTCCCCACCGGAAGCAGGAACGCCGTGGTGGCATTGAAACGAGACGCTTATGGACCTCGTCCACCGATGGAAGCAGGGAAGCAGGAACGCCGTGGTGGCATTGAAACAACAGTTCTTGGATCGCTTTCATCCCCTCGGGGCGGGAAGCAGGAACGCCGTGGTGGCATTGAAACCGCTCATCGTAACCCCGCCTGGCGAGTTTTCCACAGGGAAGCAGGAACGCCGTGGTGGCATTGAAACGACAAGGACTGGATCAGAGCCCCGATGATCCTCTCCGTGAAGCAGGAACGCCGTGGTGGCATTGAAACTGCGGTGGGCGGCGGGGAGCGTCTTCATCAGTGTGGCGAAGCAGGAACGCCGTGGTGGCATTGAAACACTCGGGAATACGTGGGGGAGGCGACGCCGACTCCCGAAGCAGGAACGCCGTGGTGGCATTGAAACCATGGCTTTCATCACATGAAGCGTCGTGACCCCGCGGGAAGCAGGAACGCCGTGGTGGCATTGAAACCGCCGGGACCGATGGGCACCGCTGGAACGCCCGAACGGAAGCAGGAACGCCGTGGTGGCATTGAAACCATTGCATCAGGACTAAGGCACCTTGAGAGATAAACGAGAAGCAGGAACGCCGTGGTGGCATTGAAACGGTTCTTGGTGCTGGCGGGCGTTCCGGAGACCACGGGGAAGCAGGAACGCCGTGGTGGCATTGAAACACACTCGAAGCAAAGACCATCAACCCAGCCCTCTTCCGAAGCAGGAACGCCATGGTGGCATTGAAACCCCTCGCAGGGGGCACATACTGGGTCTTCCCTTCCGGAAGCAGGAACGCCGTGGTGGCATTGAAACATGAGCGGCTCTCGTACTCCCGGCACTGGGAGATCGCGAAGCAGGAACGCCGTGGTGGCATTGAAACCCTCCCAGGGGCCGGGATGTCGGGACGGGATCACAGCGAAGCAGGAACGCCGTGGTGGCATTGAAACGCGGGACGGCATCGTGATCGGTCTGCTGCTGATGGACGAAGCAGGAACGCCGTGGTGGCATTGAAACGGGAGATGATCAGCGAAAGAGATACTTGAAGAAGAAGAGAAGCAGGAACGCCGTGGTGGCATTGAAACTGCTACGACCTCCAGAACCACCGCAAGATCATAGCCCGAAGCAGGAACGCCGTGGTGGCATTGAAACGGAGGCCGGGACGACCTCCCAGCGCTCGTTCCGCTCGGAAGCAGGAACGCCGTGGTGGCATTGAAACAAGGGCGTGGAGGAGGTCGTGCGGGAGTTTCTTGAGGAAGCAGGAACGCCGTGGTGGCATTGAAACACGATCCCGCCGAGCATCTTGTCCACCTCGTCAACGGAAGCAGGAACGCCGTGGTGGCATTGAAACCGTAGAACGGGTTCGCGATCCACAGCCGCGCGTTCCCGGAAGCAGGAACGCCGTGGTGGCATTGAAACGGAGACTCTCAAGGGATGGGGAGGGGTCCCCGTAGGTGAAGCAGGAACGCCGTGGTGGCATTGAAACGACGGTGCTCCTCGGCCACAAGAAACGCATGGACCCCGAAGCAGGAACGCCGTGGTGGCATTGAAACGTGGGAGGCAGTCACTTCACTTGACAGTAGAGACATGAAGCAGGAACGCCGTGGTGGCATTGAAACTCGCCATCACCCCCTGAAGGCCGCCGTGAGGATCATGGAAGCAGGAACGCCGTGGTGGCATTGAAATCGAAAACCGTCACCACAGCCAGCACCGCGGACACCCGAAGCAGGAACGCCGTGGTGGCATTGAAACAGGTTCAGCAAGTGTTCGGGGCGCATGGCTTTCCTCGAAGCAGGAACGCCGTGGTGGCATTGAAACAGTGGAGTTAGCCTTGGAGACGGCTTTGGATCCAGCGAAGCAGGAACGCCGTGGTGGCATTGAAACATAGTTGGGAGATACAGGGTGACCCGGAAGCGGGGGAGAAGCAGGAACGCCGTGGTGGCATTGAAACCGGCCCCTCGGGCTTGAACTCCACAAACGACGTCACCGAAGCAGGAACGCCGTGGTGGCATTGAAACCCATCTTCCGCAGGCTCTCGGGCGGCTCTTCTTCGAGGAAGCAGGAACGCCGTGGTGGCATTGAAACTGATCGTGGTTGTGGTGGAACACCAGGGGGGTTGCAAGAAGCAGGAACGCCGTGGTGGCATTGAAACTTCGGATAAATCCGGGCCTGGAGCCCCGCCAGGGCCAGGAAGCAGGAACGCCGTGGTGGCATTGAAACGCGCTGTAGACGGACAGCAAGATCGCCAGGGGTAGCAGAAGCAGGAACGCCGTGGTGGCATTGAAACTAGAGAGGAAATCTTCCAGCCGGATGAAGATCACGCGAAGCAGGAACGCCGTGGTGGCATTGAAACCTGTAGCGGAAATCGTGGATCGTCGGCGGCGTGCCGCGAAGCAGGAACGCCGTGGCGGCACTGAAACCTTCGGTAGGATGGACGAGGACCCAAATGTCTTCGCCAGAAGCAGGAACGCCGTGGTGGCATTGAAACGTCACCACAAAAACCTCATCTGCTCCGGGCTGGAACGAAGCAGGAACGCCATGGTGGCATTGAAATCTTCCTTCGATGGACTCCGGGCTCCGGGCAACGCTCCTCCACAAAGCGGAAACGTCGTGGTAGCATGGAGGATGAGCAACCCAGGCAAGGCCTGAATCCACGGACGATGCGAAAGGTCACCGTTTCTTTAATCGGCGAACAGCCCATCCCGAATCTCTTGCCGCTCCGCCACCAGCCCCCGGACGTAGCGGTGCTGGTGCACACCGGCCGAACCGAGAACGTGGCCCGGCGGCTCCAGCGATTGCTGCAACCTATCGAAGTCCACCTGCTCCCCACAGACCCCTACGACGTCCAGCGAATCCAGGAGGACCTCTCCAACTTCCTCGCCCAGAGAGCGGCCGGGGCAGAATTCGAATTCAACCTGACCGGGGGCACCAAGACGATGATGGTAGCCGCTTACGAGATAGCCCGAAAATATAACGCGCCTTTCCTTTACCTTCAAAGCGAAGGGAAACGATCTATACTCTATCGCTATCGATTTGATAACGGCGAACCTCGCTATGAAGGAAAGGAGAGCTTGCCGAGCGTCATCACTATCGATGATTACCTGAAGGCTCATCTCGACAACTATCCGATAGACGCCCCTAAACGCCTTAAGGATGACCTGGGCAAGACCTTTGAAGAAGAAATCGCCAGAGCGCTGAAAGGAACGGTGGACGAAGTCAAAGTGGGGATCCCCTTAGCCGGAGCGCTGGAGGTAGACCTCGTGGTGCGAAAGGAAAACCAGGTCGGGGTCATCCAGGCCAAGACAGGCAAAAAAGCGGGAAGCAAAGAAGGATTAGATCAACTAAATTCCGTGTGCGAGCAACGATATCTCGGCACATATACCCATAAAATCCTGGTTGTGAACCAGAAATGGGATCAAACCCGGAGCAATCTCCGCGAACTCGCCCAGGCCTGGCGCATCACTGTCATTGAGTTGCCTTCGTTCAACGAACAACACCCCCACTTATCCGAAGAGGACCAGCAACGCCTTCGACAAGAAGTGCTCAGGGTCTTAACCGGCTCATAAAACCCCGGGAACAGTCCGAAGGCTACACCGAACTCCGTCCCGCCATCCGGCATGGGAAACGGCCGGTGAGACAGGAGATCACCCGACGTCGTTTCCTCCAGCTGGCTGCAGGCGCCCTCGTCGGCGCCATCGTCCCCGCGCCCGGGCCCGACGCCCCTCCCCGCCGCTGCCGCAGCCCCTTCCGCATCGGCCTGGGGGAGGACCCGGCGCGCCTGCTCGACGGCGACGACCCCGAAGCCCCGCCCGTCCGCGACGCCCTGCGACCCGACGTCGTCTGCGCATGGCTCAACGGCTATTCGGACGGCTCCACCCCCCGCGGCGACCTCTCCTACTTCCGCCACTGGCATCAGGCCGGACGCTTCGCCCGGTGGGGCGCCCAGGGCTACGAGCTGATGATCATCACCTGGGAAAACTACGACGGCCAGAGCGCGTATTACGGCCCCCCCACCTTCGGCAACTACCACATCTCCGAACAGTTCCTCCGGGACCTGGCTGAGCTGGCCGATATGCTCGCCCGATACCCCCGGACGGTGTATTTCGTCCTGGCCACCGAGTTCTCCACCTACCCCGCCTGCCGCTACGACCCCTCCTGCAGCCATCCCCAGGCCTACTCGGACCGCTACAACGCCCTCACCCGGGAATACTACGACCGCCTGATCCCCCGCCTCCTGGAGGCCTTCACCGTCCTCCGGAGCCGCTGCCCCCGGGCCCAGGTGGGCCTCGGCTTCGGCGGCTGGCTGGCCACCTTCGACGTGAACACGCCCGAGGAGAAGGCCGGGCGCAGCCTCATCCGGATCTTCGATCCGGTGATCCGCGCCTCGGACTGGATCTTCTTCCAGAGCATGATCGGACAGCGAGCCCATGAGAACGGCGGGCTGGGGAACCCGGACCAGATCCGGATGAACGTCGAGCTCTTCCGAGGCTACCGCAAGCCCATCGGGCTGGCCCACTACAACCCGGGCCTCCCCTACGCCGAGCGGCTGGACGTGATGCGGGAGGACCTGCAGCGCATGATGGATCCGGCCTGGCTGAAGGCGATGCAAAGCCAGGGCCTGCGGCTGTTCGCCTTCATGCGCTACGGACCGATGAAAGACAACCGCGAGGGCATCCTGGACCTGGCCGCCGCCTTCGCCGCTCAGTTCCGGGGATCCCCCAGCTGCGTTTATCTTCCGTTGACCCAGAAATCCCCCTGATCCCGAACGCCGCGCATGCGCCGCCGAACCCTTTCCCGAGCCCTTCGGCTCCTCCTCGCCGGCCTGGGCGCCGCCTGCGCGATCCCCGGGCCCGCGCCGACCCAGGGATGGCCCAGCCCCACGCCCGGCCCCGTCGCCTCCTCGCCCTTGCCCACAGCGGAGCCGCCGGCCCCCGCCGTCGCCGTCTTCGAGCCGGATCCCACCCCCTACCCCAACCCCGATCGCGGGTTCGCGGCGGACAGTTATTACCCCGACGAGCCCGCCCTGGACCCCTGGGGCAAGATCGCATGGGCGGAGGCCCAGGGGGTTCGCATCCGCCTGATCCGGCGCACTTACTACCTGCACGCCTACGCCGACCAGGAGGCCCTGCCCCCCTCCCTGCTCGCCACGGTGGCCCAGGACCTCTCCGCCGCCCGCGAGGCGGGGGTCCGCTTGATCCTCCGCTTCGCGTATCGGCCCGCCGAGAACAGCGAGACGGCCGCCTACTGCGATCCGCCCCTCGGGCGCATCCTGGCCCATCTCGCCCAGCTGGGGCCGATCCTGCGGGCCGGGCGGGGCGCCATCGCCTACCTGGAGGCCGGCCTGATCGGCCCGTGGGGAGAGTGGCACTCCGCCAGCCCCGAAGCGGCCCTCCTGGATCCCCTGCCCGGCTACGCGGAGGGAGCGCAGCCGCCTTGCGGTCGGATGAACTATGACCGCAAGCTGCCTAACCGGAAGACCCTGGAGATCGTGGAGGCCATGCTCCGGGAGGTTCCCGGACGCCTGGTGGCGGTGCGCTTCCCCATGGCCAAGGCGAAGCTGCTCGAGCTGGCCGCCGGCGGGGAGGAGGGGACCTACCCTGTCGCCTTCGTTGCCCTCACCGCCGCGGAGGCGCATCGGGACACCCTCAAGGCCCGCCTCGGCGGACACAACGATTGCTTCCTTGCCTCGCCGGACGACAACGGGACCTATTTTTACACGCCGGGCCCTCAGCAGGAGCGGGAGAAGGAATACTGGAGCCAGGACAGCCGCTACACCGTGATGGGCGGGGAGACGTGCACGCCCGCCCCTTACATCCCCCCGGGGGAAGATCCCCCCGCCTACGTGTATGCGCAGTTCCGCCGCTTCCGCTTCAACAACCTGAACCTGGCCTATCATCCGGACTTCATCCGCTGGCTGGCCGCCCAGCCCTTCGGCGACGACACCCTCCTCAAGGCCCTGGAGCGGGATCTGGGCTACCGGCTGCACCTGCGCCGGGCCACGCTCCTGCCGGCGCGAGCCCCGGCCGGCTCCCCCCTGCAGGTGAGCCTCGAGCTGGAGAACCTGGGGTTCGGAAGCCTCTACAACCCGAAGACCCTGATCCTGGTGTTCCGGCGGGAAGATCATAGGCAGGTGGAGCATGTCCTGGAGGAAACCTTCTACGGGCCGGCGCCGGAGGAGGGCCCGGCGGTTTACACCTACACCGTGCCGGCGCCCACCGAGGCGGGGCGCTACGATCTCTACCTGAAGATCTCGGATCCCGACGCCCCGGAGGACCTCCGCTATCACGTCCGGCTGGCCACCCGGACGGCCTACGAGAGGGGGATGCACGCGCTGGGCCTCGCCCTCGAGGTCGTGGGGCCATGAGCCTTCCCTCCGCTGGTCTTTCGGAACGCCCGCGCGCCGCTCCGGAAGGCCCGGCCCCATCCCCCGGGCTTTCCCATTTTTCCCAAATGTGGGGCAACTGCGAGCAGTTGCCCCACATAGCGAAAAGATGAAAGCCCTGCCCCACCCCCGAGCCCTTGCCCGCCGGGCGGAGGCTATCATGACGCGCAGGATGAGCATGCTTTCGGGGATCCTGAGGACGCTGATCCTGATCGTGCGAGCCGTGCGGGTGGCTGTGAAATGATTCGAGCGTGGGCGTCGGAGCCGGGAGAACAAAGCGGCCGGGGAGGGGATCCGCTCCCCGGCCGCTTCTCCGGATAAGGGCCACGAGCCATCCCGGCCCGGGAGCCCGATGGGGAATGGGAGAATCAACGGCTCGCCGCATCCGGCCCTTCAAATTCCTTCAGCCCCCGGACCCACTCGCGGAAGGCCCGCCAGGCTTCCGCGCCCGCTTTGTGGCCCCCCGGGTATTCCACGCAGGTGGTCCGGGCACCCAGGGCCTGAAATCGAGCGCACAGGGCCCGCCCCTGGGCGATGGGCACCAGGGGATCCGCCCGGCCGTGGGCGATGAAGACCGCCTTGCCAACCAGCGAGGGCGCTGCCCCGGCCTCCGGAACGTCGGGGAGGAACCCACTGAAGACGGCCAGGCCGGTCACGAGGTCCGGCGCCTGCAACGCAAGGAGAGCCGCCATCGCGCCGCCCTGGCTGAATCCCACGACCACCCGATGGGAGGCGCCCCGCGCCTCCCGATGGAGCAGCTCCTCCATCCGGCCTCGCAGCACCCTCAAGCTCTCCTGCACCATCCGGGGATCCGGCCGGCCGTCCGCCTGCGGGATCCACCAGGCATAGCCGCCGCCCGGCAACGGATAAGGGGCCCGGAGGCGGACGGTCCGCCAGCCGGGCCCGAAGGCCGTCTCGAAGACCGCCATCGAGGTCTCATCGCCGCCCCAGCCGTGCAGGAGCACCGCCAGGGAAGCGCCCCTCCCTTCGTGAAGGCCTGTCATACGCAGAAGCCCCTATTCTCACACCGGTCGGACCGGCTTCCACCGCGATCCACGCCATCGTAGGCCGAAATTCATTTCGGCGCTCACGCGGCAGCCCGCTCGAAGACCAGCCGGCCGTCCCGCAGATCCACCCGGATGGTATCGCCCTCCCGGAAGGTCCCCTTGAGGATCTCCATGGCCAGCGGGTCGGCCAGCTCCCGCTGGATGGCCCGCTTGAGAGGCCGGGCGCCGTAGACCGGGTCGTAGCCCACCGTGGCCAGATACTGCTTGGCCTCCTCGGTGACCTCCAGCGCCATGCGCCGCTCGGCGAGCATCGCCCGCAGCCGCCGCAGCTGGATGTCCACGATCTGCCGCAGGTGCTCCATCGACAGCGGATGGAAGATCACGATCTCGTCGATCCGGTTCAGGAACTCGGGCCGGAAGTGCTGGTCCAGGGCGCTGAGGACCAGCTGGCGCATCTTGCGTTCATCCTGCCCGGCCAGCTCCTTGATCCACTGGCTGCCGATGTTGCTGGTCATGATGATGATCGTGTTCTTGAAGTCCACGGTGCGGCCCTTGCCGTCGGTGAGCCGGCCTTCATCGAAGACCTGCAGCAACACGTTGAAGACCTCGGGATGGGCCTTCTCGATCTCGTCGAAGAGCACCACGGTGTAAGGCCGGCGCCGCACGGCCTCGGTGAGCTGGCCGCCCTCCTCGTAGCCCACGTAGCCGGGCGGGGCGCCGATGAGGCGGCTGACGGTGTGCTTCTCCTGGTATTCGCTCATGTCGATGCGGACCATGGCCCGCTCGTCGTTGAAGAGGGCCTCGGCCAGGGCCTTGGCCAGCTCGGTCTTGCCCACGCCCGTGGGGCCCAGGAAGAGGAAGACCCCAATGGGCCGGTTGGGATCCTTCAGCCCGGCCCGGGCCCGCCGCACGGCGTTGGCCACCGCCCGCACCGCCTCGTCCTGACCCACCACCCGCTCGTGGAGCCGCTCCTCCAGATGCAGGAGCTTCTCGGTCTCCCCCTCCATCAGGCGGGCCACCGGGATGCCCGTCCAGGCGGCCACCACCCGGGCCACGTCCTCGGCGTCCACCTCCTCCTTGAGCAACCGCTTGCCGCGGCTGAGGACGTTGAGCTCTTCCTCCGCCGCCCGCAGCTGCCGCTCCAGGTCCGGCAGCACGCCGTAGCGCAGGCGCGCGGCCTCCTCATAATCCAGCCGGCGCTCGGCCATCTCGATCTGATGCTGGGTCCCCTGGATCTGTTCTTTGATCTGGCGGACCTTCTGGATGACCGCCTTCTCCCGCTCCCACTGGATGCGCAACGCGTCGGCCTTCTCCCGCAGCTCGGCGATCTCCCGCTCGATGGCCGATAGGCGCTCCCGGCTGGCCTCGTCCCGCTCCTTCTTCAGGGCCTCCCGCTCGATCTCCAGCTGCAGGATGCGGCGGTCCAGCTCGTCCAGCTCCGTCGGCTTGGAGTCCATCTCCATGCGCAGGCGGGCCGCCGCCTCGTCGATCAGATCGATGGCCTTGTCCGGCAGCCGGCGGTCCGGGATGTAGCGGTGGCTCAGGGTGGCGGCGGCGATCACCGCCGCGTCGGTGATGCGCACGCCGTGATGGACCTCGTAGCGCTCCTTGAGCCCGCGCAGGATGCTGATGGTCTCCTCGACCGAAGGCTCATCCACATAGACCGGCTGGAAGCGACGCTCCAGGGCCGGGTCCTTCTCGATATACTGGCGATACTCGTCCAGGGTGGTGGCGCCGATGCAGTGGAGCTCGCCGCGGGCCAGCATCGGCTTGAGGATGTTGGCGGCGTCCATGGGAGCTCCCTCGGCCCGGCCGGCCCCCACCACCGTATGGATCTCGTCGATGAAGAGGATGATCTCGCCCTGGGCGTCCGTGACCTCCTTGAGGACCGCCTTCAGGCGCTCCTCGAACTCGCCCCGGTATTTGGCCCCGGCCACCAGGGCGCCCATGTCCAGCTGCACGATGCGCTTGTTCTTCAGGCCCTCCGGGACGTCGCCGCGGACGATGCGCTGGGCCAGGCCCTCGACGATGGCCGTCTTGCCCACGCCGGCGTCGCCCACCAGCACCGGGTTGTTCTTGGTCCGGCGGGAGAGGATCTGGATCACGCGACGGATCTCCTCATCGCGCCCGATGACCGGGTCCAGCTTCCCCGCCCGGGCCAGGGCGGTGAGATCCCGCCCGTATTTCTCCAGGGCCTGATAGGTGGCCTCCGGCGTGGGGGAGGTCACCCGATGGGCGCCGCGGACGGCGGCCAAAGCGCGCATGAGGGCGTCACGGGTAAGCCCATGGCGCCGCAGCACCGCCCCGGCCGTCCCATCCACCCGGTCGGCCATGGCCAGGAGCAGGTGCTCCGTGCTGACGTATTCGTCGCGCATGGCCTGGGCCTCCCGCTCCGCCTGACGCAGCGTCTCGGCGGCGGCGCGGGAGAGACCGACCTCGCCAGCGCCGTAAACCTTGGGCCGACCGGCGAGGTATCGCTCCAGCTCCTCGATCATGATCTGAGGATCGGCCCCCGCCTTGCGCACCACCTGCGGCACCACTCCGTCGGACTGACGGAGCAGGGAGAGCAGCAGGTGCTCGTTCTCAATGGCGGGATGCCGGTATTCCTCCGCCAGCCGCTGCGCTTCCAGAAGGGCCTCTTGCGCTTTCTCCGTATACCGATTCAGGTTCATCGGTCCTCCTCCTCGTCCCTCAACGCATCCCTGCAATCCGGCCTTTAGCTTAACGGACGGCCGTCAGAAAGAAATAAGAGGGAGATTAGTGGCGGATTAGCGGAGGCCGAAAACACCACCCCGAGGGCAGGGATCCCCCGAACCCCTGCCCGAAGGGGTGCGTGACATTGTTCACAATCTATCCCGTGAAAATCGTCACTAAAAGAAGGAGGGGGGATCCTTTAAGATGCAGGAGGGAAACCTGAATTCGAAACAGGAGGGGCGGAATGATCCCGCATCTTCCGGGGGATGAGCTGGTCATTGAGCGGAAGATCCGCACGCGTCTGCTTCCGGTTCTCCCCGCTGAGCGCCCCCCCGAGATCCGCCGCCTGGATTTTGAAGAGGTTCGGATCGGCTACGATGAGACCACCGCCCGGCTGGAAGCCGCCCGCTGCCTCCACTGTCCGGATCCGGCCCCGTGCATCCAGGCGTGCCCTCTGCATAACGACATCCCCACGGCGCTGTGGCTGATCGAGCACGGGGATTTCCTGCGGGCGGCCCAGGTGTTCCGTCAGACCTCCTTCCTCTCGGAGATCTGCGGAAGGGTTTGCCCGCCCCAGACGTGTCGCAACTCGTGCACCCTCTCCGCCTACGGCAAGCCGATCCAGATCACCCCCCTGGAGGCCTTCGTGGCCGACTACCAGCGCCGGGCGGGGGCGCTGATCCTCCACCGGGCGCCGCCCACCGGCCGGCGGGCCGCGGTGGTGGGCTCCGGCCCGGCCGGGCTCACCGTGGCCGAGTTCCTGGCCCGCCAGGGCCATGCGGTGACGGTCTTCGAGGCGATGCCGAAGCCCGGCGGCCTCCTCCGCTACGGCATCCCTTCCTTCAAACTGCCCAAAGCCATCGTGGATCAGAAGATCGCCGACCTGGAGCAGCTGGGCGTCCGCTTCATCACCGGGGTCCGCATCGGGAAGGACCTGACCCTGGATGATCTGTTCGCCCAGGGCTATCAGGCGATCTTCCTCGGCATCGGAACATGGCGGCCGGTGGAGCCGGACTGGGAGGGAGCGGAACTGGAAGGGGTATATCCGGCCCTGGAGTTCCTGATGCGCGCCAACCTGCCGCCCGAAGATCTCCCCCCCGGCCAACAGGAGCCCCCCCGGGTGGGCCGTCGAGTCGCCGTCATCGGGGGCGGCGACACCGCCATGGACTGCGCCCGCACGGCGCTGCGCCGGGGCGCGCAGGAAGTGGTGGTGTATTACCGGCGCAGCGAGGCGGAGATGCCCGGAAACCGGGAGGAGCGCAAGAAGGCGCGGGAGGAAGGCGTCCGCTTCGAGTTCCTGGTGGCCCCCGTCCGCTTCATCGGGGAAGAGGGCCGGCTGATGGCCATCGAGTTCATCCGGATGACCCTGGGGGAGCCGGATGCCAGCGGCCGCCGGCGCCCGGTGCCCATCCCCGGCTCGAACTTCACCGTGCCGGTGGACACCGCCGTCCTCGCCCTGGGCTTCCGGCCGGACCCCACGGTGGCCCAGACGACGAGCGGCCTGCAGATCTCCCGGTCCGGCCTCATTGTGACGGACGAAGCGGGTCGGACCTCCCGACCGGGGGTCTTCGCGGCGGGGGATGGCGTGACTGGGCCGGACCTGGTGGTGACCGCCTCCGCGGCTGCCATGCGAGCCGCCCGGGCGATGCACGAATACCTGATGGCCCAGCCGCCGGCGACCGAGCGGGAAGTTTCCCTCCTCGCCGAGCCCGTGCCGGCGTAAAACCCATTGCGGGCGGGGGCGCAACCCAGGCCCCCGCCCGATGGTCACTCAAAGGAACGCCGATCCGCGCCGGCGCCCCGACGTCTTCAGGCGGCTTCGCGCCTCAGCCTCAGGAAGGCAGCGACAGCGATCCCTTCCATCAGGAGAGCGAAGGCGATCACCCCTCCCAGGGAGAGCTCGTAGATCCCTCCCATCGCGGCGCTGCCCAGGAACCAGGCCAGCCCGTAGACCCCGTTGAAGATCCCGTAGGCGGTGCCCCGCTCCTCCCGGGTCACCAGCGATGGGATCGCAGCCCGCATGATCGTCTCCTGTCCACCGATCACCGCCCCCCACAGGCCCATCCCCAAAAGGAGCAGCAGGGCGTGCCCGGAGAACACCAGCGGGGCGGCCAGGGCGCTGAAGAGGGGGATCCCGATCAGAACCCCCAGGCCCAGGCGATCGTAGAGGGCCCCAAAGGCTAGGCCGGCGGCCGCGTCCACCAGCATGGCCGCGGCGAAGAGGGCGGGGATGGCGGGATCCGGCAACAAGCCGGAGCGCTTGAGATGGAAGGAGAGCAGCTGGAAGTGAACCAGCCCGGCCACGCTGAAGGCCACGAAAACCAGATAGCGCCGGAACCGGGGATGGGCGATCCCTCGGGGGATCGCCCCCTCCGGATTGTCCGCGATCGCCTCCAGCCGCTGGGGGACCGGATACAGGGCGCGGGCGGCGATCAGGAAGGCCAGGGTGATCAGGGCCGGGAGGGCGAGGACCCCGAAGGCCAGGTCGTAACGTCCGCTGAGCTGCAGGATCAGGGCCATCAGCAGGGGCCCTCCCACTGCGCCGATCTGATCCAGGGCCTCGTGGAGGCCGAAGCCTTTCCCGGGGCCCACCTCCTGGGCCGCGTGGGAGAGCATCGTGTCGCGGGCCGGGGTGCGGATCGCCTTCCCCAGCCGCTCGAGGAGGACGAGGAGGGCCGCCGCGGGCCACGCTCGGGTCAGGGCCAGCAAGGGGACGGCCAGAACGCTCATGGCATAGCCCGCGAAGGTGAGCCCCCAGGGCCGGCGCAGCCGGTCCGCCAGGTAACCCGAGAGAGGGCGCAGGCCGTAGCTCAGCAGCTCCCCGACGCCGCCGAGGGCCCCCACCAGGGCGGCGCTGGCCCCCAGCATGGCCAGATACGGCCCGATGAGGCTGCGGGCGCTCTCATAGGTGACATCGGCCATCAGGCTCACCAGGCCGAGGAGCACGATGAACCGCCATGCCTCCCGGGATCCCTCCCGGGATCGGTCGCTCATGATGCCGCCTCCGAGGGTGGAAGGATGGTGTGTTCCGCCTCGCCGCTCTCCGCCCAGAAACGCTCCAGATCGGAGAGGGCGCGCCGGGCGTAGGCCAGGGCCCGCGCCCGCTTGTCCCGCACCGGCCGCTCCAGCGGCGGCAACAGCCCGAAGTTCGCCTTCATCGGCTGGAAGTCCCGCGGATCCGCCCGGGCCAGGTAATCGCACAGCGCCCCGATCATGGTGGTGACCGGGAAGACGAGGGGAGGCTTCCCCCGCAGCAGGCGGGCGGCGTTCACCCCCGCCACCAGCCCGGTCGCGATGTTGCCCACATAGCCCTCCGCCCCCGTGATCTGACCGGCGAAGAACAGGTCCGGACGCCCCCGGAACTGCATGGTCGGTTCCAGCAGGGCCGGCGCGTTGATGTAGGTGTTCCGGTGCATCTGGCCGTAGCGCAGGAACTCCGCGTTCTGCAACCCCGGGATCATCCGGAAGACCCGGCGCTGCTCCGGCCACTTCAGGTTGGTCTGGAAGCCCACCATGCTATACATCGTCCCCGCCCGGTTGTCCCGCCGCAGCTGGACCACCGCGTAGGGCGGCCGGCCGGTGCGCGGGTCGATGAGGCCGGTGGGCCGCAACGGCCCGTAGGCCAGGGCGTCCCGTCCCCGCCTGGCCAGCACCTCGATGGGCAGACAGGCCTCGAAGAAGCGCGGGTCCTCTTTCTCGAAGTCCCGCAGCTCAATGGTCTCCGCATGGATCAGGGCGTCGACGAAGGCCTCGTATTCCTCCTTCGTCATCGGGCAGTTGATGTAGTCCCCATCGGGATCCTGGCCCCGGCCGTAGCGGGAGCCCCGGAAGCAGATGGACATGTCGATCGAATCGGCGGCCACGATGGGGGAGATGGCGTCGTAGAAGTAAAGATACTCTTGTCCGGTGAGGCGCTGGATCGCGGCGGCCAGGGCGTCGGAGGTCAGGGGCCCGCTGGCGATGATGCATGGTCGATCCGGGATCTCCATGACCTCCTCCCGGATGACCGTGATGAGGGGATGACGTTCGATGTGCTCGGTGACGCAGCGGGCGAACAGCTCCCGATCCACCGCCAGGGCCTTCCCGGCGGGCACGGCGGTGCGATCGGCGCAGGCCATCAACAACGAGCCCAGGCGGCGCAGCTCCGCCTTGAGCAACCCCGAAGCGTTCTCCAGCTCATCCGATCCCAGGGAGTTCGAGCAGATGATCTCCGCCAGCCAGGGGGTGGTGTGGGCCGGCGTGAAGCGCCGGGGCCGCATCTCATACAGCGCGACGCGGACCCCGCGCTGGGCCGCCTGCCAGGCCGCCTCCGAGCCCGCCAGCCCCCCGCCGATGACGATCAGCTCCGGCTCCACGGCTTCCACCTCTTCCCCTCAGAGATCCGAAGCGAGCATCGCCTCCCCATATGTTATCACTCCTTTTGTAGGGCAACTGCTCGCAGCTGCCCTACGATTTGGGGACATACCCCCCCAGGGATCCCCCTTTGACATCCTTCCCAGCCCGGCCTATACTAAAAGCAAAGATGCCAAGAGGGGGCCTCCCTTGCGGGCAGGAACCTGCATGTTCCGGCGCATCCGAACGGCACGCGGCCTGCGGGCTGGCGTGCCGTTTTGTTTTCTCTCGGAGACATGGAGCGGCCGGTGAGAAGGGAAGGATGCAACCCCAACCCCTATCCCGATGAGGAGGTCCAATGGTGGACTCGGCGCTGATCAGCAAGATCGAGAAGGCCCGGCGTTACGCGGAGGAGCGGGATCGCTTCCGCTTCCTCTCGTTCTCGGTCACCGTCCGCGGCGAGAACGACACCCACCACGTCCGTTACCACGAAGGGAACTGGTCCTGCGATTGCGATTTCTTCCGCCATCGTGGGACCTGCGCCCACACCATGGCCCTGGAGCGGGTGCTGGAGGGGATGCTGTAACCGGTCCCAGGACCCCCCTTCCGATCCGCCTGCGGGCCGGGATGGGAGCGAGCCCCCCGGGCCGGCTATCATTTTCATGGAGAGTTTTTCCTCCCCGGATTTCAGGGGATGCCGGAGGGTGGATCGATGGCGCAGGAGGTCGGCCCGGGGGGGCGGGCCGGAGGCTCCCGCTGGGAGACGGCGCGAGAGGCGGTGGTGCTGGCGGCCACCCTGGCCAGCTTCCTGGCCAGCGTCTGGCTCCTCCGGCGCCCGGCTCCCGCGCCCATCCGGATCATCCCTCCCCCGACCCCGGCCCCGACCCTGACCCCCACCCCGAAGTGGATCCAGGTCTATCTGACCGGCGCGGTGCAGGCGCCCGGGGTCTACACCGTCCCGCAAGGGCTTCGGATCTGGACGCTTCTGGAGCAGGCAGGGGGGGCCCTGCCGTCGGCGGACCTGGAGCGGGTGAACCTGGCGGCGCCCCTCACGGATGGCATGCATCTGCACATCCCCCGGCGGGGAGAGGAGGTGTCGGCCTCCCCCACGCCGGGGCCTCTTCTGGACCTCAACACGGCCTCGGTGGAGGAGCTGGACCGGCTGCCGGGCATCGGGCCGCGGGCGGCCCAGGCCATCGTGGATTACCGGCTCAAGCACGGCCTCTTCCGCCGGCTGGAGGATCTCCTCAACGTCCCCGGGATCGGCCCGGCCACCCTGGAGCGCATCCGCCCGTGGGTGACGGTCTCCCCCGCGCCGTAACGGGATCTTTCAGCTCCCGCGCAGGCTGGATCGCTTTCAAACCACCGAGGCAACGGTCTGCAGCAAAGCCTCGAACCCAACGTCCCGGTGGCAACGGGGATCATTTCTGAAGTTTCTGAAGGGGGGACTTCGATCCCAAACCTCTCTCTTCAAGCCTGCAAAGGGTCGCGGCGAAAGCCGCTCCTACAAAAAGATGATTTCTGTAGGAGGGGCTTCAGCCCCGAACTTTCTGCCTTCGATGACGCAAGGGTTGCCGTGAAAGCCGCTCCGACAACTCCCACCCTCCGGTTCTCGATGACGCAAAGGGTCGCGGCGAAAGCCGCTCCTACAAAGAGATGGTTTCTGTAGGAGGGGCTTTAGCCCCGAACACTCTGTCCTCGATGACGGAAGGTTCACGACGAAAGGTGCTCCTACCAACGAACACATGGTGGCTACAGGAGGGCCGCACCTTCACCCTCGTAAGGAAGAACCGAAGCTGGTATAACTGAGGGACGCAGTTGGAGACCAAACCGAAGCGCTTCCGCTCCGGAGGTGTGCCATGAAGCGCAAGGGGCTCCTGATCGGTTGTCTGGGCCTGGGCCTGCTGGCCTTCGCCATCTTCCTCGCCCTCCCTGCCCTCCTCCCCCGCCTCCCCCTCGGCGGCGCAATGTCCACCTTCCGCTCCTCCTACACCACCGCCACCCTGGAGGGCGACCCCCGCCTCGGCCAACCCTTCCGGGTCACCTTCACCTTCCGACACCTCGGCCACTCCCCCTTCCCCCTCACCGTCACCCTCCACCTCCCCCCCAACGTGGAACCCCTGGCCCTCGACCCCCCGCTCCCCCACGCCATCCATCCCACCACCTCCCTCCTCCTCGCTGAACCCACGCCCTTCCTCGATACGGGGCTCTCCGGCCCCGGCAACTTCCATTACATCACCGCGCCCGGCACCCTGGTGGAAATCCCCCTGGGAGTGGTCACACCCCCCCTCACCCTCACCCTCTCCCTCCACGCCCGCATCCAACAACCCGGCGAATGGCAGGTCACCGCCCTCTTCTGGCGCTCCCCTGTCCGCTTCTATCCCATCCACCAAAACGGCATCATCATTTGGCCTGGCCCCATAGACGCAGCCAGCCTTCTCGGCTGGAGCACCCCCGCGCGCGCCTGGTGGGCCGACTTCGACACCCTCTGGTGGCGCGAGTTCGATCTGGAGCAACGCATGTGCAGGGCGGCCTCGCCTTGCGCCGTGCGGCTGCCTGCGGATCCCTTGCGCACCGTCCTGGGCGTGCCCCCCGAGGCCGAAGGCCAGCCCCTCTGGCCCCGTCGCACCTTCACCCTCGAAGGCCAGCTCTGGGCATGCCTCATCGGCACCCTCGAACGCTGTCAGGTCGATGCCTGGGAGCGCCTCCACCCCTCCACCCCCTGGGCGCCCCCCACCCCCGAATCCGAACGCGAACCCTAGCGCGGCTTCCCCCAGCTCACCCTCTCCGGCCGTGTCGCCTATGAGGTAAGGGCTTTCCGATCCATCGATCGGGAACAAGAGAACACAATCCGCCGCCCTGTAGCCCATGCCCGAGTGACCCTGGAATACACCCTCTGCCCCCACCCACCCTTCGGGTCTCGGTGCTGGCCCGCGCGGATTGAAGGGCGCACGGATGCCGCAGGGGCCTACACCCTGACCCTGATCTATAACTGGAAACAGTTTCACTACAAAGATTTGCAGCTCTACGTGTGGACCGAGGAGGGTCCGTCGGCGGGAAACGCCCCCATCACCGTGCGCCAGGGGACGCTTGTTCCCTCTCTGGGCCCGGTCTGGTCTGCCCAACGCCCTGTCCCCCGCCCCTGGATCGGACACCGCGAGCTGAACATCCTTATCTCTGAAGAGGATGGAGGAGCAAACACCGCCTTCTTTATTTTTGATATCCTCACCCAGGTTGGACGAGCCGGACTGGCGCAAGCAGTAGGCTGGCAGCCCCCCACCGGTCTGACCGTCGTCTGGCCCAGCGGCCAATGCGTGTTGTTCCCAGGCCCTCAGGAAAGCTGTTACTGGTATGAGACCATCCGCCTCCTGACAGAACGGGACGGAAGAGACGCCTACACGATTCTTCACGAGTTCGGCCACTTCGTGATGAGCCGGCTGTATCCAGGGGCCTGGGGGACCAACTCCTGGGGCCGGGGGGACCACTTCGGGATGTTCGCCTGCCCCGGCTTCCATCACGACCCGGAGGGGTATATCCAGCAACGCTGCGCCTGGAGCGAAGGGTGGGCTACCTTCCTCAGCCTCGCCCTCCAAGACCAGGCCCCGGATCCCCTCCGGCTCCAGGATCGAGGGATCGAAGCGGCCCGGCTGGGCGCCAGATCCATGCCTACACCACCGCCCGACAGAACCAACGCCATCAACGAGCTGGCCGTGGCCGCTGTCCTCTGGGATCTTTATGATGATGGTGCCGAACCCTGGGACCGCCTCGCCGACGGCCTCGCCGGGATCTTCTCGGTCACCGCCAGCCTCGATGTGCCCACTTTCGGCCCTTTCGACTTCCAAGAATGGCCGGCGGTGGATGCCTTCTGGGCGGCCTGGAAGGCCTGGCGGCCGGAGACGATCTGCGAGGCGGGACGGATCTTCACCGCCCATTTCATCCCCCACGGGCCCTACTCGTTAACGGTGCACGCCGCTCCTCCGGAGGGCGGAACCGCCCGGGTGGTGGCCGGCCGAGCCTGCGCCGATGGCGCTTACCCGGAAGGAGAGCGGGTGCGCCTGCAGGCCCAACCCCGGCCCGGCTGGGCCTTCGCCGGCTGGATCGGCGCCGACGCCACCGACCCCGACGACACGGCGATAGTCACCATGACCCAATCCCGGGCCATCACCGCCACCTTCCGGCTCCTCCCTACGCCCACCCCAACTCCCTCCCCTACTCCTCCTCCTACCGGCCGTGTGCTGGTGACCGAGCTACGGTTCACCCATGACACCTCTTACTCGATGCCGTCTCCTCAGGTTTCCGGAGAAGGGTTCTCGCTGGTTGAAATCAATCCCCAATACTTTGAGTTGGGCTCCTGTGCCCTCGGCCGGACATGCGTGCTCTACCGATACCAGCGGGCTGATCCCATCACCGCTTCCCCAACCGTCGATCTCTATCTGCAGTGGTCCTGGAACCCGGCCACGATCTCCGACATAGGCGCCCAGGAGCCCTGGGTGAAGATCATCGCCTTCGGCGGGCGCTGGGACCCAACCATCGGCCGCTTCATCGTGGATCCCACCTTCCAGGGAGTGATCTCCGGAACCGTGGCGGCATGGGGTTGGGGCTCCACCACCCGTGTGGATGGCCGTTACCGTCGGATCATCCTGGAGCTCAACCAGGGGATCGGCCAGGGGGTGGAGCTTTGCGCTGAATGGGGCGGCCTGGCGGATCAGGGGATCCGGGTCATCTGCCCGATCTACGGGACCACCATCGAGGGCACCTACGCAGGGTCTTTCACATGGGGAGGGTCTGTCGAAGTCTGGAGGAAGCTGCGGGTCGGGACCGACAACCCGGCTCCCGTGGAGGCGGCCGCCTCGATCCGCATCGCTTACAGCCGCCCCAACCCTCCGACTCCCCCGCCCACTCCGACGCCCCGCCCTACTCCGACCCCAACACCCGGAGGGTAGGAGGGGTGAGGAGTCGGAATGAATTTCGGCCTGCAATCCAGGAGCGAAGACGCGAGCCGCTATGGGGCATGCAGAGCCGCCAGCATGTCCTCAATCAGGTTTTCGTCGGTGAACATCCCTTTCTCCAGCACGGCATACGCCTGCTGGCGCAGGCGAGCCTGCTCCTCCGGGGCCAGGCTCCGGGCGGTGATCACCAGGACCGGGATGCGACGCAGCCGCTCATCCGCTTTCAGGGCCTCCAGCACGGCGAAGCCGTCCATCCCCGGCATCATCAGATCCAGGAGGATCACATCGGGAGGATCCCTTCGGATCCGCTCCAGCGCCTCGTCGCCTCGATCCACCGCCTCCACGTAGAAGGTCCCCCGGGATTGCAGGATCCGCCGGATCAGCCGCACCGCATCCGGGTCGTCGTCCACGATCAGCACCCGCCGGCTGCGCGGGTCCAGCTGGTCCAGGGCGATGAGGAACCCTTCCGAGGGGGCGGCGGGGGCTTCCAGCGTGTAAATCCATCCCTCCCCTAAGGCGAACTTCTCCACGGGGAAGGTGTGCCCGGAGGCGTTGATGACCACCGTCTCCTCCGGCCGGATGTGACCGGAGGCGATCAGCTTGAAGGCCCCGGCGAAGGCGGCGGCGGCCGCTGGCTCCATGGAGAGGCCTTCCATCTTGGCCAGCAGATGCATCGCCCGATAGGTCTCCTCATCGCTCACCGTCTCCATGGCCCCCCCGGTCTCCTGAACGATGCGGCGCAGCACCGGATAAGCCGGGCCGGGGTCACCGGTGGCCAGAGTGGCGATCCGGGTGCGGGGCGTATGGACGACCCGGGCCTGCTCCCGGCCCTCGCGGAAAGATTCCACGATGGGCGCGCAGCCCTCCGCCTGGATCACCCCGATGCGGGGGATCCGATCCACCAGGCCCATGGCCTTCAGCTCCTGGAACCCTTTCCACACGCCGATGGGCCCCATCCCCCCGCTGACGGCCTGGATATACCAGTCCGGCGCCCGCCAGCCCAGCTGCTCGGCGATCTCAAAGGCGATGGTCTTCATGCTCTCGCGGGCGGCCAGGCTCCGGATCCCCCGATCCAGGAACAGCCCGCGTCGCTCGGCGAACTGGGCCGCCACCTGCTTGGTCTGATCGTAGGTCCCTGTCACCTTGATGACCTCGGCCCCGTAAAGGGCCACCTCCCGCATCTTGTCGGCGGGGGCCGAGCTCACCAGGAAGGCCCACAGCTGGATGCCGGCCCGGGCGCAGTAGGCGGCATACGAGATCGCCACGTTCCCGGTGGAGGCGACCACCATCTCCTGCAGGCCCGCCTCCCGAGCCACGGAGATGGCCAGGGAGGCCTGTCGGTCCTTAAAGGAGCCCGTAGGGTTCTGGCGCTCATCTTTGATGTAAAGACGGGGTCGGCCCAGCATCAGCCCCAGGTTCTCCGCCCGCAGCAGCGGCGTGCCCCCCTCCTCCATCGTCACGATGTGAAGATCCTGGCGCAGGGGGAGGAGCTCCCGGTAGCGCCACATGGTAAAGGGACGCTGCCGGAGCAGCCGATCCCACCGCTGGCGGACGGCCTCCAGATCGTAGACCACGTCCAGCCAGTCGCCTCCGCAACGCGGACAGCGGACCTCAAAGCGAAGGTAAGGCCACTGATGACTACAGGCCGCGCAGCGCAGCCACATCCCGAAGATCCTCCCACTCGAGGCCGAGGGCTCGTCGGATGTGCAGGTCGAAGGGCGGATAAAGGATCCCCTTTTCGGTGATGATGCCGGTGATGTAGCGGGCGGGGGTGACATCGAAGGCAGGGTTGGCCGCCCGGGCCCCTCGGGGCGCGATGGGCACCCCCTCGATCTCCAGCACCTCCCGCTCGTCCCGCTCCTCGATGGGGATGGCGTCGCCGTTGGGGGTGTTCGGATCGATGGTGGAGGTGGGGGCCACCACGTAGAAGGGGATCCCATGCTCCCGGGCCAGGACCGCCAGGGTGTAGGTGCCGACCTTGTTGGCCACGTCGCCGTTGGCGGCGATGCGGTCCGCCCCCACCAGCACGATGTTGACCTTCCCTTTACGCATGAAGTAGCCGGCGGCGCCGTCGGCGATCACGGTGAAGGGGATGCCCAGCTGGAGCAGCTCCCAGGCGGTCAGCCGGGCGCCCTGCAGGCGCGGGCGGGTTTCATCCACCAGCACGTGGATGCGCTTGCCCTGTTCGTGGGCGGTGCGGATCACCCCCAGAGCCGTGCCGTAATCCACCGTGGCCAGGGCCCCCGTGTTGCAGTGATGCAGGATGGTGTCGCCGTCCCGGATGAGGGTCGCTCCATACTGCCCCATCCGACGGTTGGTCTCCACGTCCTCCTCGGCGATCCGGATGGCCTCGGCCACCAGCGCCTCGCGCACGGCCTGGGGATCCTCCAGCCCCTCGTCCGCGGCCCGGCGGAGCATCCGATCCACCGCCCAGAACAGGTTCACCGCGGTGGGGCGGGAGGCCTTCAGCAACCGGGCCGCCGCTTCCAGGTCCCGCAGCAACGCCGCGCGGTCTGAGGCAGGGCTGCGGAGGGCCGCCAGGGCCATCCCGAAGGCGGCCGCGGCGCCGATGGCCGGGGCCCCCCGGACGGCCATCGTGCGGATGGCCTCGGCGACGGCCTCGGGGGTCTCGCACTCCAGGATGACCAGCTCATGGGGCAACCGCCGTTGATCGATCAGCCGCAGGACGCCGTCGTGCCATTCCACGCTGCGCATGCAGAGCCTCCGATCGCGATGGAGGTTGAGAAAGCGCGATCCGCCCTGTGCTCCGGATCTTTACGAATTTTACCCTAAAGCGAGGCGAAGATCTTCCGGAGGCGCAGGGGGGTGTGTCCCGATTTTGTCGGGCCTGGCCGCTTTGTAGGACAACTGCTCGCAGTTGTCCTACGATTTTGGGACACACCCGCGCAGGGCCTTCCAGGTAGGGGTGACCCGCCGGGTCGCCCCTACTATCCGATTCGCGGCAACAAGAAGGGCCGGACACCTCTCGATGTCCGGCCCTGAGATCGGCGGAGCGCCCGGATGGGATGACGTCAGCGCTCGCCGGAAGCCCGTTTGACGATCTTCACACGGCCGGCCAGGGGACGCTCCTCGCCGGGCTTCCCCTTCCCTTTGGGCGCGGCCTTCGCGGCCAGCAGCCGATCCCGTTGCTGGGCCTCCTCCACCGAGAGCCCCTCCAGCACCGCCTGGCGGGAGAGGCGGATCTTGCCGTCCTCGTCGATGTGGGTGACCATCACCAGGATCTGGTCGCCCACGCGCACCACGTCCTCGATGCGGTTGACCTTCTGGTCGGCGATCTGGGAGATGTGGACCATCCCCACCTCGCCGGGGAGGATCTCCACGAAGGCCCCGAAGTCGGTGATGCGGATGACCTTCCCCAGGTAGATCTTGCCCACCTGGGGTTCCTCGGCGTAGGCCTCGATCTTGAGGCGGGCGCTCTCGGCGTCGGCCAGGCTGGTGGCGGCGATGTGGACCGTCCCGTCCTCCTCGATGTCGATCTGGGTATGGGTCTCCTCCTGGATCTTGCGGATGGTCTTCCCGCCCGGCCCGATGAGGGCGCCGATCTTCTCCACCGGAATATGGACGGTGAAGATGCGCGGGGCGTGCGGCTTGAGCTCCGGCCGCGGGGCGGGCAGGACCTCCAGCATCTTCTCCAGGATGTAAAGGCGAGCCTCGCGGGCCTGATGAAGGGCCTCGGCCAGCACGTGATAGGGCAGCCCCCTGATCTTGACATCCATCTGCAGGGCGGTGATCCCATCCGCCGTGCCGGCCACCTTGAAGTCCATGTCCCCCAGGTGATCCTCCATCCCCTGGATGTCGGTGAGGATCACGTATTTCCGCCAGGTTTCATCGGCGGTCACCAGGCCCATGGCCACACCGGAGACCGGCTTGCGGATCGGGACCCCGGCGTCCATCAGGGCGAGGGTGGAGCCGCAGACGCTGGCCATGGAGGTGGAGCCGTTGGAGGAGAGCACCTCGCTCACCACCCGAATGGTGTAAGGAAACTCGTCCTCCGGCGGGATCACCGGCAGCAGCGCCCGCTCCGCCAGGGCCCCGTGCCCGATCTCCCGCCGGGAGGCCCCGCGCAGCACTCGCACCTCACCGGTGGAGAAGGGCGGGAAGTTGTAATGGTGGATATAGCGCTTGGTCTCCTCAGGGGCCAGCGTGTCCAGCTCCTGCTGCTCGGCCAGGGTGGCCAGGGTGGCCACCGAGAGGACCTGGGTGTCGCCCCGGGTGAAGATGGCCGAGCCGTGGGCCCGGGGCGCCACGTCTACCTCGCACCAGATGGGCCGGATGTCCTTCGGCCCGCGCCCGTCCGGCCGGCGGCCCTCCTCCAGGATGCGGCGGCGCACCTCCTCCCGCAGCGCCTCGTGGAAGCTCTCCTTCACCTGGGCCTGCTCATACTCGGAGAGGGCCTGGAGGATCTCCTCCTCCAGCTCGTCCAGCGCCTCGTTCCGCTTGTCCTTGTCGAAATACGTGTCCAGGATCTCCGCGATCTGGTGATCCAGGCGGGCGCGGACAGCTTGGCGCACCTCCTCGGAGATGGAGAAGGCCCTGTAGGTGGCCTTGGGCTTGCCGATGGCGGCCCGCATCTCCTCCTGAAGGGCGATCAGCGGCTGCATGGCCTCATGGCCCAGGCGGATCGCCTCCACCATCAGGTCCTCGGGGATCTCGTTGGCCCCCGCCTCGACCATGATCACCGCGTCCGCTGTGCCCGCCAGCCGCAGGTCCAGCCGGCTGTGCTCCATCTGGCTGACCGTGGGGTTGATCACGAACTGCCCGTCGATGTAGCCCACGCGCACCGCCCCCACCGGCCCGAACCAGGGGATGTCCGAGATGGTCAGGGCCGCCGAGGCCGCGATGATCGAAGGAATATCCAGGTGATATTCCGGATCCGCGGAGAGGCTGGTCAGGATGATCTGGACGTCATTGCGCAGGTCTTTGGGGAACAGGGGTCGGAGGGGGCGATCCACCAGGCGGGCGGTGAGGATGGCGTTCTCCGAGGGCTTGCCCTCCCGACGCTGGAAGCTGCCGGGGATGCGACCCGCCGCGTAGAGCCGTTCCTCGAAATCCACGCTCAGGGGGAAGAAATCGATGCCCTCCCGCGGCTCCTTCGCCATGGTGGCGGTGGCCAGGATCATCGTGTCGCCGACGCGGACGATCACCGCGCCGTTGGCCTGCCAGGCGAAGTAGCCGGTCTCGATGACGATCTCCTTGTCGCCGACCATCGTTTTGAAAACATGCTTCTCTCGCCTCATGTCCGATCACACCCCTCCGGCTCGGATGCCATCATGGCCCTGTATCCCGGATAAGAGCCCCGGCCCGGTCGATGACCCGGACGCCCGCCCCTGCCTCCGCAGGCGCCAGGCTCCTCTGTGAAACGCGGGGCGTCCTCCCACGCCCGTCCGCCGGATCATTTGCGCAGGCCCAGCCGCTCCAGGATCGCGCGATAGCGTTGGGGATCCACCCGGGCCAGGTAGCGAAGCTGACGCCGGCGCTTGCTGACCAGCTTCAGAAGGCCGACCCGGGAATGCTCATCGTGCTTATGCTGTTTGAGATGCTCGGTCAGGCGATTGATCCGCTCGGTCAGGATGGCGATCTGCACCTCCGGCGAACCGGTGTCCGACTCGTGGCGTCGGAACATCTCGATCAGCTGCTGCTTTTCCTCTTTCGACAGGCTCACCGCGCTTCCCTCCCATCGGGGATTGAATGCGGGATCGTTTCCCAGATTACATATTGTAATCTGCGGGGAGGAGTTCTGCAAAACCGTCCGACATGACACGAAAAGCCGGAAGAGGCGCAGGATGGGAAGCCAGGACCTTCTTGGATCCCCGATCTTGACGGAGGTTCCCGGGATGTGGTATATTCCGAGGTGGGTGGGCCCGTGGTGTAGCCTGGCCGAACACGCCGCCCTGTCAAGGCGGAGATCGCGGGTTCAAATCCCGTCGGGCCCGCTCAGAAAGGGGGAAGGCAGAGCTCCCGCCTTCCCCCTTTTTTCGTGGACCCGCCGATCCTCCTCACCCGGGCTATAGGGTGGTCGCCCTGCGCCGGCGCAGCCCGTAGCCGATCCCCGCCAGCAACACCCCTGCTCCGGCCAGCAGCCATCCGACCCACGCGGGAACCGCACGGGTCTCCCCGCCGGTGCGCGGGAGCGCCGCCCGGATCTCCCCGCACGAGACATAGACCGAGATCTCCTGAGCGGACTTGTGGACGTTGATGGCGAAGGGCTTGGCCAGCAGATCCGCCAGCTTGACGTTCACCACGGTGGTGGACTTCCCGTCCCGCACCGGCGTCAGGGGGAAGGCCGGCTTGGGGTTCAGGTTGGCGCAGGTGCCCTCATGGATGTGGGCAGGCTGATCCACGCCCGCCGGGCCCGGCCGGATGTCCAGGGTGACCTCCGTCTGATCCCCCATGGCTTTAAGCGTCGCGGTGCCGGATTGCCCGGACTGATTCTGCTCGCGCATGGGAATGGTCACCGTCTCCTGGGCCGGCGCCGCCCCGATGACCAGGAGCGCGAGCAGGACGCCGATGAGCCAGCGCATGCGGTTCATGGTCCCCTCCCGAAATTGGAGTTTGAAGAAAGGCCCGGCGGGGGATCCCCGCTCAAGGGCCTTCGCTTCCGATGGCCAGCGCGCTCAGATAGGCGATGAGGTCCGCCATCTCTTCTTCTGTGAGGTCCGCCCCGACGGCCGGCATCTGACCTCCGCCCTCCCGGATCTGCCGGGCGATGAAGGCCGGGGTGTGGCGCCGGACTTCGTCCACCAGCACGGGAGCCGGCGGCTCGAAGCCCAGGCCGGTCCCCGGCAAACGCCCGCCTTCGAGATGGCACGACGCGCAACGCTGCCGGAAAAGGGCCCGTCCCCGAGCCACCGCCCCCGGGTCCGGAGGAACGGGGGTCCGGGCGAAGGTCGGCTCCCCTTCCAGCGTCCTCAGGTAGCCGAGCAGGCGCTCGATCTCCTCCTCGCTCAGCCGGTCGCCAAAGCCCGGCATGTCCCCCCGCCCGTTGTGGATCTGCTGACGGATGAAACCCGCGGAGTGCCGATGAACGACGCCGCGCAGGGAGGGGCCCGCGCCCGGCGCATGGCCTCCCTGGGGATGGCAGGACTCACAGAAGGCCGCGAAAAGCCCCGCCCCGGTCTCCGATCGGGTAGCGGTCGGAGAGGGGGAGGGAGCAGGCGCGACGGTCGGAAAGCGGGAGATCGCCGGAATCGACGGCGTCGCTCCCTCCGGCCGGGCCGCAGCCTGGCATCCGATCACCCCGGCCGTGAGAACCCATGGGATCCACCGGCGGCCCCTGCGGGCGGGCACGTTCCCTCCTCGTTGCGATGCCTTTCTGCTTCTTGATACGGATCCACCCTAACAACGGTTCACGGGCGCAAACCGCCATCCGTGGCCTCAGGCCGCCAGCGGGTCAGGTTTCGGCTATCATAGGAGAAGATCCGCAGGAGGGAACCGTCGATGGCACCGATCGGAGCGTTCACCTTCGTTCTCCACGCCCACATCCCCTATTGCCGGCGCGCCGGGCGCTGGCCCCACGGGGAGGAGTGGCTCCACGAGGCGATCGCCGAGACCTACCTCCCCTTGCTGGACGCCCTCTATGACCTGCACGAGGAGGGGGTCCCGGCCCGTCTGACCCTGAGCCTCACGCCGGTGCTGGCGGAGCAGCTGGCGGATCCGCTCATCCAGGAGCATTTCATCGAGTATGCGCAGGACCGGCGGAGTCGGGCGGAGCAGGATGTGGCCCGCTTCGAGGCCGAAGGGAATCCCCACCTGCGGGAGCTGGCGCGCTTCTACGTGGACTACTACGATCGACGGCTGCGAAGTTTCATCCATCGTTACGGTCGGGATCTCATCGGAGCGTTCCGGCGTCTGCAGGAAGCCGGGGTGATCGAGCTGATCACCAGCGCGGCGACCCATGGCTATCTTCCCTTGCTCTCCCGGGATTCCTCCATCCGGGGCCAGCTGCGCACCGGCATCCAGACCTACCGGCGGTTCTTCGGGAGGGATCCCTTCTCCATCTGGCTCCCGGAATGCGCTTACCGGCCCGCCTATCGCCTGCCGGACGGAACCATCCGGCCCGGCCTGGAATATTTCCTGGCCCGGGAGGGGCTCCGGCTGTTCTTCGCCGAGACCCACGCGGTGGAAGGAGGACGTCCGGTGGGGAAAGCGGCGGGCGACGCCATCGGCCCCTACGGCCAAATCGTGCGCCACTACGTGATCCCCTTCGAGGCCATCGAGGGCGTCCGGGGCACCACCTACCGTCCGTATTATGTGGCCCGCACAGACATCCCCGGCGGGGAACACTCCGGCGTGGCGGTGGTGGCCCGCAACAACCGCACGGGGATGCAGGTGTGGTCCGCTGACTGGGGTTACCCGGGCGACTTTGATTACCGGGAGTTCCACAAGAAGGACGGGCGCTCCGGCCTGCAATACTGGCGGGTGACCGGAAAAGTGGATCTGGGGGAGAAGGACTACTACCATCCGGAATGGGCGGCGGCCAAGGTGGAGCAACATGCGGGGCACTTCGTGGATCTGGTGCACGATCTGCTACGGGAGTTCCATCGGTCCACCGGGCAGGTCGGCTTGATCGCCTCGAATTACGATGCCGAGCTGTTCGGCCACTGGTGGTTCGAGGGCGTGGACTGGATCCGGGCGGTGTTGCGGCGCCTGGCGCAGAGCCAGGAGGTCTGGCTGACCACGGCCCGGGAGTTCCTGGAGGCCTATCCTCCGACGGAGGTGCTGGTACTCCCGGAGTCCAGCTGGGGCCTGGGAGGGGGGCACTGGACGTGGGACAACCCGGAGACCCACTGGATGTGGGAGCCGATCCACGAGGCCGAGGCGCGGATGGAGCGGCTGGCCGCACGATATCCGGAGGCGGACGCGGAGACCGCCCGAGTGCTCAACCAGGCCGCCCGGGAGCTGTTGCTCCTTCAGGCCAGCGACTGGCCCTTCCTCGTCACCACCGGCCAGGCCCGCGCCTACGCCATTGAGCGTTTCACAACCCACCTGGAGCGCTTCGAGGCCCTCTGCCGCTCGGTGGAGGCCGGACGACCGGACGGGGACCTGGCGGAGGCTTACTGGGAGCTGGACAAGGTGTTCCCGGATTTGGATTACCGGTGGTGGGCCCCCGCATGACCGGCTCGCACGGGTCTGCTCACGGGCGGGGACTTCCCTGCAACCATCGCTGAATCGCCTCCTGGAGGAGAGCGCGGAGCTCCGGGTCCGGGACATCCTCCACGCGCTGGTAACGCTGCGTTCCGATGAGGATCCCCATGGTGCCGTCCGGGAGGGTTTCCAGGCGGACAGCCCGATAGGGCAGCTCGGGGTGTTCCCGGAGGAGTTCCTGGAGGATACGGTCCAGCTGCTCTGCAGGCGCAGGACCCTGTAGACGGGACTCCGCCGGCAGCGTGGGGGTGGATTCCCGGAGCATGGCCTGCAGGGCTTGCATCGCCTCGAGGACGAGCAGGGCCGCGCGGTGATCGTGGATCTCCCGCAGGTGGCGGTAACGTTGCTTACCCACCTCGATCCGCCACGTGCCGTCAGGCTCCCGGATCATGGCCACACCGGTTTCGGTTCTGGGCGGAGGCGGCGCACCCGCGGGCTTCCCTCCCCGCCCGCCGCTTAGGGCGAACCCCAGGACGATCCCGAAGAGGAGGCCAACGATCAGCGCGCCCCCGGCGAAATAGTAAACCAGCTCCAGAGAAACCACCGTTTCCCCTCCCCGAAAAATTCCCCCCTGTGACGCTCCCCGATGGCTTCTATTATACCCAGCCGGCCCGCGCAGGCATCCCCCGACGCGCGGATGGAAGCGAGGTCCGTGGCGAAAGCCTCTCCTACAAAACCATCTTTCTTTTTGTAGGAGCGGCTTTAGCCGCGACTTCAACCGCGACCATTGCGTCATCGCGAACCAGGGGCTCCGGGGTTGCCGGAGCCGCCTTCACCGCAACGACTCCGTCATCGAAGACGGATGTTTGGGGCGAAAGCCCCTCCTACAGAAACCATCTTTTTTGTAGGAGCGGCTTCAGCCGCGACCTTTGTGTCATCGAGGATGGAGGTTTGAAACTGAAGCCCCTCTTACAAAACACGGGCCGTTGCCCGCTTGAACCGATCGTGCGACGAGAGAGGAGGTAGCCTCCACCCTTCTCCAATCATTCAGAGATATGAGCCACCATCTTTTCGTAGGAGCGGCTTTCGCCGCGACCATTGCGTCATCGAGAACCAGAGGTTCGGAGTCATCGAAGCGGCTCTCACTGTGACCCTTGCGTTATCGAAAACGAGGGTTCGGGGCTAAAGCCCCTCCTACTGGAGATATGGACATGGGCTGGGAGGAGGTATTCCCAGCCCATGTCCCCACGGCCTCGAAAGGTCCTCGCCGTCGGATCTTCCTTCAGCGGACCTCCCGCACCAGACGCTCGTAGGGGATGTCCGCCTGCAGCAGGCCTTTCGCCCGGGCCCAGGCGATCACGTCCGCGAACTGCTCCCGGGTCGGCAGCGCTCGATCGGGATACGGAGGCAGCCGGTAGGTCCCCACCAAAGGCTGGGGCACCAGCTGCTTCTCCGCCAGGAGGCCCGCGTATTTCTCGGGGTTCGCCCGGATGGCCGCCACCGCCCGATCCCAGGCCTGGAGGAAGCGTCGCACCGCCTCCGGGTTCCGCTCCACCACCTCCGCCCGGAAGCTGAGCACGCTCAGGGAGATGGACCGCACCTCCCGGTCATCCGCCACCACCTTCGCGCCTTGCTGGATGGCCAGCGTGGCGAAAGGATCCGGGAGGGTGGCGGCCTTCACTCGACCCTCCATCAGCGCCTGCAGCCGGTCCGGGATCCGTGGGATGTGAACGGTCCGATAATCCCCGGGCTTCAGGCCTGCCCGCTCCAGGATGCGATCGGTCATGTATTCGATGACCGTGCCCTGGGAGATGGCGATCTCCACGCCCTTGAGATCCTGAGGGCTCTGGATCCCGGCGTTGGGGTTGGCCAGGATGAAATACTGAGGGGCTTCGGGATATGCCTGACGGGCGATGCGGACCACGTAGATCTGAGCTTTCTCCTTGTTGTAGAAGAGGGTGGAGACGGTGTCGTTGACCATGGCGTCGATGCGGCCGGCCTGCATCAGCTGATCCCGCTCGGCCGCCGAGGCGGCCGGGATCACCTCCACCTCCAGGCCCGCCTGGGCGAAATACCCTTCTGTCTGGGCCACATATACGGGCAACACGTCCAGGATGGGCAGCGCGCCGAACCGCACGGAGAGCGGGCGGGCGCCCGCGGAGGGCTGACAGGCGACGAGCCCCACGCCGATGGCGATGCCGAGGAGAATCCGTCGCAGCATCGTCTCCCCCTTTTTCCAAAAATGAAAATTTTCACAAACTATAATCCATCGGAAGGACCCTGTCAAGGGAAGCGCTGCCCAGCTGCCCTCGGGCGTCCGACGGGGAGACCGCGCGCGCCCAGGCTAAAATAGAGGCGACCCCTTCCGTTGGGAGAGAACGGTGCGCGGGGATGGCCACGCCCGGGAGAGCTCGGATCTCGTCTGCCGGATCAGTGGGCACGCCCTCATGCACCCAGCCGTCCTGCTGGGCGTGGTCCTCTTGCTCCTGAACGACCATGTCCTGAAAGCCCGCTTCCCTTCGTTCTGGACCGGCAAGCTGAGCGATTTCGCCGGGCTGTTCTTCTTCCCGTTTCTGGTGATCCCTGCCCTGGCGCTCGCGCTGGGCCCCCTTCGTCTCTCACCCTCTCGCCTTGCCGACCTGGGGTTCGGGCTGACCGCGCTTTCCTTCGCCGCCCTGAAGTTCTCCCCACCGTTGAACGCCGCCATCGCTACCATCGTCTCCGCCCTCCTGGGCCGTCCGGCGGTCTTCGCGCTGGATCCCTCCGATGGGATCGCGCTGATCGCGTTGATCCCTTCCCGCTGGCTCTGGAAGCGCACTGCCCGGAAGGTGCAGGCAGGTCAAGATGCTCCGCCCCGCTGGGCCTGGGCCGCCTGGACCCTGGCTATGATTGCTTCCCTCGCTACCCCTCCATGCCCGCGGCAGCTTTCTGTGCACCGCATTCTTCTGCGGGAGGGTCAGATCTATGCCGGCCTAAACGGAGGTTCCCCGACCTGGGTCGTCAGTGCGGATAGGGGCGAGACATGGCAACACGTGGAGAGCCCGCCACGATGGCTCCAGCAGGAGCCGGTTACGCTCGATTGGCCAATCGTGCGTTGCCGCGCGGATCAGCCCTCCGTATGCTACCGGATCCCCGAGCCGGGCCGGGTGGAGGCCAGTGCGGACAGGGGACAAACGTGGCAGACCGCCTGGGCGCCGCCGTGGGGACGGGAGGGCTTCCGCAAGCGACTGCTTAATTATTTTCCAATCGGTTGCGCGAAGCAAGTCATTGACGAAGGACCCTACGATCTGGCCTTCGACCCAGAGGGGAACCGATGGCTGGTGGCGCTGGGAACGGAGGGGATCCTTATCTTATCTTCCGACAGGTCGTGGCGCATTCAGGACATCGAGGTGCGCGGATTTTTTGGGATCCAAGTCATTCATACACCCTACACAGCGGAAAGTCTGATTGATGCATCACGACTTATGTTGCCTGAGCTATATACCACCCTGATGTTGGCATTGCTGTTCTATCAGGTTCGGAGCCGTCAGGCGATTGCACGCCTGTGGTTCGCCACTCGCTCCGCTGTCCATGCCCTCGCACCCGCACGCCACCACCGAAGCCGGGCATGGATCGGCTTACTGATCGGGATCGGCCTCCCGATCCTCCTGCTTGTTCTCAGCGCCCAATCGATGGGCATTCCACCCGAGCAGACCCTGAAAGGGATCGTCTCCGCGTTTCTAATGTCGATTCTCTACTTGGCTTTGTTTATCCTCCTGGTGGGCGGTCTCCCATTTCTGTATCTGAACGCCGTCAACTCGCTCATCATAATCGTTTCGATCTTCCTGATCTGGAGGTTGCGGGCAAGGTGGCGAGCATTACGGGAGAGCGCGCCGCGCCCTGAGGTCATCCGGGCGGTTCATCGGGAAATCATCCTGGCCGCACTGGGGATCTCCCCGGGAGCCTGGGTGCCTTTCGTCGCCTGGGCCATGGGATGGATCCCGCTGTATGAGATAGCGTTGCTGGGGGCGGCCCTGATCGTTGCCGGCGCCACGATCGGGAGCGCCTCACGGATCCGGCGATGGCAGAAACTGCTACAATCGGAAAGTGCGCCTCCCTCCGGTTGAGGAGGCGTGACGGGATCGGTCGGACCGTCATTCCGATCCTGCGAGCCCCACATCACGGAGGCACGGATGACTGCCAAGGCGTTCGATGTGAAGGATCTCTCTCTGGCCGACCGCGGCCTGCAGCGGATCGAGTGGGCGGATCGGGAGATGCCGGTGCTGCGGCGCATCCGGGAGCGGTTCGAGCGGGAGCGCCCGCTGGCCGGGATCCGCATCTCCGCCTGCCTGCACGTGACCACGGAGACGGCCAACCTGGTCCGCACGCTCCAGGCCGGCGGTGCGGAGGTGGCCCTCTGCGCCAGCAATCCCCTGAGCACCCAGGACGACGTGGCCGCTGCCCTGGTGCGCTTCTTCGAGGTCCCCGTCTTCGCCATCAAGGGGGAGGACACGGAGACCTATTACCGTCACATCCAGGCGTGCCTGGCCCAACGCCCCCACATCACCATGGACGACGGGGCGGATCTGGTGAGCACGCTGCACAAGGAGCGGCCGGCGTGGATGGCGGAGATCCTGGGCGGCACCGAGGAGACCACCACCGGGGTGATCCGCCTGCGGGCCATGGCCCGGGCGGGCGTCCTCGCTTACCCCATCATCGCCGTCAACGACGCGCTGACCAAGCACCTCTTCGATAACCGCTACGGCACCGGCCAGTCCACCATCGATGGCATCCTGCGGGCCACGAACATCCTCCTGGCCGGACGCGTGGTGGTGGTGGCCGGATACGGCTGGTGCGGCCGCGGGATCGCCATGCGGGCCCGGGGGATGGGCGCCCAGGTCATCATCACCGAGGTGGATCCCCTGCGGGCTCTGGAGGCGGCCATGGACGGCTTCCGGGTGCTCCCGATGCAGGAGGCGGCGCGGGAGGGAGATCTCTTCATCACCGCCACCGGCAACATCCACATCATCGACCGGCCTCACTTTGAGGTGATGAAGGATGGCGCCATCGTGGCCAACGCCGGGCATTTCAACGTGGAGATCAACATCCCGGCGCTGCGGGAGCTGAGCCTCGGAGAGCCCCGGCGGGTGCGGGAGTTCGTGGAGGAATACACCTTAAAGGACGGGCGCCGGATTTACCTGCTGGCCGAGGGGCGGCTGGTGAACCTGGCCGCCGCGGAAGGCCACCCCAGCGCGGTGATGGATATGTCCTTCGCCAACCAGGCCCTCTCGGTGGAATACCTGGTCCGCCACGGGCGTTCCCTGGAGCGCCAGGTCTATCCGGTCCCCCGGGAGATCGATCAGGCGGTGGCCCACCTGAAGCTGGAGACGATGGGGATCCGGATCGACCGCCTGACGCCGGAGCAGGAGCGCTACCTGGCCTCCTGGGAGGAGGGAACGTAGCGCGAACATCCCTCCGCCCGCCTTCAGAGCCCCGCTGCGAGGAAGGAAACAGGGGCAGCCTCCCTGGCTGCCCCTACTCCGCAAACCGGTGAACCCATCCGGTGAACACGGCCACCAGCTCGCCGTCCCGCCGCACCTCCACCCGGTAGAGGGCGGCCCGGCGGCCGCGATAGACCTCCTCGGCCACTGCCTCCACCCGCTCCCCCGCCTGCACCGCCCGCAGGTATTCCATATGGGTGGAGAGGGCCACGGCGCGGACCCCATGGGAGTTCGAGGCCAGGGCGAAGGCGGCGTCCGCCAGCGTGTAGAGGAAGCCGCCGTGGGCGGTGCCGTGCAGATTCAGGTGCTCCGGGCGCACCACCCCCCATACCCGAGCCTGTCCGGGCCCCGGGATCTCCGCCTCCAGCCCCAGGGCCTTCATAAAGGGATCCCCCATCGCCGGGACGGAGCCGCTCATGCGTCCTTCGGCCGCATGTCCACCACCCGCCGGAGCTTCCCGCCTTCACTCCGGGGCAGGGTGTTGGGCGGGGTGAGGGTGACCTTCACGTGGATCCCCAGGGCTTCATCCAGCACCTGGTTCACCTTCTCCCGCAGGCCCTGAACAGCCTCGATGCTCTCGAACACCTCCCCGGCCAGCAGCTCCCCGCCCACCTCCCGGAAGAAGGCTTCGGTCACCTCCACCTTCACCTCCAGCTGATCCAGCCGGCCCTCCCGGGTGACCACCAGCTGGTAGTGGGGCGCCACATGGGGCAGGCCCACCAGCGCCGCCTCCACCTGAGACGGGAACACGTTCACCCCGCGGATGATCAGCATGTCATCCGTGCGCCCGAGCACCCGGGACATGCGCACGAAGGTCCGCCCGCAGACGCAGGGGGTCGGATCGATGGAGGCCAGATCCCCGGTCCGGTAGCGGATCACCGGCAAGGCCTCCTTGGTCAGAGTGGTGAAGACCAGCTCCCCCACCGTCCCGGGCGGGACCGGCTCTCCGGTGGCCGGGTTGACGACCTCAACCAGGAAGTGATCTTCGAAGATGTGGGAGCCGTTCTTGGCCTCGATGCATTCGTTAGAGACGCCGGGGCCGATGACCTCGCTCAGGCCGTAGATGTTGACCGCGTGGACCCCCAGCTTCTCCTCGATCTCCCGGCGCATGCCCTCCGTCCACGGTTCAGCGCCCAGGATGAAGACCCGCAGGTTGAGGTCGCCCGGCCGGTAGCCGTTGGACAGGAGGGCGTCGGCGATGACCAGCGCGTAAGAGGGGGTGCACGCCATCACGTGGGTGCCGAAGTCCTTGAGGATCATCAGCTGACGGCTGGTGTTCCCCCCGGAGACCGGGACCACCACCATCCCCAGCTTTTCCGCCCCGTAGTGCATCCCCAGGCCGCCGGTGAAGAGACCATAGCCGTAGGCGTTCTGGAAGACCTCCCCCGGTCGGGCGCCGGAGAGCACCAGACAGCGGGCGCAGACCTCCGCCCACACCTCCAGATCGTTGCGGGTGTAGCCCACCACCGTCGGCTTCCCCGTGGTCCCCGAGGAGGCGTGGATGCGGATCACCTGGCTCAGGGGGACGGCGAACATGCCGAAGGGATAGGTCTCCCGCAGATCCGCCTTGGAGGTGAAGGGAAGCTTTACGATGTCCTGCAGGTGCCGGATGTCCGACGGCTTCACCCCCGCCTCGTCCATCTTCCGCCGGTAGTGCGGGACCCGGTGGTAGACGTAATCCACGATGCGCTGGAGGCGCTCCAGCTGGAGTCGCTCCAGCCGGTCCCGCGGCATGGTCTCCATCTCCTCGTTCCAATACATCGGCTTCGCCTGCACCGCCATAGGCCCCTCCTCATCAGGACATAGGTTTTTCCGTTCCTCGGGAGAGCCCGGAAGCCGCCTGACGCAGCTCCCGTCTCCCGGTTTCCGCGATACGCCTCACCGATGGGGGCGCGCCGATCCCCTCGGGATCCCCAGCGTGTCCCAGAAGGCGTGCACCGTCTCCAGGAAGGCCTCGGGGCGCTCCCGGATCAGGTCGTGGCCGGCCCCCGGGAAAACCACCAGGCGAGCCTGAGGGATCCAGCGGGCCATCTCCATCGTCTGCTCGATGGGCGTGATGGAGTCGTTTTCGCCGATCAGCAACAGGGTGGGAACGCGGATGGCCTGCAGATCCTCGGGCCGGAAGTCGGGCCGCCAGCGATCCTCCTCCTCCCAGCCGCGCAGCAACACCCGCACCCGCTCCTCCGAGCCGTGCCAGCGCACCATCGCCGCCCACCATGCCGGCTGCTCCCGACGGATCCGCTCCGGATCCCAGAAGCCGTCCCCGCGGGTGCGCAGGTTCTGCACCGTGTAATGGCTGCCGATGAGGACCATCGAGCGGACCCGCGCGGGATGCCGGGTGACCAGATAGAGGGCGGTGGAAGCGCCCCCGCTGAAGGCCATCAGATGGACCGAAGGGATCCCCAACCGGTCCAGCAGCCGCGCCATGTCATCGGCCATCTCCCGCAGGTCCAGGCGTCCCGTGGGGTTGGCGCTCTCCCCGTGGCCCCGCAGGTCCGGGCCGATGAGGTAGAACCGCGCGGCCAGGGGCTCGGCCACCCGCCCCCACGTGGCCCGGAAGGTGCTGCAGGCGTTGTGGAGCAGGAGCAGCGGCGGCCCCTCGCGCGCGCCCCCTTCCTCCCAGGCGATCACCAGCCCATCGCTCAGGGTTTCCTTCCGACGCACCATCGCCGCCCACTTCCGCAGTTCGATCAGGTGACGAACACCGGGCGATCCACCAGCAGGGGCTCCCGCACCGGCATCCACTCCCCGGTGAGGATGTGGGCGACCCGGGAGGCCTCCTCGAACCAGGAGCGAGGCGGGATGTGCCCCCAGAAGGTGGCCCGGCGCGGGTCGTTGATGGACCAGCGGATGGGCTCCCAATCGGGGTCCGGGATGATGTAGTCGTTGGTGTAGAGCTCGATACGGTTGCCGTCGGGATCCCGGAGATAGAGGAAGAAGGCGTTGCTTAAGCCGTGGCGGCCCGGCCCCCGTTCGATGGCCCCTCCCATCCCCCGGGCGGCCAGGATGTCGCACGCCCGCAGCACGCTCTGGGTGTCCGCCACCCAGAAGCCGATATGGTGGAGACGGGGGCCGATCCCGTTCATCAAGGCGATGTCATGGACGTTCTGCTTGCGGTGGAGCCATGCCGCCCACAGCCGGGGCGGGTCCTCGTCGGTCACCGTGTATTCCGAGCAGTAGAAGCCCAGCTTCCCGGTCCACCAGTCGTAGGCCTCCTGGACGTTGGGGACCTGGCAGTTGAAGTGATCCAGGCGCATGATGTGGGCGCCCCGGTAGAGATCGAACCGCTGCAGCAACCGCTCCCGCCGGGCGATCTCGTGGAAGAACTCGATGGGAAGCCCGGTGGGGTCCTGGACGCGCAGCGCCCGCCCCTGGCCGGCCTCCTCCTCTTCGGGGGCCAGCCAGCGGACGGGACATCCGGCGCTTTCATACAGCGCGGCCAGGCGATCGAGGTCCTCCGGATCGGCCACGCGGAAGGCCAGATGGGTCACCCCCGGGCTTGGCGCCTTCTTGAGGATCAGGCTGTAGCGATCGCGCTCCTCCAGGCCGCCCAGGTAGAGACGATCCTTCTCGCGAGCGACCTCCACGAACCCCAGGGCCTCCACGTAGAAATCCCGAGCCCGCTCCAGATCCGTCACGCAGAGCTCCGCATGTGCCGCGCGCGTGATGGAGAACCCGCCCATGGGATCCCTCCTTTGAAGGGTTTCCGGGCTCCGGGTGGTCTCCCGTCATCGCTCCGCCCGGCGCGTCCCATCAAGGCCTCGCCTCCTCCGCCTGGGCGAAGGCCTCCTCCTTCATTTGCTTCAGGAACTCCCGGACCTTCTCCATATAGGGCGTGCGGTCGTGCTTCTGGAAGATGACGCCGGCGATGCGCACCGGGTCCCCAAAGTAGAAGCGTTCATACTGGACCTGCCGGCCGGCGAAGGCGGAGAGGGCGGCGTCCCAGGCCAGGCGGAAGAGGGGGATGCGGTCGTAGGCCTCCGCCCGGGCCGCCTGGAAGTAGCGGCGGATGTCCTCGATGAGCTCGGGGTTCTTCATGTCCTCCTCGGTGACCGTGGCGATGATGCCGCTGGCTGAGAGCTGCTGGATGATCTCCACGATGCGCGGATACCACCGCATATAGAGGTTGCGGGCCGCGTCCAGAGGCGGCCAGGCCGGCCGGAAGGCCCCGAAGGCGTCTTCATGGGCGTCCGCCTCCGCCGCCCGCAGCAGGGCCTTCATGGTCTCGAGGTAGATCCAGATCTCCGCCACCTTCTCCTGCACGTGCTGGAAGCCCTCGATGCCGATGGCGTCGACGATGAGGGAGGCCAGCCCCAGGAAGAACTCCGTCTTGGCGATGTTCTTCACCACCACCTGATGGGCCATCCCCACGATGGCCCCGGTGGCCGCGTAGGCCTGGTTGGCCCGCTCCACGTCCCGGTAAATGAACACCCGCTCCCATGGGACGAAGACATCGTGGAAGATCACCACGGCGTCGATCTCGTCGAAGCGCGATCCCAGCGGATGATCGAAGGGGGAGCGGCCGTAGTCCAGGGTCTCGCGGCACAGGAAGCGCAACCCTGGCGTGTCGCAGGGGATGCCGACGGCGTAACAATATGGGGCGTCCTCCTCCGTGTTGCGCAACAGCGTCGAGGGGAAGACCATGATCTCATCCACAGCGGGGAGCGTCGCCAGCATCCGCGCCCCGCGCAGGACGATGCCCCCGTCGGTCTCCTTCACCACCCGGGCCGCCAGATAAGGATCCGCCTGCTTCGCGGGGCCCACTGCCCGGTTCGCTTGCGGGTGGATCAGGGTGTGGGTGAGGCAGAGATCGTTCTCCCGCAGGTATTCGTAATAGCGACGCATATGCTCGGCGAAGGCCGGCTCCTTCTCGCCCAAGAAGTCCGCCCCCGAGGCGTAGTAAGCCATCGCCCGGTTCAGGTAATCCGGAGTGCGGCCCATGAAGCCGAAGTGGACATCGGCCCAGATCTTCATCATCCGGCTCACCCGCCGCACATCCTCCGCGGAGCGAGGGATCAGGAAGGAGAGGCCGACCTTCTGGCCGCTGCTCGGCGAATCGTAAAGGCATTCGTCCGCCCGCTCCCACTGGAGGTCATACAGGCGGGCCATCGATCGAAGCCCGCGGGCGAAGGCCGGGTGCGTGGTGGGGTCCTCCACCCGTTCCCCGCGATGCCAGAGGTCCCGGGGGTGCTCCCGGATCCGCTGCAGGAACTGCGCGCCGGTTCGTGCGCCCATCCTCATCCCTCCTTTTGCTGGAGCTCCTCTATGGCGGGGATCACCGCCCAGCGCCCAGCCGGGGGATGCGGGGCGGGGTCAGGGCCACGTGGATGGTCATGACTTCGGTGTAAAACTCGAAGCTGTAGAAGCCGCCCTCCCGGCCGATCCCGCTGTATTTCGCCCCGCCGAAGGGGGTGCGCAGATCCCGGACGTTGGGGGCGTTGATCCACACCATGCCCACTTCCATCGCCTGGGCCACCCGATGGGCCCGGACCAGATCCCGGGTCCAGATGTAGGCGGCCAGCCCGTATTTCACCCCGTTCGCGATGCGGATGGCTTCTTCTTCGGTCTCAAAGGGGAGGACGACCAGGACCGGCCCGAAGATCTCCTCCTGGGCCACCCGCATCTCGGGGCGCACGTCCACGATGACCGTGGGGGCGAAGTAGTTGCCCTCGGGGAGATGGGGCGGCCGATCGCCGCCCAGGGCGATGGTGGCCCCTTCCGCCCGGGCGACGTCCATGTAGCCCCGCACCCGCTGCCAGTGCTCCGGATGGATCAGGGGGCCGACTTCGGTTTGAGGATCGAAGGGATCGCCCACGCGGATGGCCGCCACCCGCTCCAGCAGATGGCCCAGGAACTCCTCGTAGATCGCCCGGTGGAGCAGCAGTCGAGAATTCGAGGTGCAGCGCTCCCCGTTGAGGGAAAAGGCCTGCCAGATCACCCCATCCAGGGCCTGCTCCAGGTCCGCGTCCGGGAAGACGATGGCCGCGTTCTTGCCCCCCAGCTCCATGGAGTAGCGCTTGAGGGTGGAAGCGCCGTTGCGCATGATCTCCATCCCGGTGGTCGTCTCGCCGGTGAAGGAGATCAATTGCACCCCGGGGTGGGCGACCAGGGGGGCGCCCGCCCGCTCCCCGAAGCCGTGGACGACGTTGAAGACCCCCGGGGGGAGATCCGCCTCCTGGATGATCTCGGCCAGCATATTCGCCGAGAGAGGGGACCACTCCGCCGGCTTCAGGACGCAGGTGTTGCCGGCGGCCAGGCAGGGGGCCACCTTCCAGGTCTCCAGCATGAAGGGGGTGTTCCAGGGGGTGATCAGCCCGGCCACCCCCACCGGCTTGCGGATCGTGTAGTTGAGGAACTCGCCGTCTTTCGGGTAGGTCTCCCCGGTGATGCGGGTGGCCATCTCGGCGAAGAAGTAGAAATTCTCCGCCGCCCGGGGGATGGCGCCCTTGCCGGCCTGGGTGATGGGCATCCCGACGTCCAGCACCTCCAGATAGGCGATCTCCTCGGCCCGCTTCAGGATGAGATCGCCGATGCGGCGGAGGTAGCGGGCCCGCTCGGCGGCCGGCATGCGCGGCCAGGGCCCCTCCTCGAAAGCCCGGCGGGCCGCCCGCACCGCTCGATCCACATCCGCCGCCGTCCCATCGGCCACGATCCCGATGGGACGGTTGGTAGCCGGGTTCAGCGTCTCAAAGGTCCCCCCCTCGAGGGCATCCACAAAGGCGTTGTCGATAAAGTGGCGGACGATGTAAAGCCCGTCGCGCTGTTCCATACCGCTTCCTCCACCGATCGCGTCCAGCCGGAGACGAAACCGGCTGGCGGAAAAAATGAAAACCGACTAAGATCCCTCCTCCACCACCGGGTTCTCCAGGACGCCGATGCCTTCGATCTCCAGGCGCATGACATCGCCGGGCTGCACCGGGACGATGCCGCGCGGGGTGCCGGTCCAGAGGGTGTCGCCCGGCTCCAGGGTCATAAACGAGCTGATGTAAGCGATCAGCTCCGGGATGCGATGGATCATCCGCGAGGTGTGCCCCTCCTGGGCCAGACGTCCGTTCACGTAGAGTCGCATGGTCAGGTTGTGCGGGTCGGGGATCTCATCGGGGGTCACCCGCCATGGCCCCATGGGGCCGAAGGTGTCCTGGCCCTTGGCCCGCACCGGCGGGCGGTAGAAATTCCCGACGAAGTCCCGGGCGGTGACGTCGTTGCCGATGGTGTAACCCGCGATCACCTCCCACGCCTCCTCAGGACGGACGTTGCGGCAGCGCCGGCCGATGATGACCACCAGCTCCACCTCCCCGTGCAATACCTTCACCCCTTTCGGGTAGCGCACCGGGGCGCGATGGCCGATCCAGGTGTTGGACGGCTTCAGGAAGAGGGCCGGCTCCTCGGGCGGGGCGACCTCCAGCTCCTCGGCATGCTCCCGGTAATTGAGGGCCAGGCCGATGGCCTTGCCTCCAGGCGGCACCGGCGGCAGCCAGACCACCCGCTCCGGATCAAAGGCCCGCCCGTCCGCCACCAGCCTCCCCTCCGGGGTGACCTCCCCCTCCCAGATCCGTCCCTCCGCCGCAAACCGCGCGATCCGCATGGCCCTCACACGCGTCGGATTTGTGCTTCGCTCAGCTGGGCCTTGGCTCGTTCCTTCTGATACCCCAACCACTTCAGCAGATCATTGATCCCCTTGGTGCCCCCGCTGATGAAGAGAGCGGTGAGGAGCACATCCACGTAGCCAACCTCAATCCCAAAGGGCTGCAGCACTCGGATCGGTGTGAATATCGCTAGGAGCAATCCATAGAGCACGGCGATACATGCATACACCTGGCGTTTGCGCTCCCCCAGCAAAGGATCCAGCCATGGATCGAGCAGCTCCAGCAGCTGTTGCAGCGCAAACCCGGCCACGAAGACCGGCCCCAGGGCCATCGCCAAGGCATCCATTGGGCGTCTCCTGTTAAGTGCCCCTATGGGATCAGGCCATACGCGCGTAACACCTGGCGCAGCCGCTCCACGTTCTCCGGCCGCATGGGGGCCAGGGGGAGCCGGACCTCCGGGGAGATCTTCCCCATCATCCCCAGGGCGGTCTTGGCAGGCACCGGATTGGTCTCGATGAAAAGGGCATCGTTCAGGGGCAGCAGCTCATAGTGGAGATCCTGGGCCTCCCGCCAGCGATCCGCCGCCACCAGATCGTAGAGCCGGGCCACCCGGTCCGGCAGCACGTTCCCCGTGGCGCTGACATAGCCTGCCCCGCCGATGGCCAGCACCGGGAAGCACAGCAACTCGATCCCGGAGTAGACCCGGAAGTCCCGCCCCATCCGGTGCAGGAGCCGGTTGATGTGTTCGAAGTCTTTGTTCGCCTCCTTGATCCCGATGATGTTCGGGCAGGCCTCCCGCAGCCGGGCCACCGTGTCGATCTCCAGATGGACCGCCGTCCGCCCGGGGATGTTGTAAAGAATGATCGGGAGGTCGACCTGCTCGGCGACCCCTTTGAAGTAACGGAAGAGCCCTTCCTGGGAAGGCCGGACATAATAGGGGACCACCACCAGCAGGGCATCGACGCCGGCGGCCTGGGCGGCTCGGGAAAGCCGCACCGTCTCCTCGAAGTTGTTCGTGCCCGTCCCGGCGATGATCGGGACCCGGCCCCGGGCCACCTCCACGGCCAGGCGGTAGAGGCCGACCCGTTCCTCGAAGGTGAGGGCGCTGGGCTCCCCGGTGGTCCCGGTGATCACCAGGCCGTGGGAGCCCGAGGCGATCTGCCATTCGATCAGCCCGGCGAACCCCTCCCAGTCCACCGCCCCGTCCCGGAAGGGCGTGACCAGGGGGACCAGGGAGCCGCGCAGGCGCGCGATGTCGCTCATCCGGCTTCCCTCCCGTCCTGGATGGCCAGGCGCCGGTAGCTCCCCTCGAAGTAGAGCAACGGCGCCCCCTCCCGCAGGATCCCCGCGGCCTCCACCAGACCCAGGTAGATCGTGTGGTCGCCGCCCCAGTAAGCGCCGGCCACCGTGCAGTCGAGGTAGGCCAGGGCCTGGGTCAGGATGGGGGCGCCGGTGACGGCCACCTGATACGGAACGCCCTCGAAGCGATCGGCGACCGGGATCCGTCCGGCGAACCGCTCGGAGAGCTCCCGCTGATCCTCCATCAGGAAGTTCACCGCGAAGCAACGCCCTTCCCGCAGCAGGGCGTCACTGCGGCTGTCGTTCTGGATGCAGACCAGCACCAGCGGCGGGTTCATCGAGACGCTGGTGAAGGCCGTGGCCGTGAGGCCGTGGATCTGCTCACCGGCCCGCATGGTCACGACCGTCACCGTGCTCGCCCACCGCCGCATCACCTGACGCAGCTGCTCGGGTGGGACGGGCATATGAGGCAACCTCCGAAGGATGAGGCGCCGGGAGGGATGTGGGGGCGCCTCCCAGATACGCGGCCTGGATGGCCGGGTCTTCCAGCAGGGCCGCCGCGGGCCCCTCTCGGACGACGCGTCCGGTCTCCATCACGTAGGCGCGATCGGCGGTCCGCAGGGCCTGGCGGGCGTTCTGTTCCACCAGGAGCAGGGTAAGCCCCTGCCGGCGCAGATCGGCGATGATCCGGAAGAGCTCCTGGACCAGCAAGGGGGCCAGGCCCAGGGAAGGCTCGTCCAGGAGAAGGATGCGAGGGGAGGCCATCAGTCCGCGCCCGATGGCCAGCATCTGCTGCTCGCCGCCGCTGAGGGTCCCCGCCGTCTGCCGGCGCCGCTCCTTCAGCCGGGGGAAGAGGGCATACACCCGCTCCAGGTCCGCTTCCACGGCCTTCCGTTCGCCCCGGCGGAGCCGCAGATACGCGCCCAGGCGCAGGTTGTCCTCCACGCTCATGGAGGCGAACAGCTGCCGCCGCTCCGGGATCTGGATCACCCCAAGGGCCACGATCCGCTCCGGCGGCCATCCGGTGATCTCCTGTCCGTCCAGCCGGATTCGCCCGGCGCTCGGGCGCAGCAGCCCGCTGATGGCCCGCAGCAACGTGGTCTTGCCTGCGCCGTTGGCCCCGATCACCGCCACGATCTCCCCCGGCTCCACCCGCAGGGAGACCCCGTGGAGGGCCTTCACGGCGCCGTAGGCCACCTCCAGCCCCTCAACCTCGAGCGACATGGGGCAGCTCCTCCTCACCCAGATAGGCCGCGATCACCCGGGGATCCTGCCGGATCGCCTCCGGGGGACCCTCGGCGATCAGCCGCCCGTAATCCAGCACCGCGATCTCCTCCGCCAGCCCCATCACCAGGCCCATGTCGTGTTCCACCAGGAGGATGGTGATCCCCTCCTGATTCAGCTGTCGGATCAGCGCCGCGAGGCGGGCTTTTTCGGAGGGGTTCAGCCCGGCGCCCGGCTCGTCCAGCAGCAGCAGCAGCGGGGTGGCGGCCAGCGCCCGGGCGATCTCCAGGATCCGCTGCAGCCCCAGGGGCAGGCCCTCCGCCGGATGATCCGCCCACTCCGTCAGGCCCACCCGCTCCAGGATCTCCCAGGCCCGGGCCCGGGCGGCCTCCTCCTCCCGACGCATGCGGGGCGCCCGCAGGATCGCCTCAAGCATCCCGCTGCGGCCGTGCCGATGCCCTCCCACCAGCACGTGCTCCAGCACCGTCATCCCCGGGAACAGCTGGACGTTCTGGAAGGTGCGGGCGATGCCCAGGGCCGCGATCCGATAAGGCGGGAGCCCCACGATGGATCGCCCCTGGAACCGAATGTCCCCGGAGGTCGGATGCAAAGTCCCCGTGATCAGGTTGAACAGCGTGGTCTTGCCCGCGCCGTTCGGCCCGATGAGCCCTTTGATCTGCCCCGGCCGGACGCGGAGCGAGACCTCCATCAGGGCCATCAACCCTCCGAACGCCTTCGAGACCCGAAGGACCTCCAGAAGCGGCTGTGTCTCGCGCTCCCCTGTGCCGTTCCAGCTGATCCGAACCATCCTTCGCTTTCTTCTCCTTGTGGGAATCAGCGTCCCGCCGGGGCGGCGCCGCGCGCCATCCGACGACCACGAAGCCGTCGGAGCCCCCAGACGGTGAGGCCTTCCGGCATAAAGAGCATGATCAGGACCAGGATGAGACCGAAGGCGATCAGCTCCAGCTCCCCCTGGGCCCCGGGGATCAGCCGGCGCAGCTGGGTGCGCAGGATCTCCTGGACCAGCAGCACCGTCAGCGCCCCGAAAGGAGCCCCCCAGATGCTGGCCATCCCCCCCACGGCGGACATCACCACCAGCTCCAGGGAGGGGCCGAACCCGAAGGTGGCCGGGATCACCGTGGTCTGGAAGTGGGCGTAGAGGCTGCCCGCCAGGGCGGCCATCCCCGCGCTCAGGGCGAAGATCTGAGCTTTGTAATGGGGGACCTCCACCCCTACGCTCTCGGCGGCCATCTCGCTGCCGTGGATCGCCCGCAACGCCCGGCCCACCCGGGAGCGGACCACGTTGAGGCCAAGGGCGATGGCGCCGAAGGCGAAGAGCCAGACCAGGAAGTAATACCGCCAGGCCGGCCAGAGGGTCAGCGTCCCCAGCCGCAGCCGGGGGATCCCCTGCAGGCCATCGAATCCGCCGGTCAGGTTCAGATGGGGGAAGCCCAGGTTCTCCCGGAGCAGGATGTAAACGACGACCCCCAGGCCCAGGGTGGCCATGGCCAGGTAGTGGCCCCGCAGCCGCAGGATCGGACGCCCGATCCCATATGCCAGCAGGCCAACCAGGAACGCGCCGCTGAACATCACCAGCCACGGCCACGCCCACCCCTCCGCCAGTTCCGGCGGGATCCCCAGGGCCCGGGCGCGCACCGTCAGGATGGCGGAGAAGAAAGCCCCCATCCCGTAAAAGGCCGCCTGTCCCAGGGAGACCTGGCCTGCGTAGCCCATCAGCAGGTTCAGCCCCACCAGGATGATGGTGAACAGGCCCACCCGGATCATCGTGTCCAGGGTCAGAAGGCCTCCGGTGAGGGCCGGCAGGGAGAGGCCCAGGGGCTGCCAGGCTTCCAGCAGCCCGATGGCCAGGATCAACGGGACGCCGATCACGAACCCGACCCAGGGCGAGCGCATCGCCAGCCTCCCCTCACGCGCGCTCCACCTCCGCCTCCGATCCGGCGAAGCCCTGCGGGTGGATCAGGAGGACGAGGATCAGAATGATGAAAGCGAAGAGATCCTTGAACCCGGCCATCGTCACCCCGGCCCACAGGTTCTCCAGGGCGCCCAGCAACAGCCCCCCCAGCACCGCTCCCGGGAAACTCACCAGCCCGCCCATGATGGCGGCCACGAATCCTTTCAGGCCCAGCTCCAGCCCCAGCTCATATGTCGGCCGGGTGGCGGGCCCCAGCACGATGCCGGCCAGCGCCCCCAGGGCGGCGGCCAGGCCGAAGGCCAGCGTGCTCATGGTGTCCACCCGGATCCCCATCAGCTGGGCGGCCAGGCGGTTGACGGCGCAGGCCCGCATCGCCTTGCCCAGGGTGGTGCGCCCGAAAAACAGCGCCAGGGTTAGGAGGGAGATCCCCAGGGTCCCCCAGATCCACAGGCTCTGGGCCTTGATCCGAAGCTCCCCGAAGCGGAGGGTGGGATCGGCCAGGCTCAGCGTGGTGAAGGAGGGGATCATCTTCGCATACGGACCCCAGAGCAGCAGCGCGGCGCCCTCCAGGATCAGATACACGCCGACGGTGATGATGATGCGGGTGAGGGGGGAAGCCCGCCGGGCCGGATAAAGGGCCCAGCGCTCGACGGCTACCCCGATCCCGGCAACGATGCCAATCGAGAGGAGGGCGGCGAGGGCCAGGCGGAGGCCCGGGGCGGGAGGCCAGCCCCGCTCATAAAAGGAGGCGGTGAGCATGGGCCCCAGCATCACGAAGGCCCCCTGGGCGAAGTTGATCACCCCCGTCACCCGGTAGACCAGCACGAAGCCCAGGGCCACCAGGGCGTAGATGCTGCCCCCCCGCAGCCCATCCAGGAGGAACTGGAGATATTCCGGCGCCCCGAACCCGTGCCGCCGGCCCAGGAGGACCAGCAAAGCCAGCATCCCCAGCGCGGCGAGGACCACCCCTCCGCGCCAGGTGCCTTCCTTCGTCCATGTCCGCTCGCCCCAGCGCCATCCCCGGACCATCGCCGCCCTCCCCATGACGGGCCCGCGGATCCGCCGTTACTTCCACTGATCGCGGGGCAGGATCTGGAACTTCCCGTCCTTCACGGCCACCATCACGAAGTCGGTGTAGTTGAAGCCCAGATGGTCATCCGGGCTCAGGTTGAAGATCCCGTGGGTGCCCGGGAAGTTGCGCAAGCCCTCCAGGGCCTCGCGGACCTTCGCCCGCTGCTCGGCCAGGGAGAGGCCGTCGGGCAGCGTCTTCAGGGCCGCGATCGCCCACTGCAGGGCATCATAAGCGTGGCCGGCGAAGGTGCTGATGGGCTCGCCCTTCGTGAAGTCCTGGTAGGCCTTCACGAAATCCAGGTTGAGCTTCTTCACCGGGTCCGTGTCCGGCAGCTGGTCGGCGACCAGGATCTTGCCGCAGGGCATCACCGTGCCTTCGGCGGCCGCCCCGGCGTTCTTGACCAGATCCGGGCTGCAGGAGCCGTGGCCGTGGACGATGCGGACCTCGGGCAGGGCGTCCCGCACCGCCACGTTCACCAGGGCGGAGGCGGGCGGGATGGAGCCGATGACCACCGCCTGGCACCCGCTGGCCTTCACCTTCTCCACCTGCGGGAACTCCGTGGCGGTGCGCTCAAAGGCGTCCCCGTAGACGATCTCGATGCCGGCCTTCGGGAAGACGGCCTGGGCGCTGGCGAAGGTGTCTTTCCCGTAAGCGGTGTTCTCGTAGAGATGGCAAACCTTCGTCACGCCCACCGCCTTCAGGTAGTCCGCCTGCATCTGGGCGGAGTGGAGGTTCTCGGGGACCGGCTTGAAGATCCACTCGCGCTCCTTCTTGGTCTCGGGGTCCTCGATGATGGAGCGGGCGGAGGCCATGGAGATCATGGGCACCTTCGCCTCCGTGGCGATGGGGACCATAGCCAGGCTGGGCCCGCTGAGGGTGCCGGCCACCAGGACCACCACGCCCTCCTGCTCGATCAGGCGCCGGGCCACGGTGGCCGCCGTGTCGTTCTTGCTCTCGTCGTCGAAGATGAGGATCTGCACCTCGTGACGGACCCCGTCCGGCCCTACGATGCCGCCCTGGGCTTTGAGCTGCTCCTGGACCATCTGGGCGACGTTGCGCTCCGGGACGCCCAGGCTGGCCCCGGGACCAGTGATGGAGACGATGAAGCCGATCTTATAAGGGGCGCCGACCTTCGGAGCCGGCGTGGGGGTGGGCGGCGCAGCGGGCGCAACCGTTGGCGTGGCGGCCGGTGGAGCGGGAGTGGGGGTCGCACAGGCCGCCAGCAGCATCGCGATCAGAGCCACAACGGAACCGATCCGCAGACGACACATAGGCCCCTCCTCTCCTCCGGGATTATGGGGCCGGCCGCCCCGCCGGGCGGGCCCGGTCCTTCCCCGAAGGGCAGCCGGCCAGGCGGATAGCAAACGTTCGTTCTTCCGCCCTTCGCCAATTTTTATAATCTGCCTGATCGAAAATGTCAAGGGAGATGGCCCCGCGCTCGGGGACCCTGAGATCGGCCTCCGGGCTATAATGGGGAAAGACGGACGGGGAGGGATGGGTGCGCACGCCGTATGGGGCGGAATGCCCCTTCTACTATGCGGATTACTACCGCGGACGGGAGACGCAGGCCTGTCGCCTGATCGAGCGGCCCCCCGGCGGGGGCACGTGGAAGCCTTTTCTCTGCGCCACGTGTCCGGTCCCGCGGATCGTTCAGGCCAACGCCTGTCCGCATCTGGCCCTGGAGGCCCGGGTGACGAAGACCTGGCTCGGCCTCCGGGAGCAGGTGCGGGTCTACGCGGTCTGCACGCTGCGCCTGATGGAGGTCGAGCGGCCCGAGATCGGCTGCGGCGAGTGCCATCTCCACCGCCCCCTCCCGCCCGGTTCGGGGTGAAGGAAACCGTGTAGGAGCGGCTTCCGCCGCGACCCCTTGCCTCTGCAGGCCGAAATCCATTTCGGCCGCAAACGAGTGGATCCTTCTTCCGAACAGCATGGAGGGATCGTGAAAAGCGGGAGAGCGGTCCTCCTGATCGGACTCCTGGGGATCGGGATCGGCCTGGTGGCAGGGTTCCTCCTGGGCCGGCATGTGTGGCCGGTCCGCTATGTGGATGTAGCCCCTGCGGACCTCCGCCCGGAGTGGCAGGCGGAGTATGTGCGGATGGTGGCCCTGGCATACATCCGGGAACAGGATCCAGACCTCGCCCGGGCCCGCCTGGCCCTCCTCGGGGATCCGGTGGCGGTGCTGCGCGGGCCGCTCACCGCGGGCTCGCCTCCCCTGTCGCCCGCCGCCCGCGCGGCCATCGCGGAGCTGCTCCGGGCGCTGGAAGGCGCCAGCGGGCAGACCCCTGCCGGAGGTCCGCCGTGAGGGGGCCGAGGATCCTGACCTTCACGCTGGGCCTCCTGATCGGCCTGGGCGGAGGGCTTCTCCTGGCCTGGGAGGTCTTCCCACCGCCCCCGGGAAACGCCACGCCGGCCGACCTGGCCCCCGCCTATCAGGACCTGTGGATCGTCCTCGCCGCCCAGGCGGATCTTGTGGAGGGGGATGCGGCCGCCTCCCGCCGGCGTCTGGAGGCCCTGGGGCTGCCGGACCTGCCGGATCGGGTGCGGGCGCTGGCGGAGCGGGGCCTGTTTGAGAACTGGCCCCTTTCCACCGTCCAGGCCCTGGCGCGCCTCGCCCAGGCCCTGGGGGCGCGCTCCCCCGCGCTCGTGGTGATCCTGGCCACGCCGGTCCCCACCCGCATCCCGCCGTCCCCCACCCTGATCCCAACCGCCACGCCTTCCCCGACTCCATCCCCTTCTCCCTCGCCCTCGCCGATGCCCAGCCCCACGACCCTGCCCACTCCCTTACCCACCCCCACGGAGGAGGCGACCGCCACGCCTCCCGCGCCGAACGGGCCGACGCTCCTCGAATCCCAGACGCGTTGCGAGACCTCGCCGCTTCTCCGCATCTACGTCTTCGACGCCGAAGGACGGCCCCGGGCGGGGGTTCGCCTGTGGGTGAGCGGGCCGCAGGGGACAGAGACGTTGCTCACCGGCCTGAAGCCGGGGATGGAGGAAGGCTACGCCGACGTGGAGATGGCTCCGCAGGGGACCTACCGGCTCGGGGTGGAGCGCCCGGAGCCGACCGTGGCCGAGCTGGCCGCCCGCCCGTGCGTGGACGCCGCCGGCCAGGCCGGCTGGACCGGATGGGAGGTTCGGGTGCGCCTGCCGTAGCCGTGGCGCCGCTTCTCCGCCGGATGGCCATGAGGCAAGGAGAGGAAAGGAGGGGACACGATGTCCGGAGGATCGCAAGATGGCAAGGCGCTTCGAGCCGTGCGACGAGCCCTCCAGGCCTCCTCCCCCGCCGAGGCCCTCTGGTGGACAGCGCAGGCCTATCGGGCCGCCCCGACCTATCCGGCCGTCCGGGCGCTGGTGCGGCGGATGCGGCGTCGATACCCGAACGCCCGGGGGCGCCCGCCCATCCGCTGGCCCCGCTTCGTCCTGGCCAGCTACGCCCTCCTGAGCGCCATCGCCCTGATCCTGATCCTCTACGGGCTGCAGCCGGGCCACCCGCTCGAGCCCCCGGCGGCTGCGGATCCCCCTGTGGGGATGGCGGAGGAAGCCGGGACGATGAGGAAGGGTCAGGAAGAGGAGCCCACCCCGGAAGGCGTGACGCCGTCCCCTGCCCCCCCAAGTCCGACGCCGACCGCCGCCTTGATCCTCCCAACGCCGACCGCGCACCCTTCGCCCACGGCCTCGCCGACGCGGCGGCCCGCGCCCACCGCAACGCCCCGGCCACGCCCAACGGCCTCTCCCTCCCCCATGCCCGGCCCGCCCTTCCCCGGGCGCTGGATCCTGGTGGATCTCAGCGATCAGGAGCTCATCGCCTACGAAGGGGAGACTCCGATCCTGCGGACGAAGGTCTCCACCGGGCGGGCCCGCACGCCCACCGTGGTGGGGGTCTTCCACATCTATCTCAAGCTGCGATCGCAGACGATGCGCGGCCCGGACTACTACCTGCCGAACGTCCCTTATGTGATGTATTTCCACCAGGGCTACGCCCTGCACGGCACTTACTGGCACAACCGCTTCGGCCAGCCGATGAGCCACGGCTGCGTCAACCTGCCCACGCCGATCGCGGAGCAGTTGTATCAGTGGGCAGACATCGGGACGCCGGTGGTGGTGCAGCCGTGAGGGCTCCGGAGCGGGGAGCCATCCAGGCAGGCCGTTCGCTGAAGCAGTGCGGCGGGCTGCTGTAGGGCAACTGCTCGCAGTTGCCCCACATGATCCCAGCGTGGGTTTTTGTCCGCTTCCGCCCCGGCGGATTAAGATGGATAAGATGCTCGCGGGAGAGGAAGAGGCGCATGGAGCCGCAGGTGTGGAGGACGTGGGCGGAGACCCGAACGTCGGCGCCGGATTCGGACCGGCTGGCGGAGGCGGTGGAGGCGCTGCTGCGGGCGCTGGGAGAGGATCCGGATCGCGAAGGGCTGCGCCGCACCCCGGCCCGGGTGGCGGCCATGCTCCAGGAGGTGCTGGCCGGCTACTGGATGGACCCGGCCGAGCTGATCAACGGGGCGATCTTCGAGGCCGAGGACAACGACCTGGTCCTGGTGCGGGACATCGAGTTCTACAGCATGTGCGAGCATCACCTGCTGCCGTTCTACGGCCGGGTCCACGTGGCCTATATCCCCGATGGCCGGATCATCGGCCTCTCCAAGATCCCCCGCATCGTGGAGCTGTTCGCCCGCCGCCTGCAGGTTCAGGAGCGCATGACGCGACAGATCGCGGACTTCCTGGAGCGGGTGCTGCAGCCCCGGGGCGTGGCGGTCATCGTGGAGGCCGCCCACCTGTGCACCATGATGCGCGGCGTGCGCAAGTCCGGCGCCCGCATGGTCACCCAGGCCCTCACCGGCGTCTTCCGCACCGACCCCCGGCTCCGCAGCGAGCTCCGCATCCACCTGCGCCACCCGGACCGCGATGCGGCGGGATGACCCGCTCATCACAACCAGATCAATCGACGCTCCCACGGGTCCGGCCGACGAGGAGAGGTCTCAGGACCCCCAAGCTGAACCCCGCCACACCGAGCAGCGTGACGATCCCGCCTGCGATCAGGCTGGATGGGAAATACATCCAGCGCACCCGATGGACCCCCGCCGGAACGGCGATGGCCTGGAAGAGGCCGTTGGCCGGATAAACGGGAACCGCCCGCCCGTCCACCCACGCTCGCCACCCGGGATCGTAAGACTCCAGGAGCACCAGCCACCCCGCCCGCTCCAGACGGACCTCTGCCTCCCGGGCCTCCGGGGTGAAGTGGATCCAGCGGACCTCCCCACGACACGGGCCTTCCTCCGGCCCCGCCCCCCTTTCCCCTTCGCCTTCGATCACCACACGCCGCGCGGGATCGAAGGCGGGATCCGTCAGGCGAGCCATCGCCGCTTCTTCCCCCCGGACGAAATCGGCCGCGCACACGCCATACAGCCGCGGGAGCGCCCGTCGGAACTCGTAGATCTTGACGTCCCCGGCATACCGCAGGGCGAAGGCGCCTCCCGGGCTCAGCACCAGCGTCTGGAACGCCCCCGTCCGTCCGTCCACCAGCGCCCCGCCCGTCACCCGCCATCCACCTCGGGCGCAGGCCTCCGGATCCGAGCGCAACACCACGGAGACCACCCGGCGGGGAACCTCCCAGCGAACGATGGAGGGTCGCCCGGCCTCCCCCGCCGCCACCGGAAGCCGGAGGACCTCCCCATCGGCCAGCTCCAGCTCGGCGGTCCCGAACCGGGCGCCGGGAGGGAGCGAGGACGCCATCCGCAAGCGAAGCTCCGTGGCCTCAAACGGGGGGAACGGCCCCGCCGCGATGGCCTCCGGGCCGCAGGCGTCCGCGGTCAGGCCGCCGTCGTAGAACACGCCGTCCACCCACTCGTCCCGCAGGCGATCCGTCACGATCCAGCGCACGCCCAGCACCTGCAGCCAGCGGGGCTCCGGGATCCCGGGCAAGCTCTCCCAGAGCCGCCCGTCCCGGAGCAGGCGGTCCGCCGGGACGAAGCGCTGGGCCAGGGCGATGAACCGCCGCAACGGCAACACGCCGCCGTCGTAGCCATCCACCGTCGGAAGGCCCCACGCCATGGGCAGGTTGGGGATCAGGGCCTCCCGCTGCTTCAGCGCCACCAGGAACTCCTCGAAGGCCTCGGGCGGAAGCCGATCTACGAAGAGGCTCCGCCACTCCCCCAGATCCCCGGGGTCGAACCGCAGGTCCACCACGCTCAGGATCCGCCCCGCCCCCGGCCCCTCCGTCCGCACGAGGTCCTCCATCACATAAGCCGGGAGACGGGGAAAGGACCAGGCCTCCGGGGGGACAAGGCGGTTGAGGGGCCGCCCCCACGCGGCGCCGATGAGCTCCGCCGCCCACAGCCCCAGCCACAGGGCCCGGGGCGCCCGACGCCCGACGAGGAGCAGTCCGAGGCCGGCCAGGGCGATCCACCCGATCAGCCGCCCGCCCTCCACCGGCCCCAGGGGGCCGGTCATCCCGGCGGGGCGCAGCGGGGCCGCCGCCACGGCGAGGCCGATCAGGGCGAGCACCCCCAGCGCCCACATCCCCGCCCGCCGGATCGAGAGCCCCCGAAGGCCGCCATCGAACCCCTCCCCGATCCCCAGGGCGGCCCCGAAGGCCCAGAGGGCCAGCCAGCGGGCCGGGACCCGGAAGGCGCGCAGCGGCGGCAACGCCCCGATCAGCCCGACGTAGAGCGGGTTATAGGCACCCCAGGCGAAGAACAGCCCGACCCCGGCGATCACCGGCCACCGCCCCCGGCCGAGGCCGGCGGCCAGGGCCAGCAACCCCAGGACCCCCACATCGGCCGTGAACTCGGTGAAGGCCGGCGCCTCCCGACCGGGGAGAATGGATCGACCCAGCCAGAGCGGCGAAAGCGAAAAGGAAAGGGCTTCGTTCAGGGGGAGGCCGCCGGCGCGGATGGAGCGCCCGGCCAGCTCCAGGGCCGGGACCCACTGGACGGCGCTCAGGGCCAGCGCCAGCGCCCCGCCCAGCCCCCCGGGCCCCCAGGCGTGGAGCCAGGCCCTTCCCGATCGCGCCTCCCGCCACGGCGGCGCGAAGAGGAAGGCCAGCGCCGTCCAGCTCAGGAACACCGTCTGGGCGTGGCCGCACAGCCACTGCATCGCCCCGGCCAGCCCCAGAGCCAGCGGGCACCGGGCCGCCCAGGCCCATCCCATCCAGGGCAGCCAGGCCAGGGCCTGAAACTGATTGATGTGCTCCGCCTGGGCCAGCACATATCCGCCCATCGCGTAGGCCAGGGCAGCGGCCAGCGCCCCGCCGGGCCGGGCGCCCCGCCGGCGCATGAGCCCATACATCCCCCAGGCGGCCCACAGGGCGTGCAACAGGAGCGAGCCCTTCAGGGCCTGGGGAGCTGGCATCCCCGAGAGGAGCCGGTTGGGCGGGTAGAAAAAGCCGACCTGCGGGTTGGCCAGGAACGGAGCTCCGGCGAAGAGATCGGGGTTCCACAGGGGGAGACGGCCCTCCCGGGTGGCGCGGGCGGCGGCCTCCCAGTAAGGGTAGAAATACAGGGCCACATCCCCCCGCATCAGGATGCCCGGGGAAACGAGCAGCGGGGCCAGGGCCAGCAGAAGAAAGGCGGTGATCAGCCCCCACGCCGCCACGTCTTGAAGCCATCGATTCATCGACATGCGTCGATCGATCTTCATCGAAGGCGTTCGCAGGGATCTGCGCTCATCCGCCGAACCATCGCTGCAGGAGCTCGATCCCGTAAAAGCCCGCCCAGGCGGCGATCCAGTTCTTCAGGATCTTCCCCGTCGCACACGGGATGAAAAACAGAAGGAGGGGCATGCGGGTGGAGCCGGCCACGATCCCGGCGACGTCGAAGAGGGGGTTGGGGACCAGGGCCAGGATGAAGATCACGGCGGGGCCGTAGCGGCGCATCCAGCGGGCGATCTGCTCGTAGCGGGGGAGCTCCTCCGCCAGAGTCTGGCCGCTATAGCCGGCCAGATAGCCGCTGAGCTCGCCCACCGCCTGCCCCAGCCCGGCCACCACCCCCACGATCCACGGGTTGAACATCCCGCCCGCCAGGGTGGTCACCGCCAGGCCCGGGAGGGGGAGGATCAGCGTGGCGTTGGTCAGGGCGCTGATCAGGAAGATGGCCGGGTATCCGAAGCGCGCCCATTCGGAGAAGCGATCTCGATAACGAACGGTGAACCATACGGCGCCGATCAGGATGAGGACCACCGCAACGCGCGCCGCCCACAGGCGCCTTCGAGAGATCGTCGAGGTTCGGGCTTCCACGGGATCTCATCCTCCTTTTCAACGGGCGTCCGGCCAGGGGGCGCCCAGGCGGACGATACGGGCGGAGCCGGAGGGGATCCCCGCCGTGGCGTTGCAGGTGTCTACCACCAGCCGCGCCGTCGCCACCACCTTCGGATAGTCCACCGCCCGGTGCCCGGTCACGATCACCACCACATCCGCCCAGCGCAGCCACCCCTCCTCCAGCGGCACCGACTCCCACTCGACGATCTCCCGGTAGAACCGGCTCCCCCCTGCCCGGAACCGCGGCACATACGGATCGTGATAGGCCACCTCTGCCCCTCGCGCCAGCAAGAGCTCCATGATCCGCTCCGCCGGGCTGTTGCGGGCGTCATCCACCTCCCGCTTGAAGGCCACCCCCAGCACCAGCACCCGCGCCCCCCGCAACCCCCGCCTCTCATATCGGTCCAGGGCCTCCTCCACTTTCTCCACCACGTGGAAGGGCATCCCCTGGTTCACCTCGGCCGCCAGCTCGATGAACTTCGTGTAAAAGTCATATTCCCGGGCCTTCCACGACAGATAATAGGGATCCACCGGGATGCAGTGGCCTCCCACCCCGGGGCCCGGATAGAAGGCCATAAAGCCGAAGGGCTTGGTCTTCGCCGCTTCGATCACCTCCCAGATGTCGATCCCCATCCGCTCGCACAGCAGTGCCAGCTCGTTGACCAGGGCGATGTTCACGCTGCGGAAGATGTTCTCCAGGAGCTTGCTCATCTCCGCCACCCGCGGCGAGGACACCCGATGCACCGGCGCCCCCAGCCGCTCCAGGAGCGCCGCCGCCCGGGCCGTGCTGCGTGCCGTGATCCCGCCCACCACCTTCGGGGTGTTGCGCACCGTCCACTCCCGGTTCCCCGGATCGATGCGCTCCGGGGAGAAGGCCAGGTCGAAATCCTCCCCGGCTCGCAGGCCGCTGCGCTCCAGGATCGGCCGCACCACCTCCTCCGTCGTCCCCGGATAGGTCGTGCTCTGGAGGATCACCAGGTGCCCCCGCCGCAGGTGCGGGACCAGCCCCTCCGCCGCCGCCCGCACATACGAGAGATCCGGCGCCCGCATGGCGTCGTAAGGCGTGGGCACGCAGATCAAAACCGCCTCCACCTCCGCCAGCGCCCCGTAATCCGTCGTCGCGCGGAACCGCCCGCTCTCCAGGGCCGCCCGCAGCGCCTCCTCCGGCACGTCCCGGATCGGGCTGCGCCCGGCCATCAGCGCCGCCACCTTGCCCGCGTCCACATCCACCCCGATCACTTCCAGCCCGACCTCCGCAAAGGCCACCGCCAGCGGCAGCCCCACATACCCCAGCCCGATCACGCCCACCCGCTCATCGGCCATCGCCCTTCCCTCCCAGGCTCTGCCGGATCCAGCGGGCTGCCTCCTCGGGAGGCAACGTCCGCTGTTCCCCGCTCCCCATGTCCCGGACGGTGACCACGCCCCGGGCTTCCTCGTCCGGGCCGAGGATGGCCACGAAGGGGATGCCCTTCTGATGGGCATAGCGCAGCTGGGCCTCCAGGCGGCGGGGTTCGAAGTAGAGCATCACCTTCAGCCCCGCCCGGCGGAAGGCCTGGGCGAGGGCGATGGAGGCCCCCATGCGGGGCTCATCGAAGACGGTCACCAGGACCTGCACCGGCGTGCGGGGCAGGTCCGGCGGGGCCATCCCCAGCTCCTGGATCACATCGATGATCCGCTCGATGCCGAAGCTGGTCCCGGTCATCGGCACGCTCTGCCTGGCGAACAGGCCCACCAGGCCGTCGTAGCGGCCGCCCCCGGTGATGGAGCCGATCTTCGGCTCCGTGACCACCGTCTCGAAGATGGGGCCGGTGTAATACTCCAGGCCCCGCACCATGGTGAAGGAGATCCGGTAGCGCTCTGAAGGCACCCCCATGGCCTCCACGAACCGAAGCAACGCCTCCAGTTCCCGAATCCCCTCCAGGCCTTCCGGGATCTCCGCCGCCTGCATCCGGCGGGACAGCTCCCCCAGGATCTCCGCGTGATCCCCCTCGATGCGGAGCAGCTCCAGCATGCGGGCGATGGCTTCCTCCGGGATCCCATACCGGCGCATCTCCTCCTGCACGCCCTCCAGACCCAGGCGGTCGAACTTGTCGATGGCCCGGTAGAGGCTCCCCAGCAAGGGCTCCGGGACCCCGGAGTAGCGGCCGAGGCCGGTCAGCAGCTTGCGGTCGTTGAGCAGGATGACGAAGTTCCGGAAGCCCAGGCGGGTGAGGGCCTCGTGGATCAGGGAGATGATCTCGGCGTCCGCGGCCATCGAGGAGGTGCCCACGATGTCGGCGTCGCACTGGTAGAACTCCCGGTAACGTCCCTTCTGGGGGCGCTCCGCCCGCCACACCGGGGCGATCTGGTAGCGCTTGAAGGGCCGGGGGAGGTTCGGATACATGGCCACCACCCGGGCCAGGGGGACCGAGAGGTCGTAGCGCAGGCTGAGCTCCTCCTTGCCCTCCCGGTGGCGGGCGTCGTAGATCAGCTTCTCCGCGTCCGGCCCGTATTTGCCCATCAGCGTCTCGCGCAGCTCCAGGGCCGGGGTCTGGAGCGGCTCGAAGCCGTAGGCTTCGAAGATCTCCTCGAAGGCCCGGATCACATACCGGCGCAACATCATCTGCTCGGGAAGGATGTCCCGCATCCCGCGGGGTAAGCGGGGCTCCATGCCTCCACCTCTTCGCCCGGATTCTTAAACCATCGATTATCATAACTCAGGTCACCTGAGGGCGAAGATCCGCCTGCGAACAAGGGCCGCTCACAAATGGGAGCACGAACGCACGATTGGAGTAAGCCGGGATTCATTCCGGTTTGCATCCTGCCGTCAACGGGGAAAGATGAGGTCCTCCTCACCCTGCCTCAGGTCCAGCCTGCACCGTAAAACCGCACAGATTGCAGGTGCGATTGGTGCGGGCCGTTGCGCCGGCTGGCCTCTCAAAGAGTCAAAGAGAATGAAGCCGGGCGGGGCCTCTTTGGGCCCCGCCCGGCTCCTGAAGCCTTCCCCAGGAAACATCCGGCGATGGGAACGCCTGAGATCGCCTGTCCTGTTGAAGGCCGGCCGAAGAGATCCCTACCGCCCTCGCTCCAGGCCCCCAGGCCTTAACTTCGGGCGTCCGGCTTGCGGCCTACCGCCGTCCAGATCATCAGGCTGGCCCGAAAGCAGCCTTCCGCGTCCAACGCCTGCAGCTCCGCCGCCAGGGCCTCCGCCTCCTCCATGGGCAGCACGCCTGCGCCCACAAACAGAGGCAGCTGATCCACCAGGAAAGCTCGCCAGAAGGGCGGGGTCTCCAGGCGTTCTCCCTCCGCCACGTAGACGCGGGTACGCACATCCTGGAGCCCGGCCTTCTTGAAGTAATAGGCCAGGGAAGGCGCGGCCAGGTAGTTGTAAACCGCATGGCGCAGCAAACCGTTCCAGCGGGCCTCGAGCTCCGGGCGGGTGCAGCTCAGAGCAAAATGCGGCTGCCATTCCAGCGCCCCAATCCGCCCTCCGGGTCGGACGACCCGCGCCAGCTCCGTTAGCGCGACCCCGGCAGGGCCTACGTGGAGGAGGACCTTCTCGCAGAAGGCGGCGTCGAAGAAGTGATCCGGATAAGGGATCCCCCGGATATCCCCGGGTCGGTATTCGGCGTGGGCAACCCCCAGCCCCTGGGCGCGCTGTCGGGCCGCCTCGAGGAAAGCCTCCGTGGGATCGACGCCATATACCCGCACTGAAGGCCCCGCGATCTCCACCAGATCAGGAAGCGCCACTCCCGTCCCACAGCCGGCTTCCAGGATCCGCGCCCCAGGGGTCAGTTCGAGCGCGCGGAGCATCTCCCGCCGGGCCGCCCGGAAGGCGGGCTCGCTTCCCATCGCTTCCAGCACGTGGATGAGGAGCCCAATTGGCTCCGGCGGCATCTGATTCAGGGTGCCGAAGAAATCCGCCCCCCACTCCGGGGATGTCTGGATCTGCTCCTCCATCGCAACCTCCTCCGTCAAAAGTGGATCCTTCCCATGTCCGTTCTCATTCGCTTGGCCCGCGCAAAGCGAACAGGGCTTCTTGCGTTCGGTTCAGATCCACCTGATCGGCTCGGACCACCACGCCCCGCCGGCCGTTATCCACCATAAGGGTCCAGTGACCTCCGCAATACAGCCAGCCGTTCTGAGGGCGCCAGGGTGAACTCCCCGCCCCCTCCAGGCTGTCGGCCAGCAGCTCGAACATGTGGCTGATCCCCGCCGCCAGGCGAGCCATCCGTTCCGCCTCCTGCCGGGCGATGCCCGGCTGGGCGGCATAGCGCACCAGCCGGCCGTCAGGGGCGAACTCAAAAGCGACGCGACTGCCCTCGATTTCCAGCAACTTCTCAAGATCCGACATGGCATTCCTCCTGTTGTGAGATCGCTCCTCCTGGATGACGCAGGCCTTCCGGATACACGGGATCACGGCAGATAGCGGGCCACGGCCATCAGGACGATGGCGCTGAAAACCAGGAGGGCGCCGATCCGGCTGAGATGATGGAGCCGGGCCTCCCCCAAAGCGACGGCTTCAGGAAGCTTCGATTCGGAGGGAGCGTTGAGACGCTGAGCGGCTTGGGTGGCCCATTTCTCCGCCGCCGGGCGGATCAGGAAACTCCCCACGATCAGGGCGCAGACCCCCAGGCTGCCCCCGGCCAGGAACCCGAGGCCAGAGGGGCTCCAGGCCCAGGCCGGGTTGAAGCCCGTCGGGGGAAGCAAGCCCGCGTCCATCAGGTAGAGCCCCAGTCCGGACAGAACGGTGAGCATCGATGCCCCGGCCATGAAACGGGAAGTGCGACCTCCCGGCTTGAACAGTTCCGCCATGAAACGGGTTCCCGAAGAGCCCAGGGTCGCGGCAGCAGGCTCCAGCAACAGGGCGATCCCGATGGCGGACCCGAACCAGAAGGCCCCGCTCAACACATGGATGAGGCGTAAGGCGATCCGCACCGCGAGCATGGGCGCCTCCCAGAAGGTGCTTTCGCCTCCGAGCATAGCGGGGAAAGGCTTCCGCCACATCGTAGGATCTATGGATTTTTGGGGGATGGGATGCGTAAAAACGGAGCGTTCGGAGGGAGAAGGCGGAGAAAGTCGAAAGGGGGGAAGACGCTTAACGCTCGGAGGGGGATGCCAGGCCCTTCTCCACAGCCCATGCGGCGATCTGGGCCCGGGAATGGAACCCCAGTTTGTCCAGGATATGGCTCACATGGGTGGTGACCGTGCGCTCGCTGACCACGAGGAGGTCGGCGATCTCCCGATTGGAGAAGCCCTGGGCGATCAGCCGGGCCACCTCTCGTTCCCGGGCCGAGAGACCCCCGAACTGCCGACGGAGGACCTGGTTGGGGGTTGGAGGGCGCGCCCGGGGCAGATACCGCCCCGCCGCCTGGAGGAACGCCGTTTGAAGCACCTGCGCTTCGATCGTCCCCGCCAGATCCTCGATCCGATGGCGGGCCTCTTCCAGCCAGCGCCGGGCTTCCCGTCGATGTCCCATGCGCTGGTGGACCCGCGCGAGGAGGATCTGGATGGACCAGAGCCAGGCGAGCTCCCCCCGCTGGCGCGTGCCCCGCTCCGCCCGCTCCAGGGCCTCCTGGGCTTCCTCCCAGCGGCGCAGGGCCATGAGGGCTTCCCCCTTCAACCGAAGGAGGATCGGGATGGGCTGGGCGGACCCTGTCGGCAGCGCGCTCTTCAGCAGGTTCTCGGCGATCCCCAGAGCCCGGTGGGGATTCCCCTGAGCCAGGGCCGCCTCCCCGGCGGCCCATGCGATCCGCCTCTCGGATAAATTCCGGGGATCCTCGGGGCGGCAGGGGGCTTGAGAGAGAACCTGCGCCGCCCCATCCAGATCTCCAGCGAGCCGGTAGCCCAGGGCCAGGCAGACGGTGAAGTTGTTCTGCCACCACGCTGAGCCGAGCTCCCGGGCGATGTCCATCCCGGCGACGGCATGGCGCACCGCCGCCTCCGGCTGGAGCAGGAGGAGATGAAGGAAGCTCTGGGCATACAGGGCGCCTGCCATCCACTGGCGATGTCCGATCTCGCTGGCGATCCGCCATCCTTCCCGGGCGTTATAGAGGGCGATCCCCAGCGCGCCCCGCGTGCCCAGGGTGCAGGAGGTGCCCCACAACAAGTTCGCCAGCCCCGCGCGCCAGCGGATGCGCCGCGCCAGGTCGATCGCCGCCTCCGCCTCCCGTTGGATCTCCTCCAGACTCCGCAAGGGGATGGGCACGGTTTCCCCGAACCCCGGGTTGGTCACCATGGCAGCATGGCCGGAGATCATGCGGCGCGGGTCGTGCAAGGCCTCGAAAAGGGGGGCTGCCTCTGCGAAGAAGCGGGCGGAGGCAAAGAGATCCCCGTGAAGCGCGCTGGCGATGATCAGCAGATCCAGCGCCTCCGCCATGCCCGCCACATCCCCTTCCGCGCGGAAAAGGGCCAGGGCTTCCTGGTGAGCCTGCAGGGCCTGGGCGGTCTCCCCGATGTTGGCCAGCCAGTTACCCAGGGCATTCCAGCTCCGGGCTTGCAGGGCGGGGCGATCCATGGTTCGGGCGAGATCCAGCGCCTGACGGAAATATTCCCCGGTCCGGTTGTAATCCCGGGAGGCCCACAGACGGCCCAGGCTCAGCAGGGCCTGCCACTCCTCCCCCGTATCTCCCGCCCGGCGGGCAGCCTGGAGAGCCGTCTCATAATCCGTCCCCGCGCGCTCGAAGGCCCCCAGCATCTCAAAGGCCTGCCCCCGGATCCGATAAAGGGAAGCCTGGGGAGGTGGGGCGGACAGGCGACGGGCGGCCTCCAGGGCACGGGTGAAATACTGGATCGCCTCATAGGGGGCACTCAGCGCCCAGGCCTGCTCCCCAGCGCGGACGGCATATTGGAACGCCTTATCCCAGATCTCCGCCGCGTAGAAATGCTCCGCGAGATCTCCCGCATGGGCTTCCGGGCGGAGCCCCGCCCGCTCCAGGGCTTCGCCGATCACCCGATGGAGCTTCCGACGGGTTCGCTGCAGCATCGAGGCGTAGACCGCTTCGCGGATCAGGCTATGTCGGAAGGCGAATCGATCGGCGGACTCCTCCATCACCAGCCCGGAGGCCATCAGCTCCTGGAGATCCGCGGTCAGGGCCTCTTCCTCCATTCCGGTCAGCACTCCCAGCAGGGCGAAGTCGAAGTGACGGCCGATGGTGGCGGCGACCAGGGCCAGCCGGCGCGCGGACGCACGAAGTCCCAGAAGACGCCGTCGCACGATCTCCTGAAGGCTGCGGGGGACCTCCCACCGTTCCCCCGGTTGACACACCCACGCGTCCCCGGTGAAGCGAAGCCAGCCGGAGGCGATCATGGATCCCAGCGCCTCCTCCAGGAAGAACGGATTCCCATCCGTCAGCCGGTAAAGCAAATCAGGCAGGAGGGGATCCACCCGCCCTTCCGATCGCAGGAGCAGCCGGATCATCTCCTCGGTCTCCGCCTCGGTCAGCGGCGGGAGCATCAGCGGCTGAGCCGCTCCCTCCCGCTCCAGACGAGCCAGCACCTGGAGGAGGAGGGTCGAAGCCTCCTCCGGACGATAACTCAGCGCCAGCAGAATGGATTGATCGGTGAGTCGGCCGGCGAAAAACTTTAGGAACTCCAGTGTGGACGGATCGCCCCAGTGGAGATCCTCCAGAACCAGGAGGACAGGGGCGCGGCGGGACAGGCATTCGAAGAATCGAGCCAGGGCTTCCAGGCGATAGCGGCTTTCCACCTCCGGCCCTCGGAGCAGCCCTGAGGATGAACTCGGGAAGGCTTGGGCCAGCTCCGGCAGGAGCACGCTCAGGACCATCGCATAGGGACCCAGCATCTCCGTGAGCTCGGAAAGCCGGTATCGACGGGTGGATTCACGCAAAGCGGCGATCAGAGGGGCATAGGGATAGAAGCGATCCAGCTCCCAGCATGTCCCCCACAGCGTATAGAAGCCCATCCCCTCGGCCCGGCGACGGAGATCCTGCAGCAGGCGCGTCTTGCCGATCCCGGCCTCTCCCGCGATCACCCAGCATCCTCCGACGCCGGCCTGAGCGGAGCGCAGAGCTTCCCCCAGGATCGCCTGTTCGGCCTTCCGCCCGATCATGGCGGGAGTCTGCATTCGCATCGCCCCCTCCATGGGGAACCGCCCCGGCCTCCAGAGCCGGGCAATCCCGAAAACCTTTCGACGCCTGGACTTCGACGCCCTGCCAGCGGGCCGATGGGCGCCGAATCTCCATCTCCGTCCCATTCGATCCCTTTCATGCCGAAGAGTATAGCCGGCCTCCGACTGGATCGCCAACGCCACAGCCCATGGGTTCCTTCGTCGATCTTCACTAACCCTCCTGAACACGAGAAAGGCCATCGGTTTACCATGCCTCAGCATTGCGAAAGAGCTTCTCACCCCGCTCCTCGGGCAAGAGGGTCTCAATGGCTCTTCCGTCGGGTCAGGAAAAACCAGCCCGAGGAGGCAATGAGCTTCAGATCCCCCTAAGACGAATCCCTACCGTCCATCCACCCAATGCTCGGGCGTAAAACCCCGCTCCTTGGCCTTCTACCGCATATCCTGAAAGGGCTCGTTTGGGGTCTTCCCCGCCTGCGGCGTGTCATACGCCCGTAAGCTACAGGGGATGGGGGATTTCCTCCCCGCCCAGAGCAAGGGCAAAAGCCCGATCCCTTTGACCACCCGATGGCGCGGGCCGCTCCAATTGCGTCGTACCCTCCAGGACCGGAAGCCCCTTCCGAAGGGTTCACGAAGGCCTTCTCCCCTGCCCCCACCCCTCCGTGTCGGGAGGCTGTCGTGGAAGCAGGCGGATGAAGGCCTCGTGGGCCACAGGGCCCTCCCTCCTTCGGGCGCCCATCGGGCCACCTCGGTGCAGGTGAAGACTTTCTGGGCGCCATCAGGAAGTGGATGTCATCCAGATCATCGCACTGGGGTGGATTCATAGGTCTCGCCTCCTTTGGCCGGAGTGGGATAGGCCGGCTATCATGATGGCTTAGAAAGAAAAGCATGGCCAACCACGTAACTCCTAAATGTAATAATGAAGATGGGCAACGATCCCGCGAAGCGATGCGGGCCTTTATCTTTTGGTATCCCAGGGGAGGTGGGATGGTTCGCCTGATCTATCGCAACCAGGTGTTCGAGGTGCCGGCCGGCCTGACCGTCCGGGAGGCCATGAAGCAGGTAGGCCTCAACCCCGAGATCACGCTGGCCGTCCGGGAGGGGAAGCTGCTGCACGAGAACACCGTTCTGCAGGACGGAGATGAGGTCCGGCTGGTCGCCGTGATCTCCGGGGGCGGGAACTGAGGATCACCGTCCCTCCATCACGGCTCCCCGTCCATCCCCGGATCGTGGGGAGGCTCCCATGCTGGCGGTCTTATTGACGGGTTACCTGCTCGGATCGATCCCAACGGCGTATCTGGTGGCCCGGGGGGTGGCCGGGCTGGACATCCGGACGGTGGGGGATGGGAACCCCGGTGCGCGCAACGTGTGGCTCCACCTGGGGTGGCGCTGGGGGATCCTGGTGGCCATCCTGGATATGCTCAAAGGCTACGCGGCGGTGCGCTGGGCCCAGGCCATGGGCTTCGCGGAACCCTATGCCTTCCTGGCGGGCGCGGCCGCGGTGCTGGGGCACGACACCTCGCCCTTCCTGCGGTTCCGCGGGGGACAGGGGATGGCCACCACTTTGGGGGTGATGCTGGCCCTGCTGCCGGGGGAGACCCTCTTCGCCATCGCGGTGTTCCTGCTGGCCTATCGCCTGACCCACCGCTGGGATGAAAGCCTGCTCGCCGGGATGATCTGGCTGCCGCTTCTGCCGCTCGTGCAGGGGCGCGAGCTCCGATACGCGCTCTATCCGGTCCTTCTGCTCCCCACGGTGGGCATCAAGAAGGGGCTCGACACGCTCCGGCGCTCCGGGGGCCTCCGACGGATCCTCCACCTCCATCGCTGAGAAAGCGGAGCTCGCGGAATGGATGCCGCCCCTATGGTCCTTTCGGCCTTCGGGCTGGCGGCGGCCGCCGGCCTGAACGCTTATGTTCCGTTGCTCGTCGTGGCCCTGCTGGCCCGCTTCACCGACTGGGTCCGGCTCGCGCCGCCCTATGACACGCTGACCCATCCGGCGATCATCGGCCTGCTTCTCGCTCTGGCCCTCATCGAGTTCTTGGCCGATAAGATCCCGGCCGTGGACGCCGCCAACGATCTCCTGCAGACGGCGATCCGTCCGGCCGCGGGGGCGATCCTCTTTGGAGCGCAGACCGGAGCGATCCGCGAGCTGCACCCGGCCCTGGCGCTGGCCTGCGGCCTGCTGATCGCCGGGGGGATCCATGGGCTGAAGGCCACCCTCCGGCGGGCCGTGCAGGCGGGCGCCTCGCCCCTGGCTCCGCTGACCACGCCGCTCCTCAGCCTCCTGGAGGATCTAGCGGCGCTGGCCCTCAGCCTGATCGCCCTCCTGGCAGCGTGGCTGATCCTCGCCGGGGCGATCCTGATCGCGGCCGTGGCGCTCCGGCGCATTCACGGCTTTTGCAACCTGAGACGCCGGCGATAGGCTGACGGAATGGCGCAAGCGGTTCCAGCGGGGCGGCGACAAGCTGCAGGTGGAGAACGGCCTGTTTAAGCCAGCAATGGGGCTTCGCGAGGGGAGCGATTCGCGAATCCACGAAGCCTCCCTTCCGCGCTCCGTCAGCGGATCCCGAATCCACCGGAGAGTTCCCCCTCCTTCCCCCCGGTGCTATAATTCAAGTGAAAACTTTCCCAAAGGAGCCGGCCATGGCGGGCTCAGAGACGGTCCTTCCGAAGGGAACGCGGAACCGATGGCGGACCCTGGAATGGGCGTGGGCGCCGGCATCTGGGCTGAGCGCGGTGGTTCGGGAGATCCCGCAGTATCGGGGCCGGATCCACCAGTGGGCCTGGGTGGCCAACCGGGTGGCCGGGCTGGGAACCCTCCTCTTCCTCACGATCCACGTCCTGGACACCTCCCTCGTCTATTTCGCCCCCACCTGGTATGAGCACGCCCTCGCCCTGTATCGGCATCCGATCTTCGGCCTGGGCGAGCTGATCCTGGTAGGCTGCGTCCTCTGGCACGGCCTGAACGGCCTGCGCATCGCGATCAGCGACTTCCGGCCCCGCCTGTGGGCCGCGGAGACCCAGGCCCGGCTGATCCTGTGGACCTTCATCGCCTTCCTCGTCCTCTACATCCCCACTTTCTTCATCATGGGCAACGTCATCCTGCAAAAAGGCATCCTGGGGAGGTAAGCCATGGCGGCTATCCCGAAAGCTGTCCCGCGGACCGTCCCGGCGATCCGCCCCCGCCTGGAGGTTTGGCTGTGGGCTTTCATGCGGATCTCCGGTGTGTTGCTGATCCCGCTGGCCTTCGGCCACCTGGCGATCATGCACGTCATCAACAACGTCCACGACATCAACGCCTGCTTTGTCTACGAGCGCTGGAACGTTCTCTTCTGGTGGCGGGTGTATGATGCCCTGCTTCTCTTCCTGGCCTATATCCACGGCCTGAACGGCCTGCGCCATGTGATCGATGACTACGTGCATCACCAGGGTTGGAACCGGGCTCTGAAGTGGATCGCGTTCATCGGAGGATCGCTGGTGATCCTGGTGGGAGCCATCGCCCTCATCGGCGGGGTGCGGGTCACCGCCCTGCCTCAGGGATGCCCGCCGATCTCTTAGGAGGCGCGGATGGGATTGACCTACATTGAGGGGATCGTAACCGGTCCAACAGGGAAACAGGCCTCTGTTCGCTTTCTCGTGGACAGCGGGGCCACCTATACCTTGCTTCCCCATGAAGTCTGGCAGGCCATCGAGCTGAAGCCGAAACGCTCGGCCACGTTCGTCCTGGCGGACGGCACAACCATCGAGCGTCAGATCTCCGAATGCCACATCGCCCTGCCCCAAGGGGAAGGGCATACCCCGGTCATCCTCGGGGAGCCCGGGGACGAGGCCGTGCTGGAGGTGGTGACCCTGAAGACCCTGGGGCTGGTGCTCAATCCGTTCACCCGCACCCTCCAGCCCATGCGAATGCTGCTGGTGTGAGAGGAATGCGGCGAAGCGAGGTCCAGGGTCCTCGCTCGCCCGAACTTGCGATGTCAGGCCAGAAAGGAGTTCTCCGATGAAGGTCCATCGGCATCAATTCGACGCGGTGGTGGTGGGCGCGGGAGGGGCCGGCCTGATGGCCGCCCTCTACGCCTCCAAGCAGGTTAAGACCGCGGTCCTCAGCAAGCTCTACCCCACCCGTTCCCACACCGGGACGGCCCAGGGGGGCATCGCCGCGCCCCTGGGGAACATGGAGGAGGACCGGCCGGAGTGGTATGCCTACGACACGGTGAAGGGCGGGGACTGGCTGGTGGACCAGGACGCGGCGGAGATCCTGGCCTATGAGTCCATCGAGGCCATCATCGAGCTGGAGCATATGGGCCTGCCCTTCGACCGGACGCCAGACGGCAAGATCGCCCAGCGCCGGTTCGGCGGGCACACGCGCAACTTCGGCGAGGCGCCGGTCATGCGGGCCTGCCACTCCGCTGACCGCACCGGCCACATGATCCTCCAGACCCTCTATCAGCAGTGCATCAAGCACAACGTCAACTTCTTCGACGAGTTCTTCGTCACCGACCTGATCCTGGAGGACGGGGTGGTTCGCGGGGTGGTGGCCATCGAGATCGCCACCGGGGACATCCACGTCTTCCACAGCAAGGCGGTGCTCTTCGCCACGGGGGGCGCCGGGCGGATCTTCAAGGTGACCTCCAACGCCCACTCCCTCACCGGCGACGGGATGGCCATCGTGTGGCGCCGCGGGCTCCCCCTGGAGGACATGGAGTTCTTCCAGTTCCACCCGACCGGCATCTACAAGCTGGGGATCCTGCTGAGCGAGGCCGCCCGGGGCGAGGGGGCGGTGCTGATCAACGATAAAGGCGAGCGCTTCATGGAGCGCTACGCCCCCACCCTGAAGGACCTGGCCAGCCGCGACGTGATCTCCCGGGCCATCTATATGGAGATCCGGGAGGGCCGCGGCATCGGCGGAAAGGATTACGTCTATCTGGACATGCGGCCGGAGACCATCAACCGCTTCAAGAGCGCGCCGGGCGGCCGGGAGGTCACGCCGGAATACCTGGAGCAGAAGCTCCCGGACATCATCGAGTTCGTCCGCGTCTACCTGGGCATCGACCCCATGCGGGAGCCGGTCCCCATCCAGCCTACCGCCCACTACGCCATGGGCGGCATCCCCACCGACGTGGACGGCCGGGTGATCCGCGATGAGCGCAACACCCCGGTCCCGGGCCTCTACGCCGCCGGGGAGGTCGCCTGCGTCTCCGTGCACGGGGCCAACCGCCTGGGGACGAACTCCCTGGTCGACCTGGTGGTCTTCGGCCGGCGGGCGGGCCGCCACATGGCGGAATACTGCAAGCAGGCGGACTTCGCCCCGCTCCCGCCGGAGCCGGAGGCCTTCACGGTGGAGATGGTGGAGCGCATCCGCAACGGGACGGGCGAGGAGCGCGTGCCCATCATCCGGAACGAGCTCCAGGAGACCATGCAAACCTATGTGAGCGTGTTCCGGGAGGCCAGCGGCCTGGAGACCGCCATCGAGAAGATCCGGGAGCTGCAGGAACGCTACCGCCACATCCGTATCGACGATAAGGGCGAGCGCTTCAACACCGACCTCCTGGAGGCCATCGAGCTGGGCTTCCTGCTGGATGTAGCGGAGGCCACCGCCTTCAGCGCCCTGAACCGCACCGAAAGCCGGGGCGCCCACTACCGGGAGGACTACCCGAAGCGGGACGACGAGAACTGGCTGAAGCACACCCTGATCTGGCGCCAGGATGGCCGGGTGACCTTCGCCTACAAGCCGGTGGTCATCACCAAGTGGCCGCCGAAGGAGCGGAAGTATTGATGCCCTCCCGTCACCAGGACTGGCTGGCCCAGGGGTTGCGGGATCTGCAGGCTGCCCGCTCGATGCTGGAGGGAGGTTTCTACGAGTGGGCAGCCTTCCAGGCCCATCAGGCGGCCGAGAAGGGTTTGAAGGCGCTGCTTCGTTTCCATCATCGGGAGTATCGAGGACACCGCCTGGTCGCCATGCTCGAGGAGCTCTCACAAAAGCTGCCGATCCCTGAAGAGCTGTTCGAGGCAGCCCGGGAGCTGGACTTGCATGATATGGGCTCGCGTTATCCGAACCACTTCGCTGAGGGCTATCCGGCTCAATACGATGATCGGAAAATCGCCCAGCGGTGTGTGGAACATGCCGGGCGGATCATGGTTCGTGCAGCAAAACCTGGGAGAACAGCCCCCAGGCCCATGACATCCGCACCTTTCTGGACCGCCTGAGGGAACTGGAGCCGGAGGCGGTTTTCCTGTTCGGTTCGCTGGCGCGGGGCGACTATCTGGATACCAGCGATGTGGACCTGCTGGTCCTGTTCTCCCGGCCGGTGCCCTATGGGGAAGTGGATCGACGGGCCCGTGGGAACTTCCACATCCTGGTGGAGACCTGGGAGAAGGTGTGGCGGCAGGTCCGGGAGGGCGAGCCGTTTTATCTGGAGATCGTGCTGGAGGGATGCCTGCTGGAGGAACGGGAGGGACGGGGCCGGGCCCTCATCGAGGTGGCGCAGGAAACCGCCCGCGCGATGAGGTTCCGGCGCACCCCGGGAGGATGGGCCTGGTCCCCCTCCGCTCAAACTCAGACCGCATCGGAGGAGACGCCATGAAGGTCCGGCTGCGCATCCAGCGGTTCAACCCGGAGAAGGATCGCAAGCCGTGGTGGGGGGAATACGAGGTCGAAGCGGAGCCGGTGGATCGGGTGCTGGACGCCCTCCACTACGTTAAGTGGTATATCGATGGCACCCTGACCCTCCGACGTTCCTGCGCCCACGGCATCTGCGGCTCCGACGCCATGCGCATCAACGGCCGCAACCGCCTGGCCTGCAAGGTCCTGGTGCGGGAAGCCCTCGCCGAAGGGCGCGGGGTGATCACCGTCCAGCCTCTGCCCGGCCTCCCGGTGATCAAGGACCTGGTCGTCGACATGGAGCCCTTCTTCGCCAAATACCGGATGATCATGCCGTATCTCGTCAACAACGATCCGCCGCCGGAGCGGGAGCGCCTGCAGACGCCGGAGGAGCGCGAGCGCTACGATGACACCACCAAGTGCATCCTGTGCGCGGCGTGCACCACGTCCTGTCCGTCCTTCTGGGCCAACCGGGAATACATCGGGCCGGCGGCCATCGTCCAGGCCCACCGTTTCATCTTCGACAGCCGGGACCAGGCGGCGGCGGAGCGGCTGCGCATCCTCAACGAGTGGTTCGGGGTCTGGCGCTGCCGCACCATCTTCAACTGCGTGGAGGCCTGCCCGCGGGGCATCCAGATTACGCGGGCCATCGAGGAGGTCAAGCAGGCGATCTTAACCGGGCGGCTGGATTGATCCCATCGCAGGAGCGCAGCGGGGGCGCAGCGACGCTGCGCCCCCTACAATGCCTATGATGTCCGGCGATCCAGACGGCGCAACCGCTGGTAGCGGGGGATCCCCTGGAGCTCCTGCCAGCGGGCCTCCGCATCCCCCCAGCGCCATTCGTAGGTCACCCGCCCCTCCCCGTCCAGATACGCAAAGCGGGGCCCTGCCCCCAGGGAACGCTGGAGCGCTTCCACAACTTTGGGCAGATCCTGGTCCATGCGCAGGATCACATAACGGCGGGGCTCGAACTCGATCTCGAAGGCATGCCCGCGCCAGTAACCCCGATACCGGAAGGGTGGATCCTTTTGAAGCGGATCCACCGGCGAGACCCATGCCTCCTGCAGGCGCGCGAACCAGAGGCTCTGGCGGAGCTGCTCCGCCACCGCGCCCGCGCTGGGGCGCTTCTCCGCGTAGAACCAGTGGACCTCAGGGGGCACACCCGCAGTCATCCTTCCTTACCCTCCGATTGAAGATGAAGTGGGGATGCGGCGGCGCTGCGTCCCTTGCCGCCGCACCGTTCATCCCGCCCAGGCCGGCCCGCGCCGGTAACAGATCAGGCGCTGGGATCGAGCCCGATGGGCCTTCAGGACCTCCTGGTAAAGCCCCAGGATGCGATCGGCGATGAGGGGCCAGGCGAACTCCTGAGCCCAGCGGCGGCCGCTCTCCCCCATCCGCCACCGCAACCCCTCATCCCGCAACAGGCGGTCCAGAGCCCGGGCCAGGGCGATGGGCTGGCGCCGGGGGACCCGCAGGCCGGTCTCCCCATGGCGGACCAGATAGACCAGCCCGCCGACCTCCGAGGCGATGACCGGCGTGCCGCAGGCCATGGCCTCCAGGGCCACCAGGCCGAAGGACTCGTAGTCCGAGGGCATCACCACCACATCCGCCGCGTTGTAATAATACGGCAGGGTCTCCTGGGCCTTCGCCCCCAGGAAGGTCACCAGATCCGAGACCCCCAGATCCTCCCGCAGCTGCTGCAGGCGGCGCATCTCCGCATCCGCAGGGGCGTCGGGATCGCCGCCGATGATCACCACCGCGAAATCCCGCGTCCAGGTCGGGCACTCCTGGGCCAGGATCGCCACCGCCCGCATCAGCGTCTCCAGCCCCTTCAACGGCTCGATCCGCCCCACGAAGAGGACGTAGCGTCGGTCCGGAGGGAACCCCAGCACCCGCCGCGCTTCCTCTTTGGGAAGCGGGCGGAACCGCTCGAGATCCACCCCCGGCGGGATCACGGAGATGTGGGAGGGCGTGGCGCCATACAGCCAGACCAGCTGGGCCTTCTCCACGGGAGTGGCGGCCACCAGCCGATCGACCTCCTGAACGATCCGCCGCTCCGCCTCCAGACGCTGGGGAGGCTCCTGCTCCTCCGGCCGCCGGGCGACCCGGTTCTTCATCCGACCCAGCGTGTGGAACATGTGGATCACCGGCGCGCGCCAGGCTGCCCGCAAAGACAGGGCCGCCAGGCCGGAGAGCCAGTAATGGCTGTGGATCACATCGTACGTGAGGCCCTCCCGCTCCGCGAAGCGCCGAACCCACTCGACGAACTCCGGCAGGTGCGGAAGGATGCGGGCCTTCTCCAGAGGGGCCTCCGGCCCGGCCGGGACGTGGATCACCCGTCCGCCGGGGCCCAGATCATGGACGATATGGGGGAGATGCGGGTTCTGGGAGCGGGTGAACACATCCACCGCGATGCCCCGGCGGGCCAGCTCCCGGGTCAGCTCCCGCACGTAAACGTTCATGCCCCCGGTGTCCTTGCCGCCCAGGGTCGCCAGGGGGCAGGTGTGCACACTGAGCATGGCCACGCGGCGCACCGCCATCCCATCGCCTCCCTATGCGTGGACTTCGGCGGAAGCGGAAACCGGAGCCGCCCGGAGCGGCTCCGGGGAGCGGGCCTTGCGGGCCAGGAAGAACGTCACCTTGGCGTCCACCTCCAGCCCCCCCAGCTCCCGGATGCGGGGCTCAAAGCGGGCCCAGACGGCCCGCCAGTCCGGCTTGTTCCGCCATCCGTAGGCGCGCTCCAGCCAGTCGCACTCGAACTGGATGAAGGCCTTCGCCTCATCCGGATCCAGGTTCACCCCGGTGGGGTAGAACTCCACCTGCTCCACCTGAAACCCCATCCGCTCCAGGGCAGCCCGGATCTCCGCTTTGGTGAAGAACCCGGCCCGGATGTATTGATAGATCTCGAGGGCGAGCCGCTGGGAGGGCGTCTCCGCGTCCTCCGGGGTGGTGGTGGCCAGGGCCAGCCATCCTCCCGGCTTCAGGACCCGCCGGATCTCCCCGAAGAAACGGTGCAGGCTCGGGAGATCCAGGCAGATGTCCTGGAGTGCCAGGAACGTCCCCACCCCATCGAACGTCTCGCTGGGAAAGGCCAGCCGGTAGGCGTCCATTTGAACGAAGGCGCTGGAGCGGGATGAGAGATCCCGGGCGTGCTGTCGGGCCAGCTCCACCTCGCAGCGGGCCAGGTCGATCCCCACCACCATCCCCGGGGATCCGGCCTTCTCGATCTCCAGCGCGAACCATCCATCCCCGGTCCCGACGTCCAGCCAGCGCTCCCCAGGGGCGATGGGGATCCGCTGGACGATCGCCCGACGCACCCCGTTGAGATCATCGTAGTAGCTCTGGAACTCCCGGATCACACGCAGGCCGCGCTCCCCCATCGATCGCTCCCTCCGCTGAGATTCAGACGTGGCGGATCTCCTCCGCCTTCTTCCTGTGCCGGCGCCTCCGGGCGATCAAAGGCGGGTGGAGCGGAGACGCCCCACCCGCCCGGATCCATCGGCGCCCATGCCGACGCAGGCCCTTCATCCTCCGCCGGACATCCCGGCCACGAAGCCGCCTTCGGTCATCTTCCGCACGTCCAGGACCTCATCGAGCTTCTCGGGCGGCATCAGGCCCATCTCCAGGACCACCTCCCGGATGGTGCGGTTCTCCGCCATCGCCTTCTTGACCACCTCCGCCGCCCGGTCGTAGCCGATGTAGGGCGTGAGGGCGGTGGCCAGGATGGCGTTCTTGTGCACCAGGGTCTCCATGTGCTCCCGGTTGGGCACGATGCCGCAGATGCATTTATCGGCCAGGACGGTGGCGGCGCTCGCCAGGATGTGGATGGACTGCAGCAGGTTGTGGGCGATCACCGGAAGGGCCACGTTGAGCTCGAAGTTCCCCGAGGCCCCGGCCATGTTGATGACCACATCGTTGCCCATCACCTGCATGCAGACCATCATCACCGCCTCGGGGATCACCGGGTTGATCTTCCCGGGCATGATCGAAGAGCCCGGCTGCAGGGCGGGGAGGCGGATCTCCGCCAGGCCCGCCTGAGGGCCCGAGTTCATCCAGCGCAGGTCGTTGGCGATCTTATAGAGCGAGACCGCCACCGTCTTCAGCTGCCCGCTTAGCTCCACCGCCGCGTCCTGGGCCGCCTGGGCCTCGAAGTGGTTCTCCGCCTCACGGAACGGCAGGCCGGTCTCCTCGCGCAACGCCGCCGCGATGCGCTGACCGAACTCCGGATGGGTGTTGATGCCGGTCCCCACCGCCGTCCCGCCCAGAGCCAGCTCCGCCATGTGCGGCAGGGCCGCCTCAATGCGCCGGATGCCATGTTCGATCTGGCTGGCGTAGCCCGAGAACTCCTGCCCCAGGCGGACCGGCATGGCGTCCATCAGGTGCGTGCGGCCGGTCTTGACGATGTCGTCGAACTCCCGGGCCTTATCCGCCAGCACCTCGTGGAGATGCCGCAGGGCCGGGAGCAGCCGCTCATGGACGGCCAGGTAGGCCGAGATGTGGATGGCGGCCGGGATGACGTCGTTGGAGGACTGGCCCAGGTTCACATGGTCGTTGGGATGCACCTCCTTCGAGCCGATGGCCCCGCCCAGGATCTGGATCGCCCGGTTGGCGATGACCTCGTTGGCGTTCATGTTGGTCGAGGTCCCTGAGCCGGTCTGGAAGATGTCCAGCGGGAAGTGATCATCCAACTTCCCCTCGATGACCTCCCGGGCCGCCTGCATGATCGCGTTCGCCCGGCGCTCATCCAGCAGGCCCAGATCCCGGTTGACCCGCGCGGCGCAGTATTTGATCAGCCCCAGGGCGCGGATGAAATCCCGGTGGAACCGGATCCCGCTGATGGGGAAGTTCTCGATGGCCCGCTGGGTCTGCGCCCCCCACAGGGCATGGGCGGGGACTCGCACCTCGCCCAGCGAATCCCGCTCAATCCGGAACGCCTCCATGGCGACCTCCTGCGGATGGGTGTCGCCATCGCCGCCCATGCGCCCCTCACCGCCAGAGTCGGAAAACCAGGTTCAGCACCAGCGTGAGCAGCAAGCTCAACAGGATCGAGGTGGCCAGCGGGAAGAAGAACACGAAATTCCCCTTCTGGATCAGGATGTCCCCCGGCAGCCGGCCCAGGCCGGGGACCCGACCGATGAGAAGGAACAGGAAGCCGAAAGCCAGGAAGAAAAGGCCGATCAGGATGAACCAGCGTCCGAACTCCTGGAACGGCATCCGCATCCCCCTCCGAACGCCGAGCTTACCAGCCCTCGAGGTATTTCCGCCATTCCGCATACTCCCGCAGGTAGGCCCCGAAGAGATAGCGGATCGTGGGGACCGGCTCGAAGGGCGGACGGAGCAGGGTCATGTGAGCCTCCGCCGGCGTGCGGTTTCCCTTGCGACGGTTGCATGCCGGGCAGGCCGCCACCAGGTTCTCCCAGGTGTGCCCCCCGCCCCGATGCCGCGGGATCACGTGATCCACCGTGAGATGCGGGGAGGACCGCCCGCAATACTGGCAGGTATACTGATCCCGCCGGAGGATCTCCCGCTTGGTCAGACGGAGCCGGCGAGGCGGCCGGCGCACCACATAGCGCAGACGGATCACCGAGGGGCGGGGGAAAACCCGGGAGGGCGTGCGCACCTCGCCCCGGCCGTTCTCCAGGATCTCCGCCTTCCCGCTGAGCACCAGGGCGATCGCCCGGCGGAGGGAGCAAACGTTTAACGGCTCGAAGTTGGCGTTCAGCACCAACACCGGCTCTCGAAGCGGCGATAGGGATGAGAACCTCCTTGAGGCCTCCATGGCTTCAACCTTCCTGCCGCTGGCTTCTCCGGGCGGATCGGGAGATCTCGAACGCGCTCTCGCTCCCATTATAAACACAGGAAGCCGGATCCGCCAGCCGACGGGGCGAGGAATCCGGGGACACGGGTGTGACCCTTGTGGCCTCAGGGGAGGGAAGCCTCGGGCCCTTCGCCGGGGGCGCCGCCCAGGGCCCGGAGCTCGTGGTGAAGGCGCCGGGCCAGGAGCCGACGTTCCTCCGGGCTCAGGAAGGCCGCCTCGATCCCGTTCTCCAGGATCCGGAGCAGGTCGGGCCACTGCAACCCCATCCCGGCCATAGCGAACAGATACTCATCCGTCAGGGTGGTGTCGCTGATGCTGGGATCGTCCGTGTTCAGGGTGACCTTCAGGCCCAGGCGGTAGAGATCCGGGAGGGGGTGTCGGTGGAACCCGGCCACCGCCCCGGTGTGCAGGTTGCTGGTGGGGCAGACCTCGAGGGGGATGCCTCGCTCGTGCAGCAGCCGGAGCACCTGCACATCATGCACCGCCTGGATCCCGTGGCCGATGCGATGGGCGCCCAGGACCAGGATCGCCTGGCGGATGTTCGCCGGAGGGCCTACCTCCCCGGCGTGGACGGTGAGGAAGAGCCCCTGCTCCCGGGCCCACCGGAAGACTGGCAGAAGCGATTCCGGCCCGTAGCGGGCCTCATCTCCGGCCAGATCCAGGCCCACCACTCCATCCCGGCGATGGGCCACCGCCAGGCGGGCGATCCGCCAGGCCATCTCGGGATCCTCCCCCCGCACGATGGTCATGATGAGGCGCACCATGATATCGAAATCGCCCTCGGCCCGGCGCACTCCCTCCAGCACCCACTCGGTCACCTCCTCCAACCGGAACCCCTGGGCCTGGGCCAGGGCCGCGGGATTGAAGCGCAGCTCCAGATAGCGCACGCCATCGGCGGCCGCGTCGGCCACCGCCTCGTACGCCATGCGCCGGATGGCCTCCTCGCTGGTGTAGAAGCGACGGAGGATCTGAAACCGGGCGAGGAAGCGCTGGAAATCGGCGGGCTCGCTCGCCGTGACCCGCAACAACGGCTCCAGGGTCGCCGGGGTCGGATCCAGCCCCAGAGGGAGTTTGTGGCGCCGGGCGATCTCCAGCAGCGTGCTCAGGCGGAGGGAGCCTTCCAGATGCCGGTGCAGGTCCACCTTGGGGAGGCGCTGCAACCAGGCCCGCCAGGCCCGGGCCGCCGGCCCATGCCGCAGGCGCATCCGGTCCCGCTCCGGGGATCGCAGCTCCACGTTCTCCACATCCCGGCGGATCATTGCCCCTCGCCTCGATCGGTCCCTGCCAGAGACACCCGCGCGAGCGGATTCGATCGGACGGCTATGGCCTACGACTCCCCGAAGAGGAATTCGAGCAGCTCGTCAGAGATCGCAGACGGCGGCTTGGGGATCGTGAAGTAGAAGGTGCTCCCCTTGCCGAGCTCGCTCTCCGCCCAGACCCGTCCCCCGTGGGCCTCCACGATCCGCTTGACGATGGCCAGCCCCAGGCCCATCCCGCCGAACCGCCGCCGGGTGGAGCCATCCACCTGATAAAACCGCTCGAAGATCCGATCCAGTTTATCCGGCGGGATGCCGATCCCGGTGTCCTGGACGGAGACCTCCGCGTGATCTCCGCGATCCACCACCCGCACGGTGATGCGCCCCCCGTTGGGGCTGAACTTCACCGCGTTGTGCAACAGGTTGTCCAGGACCTGGGAGAGCCGCTCCCGATCGCCCCACACCAGGAGCGGCCCGCCGGGGTCCTCCAGGGTGATCTCCAGGCCGGACTGGGTGGCGGTGAGCTGGAAGCCCTGGACGGAGATGCGGGCCAGGCCCACGATGTCCACCGCCTCAAAGGCCAGCGTCCCCCGATCGATCCGCTGCAGGGTGACGATGTCCCCCACCAGCCGGTTGAGGAGATTGGTCTTCTCCGCGATGATCCCCAGGGCCTCCCGCTGGGCCTCCGTCAGCGGGCCCATGGAGCCATCGATCAGGAGATCCACATACCCCTTGATGAACGTCAACGGCGTGCGCAGTTCATGGGAGACATTCTGCACGATCTCATCCTTCAGGCGATCCGCCTCCTGGAGCTCCTCATAGGCCCGGCGCAGCTCCTCGGCGTGGATGCGCAGCTCGTAGAAGAGGCGGGCGTTCTCGATGGCCGCGGCAGCCTGGGCGGCCACCACCGTGAGCAGCCGCTCGTGCTCCGGCTGGAAGGCATGGGGGGTGTCATCATCGACCGAGAGGGCCCCGATGGCCCGATCCCCTACGATCAGGGGAACGCACAGGATAGAGCGCACTGAAGGATCGAAGACCACAAAGCGAGGATCTTTGCGGGTGTCGGGGACGTAGATCGGGCGCTTCTCCTGGACCACCCGTCCGGCGATCCCCTCCCCGACCCGCAGGCGGGCTTCCCGCCGCCAGCGGTCCTTCACCCCGGCGGCCGCCCGGATCTCCAGCATATCCGTCTTCGGGTTCAGCAACATGATGTTGGCCGCCCGGCAGCGGAGCACCTCTCGCAAGGTCGTGACCACCGAATCCAGCAAGACCCCCAGATCAAGGGTGGTGCTCATGCGGCGGGCGAACTCATACAGGGTGGTCACCTCCCGCAGGCGCTGGGCGGTCTCGCGATGGAGGCGGGCGTTCTCCAGCAGCACCGCCAGATGGCCTGCCAGGACGGTCATCAGGCGCAGATCCTCCTCGCTGAAGGCGTTGGGCCGCGGGCTCTCCGCGTTCAGCACCCCGATCACCCGCTCCCCGATCTTCAGCGGGACCGTCAGCTCGGACCGGGTGCTGGGCTCCGCCTCGATGTAGTCCGGATCCTGTCGCACGTCCGGCACCAGGGCGGGCATCCCGGTGCGGGCGACCCGCCCACAGATGCCCTGCTTGACGGTCAGAGGGACGCGAAGGGCCTGCTCCGAGAAGCCGTAATGTCCGATGCTCTTCAGCGTCCCCGTCTCTTCCTCCAGCAGCAGGCACTCCATCGCCTCGAAGCCCAGGGTGCGCTGGATGGCCGCGAGGGCCTGGCGGACGACCCGGTCCGGATCCAGGGTCACTGCCGCGGCGGTGATCACCTCATACAGGATCGTCAACTCGTTCAGGCGGCGACGCACCGTTTGGAAGAGCCGGGCGTTCTCCAGGGCGATGGCCAGCTGGCCGGCCAGAGCGCTGAGCAGACGGATGTGCTCCTCCCGGAAGGCCCCTGGCTCCGGGCTCTGGACGTCCAGGACTCCGACCAGGCGGTCGCCGGCGAGCAGGGGGACCGCCAGCTCGGCCCGTGTCTCCGGGATGGCCGGGAGATAGCCCGCATCGGCCTGCACGTCCGGGACGCACACCGGGGCCCGTGTGGCCCCTGCCCGCCCGACAACGCCCTCCCCGAGGCGTAACCGCAACATCCGTTGTGCCTCCTCCGGCCGCTCCCCGGTCCGATACCGGATCAGGAGGTGGGGATCCAGCGGGTCGGTCAGGAAGAGGGCCACATAGCGGAAGGCGGGCACCTCCTGCAGCAACTTCAGGGTCTGCTCCACCAGAGTCTCGAAATCCATCGAGCGGACGGCGATCTCGGAGGCCCGGCGCAGGATCTCCAGCTCGGCGAGACGCTGGCGGGCGGCCTCGTAGAGCTGGGCGTTGGCGATGGCCACGGCCACCTGATCGACCACCGTGCCCAGCCAGCGGAGCTCGTCCGCGCGGAACAGCCGGGGCTCCCCGAAAACTACGTGGAGCGTCCCGATGGTCCGGCCGGCGTGACGCAGGGGGAAGGCCGCGACCGCCCCCACCCCCCACGTCCGCGCCTCCGCATCCTGGAACAGCGGATGCACGGTGGCATCCGGGATGATCAAGGGGTGTCCGGTTCGGAACACGGTCTCCGTGACCCCGCCGGGGCGAGGGGAAGGGACCTCCCACCGGAGCTCCCCTTCCCGGGCGAGCGTCATCCCCCCACGCCAGCGCTCCCCGGCCTCATCCCGGAGATGGATGTAAATCCGATCCGCGCCCGTGTGCTCCAGCAGCCGCCTGGCCACCGTTTCGAGCACATGATGGAGATCGAGGGTGGAGGTGACCTGAGCGGCCACCTCCTGCAAGGTGGTGAGCTCCGTGATCCGCTGCTGGGAGTCTTCATACAGCCGGGCGTTGTGCAGAGCCAGGCCGATGTGATCGGCCAGGGACTGGAAGATCGGCTCATCCTCCGGAAGGAACGTCTCAGGGTGGACCGAGAAGAGCACCAGCGCTCCGACCACTATCCCTTCCAGGTGGAGGGGGATGACCGCCAGCGAGCGGACCGGGTCCATCTCCTCTGGCACGAGGGGCTGATAGCGCTCATCCTGCCGCGTGTCCATGATGCGCACGATCGCATCGTTTTCGATGCTCCAGGCCAGGACGCCGCCCATCGGCCGAAGGTCCCCGGCGGGAAGGTATTCCGAGAGCAGGCCAGCGGAGGCGGCCACCTCGACATGCGCCCGGTCCGCGCTGACCCGGAAGAGAACGGCCCCGTCGCAGATCCCCATCTCGGCCACGATCTGCCGGGCCGCCGTCTCGAACACCTCCGGGATCCGCAACGCCCCCGTCAGCGGCCGGGTGATCCGGCTCAACGCCTCCAGCAGCCCCGCCCGGCGCTGCTCCGCCTCATAGAGCATCGTGTTGGCCAGGGCCACGCTCACCTGATCCGCGAGGGCTCGGGCCAGCTGGATCTCCTCCTCCGTGAACGTCCGCAACCGGGCCTCGCTGAGCTCGATCAGGCCGATGGCGCGGCCCCGGACCCACAGCGGGAGCATCAGGCAGGTCTGATACCCGAACTCCCGCATCCACGCCTTCTCGTGGGGATCCGCTTCCGGATCGTCCATGCGGATCACCATGAACTCCCCTCCCTGAAGCAGCCGAGCCGTGGCCGGATACTGCGCCAGGGGATACCGACGGCCGACCTCCGGCAGGGAGGGATCCTCCGCCTGTCGCTCCGGGGGCGTGTAATCCGCCTGAACCACCAGGGACTCCCCCTGGGGATCCAGGAGGGAGATCGAGCAATTGGTCACCTGGAGCACGCCGGCGAGATGGCGAGCGGCCTGCCAGAGGACCTCCTGAGTGCTCAGGGTGGAGGCGGCCAGGGCGGCGCCCACCACCAGGGCTCCCAGATCTCGCAGCCGCCGCTGGCCCTCGTGATACAGCGCAGCGTTCTGAAAGAGGATGGCTGCGTGGAAAGCCAGCAAGCCGAGGGCTTCCCGCTCCTCATCCGGAAGATCCCGCCCGGGTTCCGGGAAGAGGAGGAGAACCCCCAGGGATCGCTCGCCATAGCGCATGGGGATCCGCCAGGCGGGCTCCCCATCCAGGACGATAGCCTGGGGTTCCGCCCCTGCCCCTTCCAGAACCGCGCGCATCGCCCCCGGAGGGCGGGCCGGATCGGAAGGGGGATCCGAGGCGGCCAGCCGGGCTCGATGGCCTCCTGTGGCGCTCCACACCCAGACCTCGGCGCGTCGGGCCTCCACGAGCTCCCGGGCGACCGCTGCCAGCCGGCTCAGGATCCCCTCAGGCTCCGTCTCCGCGGCGAGGGCCGCCATCCCCCGACTCAGCCGGCCCATCCGCAGAACCCGCCGGCGTTCCTGCAGGGTGATCCGGGCGGCCTCCAGCATCGCGCCCAGCTGGTCGGCAAGGGCCAGGATCAGCCGGGGCTCGGAGGCGAGCCAGCCGCCCGAGCCCGAGGCGCTCAGGCCCAGCAGGCCGATGGTCTGCTCCCGGGCTCGGAGGGGGGCCAGGATCAGAGTGCCGGACGGCAAGGGAATCGTCTGAGCCTGGCCCTCCCGGAGGACCGCATCGATCGTCTGCGGCGGGAGCGCCCGCATCCATTCCTCAACGACCTCCGGGGCCAAGCCGTGGCTGTAGCGGCCCTGTCCTTCCCCATCCTGCAGATCCAGCCATCCGCCTGCGAACCCCAGGCCTTCGACGAGACGGCCCAGGGCCTCCTGGATCAACCGGGGCAACTCCGGTTCGAGCTTCGAGAGGCCGGCCACCGCGTGGCTGATCTCAGCAACCTGGGCGAGGGCTTGCTGGTAGCGGTCCCGCTCGATGCCGGTGACGCGCAGGCGCTCGGCCATCACCAGGAGCATGGCGATCTGATGGCTGAGGAGCGTCAGCAGGTCCCGCTCCAGCGGATGAGCGGGTCGGGGCCAGCGATAGCCGAAGGCCAGCAGCCCGATGGTCTCCCCTTGATGGAGCAGGGGGAGCATCACCAGGGTGCGAACCCCCAGGCTCTCCACCACCTCCCGGGTGATCGGCGCGAGGATCGCGGTGCGGGTATCTTCGATATACCAGGCGTAGCGATGTGCCCGGAAGGCGGCGTAGGTCGGCTCATCCATCTCCAGCTGGCCGAAACGGGCCGGGAAGGCCTCGCCCACGCCGAAGCCGATCACCAGCTTCATCCGATGGCCCTGCACCCGATAAGCCGCCCCCAGGTCCGCCTTCCACATCTCCATCAGCAGATGCAGGGCGCGGGCGAGCAGCGACCGGGAGTCGTGGAGCTCCGCGCTCAGCTCCGCCAGCATTCCCAGGCTCTGGGAGAGCTCCCGATGGAGGCGTTCCTCCGCGCCGGGGCTCGTCTGCCGGATCAGGCCGCCGCCGGGGATCGGAGTGGCCAGCCAGCGAGCCTGCCCGCGCTCCCCCTCCGGCCCCAGCACCACCTCCCAGGTCACCGGGAGGCCCTCCCGGAGGACCTGGGCCCAGGCCTCCGCCAGGGCCTGACGCTGAGGAAGGCTTGCCCACTCCCAGAGCGGGCGCTCCAGGAACTGGGATCGGGGGAGCTGCCAGAAATGGGAGGCCGCGGCGTTCGCCCAGAGGATCCGGCCCTCGAGGTCCAGCACGTAGAGGGGCTCGCCGAGCTCCTCCCAGCGGGCGAGGCGGTCCGGAGGGATCAACGGGTCCAGCCGAAGACGAAGCGCGCTTCGGGAGCGTCCCTTCGTGGCCACGAAACGGCACGGAAGCGCCATCGGCGCCAGCCAGAGATAGCCCTCCCGCGGCTCGCCCGTGCGGGCGGTCTCCTCCAGGACAGACCATGTGGGCGAAAGCCGGAGGATGGTCTCCTCCACCCGCAGCCGCCGACGAGGGGTCCATCCGGAGATCCATCCGGCAGGGGCGGATCTGCCGGGGTAAAGCCAGCCGGCATGCAGATCCACGCGGAGAACCAGATCAGAGGAACGTGCCCCTCGCGCTTTCATCTCCCCATCCCCCGTATTTGGGAACATTCGGAGCACGCGCCTTCAGCGGCTCCCTCCCGTCTATTATCCATTATCCCCACAAGCAACGATCCTGGGTGCGCCCACGCCCAGCCCGTTGGGGAGATCGCCAGGAAGGCGCATTTCGGGCCGGGCAGCGCAGGCGACGTCGAAGGAATGCGACCCCAGAAGGCCTTCGGCCGACGGTCGGCCTGATGCGTCGAATGAATTCGACCTCAGAAGGCCTCCGGCCGACGGTCGGCCTGCGCCGACCGAAAAAGCACCCTCCACGTCGGCGAAGGCCGACGCCCGGCGCGCAAGCGCCTCAGAAGGCCGATTTCAATCGGCGCGAAGGCCTCCGGCCAACGGTCGGCCTGCGCCGACCGAACAAGCACCCTCCACGTCGGCGAAGGCCAACGCCCGGCGCGCAAGCGCCTCAGAAGGCCGATTTCAATCGGCCTGTGGGGCCCTGCACGGGTCCGGGCGGCGATCATCGACGGCGGGGTTCGGAGGTCGAGCGGGTCGAGGGTGCGGTTCCGGGCAGCGGCGGGGCGCCGGGGCGGCCGTGGCAGTGCTTGTATTTCTTGCCGCTTCCGCACGGGCATGGATCGTTGCGCCCGATGGCGCGGGAGGCCGGCTCCGCCTGCACGCGGGCCCGGGCTCCCGGGGCGCTCCGGCGTTCCCGGGCCAGGGCCTGGCCCGCGGGCACGATCAGGAAGAGCCGGCGCACCGTCTCCGCGCGGATGTTGTTCAGGAGATCCTGGAACATCTCGAAGGCCCGGCGCTTGTATTCGACCAGGGGATCCCGCTGACCGAAGGCCTCCAGGCCGATGCCCTGCCGCAGGTTCTCGATGGCCGTGAGATACTCCACCCAGAGCTGGCCGATCAGGCTGAGGAGCAGATGACGGGCCGCCGCCGAGAAGGCCCGGCGTCCGAAGAACCGGAGGGCCTCCTCCTGAAGCGCGGGGTCCCACTGGCGGAAGGGAACCTCCGCCACCGCCTCCCAGCGCGCCTCTCCCAGCCAGGCCTGAAGGCTGAGACGGGCCGCTTCCTCCAGATCAACCGGCCGCTGATCCGCCACGGAGGCCCATGTCGTCCGGCCCAGCTCCTCTTCCCGGGCCTCCAGGACCCCGTGCAGGTGCTCCAGGATGCGGGGGCCTCGCTCCGCCTCCGGGATCTCCTCGAACAGCCTTCCGGCCAGATAGGACAGCGGGAAGACCACCTGGGCGTAGGTGACCCGTTGATGGGTCCGCGCGTCGAAAGCGGTCTGGCGGGTGAACTGGGCCTCCCACAGGGCCTGGGCCAGGGTCGTTGCATCCCGTTGCCCGTTCAGGCGCTCCGTCAGGAGCCCCTCGGCTTCCCGCAGATGCGCCTCCAGGCGCGCCTGGGCTTCGGCCTGCACGCTCTCCCGGATGATCTCCGCCAGCTCCTCCCAGGAGGATTCCAGAAGATCGGCCTCGTTCAGGGTGAAGCCGATCCCAACCCGGCGGGCGGCGGCGGCCATGGCCTGCATCCGCAGGGTCCGATGGCCGGCCTCCCGCACCGCTTCGGTCAGGGCCGCTCGCACCTCTTCCGGCCTCGCTGCTCGCATTCCCTCCAGACGGATCTCCAGGCCGGTGAGCTCCCGCACTCGCTCCAGGAGGCTTCGGAGGCTCGGGGCCTGGCCGCTCTCCTGGCTCTCCTGAAGCCAGTCCTCGAAGGCCCGCTCGGCGGTCTCCACCCAATCGGAGAGGGCCTGGTGGCTGCGATCGGCGACCGCCTGAACGGCGCGGGCGGCGGCCTCGGCCCAGTGGGCGGCGGCCGCCCGGGCGGCCTCCTGCAGCAACGCCATCGCCTCCGCCGGGACCTCCCCATCCGGCTTCAGGCGCTCCAGGAGCAACGCCAGGCCGAAAGAAGGCAGGAAACGCCCATCGCCCAGCACCATCGGGGGCTGGATGCTGTCCAGCCACTCGATGACCTTCCACCCCTCCCCGGGCTTCATCTGCCGGAGGCGGCGATCCACCTCCGCCTCCACCATCGCCCAGAGGTCGTCGTGCAGATCGTCCCGCAGGAGCAACCGCAGGCGCTGGCTGTAGATCAGCTCCCGCTGGCGGTTGAGGACGTCGTCGTATTCCAGGAGATGCTTGCGGATGTCGAAGTTGTAGCCCTCGACCCGCCGCTGGGCTTCCTCGATGGTTTTGTTCAGCCACGGGTGCTCCAGGGGCTCGTCCTCATCCTCCCACACGCGCTCCATGAAACGCCGCAGCCGGTCCCCGGCGAACCGCCGCAGCAGGTCGTCCTCCAGGGAGAGATAGAAGCGGGAGGACCCTGGATCTCCCTGGCGGCCGGCGCGGCCGCGCAGCTGGTTATCGATGCGGCGGGCCTCGTGGCGTTCGGTGCCGATGATGTGGAGGCCTCCCAGGGCCTTCACCGTGCGCTCCCCCTCGATGTGCTCCAGGAAGCGCCGCACTGCCTCCCCATACAGGCCGTATTGGGAGGGATCCAGACGGCGCAGGGCCTCCGCCCGCTCCTCGAAGGTCATCTCGTAGGGATTGAAGCCAGCCCGGCGCAGGACGCGGTTGACGTCCCCCAGCACCTCCTCGGGGAGCTCCCCGCCCAGCTTGATGTCCACGCCGCGCCCGGCCATGTTGGTGGCGATGGTCACCGCTCCCACCCGACCGGCCTGGGCGATGATGCGGGCCTCCCGGTCATGATGGCGGGCGTTGAGGACCTCATGGGGGATCCCCCGCTCCAGGACCCGCCGCAACCGATCGATGTCCTCCACGCCCCACAGGGCGGCCAGGCGCTCCAGGTTGGCCGGGGCCATCGGGTCGGGGTCCAGCCCCAGGTTTCGCGCCCAGGAGCGCAGCTTCCCGAGGGGGAGCTGCTCCGGCGGCTGGCCGAGAAGGGCCCGCTCCTCCTCCGAGAACTCCCCTTTCGATCCTGTCTCGCCACGCCGCAGGGCGTCTTTCACCAGATCGACCAGGGCCAGCCAGCGCAGACCCTCCCCCTGCAGGCGCTTGCTCAGGTAGTCCGAGGCCTCCACGGAGGTCGTGCCCACCAGGACCGGCCGGCCCAGGGTGTGCATGCGGACGATCTCGCGGAGGATGGCGCGGTGCTTGGCCTCCTTCGTGCGATAGATCACGTCGGGGTGATCGATGCGGATCATCGGGCGGTGGGTGGGGATGACCACCACGTCCAGCCCGTAGATCTTCTGGAACTCCTCCGCCTCGGTAGCCGCGGTGCCGGTCATGCCGGCCAGCTTCTCATACATCCGGAAGTAGTTCTGGATGGTGATGGTGGCGTAGGTGACGTTCTCCGGACGGATGGGGACGCCCTCCTTGGCCTCGATGGCCTGGTGGAGGCCGTCGGACCAGCGGCGGTCCGGCATGAGGCGGCCGGTGAACTCGTCGATGATCACCACCTGGCGCCCCTGCACGATGTAATCGCGGTTGCGATGGTAGAGGAACTGGGCCTTGAGGGCCTGCTCCAGGTGGTGGATCATCTTCATCTGCTCGGGGGTGAGCTCCTCGGGCCGCTCCGGGTCGAAGAGCGGCTTGCCGATGAGCTGCTCCACCCGGTCGTAGCCGGAATCCGTCAGGTGGACCGTGCGGTGCTTCTCATCGATCTCGTAGTCCCCGGGTCGCAGCTGGCGGACGATCTGGGCCCAGCGGATGTATTCCTCCGTCGCTTCCTCCGCCGGCCCGCTGATGATCAGCGGCGTCCGCGCCTCGTCGATCAGGATGTTGTCCACCTCGTCCACAATGGCGTAGCGGTGGGGGCGCTCCAGCCGCTGCACCCGGGCCTCCAGGGTGAAGGCCATGTTATCCCGCAGGTAATCGAAGCCGAACTCATTGTTCGTCCCGTAGGTGATGTCGGCGAGATACGCTTCCTTGCGCGAGACCGGGCGCAGCTGGGCGAAGTCCTCCTTCCCCCCGGTGTAATCCGGGTCATACAGATAGGCGTTGCCTTCCCCCGCCTGCAGCAACCCGACCCGGAGCCCCAGCAGGTGGTAGATCGGGCCCATCCAGCGGGTGTCGCGCCGGGCCAGGTAATCGTTGACGGTGACCAGGTGGGCGCCCAGGCCCAGCAGGGCGTTCAGATACAGGGGGAGGGTGGCCACCAGGGTCTTCCCTTCGCCCGTCTTCATCTCGGCGACCTTGCCGAAATGCAGGGCGATGCCGCCCAGCAGCTGCACGTCGTAATGGCGCAGCCCCAGGGTCCGCTTGGAGGCCTCGCGGACGGCGGCGAAGGCCTGCGGGAGGAGCTCCTCCAGGACGGCCTCCTCCGCCTGACGCAGCTCGGAGAGGCGCTGGCGGACCTCGTATTCGAGCTGGGTGCGCCGCTGGGGGTCGCGCTCCACCAGCCAGGCGAGGTGGGCCCGGCGGTAGGCCTCTCGATGATGGGAGATGGCCTCGGCGATGCGCGACCGGAATCGGTCGGTCATCGCCCGCAGCTCCGCGTCCGTCAGGGCCTCGAACTCCGGCTCCAGGCGGTTGATGGCCTCCACCAGAGGCGCCCAGCGCCGCAGCCAGCGCTCCGACGGCTCGCCCAGGATCTTCCCCAGGATTTGCTTGAGCATCGTCCCCTCTCAGCGCTCCGGAACATCCGAATTGAGCCAGGAGCCCCCTTCCCCGCCCGCCCCGTGGGCCGGTCCCGGGGCTCTTCCTTAAGTTTAAACCGGATCGCAGGAAGAGAAGGAACTCCGGTGCCCGAACGGAAGGGCCATGCGGCTCCCCCGGAGAGCACCTTCCCGGGCCGTATTTCTAACTCTTGATATACGGCGATCCAACGCCGTTGTTTTTCTAAGATCTCTAAGAGATCGCTCGAGGAGACAGGCCGGCGCTCCCGGTCCTCGAACCCCTCCCAGGAGGCGCGCATGCTGCGCACGGTGTGCTCGCTGATCATGGTGGTGGGAGCGGCCTACCTGATCCTGGTCGTAGGTTCCAGAGGCCCGCGGACGAACGCCCGGACGCTCTGGGTGGACGATGACGGCACGGTGGGGGCGGCCGCCGCTTCCTGTGACGGCCCTGATCCGGCTTACATCCGCATCCAGGCGGCCATCGAGGCGGCCGAGGATGGCGATGAGATCCGGATCTGCCCCGGGGTGTATCGGGAACAGATCACCATCCGTCGGAATTACCTCACCGTCCGCTCTGTGGACGGATCCGCGGTGGATGCCAGCCCCGATACGATCCTGCTGCCGGAGGAGCTGGACCCGGCCGGGGTGTGGATCCTGGGGGACGGCAACGTCCTGGAGGGGCTGGTGATCCAGGACACGGCCGCTGGCCCGCCCCATCCCGGCCATCTTCACCAGCTCATCCGGGTGGGGGGCGATCGCAACACGGTCCGCCGCAACCGCCTCATCGGCCGGGGGCCAGCGGGCCCTGCGGATATCGGGATCGAGGTGCATGGAGGGGATGTCGGCAACGGGGTGGCGGAACGCAACGAGATCGTCGAGAACGAGATCCTCAACGTCTTCGGCCACGCCCTCCGGGTCCAGAGCCTGGCCCGCGATCGGGCCGCCTACTGGACGGTCGTCACGGGCAACCGGATCCACGATAACCCCGGGAACGGCATCACAGTGGACCGCTCGCCGGCCACGCGGGTGGAACGCAACGTCCTGTCCCGCAATGGGGTAGCCCTGGTCTTCCATAGCGAGCCCTCGTTCCCGGCCATCGAGACGGTGTTCCGGTGCAATCAGGTGGTTGGCAATCGCGCGGGGGCTCGGAATACAGCGACGGATGGTTCGGTGATGCGAGCAGAGTATAACTGGTGGGGGAATGAGGACGGCCCGCGCCATGATCTGCGGAACTCGGGGGGAGGCGGGGATGCGGTGGGGGACAACGTGGCGTTCCGGCCCTGGCTGACCGCCCCGCCGGAAGGGACCTGTCCTCTGCTGCGGGTGCGCATCGACGTGATGCCGGGGGACGCAAGCAACCGGATCCGTCCCGCCAGCCACACCCTGATCCCGGTGGCCCTTCTCTCTGGTCCGAGCTTCGCCCCGCTGGCTGAGGTCGATCGGGACCGCCTGCGTTTGGGGGCCACGGGCGGGGAGAGCCCTGTGGTCGGCTGCAACAGTCTGGCCGGCGACCTCAACGGCGATGGGATTGGGGACCTGGTCTGCTACTTCCGGTCGGAGCTCACCGGCCTGGGGCCGGACCACCGGGTCGCCCGGCTCCAGGGCCAAACCCTGGAAGGGATCGCCATAGAGGGCCAGGATGCTGTGGAGATCCTCCCATAACTGTAAGGCGCATCTCTGAGCACCAAGAAGGCGATTCGAAAGAGGGCGTGCCGAATCCGAGAACGGTTATCGAAGAGCCTGACCGCTTTGGGCATCCATCCAGCGCACCGCTTCGAGGGGGAAGGACAGCCAGAGGATTTGACCCGGCTCCACCGTGCGTCCCGTAGGCAACGTCAGCTTCAAGGTCTGGGAGCCCAGGTAGGCGGTCACCAGCAACTGAGCCCCCAGGGGCTCCACGACCGAGACCGTGACGGGGAGCGTCCCTGGCTGCGGGGACGCTTCGATGCGGATGTGCTCCGCCCGGATGCCTAGCAACAAGGGTTGTTGGGAGGCGACCCCGGGGATCTCGGGCATGGGAAAGCGATGTCCTTCCAGGACGAAACTCCACCCACCCTCGTTATTCTCTGCCACCCCGCGCAGGAAATTCATAGGCGGGTTCCCGATGAACCCGCCCACGAAGACCGTGGCCGGGGCTTCGTAAATCCGCATGGGAGTGTCGACCTGGACGATCTCTCCTTCGCGCATTACAGCGATACGATCGCCCAGGCTCATCGCCTCCACCTGATCGTGGGTCACATAGATGATCGTCATCCCCGTCTCCTGGTGGAGCCGTTTCAGCTCCGCCCGCGCGTGCAACCGCAACAGCGCATCCAGATTGCTGAGGGGCTCATCCATCAGCAATACATCCGGCTGCATCACCAGGGCCCGGGCCACCGCGACCCGCTGCCGCTGACCACCGGAGAGCTGGGCGGGATAGCGGTCGAGCAACTCCGTCAGTTGCAACATCGTCGCGGCTCGCTCCACCCGCCGCCGCACCTCCGTCTCCGGAACCCGCCGCATGCGCAGCCCGAAGGCGATGTTGTCGTAAACCTTCATGTGCGGGAAAACAGCATAGCTCTGGAAGACCATGGCGATGTTTCGACGGCGGGGAGGCAGTCCGGTGACCTCTCGATCTCCAATGAAGATGCGACCGTGATCCACCCGCTCCAGGCCGGCGACACAACGCAACAGAGTCGTCTTGCCACATCCGGAGGGTCCCAGCAGCACAAAGAACTCTCCGTCTTCGATCGTCAGGGAGACGTCGCGCAACGCGATGACCTTCCCGAAGGCCTTCCGGATCCGCTCCAGACGCACACGTGCCATGTGGTCTCCACTCCCGGATATGGGGCGCCAGCTCAGCGGCTGACGACCCCCCAAAGATTAAAGAGATAACGCCGGATGATGAGGAGGATGATCATGGCGGGGGCGACCATGAAAAAGCCCCCGGCGAACCGGAAGTAGAGGGGCGATTCGTTGAGGACCGTGAGGACCAGGGCCGGCAACGTCCGTTGTCGCAGGGTCAGGATGGTGGCGGCGAAGACCTCGTTCCATGAGATCACGAAAGTGAAGAGGCTGGCCGCGGCCAAGCCGGGCAGAGCCAGGGGCAGGGAGACCCGGAGAAAGGCGGAGAGTGGGCTGCAGCCCAGGGTCATGGCCGCCTCCTCCAGATCGCGGGGGATCGCCATGAACACGCTGGAGGTGATCAGGATGACGAAAGGGAGGGCCATGGCGGTATGGACCAGGGCCACCGCCCATGGCGTATCGTAGAGGCCGATGCGGATGAAGGTAACCGCCAGGGGGATGGAGAGGATGGCCATCGGGAACATGCGGGTCATCAGGATCCCCATGCGCACCGCCTCTCGCCCTGGGAAGATGAAGCGAGCCAGGGCATATCCCGCCGGCGCCCCCAGGGCCAGGGACAGGATCATCGTGAGCAGGGCAACCACCACGCTGTTGCGCGTGGCTGTCAACGTCCCCGTGGCGTTCACGAAGAACCGCATGGTCTCCACCGAGAACTCCAGCGGAAGCAGGGGACGTGGCCAGCGATACACGGCCATGCGCGGGCTGAAGGCCAGCAGCCCGATCAGGTAGATCGGGGCCAGCACCCACAGGGCCAAAAGCGAAGCTCCTCCATACCAGAGCAGGTCCGCGATCCGGGATCGCCCCTTCATCGCCCCATCTCCTCCGGGCGCACCCGCAGGACGTAGAGATAAAAGCCGGTCACCAAGGCGGACAGGGCCAGGATGATCAGAGAATACGCAGCGGCCACATGGGGGTTATGGGCCCCCGCATACCAGGCATAGGCCTCTGAAGCCAAGACCGGGAGGATCCCCCCACCCAGGGCCACCACCACGGCGAAGGTCTGGAAGGCGAAAAGGGTGCGGATGATCAAGGCCGCCTGCAGGCTGGGCCGCAGCAAGGGCAGGACCACGTAACGCAGTTTCTGAACCAGGTTCGCGCCGAAGACCTCAGCCGCCTCCCAGTATTCGCCCAGGATCATCTGCAATCCCGCCACCAGCGTGACCATCACGATGGCCGTGGCCCTCCACACCTCCGCGATCACCACCGCCAGGAGAATGCCAATCGGATGCTCATACGAGAGAAAGATGATGGGACGCTGGATCAATCCCAAAGCGCGCAGAATGACGTTGAGATATCCCCGCTCGGTGAAGACGGCCAGCCAGACCAGCCCCGCAGCCAGCTCCGAGATGGCCAGCGGGATCGCATACATGTAAAGGAAAAATCCGGCGCCGCGGCGCCGGGATTGCGCGATTAAGGCCATGATCAAGGCCAGAACCAGCTGCAGGGGGATCACCAGGGCGATCAGCACCAGCGTGTTGCGCAGGGCGGGCATGAAGCGGGTGTCCGCCAGCATGCGGCGGAAGGGCTCCCCGGACCAGGAGCCATCCGGGGCCTGGACGGCCAGCAACAGAGCCTGGACGCTGGGGAGAGCGATGAACAGCCCCAGGAAGAGGATGGCCGGCATCAACAGCGCCAGCGGCAATCCGATCTCGGCTTTCCGCCACCGACTCACCGCCGCCTCCCCGAAGGTCGGGAGGCAGACCCTCAGCCTGCCCCCCGACCGCGATCTCCGGGATCACCGCACCTGGCATGGTCCGGTGCTGGGCGGATCCGGCGGCCAGCAGGCGGCGCCGGTCTCGTTCAGGATCGCCTGCAGCTTGGCCGCCTCCTCCCGAAGCACCTTTTCGATATCCTCACCCTTTAACACAATGCGCTCCAGGGTGTCCCGGTTGACCTTGTTGAACTCGCCGGCCTTGCCGCCCAGGCCCACCGGCAACAGCGCCGGGATCGCATCCGGCGCCCCGGATTGCTTGACGACCGCCTCGCCTTCGATCCGGACATGAGCGGGCATATCCGCCGGCATGGGGACGTCCAGGACCGGGAAGAAGGCGACCTCGCGGAGAATGGTCAGCTGGGTCTCCGGCCGCGTGAGGAACTCGATCAACGCCTCCGCTCCTTCCCGGTTCGGCGCGCCTTTCACGATCCCGAGGCAGGCCAGCACCGGCATGAAGCCCCGCCCCTTGGGGCCCGCGGGCGCGGGGGCCGCGATGAAGTCACCCGGCCGCTCCTTGAAGGCGTTCACCAGCCGGGCCGTGTGATCCCAGGCGATCCACACCTCCTCGGCCAGCAACGGCTCCTGCATGAAATCATAGGTGGTGGATTGCGGGTTGACGTGCTCCCAGAGGGCCTTGAAGGACTTCCACATCTCCACCGCTTCCGGGCTCTTGTAAGTTGTGACGAAGGCGCCGGTGTAAGATGGATACAGATAGCCCTGGACGAAGCGATGGATCAGGCCCTTGGGACCCAGGGGGAACCCCAGACGGCGCTCCCCTGTCGCCTTATGGATGTTCTCCCCCCACTGCCGGAGCTGATCCCAGGTCAGGGCGTTGACATCTGCGCCCGCGGGCAGGTAGTCCAGCGCCTTCTTGTTGATCGCCAGGATGTAAGTGGCCTGCATCCACGGGATGCAATACTGGCGATCCGTGCCCAGCTTCCCCAGCTCCACGAACTGGGAGATCATCGGGCGATCCTTCAGGCGCTCCATCAGCGGGGTGAGATCCTCCAGGGCGTTATCCTTGAGGAGCGTGACGAAGTTGCCGTGCAACGCCCCCACCACATCCACCGTCACCTTGCCCGCCCGGATCTCCGCGCGGATCCGATCGTGGAAGGGGCCTTCGTCCTCCGGGATGAACTCCACAGGGGCGCCGAAGGGCTTGAGGATCACGTTGCGCATCTTCTCCGCCTCCTCCACCGGCCGCAGCTGGGTGGAGAGGAAGAGGATCGGCTTGGGCGGCGGGGTGGGCGTGGGCGGAAGAGGCGTCGGGGAGGGCACCGCCGGCGGAGGCGGAGCGGTGGGAGTCGGCGTGGGAGGCGCCGCCGGCTGGCAGGCGAGGGACAGGACAAGGGCGACCGTGAGCAGGGCCCAGAGCCTTCGAGTGCACATGATCCACCTCCTGATCGTTCAATGTGGGAACAGATGGCTTTCCGGCAACATATAACCCGTGAGGGCAGCGATCCGCTCCGCCGCCCTCGGGACCGCCGCTTCCAGCGGACGACGGCCAAGCAACACGTCCTCCACCAGTGCCTGCCATTCCTCCGAAACCCGGGCGTAAGCCGGCAGGGAAGGGCGCGGCCGCCCCTGCTCCACCCAACGCTGCGTCCGCGCCAGGAACCCTTCTCGCTCCCCAGCCAGATGGGAGAGGGCATGGATCCAGGGAGGATGGCGCCCGGTCATGCGGGCGAACACCCGCAAGGGCTCCCCCTCCACGGCCTGCCGCAACAACGCCAGAGCCTGCTCCGGATGGCGAGATTGGCGATAGATCCCAAAAGCCATGCCCCCCATCAGGCCGGCCGGACGTCCGTGCGGTCCCGCCGGAATAGGGACGACTCCCAGTCGCTCCAGGAAGGTCGCTTCGTCCCATCCGGCCGCCTGCCGGATCAAATCCGCCTCATAGGTGCCCCCCACCGCCATCACCACCCGTCCCTCCGCCAGCCAGAGGGCCGCCTGCTCCCGATGGAAGGCGGTCACCTCCGGGGGCATCAGCTGGTGTTCCCAGATCAACGCCCGCAGGAAAGCCAGCGTTTCATAAGTGGCCGGCTGATCCAGCAGGACCCAACCCCCGCTCACCAACTCGCCCCCATTCGACCAGAGGAAGGGAAGGGTTTGATAGGTGGTGGTCTCGCCACCCGTCCGGCCGGCCACCATCGCCAGCGGATAAGGGCCCAGGCCGTAACGTCGGCGGACCTCCGGTTGTCGAAAATGAGCCCCTACCCGGAGCAGATCCTCCCAGGTGGTCGGTGGGCGCAGCCCTTCCGCCTCCAGCAGATCCCGCCGCACCCACAGGACGCTGACATCCATGCTGATGGGGATCCCATACAGGTGTCCTTCAAAGACCCACGCGGAGCGGGGGCCCGGCATCAGCGCGGCCAGCGCCTGGGTCTCCCAAGCCGGATCGATCTCCCCAACGGCTCGTAGATAGCGAAGGGCTACGAACTCCGCCAGCCACGCGGAATCCAGGATAGAAAGATCGGGAGCCTCGCCGTTTCCCACTGCCTCCATCAATGCCCCACGCAACTGCAGAAAAGGGACCTGCTCCACGGCCAGCTCCATCGGCTGGTCTGGATGCAGCTGATTCCAGCGGGCGACAGCGAGATCCAGGGGGATCCGCCAGCGGGGATGGGAGATCACCACCCGCAACACCAATGGACGGCTCGCCCCCCCGTTTCGAGGGGCAACAAAGGTGCCCCGCCCCCGCTGACGGAGGATCAGGCCCTCCCGCGCCAGATCCTCCAGGGCCTGACGGACCGGTGCCCGGCTGATCCCATAACGGGCGCAAAGCTCCGCTTCCGTGGGCAGACGATCCCCTGGCCGGAGCCGACCCTCCAAGATCTCCGACCGCAGGAGCTGCTTCAGCTGCTCGTGAAGCGGGATCCCCAGGGCGGGATCCAGCCGCCGACGCGCCCCCATTCCCCATCCTAACGCCCAAGTTTGTTATAATGATATATAAAATTCTGAGGTTGTCAAGGAAACGGTGGAGTGGGTCCTCGCACCTCCGCGCGTTCCGATCCGGCTGGGGCTCATCGACAGGAGGATTTGATGATTCACCAGGACTTGCGACCGGCGGCAGAGGAAGTCTTGCGGCGCAACGATCGCGGGGCCTTCACCGCCCCTTCCCCCCGGCAGTATCCCCACCTCTGGCTGTGGGACGCGGGGTTCGCCGCCCTGGGCTGGGCGGCCTTAGGGGATTTCGAGCGGGCTTACCGGGAGATCCGCGCCGCCCTCCGGGGGCAGTGGCGCAACGGGATGCTCCCTCACGTGCTCTTCTACGACTGGCCCAGCGCCTATTTTCCGGGCGCCGATGTCTGGCGCTCCGATCTGGCCCCGGAAGCGCCGACGGAGCTCCCCACTTCCGGCATCACCCAACCCCCCGTCCTGGCTTTCGTGGTCGAGATCCTGACCCGCCATGATCCGGATCGCGGGCGCGCGGCGGCCTTCCGCCGGGAAGCCTTCCCCGCGCTCCACGCCTATCACCGGTGGCTCCACATCCTTCGGGACCCCCAGGGCATGGGCCTGAGCCTTCTCGTGCACCCCTGGGAGTCCGGGATGGACAACAGCCCCCTGTGGGACGCGGCCCTGGCCCGGGTGCCGGTGGGGGATCTGCCGCCCTATCGCCGGGCCGATGCCCGCTGGGTGCCCGAGGAGCAGCGGCCTCGCTCCGCCGACTACGACCGCTTCCTGGCCCTCATCCTCCACCTGCGATCGCATCGCTACGGGGAAAGCGGCGTCCGAACCTCCCCCTTCCGGGTCTATGACGTTCTGTTCAACGCCCTTCGCCATCGCTCGGAGGAAGCCCTCCTGGCCATGGCAACGGCGCTCGGGGAGCCGACCGGTGAGATCGAGGGGTGGCTGGCGCAAGGCCGCGCCGCCTTTCAGGCCTATCTATGGGATCCGGCGCGCGGATTCTTCCTGGACTGGGACGCGGTGGCCGAGGCTCGGATCCCGGTGATCGCGGCGGGCGGGTTCCTGGCCCTCTACGCGGGCCTGGCCACCCCGGAGCAGGCCCGTGAGATGGTGGCGCGCTATCTCACGAACCCGGAGGCCTTCGCCCCGGACGGCGGGACGCGCTATCGGGTGCCCACGGTGAGCAAGGCGGAGCCGGGTTGGGAGCCCCGACGCTACTGGCGAGGGCCGATCTGGATCAACCTCAACGCCCTGATCGCCCACGGCCTGCGGCGCTACGGGTTCACCGACCTGGCCGAGCAGATCCGCGCCGACACCTTCGCCCTCGTCGCTCGCTCAGGGTTCTGGGAATACTACGACCCCCGCACCGGGGAAGGGCTGGGGATCGAGGGATTCACCTGGTCCGCCGCCCTGATCCTCGCCTGGGACCTGCTGGAGGTCCCCGAAACCAGGTAGGGGCGACCGGCTGGTCGCCCCTACGCCTCCCTACCATCCCGCCCCGGAACCTGCAGGATGCGGGGAGGGCACGGAGGGTCGGTCAAAGACGATATGGGAGCCGGGGGCCATTTCCTTGTGGCGGGTCAGGGGACGGAACAGGGAGGCCAGGATCCCCTGCTCGCGGTCCGGCATGCCGGTGGCGAGGGGCTGCCCCAGCGGATCGAAGACGGCGGCCGAGGGGCCGGGCTCCCCAAACAGTGGGGACGCCCGCACCAGGAAGACCCGGTTCTCATCCGCCCGTGTCCGGGCGAGGAGATCGTCGGTCGCCCGGCGGGCGGAGGGGAACCAGATCAGCAGCTCCGCGCCCTGCGCCATCAGGCTGCGGGCGATCTCCGGCGCCCAGATCTCCTGCGATCCCAGCACCCCGAGGCTGCCCCATGGCGTCTCCAGCGCTCGCGGTGGCTCCCCCACGCGGTGGCGGGCGATCTCCTGCCCACGGTCGATGAGATGGATCCCCACGCGACCCTCATCCGCCAGGGGAGCGATCAGGGCGCAGGCCAGCCGGGCGCTAAGGGCCTGGAGGGCATCGAGGGCTGTCGCCTGCTGATAGGCCGGAGCGCGCTCCCATCCCTCCGGGATGCCGGGCAGGATCAGAAGGGGGGCCCCCTGGCGGGTCAGGCGCTCCCCCAGCTCCTCCACCCGTCGCCGCCACACCTCCGGATCCTCATAGGGCTTCAGCTGGAGGACGCCCACCCGGAGATACACCGAATCCGCCGGGATCGGCTCCCGGAGCCGCCGGGCCACCGGGAGCGCCTCCCCCGGCGTGTTCCACCACGGAGCGGACGCGGAGGGCCGCGCGCGGGGGCCGGGCGCCGCCGCCAGATCGACCTCCGCCAGCACGATCTCCTCGCGATCCGGGCTCCCCAGCGCCCGATAGGCGCCGTCCGGCCCCACCACGCCGCTTCGTCCGCAATAGAGGATGCTCTCGGCCTCCGCCCCCACCTTATTCGCCCAGGCGATCCAGAGGCCGTTCTCCAGGGCCCGGGCGGGCAGGAGGTAGGTCACCTGGGGGTTGGTCCGGGCCTCGGGGGCCCCGGTGGAGGTCACCAGAGCGGTGGCGTCGAGGATCAGGCGGGCACCCTGCATGGCCAGGGCGCGGGGGATCTCCGGCATGCGGGCATCCGCGCAGATCATCAGCCCCACCCGTCCGAAAGGCAGATCGAACACCGGCAGGTCGGAGCCGGGGTCGAACCATTCCCGATCGAAATGCCAGAGGAAGAGCTTGTCGTGGAAGCCCAGGACCTGGCCCTGGGGGTCGAGGAGGGCCATGGAGTTGCGCAGCCGCCCGGAGGGATGGGGGCGGACGAGGCCCACGGCCACATAGGCCCGGTGCCGGCGGGCCTTCTCGCCGAACAGGTGGAGGACCTCCTCCAGCGGGCGGGGCTCGGCGCGATGATAAGCCTCCAGGGAGTGGAGGTAGTAAGCGGGATAAGTGCACTCCGGCAGCAGGATGAGGTCCGGCCGGTGGCGTCCGGCCTCCTCCACGCCCTGCAACGCTCGCTCCAGGGCCTCCTCGGCCCGCTCCAGCCCGAGGGCCTCCAGCTGCACACAAGCTACGGTGATCCGGGCCATTGACCGCCCCCCTTACTCCGCAGTCAGCGCGGCCAGGATCTCTTCCGCCGAGCGCGGCCGCCACCATAGCGGGACGCCCAGGTCCTGGGCGATGATCGTAGCGGCATTATACCCTGGCTGGCCGGTGAAGCTTCCGCCAGGGAAGGATCCTGACCCGCACAGATAAAGGCCCTCGATGGGGGTGCGGTAGCGGCCCAGGGCAGGATGGGGCCGGCTGGCCCAGAAATTATGGGGATGATAAGACCCATGATGCCGGTCCCCCCGCACCATGCTGGGGATCAAGCGCTCGGTGTCCAGAGGAGTGTGGACCGCGATGGCCAGGATCTCTTCCTGAAGGCCCGGGGCGTATTCCGCCCATCGCTCGAGAACTCGCTCCGCATAGCGGAGCCGCTCCGGGCCTTCCCAGCGGGCCATGGCTGCGGGGCCGTTGGGGACAAAGGCCCAGGCGAAGGCCGTGGCGTATCCCGGCGGTGCCTGAGAGGGATCCAGGCGGGTCGGAACTCCAACGTGGAGAGCGGGGGTCTCCGGAAGACGGCCCTCCCGGATCTCCCGAAGGTGTTGTTCCAGGATCACGCTGGTCTCGTAGCCCACAAAGTGGTTAAGAGCCTGGTTCAAGGGGTCTTCAGGGCGGGTGCCGCGATACACCGGTGGTGTGCGCAGGGCCAAGTGCACCCCGAACAAGGCTTCCTCATTCCACCGGTAGCCCGCCAGTATCTCCCGCCAAGAGGGATCCAGCGCGGAGGGCTCCACCAAGCTCCCGAGGGTGAGGGGAGCGGGGAGACTGGAGCAAACGAACCGCCGAGCGCGGAGGCGATGGCCGTTGGCAAGCTCCACCCCCACCGCCCGGCCGTTCTGCACCAGGATACGGGTTACGGGGGCCTGGGTCAGGATCAGGCCGCCGTGGGCGTAGAGGCGGGCAGCCAGGGCACGGGCCGCGGCGGCTGTGCCGCCCCGCACGAGGGCTCCCGTATGGGCCCCGGGGAGGGCCTGCACCACGATATAGCCGGTCCCCGGCACATCCAAGACCGGGAGGTAGCCTCGCACGGCTACGTTGCAGAGCACTAGGGCCCGCACCGCCTCATGGGTGAAGAGCTCCCGCACCAGGTCCAGGGCGGAAGTCCGCCACCACCGCAAGAAACGGCGGCCGAGGGCGCTGCGGCCCAGGCGCTCGGCGAGCTCCTCCTCGGGAAGGGGCGGGGCGAACCGCAGCGGGGTCAGGATCCGGGCAGCGAGCTCAGCGAACTCCGCGTGGATCCGAAGATAGGTCTCCGCATCCTTGGGGCTTAGGCGGCGGATGGCCTTCGCGGTCTGCTCCACGGAGCGGAAGATAGCCAACCCTCCGCCCTCTCGGAAGGGGATGGCGTTCTGGACGTCAGGGGTGAGGATCTCCAGACCGTAGCGCTCCAGCTCCAGGTCCCGCCAGATACGGTAGTCGGGGGACCAGCGGACGAAGAAGACGTGGAGATTGTGCTGGAAGAGCGGAAGGGTGACTTCCTCGGTGCACAGTCCGCCGCCGATCCGCCCCTGGCTCTCGACGACGATCACCCGCACGCCGGCCTGGGCCAGGTAGTTGGCGGCTACCAGGGCGTTATGGCCAGCGCCGATGAAGATCCCATCGGCTTCCTGCGGGAGGGCCGGTCCGGGCCTCCACATGGTTAGTCCTCCAGGAGGGCGAAGAAGCGGGCAGGCGCCCCCTCGGTCCCGAGGATCTTGTAGAAGGCGGCGAAGAAGCGCACGCGTCGGTCACCCAGGGCGCGCAGGTTCGTGGCCTGCTCCAACAAGGGAAGGCCTTCTCGCAGCAGACGGCGATGAACCACAAAGTCCTCCGAGGTGAAATCGGGGAGACGGGCGCTGTATTCTTCAAAGAAATCGAAGCCCACCGCCTTGGGCTGCTGGGCGACCAACCAGTCGGCCGCCTCCTCGGTTAAGAAGGGGGAGTCCACGAAGAACTCGGGGAAACGCCCCCACATCCGATCGGTCCAGTCCGTGCGGACGAGCAGGATGTCCCCCGGGCGGATCTCCACCCGGGCGGCCGCCCGCTCCAGGTCGGCGGGGGTGACCGGCTGGCGAGGGCCCACATGGGAGCAATCCAGGACCACCGCCATCCCGCATACCTGGTCCAGGGAGATCTCCGCCGTGGTCTTGCCATCAGCGAAACAGTGCAAGGGTGAATCCACGTGGGTGCCGGTGTGGAGGCTGAGGGTCGCTACGGTCACCTGCCAGAACCCGGGCCCCCGTCGGTGGCGCCGCAGCTCCACCCGCAGGTCCGTGGAAGGCGGGCTGCGGGTCTCCTCGCTCACGGGAACGCTGAGGTCCACGAGGCGTGCCATCGGACACCTCCTATAAGGATTCGTGCTATGTATCAGGATGGGTCAGATTGGCCTGAGGGGAGGAGGCCGGAAGAACGCCATCGATGTGGGCGGAAGAGCCCCTCC